>Ga0160458_100262_pt1 | contig 33913 bp, 34 predicted proteins | sample HID1973I_E6MG_FD_108247 | JGI IMG/M metagenome (GOLD analysis project Ga0160458, IMG submission 108247) | Enriched mosquito-associated microbial communities from UW Madison campus, WI, USA - HID1973I_E6 MG | ecosystem: Host-associated > Arthropoda: Insects > Digestive system > Unclassified ...
CTACAACCAAAAAGAAAATAAAGATCGACCTCGATTATTTGCCATTGTTCAATAAGCTGATAAGCCCTTTTTCCGAGGACTATAACAAGGACCGGATCATAAGGGATTTTTACAGAAAATACCGCCTGGAGAACTGTGTCGGATTTATGTACGAGCTGTACCTGAAAGGGAAAGGCAAAACCGATAACATGGCTGCCTCGCCCGAGCAGCTCAGCGAATTTGTTGAGGATGCCTGCGACCTGATCATGGCTGTGTTTTTTAAAAGAATCGAGGAGGCCGAAAATGAATAACAAAACCAGAAATATGAAAAAAATAAAAATGTACTACCAACACCTGCTGATGATCTTTTCCATAATAGTAACAGTTTCATGTGTGTGTGCCGTGAAGCAGGCTTCCGCCCAGGCGGAGCCTGCGGCTACGGCCATTGATGAGATCAAACCATTGAAGATAGGGGATAAGGTGCCCGATGAGCTTTGGGCTCTCCCTCTTCAAATGGTTAACCATCCTAAAGGGAAGGATATTGTTGCTCTTAAAGAGTATCGGGGCAAATTAATCATTATAGACTTCTGGGCTACATGGTGCAGTGCTTGCCTTAAATCTTTTCCCAAACTAAACGGAATTAAAGAAGAATTTGGCGATCAGCTGGAAATACTCCTTGTTAATATCGACAGCAAAAAAAGCAAAGAAGAAATAGATTTATTTTTGAAAAATTATTCTGAAACCTACAACACCCCATTTATTGCTTCAAGTATTGTCAATGACTCAATTTTAAGAAAATTAATTCCGTTCAAGCTAATTCCCAATTACCTATGGATTGGAAAGGAGGGTATTATTGAAGCTGTTACATCATCCGAAGGGGTTGAAAGAAAAGACATTGCATCTCTTTTAAAAGGGGAAGAGGTTTTGATCAATACAAAATCTGATAGAATGGATTTTGACTTTAAAAAGCCATTTCTCTTTGATCGCGAAATGATTGAGAACGGTCAGCTCCAATTAGGATCAGCATTTTCTGGTCCTATCAAGGGGCTGCCCACGATGGCGTCTGGTTCTGTTAATGTAACTAACCCGATTACAAGGGTCTTTGCCATTAATACAAATATTCTTTTCCTTTTAAGATTAGCTTATGAACTTAACGGAAGCTTTTCTGAAAACCGGATAATATTGGAGGTTAAAGAACCTACCCGCTATAGGTACACTGAAGAAAGCGGGGAATCCATGATGGATTGGAGAGGGAGAAATACTTATTGTTATGAGCTTTATTCTTCAGAGAACACCAAAGGAAAGATTTTAGCGAAAATGCGGTCTGATTTGCTAGAGCACTTTGGAATAAGTGCAAGTCTTGAAAATCGAAATCTGGATTGTTGGGTCTTAACTTCTGATGGTGAGCATTCAAATCGGACTATACATAAAGAAAAAAATATCGATAGGGCTCAATTACAAAGATCGGTTAAAGATTTTGCTGACTATTTAAATTATATGCTTCCCGTTCCAGTGATAAATGAATCAAATTATATGGGGGATGAAGCAATTGCCATTCCCTCAGATCTTTCTGACTTAAACAAATTGATCGCTGATTTAAAGAGTAAAGGACTGCAACTGAAAATGGAGAAAAGGGATATGCCGGTCTTTGTGGTTAAAGACACTGATACCAAATAAAATGAAAATGAATATAATGAAACAGATTGTTCAAATCATTGCATATTGTTTTTTCCTAATAGGTGTAGCTTATGGGCAACCAGTAAATTCAAAGACTATATATGGAAAAATTGTTGATATAGACCAAATAGCAATCCCCGATGCAACAATCAAAGAACCTATTAAAAATAATAGTGTAAAAAGTGATATAAATGGGGAATTTTCAATTGCAATTGAATCCCAAAGTGAACGGTTGATAATCAATCATCTGGGCTATAACGACAATGAAATAAGCATATCGGATTCGCTAAAGACATATATAGTGATTCTAGAACGCAGCAGTGAATTATTGGAGGAAGTTCAAATAAACACAGGCTATCAAAACATTTCAAAAGAACGAATAACTGGTTCCTTTGAAAGTGTAGGCAATGAAAGACTAAATCGAATAGTTAGTGCCGACATCCTAAGTAGATTAGAGGGGCAGAGTTCTGTATATTTTGACAACAGATTTGGCAACCGCTCGATATCCGTTAGGGGAAGGAGCACTATATTTGGAAACGCGGACCCATTAATTGTCATTGATAATTTTCCGTATGAAGGTGACATCAACAACATCAATCCTAACGACATAGAAAAAATTGATATTCTGAAAGATGCAGCTGCAGCTTCTATATGGGGAGTCCGGGCAGCAAATGGTGTCTTAGTAATTACAACGAAGAAAGGTGCTTTTAACAGAAAGCCAACTTTTGAAGTCAATGCCAATGTTAGCGTAGGCGCAAAGCCTGATCTGTATTATAAGAAAACGATGACAACCTCTGATTTTATAAATACTGAAATTTTTCTTTATGAGAATGGATTTTATAATTCGTCAATTAATAATACGAGAAGGCCTATTGTTTCTCCTGTAATAGAACTGCTGGAAAATCAAAGGCAAGGGTTTATCTCATCCGGGATTTTAAACCAAACGATAGATGAAATGCGAAGAATGGATGTTCGTGAAGACCTTGGTAAATATTTATATAGAAACGCCATCAAGAGGCAATATGCAATAAATTATAGAGGAGGAACAACAGCTTATTCTTACTACGTTTCCGGGGGGATAGATCGGAACGATGATTACCTAGTAGGTAATGACTTAAACCGATTGACATTGAAATCAGAACATATTTTTAAACCTATTTCTAATATCACGATTCAAGGCAGCATTTCCTATACCCATAATCAAAAAGACCAAAATAGCACTATAAATTCAATTATGCCAACCGGGAAAGAACTCTACCCTTATGCAAGTTTGAAGGACAGCGAAGGGAATGTTTTGCCGATTGTAAAGGATTACCGAATGGGTTTTATAGATACAGTTGGAGGAGGGGAATTGTTGGATTGGCAGTATCGGCCTTTACAGGAACTTGAAATAGCCGACAACAGGAACAAGCTGGACGATATACGGATGAACCTGGGTGTGCAATACAAAATAAATGATCATGTAGGCTTTGATGTTATATATCAATATGGCCAGCAAAATCAAAAAACTGCCAATCATTACAGTTTGGAAACTTACATGGCCCGTAATCAAATTAACCTATATACCCAAAATGAAAATAAAATACTTAAATATAAAGTGCCCATGGGTGGTATCCTAGATTTGACAGATGCTACCCTGACAGCTCATTCGGCAAGGGGGCAGATTAACTATAACGACGTATGGGACAATATCCATGAACTTACTTTTATGGCCGGAGCGGAAATCAGACAAACGAATTCTATGTTTAATAATGGCCGTACTTATGGCTATGATCATTCTATTTTAACTTTTGGAAATGTTAATTACGAAGACCATCTACCTACATATGACAACTTAAGAGGGTCACTGGCAATACCAAATCCGGCAAGCTTTTCTGATAATTTATTAAGGTTTACCTCTGTTTACGGAAATGGGGCATATACCTATAAAAATAAGTTTACATTTTCCTTAAGTGCTAGAAAAGATGCTTCAAATCTATTTGGGGTAAACGCAAATCAAAAAGGTGTTCCGTTGTGGTCAGCAGGTTTGGCCTGGCAGTTAAATAAGGAGGACTTTTATAGATGGGATTTAGTTCCTAGCATTAAGTTAAAAGCCTCTTATGGCTATAGTGGCAATTTAGACAATAGCCTATCTGCATTGACGACGGTTCGCTATCTAACAAATGCATTTTATACCGGATTGAATTATGCAACTGTGAGCAATCCGGGGAACCCTGAACTTCGATGGGAAAAGTCCGGCATAGCCAATGTTGGAATTGAGTTTTCCACTAAAGAAAATATATTGTCCGGCAGCATAGAGTATTACAGGAAAACGGGCAAAGACCTTATAGGCGATTCTCCGGTAGATCCCACGACCGGAGTCATGTCGCCTATGGGAACTTTTACCTACAGGGGGAACGTTGCCAACATGCAAGGTACAGGTTTAGATATCATTTTACGGAGTAGAAATACAAATGGAAAGATCCGGTGGGAAACAGATTGGCTATTTAATGTCGCTAAAAATAAAGTAACAAAATACTATTTGGAAGGCCTTACAATTTCATCCTATCTTGGTGCAGGGTCGTTGGTGAGCCCCGTGGAAGGCCGAGCTGTTTATGGTATCCATAGCTTTAACTTTGCCGGACTTGATCCGCTTACAGGCGATCCGCAAGGCTATTTGGATGGCCAGCTCAGTTCTGATTATACAAATCTTGTAAACCAAGATCCTTCAAACCTCGTATACCATGGCTCCAGAGTTCCTGAAGTTTTCGGCTCCATAAACAATACATTCACCTACCGCAACTTCTCATTGTCCTTTAATCTAATCTATAAACTGGGTTATTATTTCCGAAGAGGTTCAATTAACTACAGTGGTTTGTTTGATCAGTGGTCCGGACATGCGGATTTTAGTGATCGATGGCAAAATCCGGGTGATGAGGAATATACAAATATCCCTTCTTTGATTTATCCGAATTCCAATCCGAATAGAGATTCTTTTTATAACTCCTCAGATATTTTGGTTGAAAATGGAGGCCATCTGCGTTTCCAAGATATTACATTCTCTTACGAATTTAATGACCCTTCGGTTTCAAATCCATTGATTCGAAAATTGAGGTTGTTTGCTTACGTATCGAATCTTGGTTTATTATGGAGCGCAAACAGCCAGGGTTTAGATCCTGATTATCCGATCAATGACTATCCTTTGCCAACTATGGTTTCTTTTGGTGTTAAGACATCTTTCTAATCGTTATAAACTTTATAAAAATGAAAAGGTATATAAAACTATTGCTTCTAATTCTATTAGTAAGTTTTTCATATTGTAAAAAATATCTAGATGAAAAGCCAGATAAAAAGTTGGTGGTGCCCACCACTATTCAAGATGCGCAAGCCATGTTAGACAATAGTTCCGTTTTTAATATGCGGGGGCCATTATCGATCCAAATTGCGGCGGATGAACATTACCTATTAACAGAAGACTGGAACACGGCATCATTAACCGATAAAAACTCTTATATATGGGATGATGACATATTTAATGATGGTGAGTCGAACGATTGGTCATTCCAATATGTAACTATCTATTATTGCAATATTATTTTGGATGCTTTATCTGAAAATAATATTATAGGCAATCCAGAAGAGTTGGATAACATAAAAGGCCAATGCCTATTTAACCGGTCTTTTGCATTTTATAATTTGTTGCAGACTTTTGCCAAACCATTTTCAATAAAGTCTGATCAGGATGAAATTGGTATTCCGCTAAGGCTTACATCGGATCCGAATGTTCCTTCTGTCAGGGCAAATTTAAAGGACTGTTATGAGAGGGTTATTAACGATTTGATACTTTCATTTGAATTATTGCCAGGACAAGTGAATGTGTTAACCCGTGCATCAAAACTGGCAGCAAATGCCTTACTTGCAAGAGTGTTTTTAAGCATTGAAGATTATCAGAATGCTTTTGTTCAAGCCAATAATGTAATCAATCGCTATGATGTTCTTTTAAATTACAATGATTTGGTATTGACTTCAAATAACCCTTTTGAAAGATTCAACCGCGAGGTTATATTTCACTCGGTTACGGCATCTCGCAGCATTATGTTAGCCCCTTCTTGTAAAATAGATTCTACTTTATATCAAGCATATGAAAGTAATGATTTACGTGTAAAACTGTTTTTCCAAAATAATTTAGACGGAACTACTAGTTATAAAGGAAGTTATAATGGCTCTAACTCGCTGTTTAATGGTTTGGCCACAGACGAAATTTTCTTGATACGGGCAGAATGTCTGGCTCGTAAAGGAGAATTGGACAGTGCAATTATGGATCTAAACCACTTATTGGAAACCAGGTATGAAACGGGTGGGTTTATACCCTTTAACAGCTCCATTGCAAGTGAGACGTTAGACAGGATACTTCTGGAAAGGAGGAAACAGTTGATTTTTAGAAGCACTAGGTGGTCTGACTTACGCAGATTAAATAATGATCCACAAAGATCAATAACAATAAAAAGAAATATTGATGGAAAAGAATACACGTTGATACCAAATGATAACCGCTATGTTTTCCCCATTCCTCTTACAGTTGTTTTAATGAGTGGGATTGAACAAAACCCACGTTAAAAACAAGCCGGATTCTTCATCCGGCTTGTTCCATTAAGGTTTGTTGGAAAGTAATGTGAAATTAGATAGATCGGGTTGATTGGATCCATTGTCAGGAGCCATTATAGTGCACCGAACAATAGAACTTCCTTCGCATCTGTCGCTCTCATCTCCCGGAGTATATCTCGAAGGGTTGTCATGGTTTGCTGCAGTGTTGTCTAAATAAACCCAAATTTGATCTTGGGCGTCAATCATTGTTTTCGTTGGTGCTGTAAATGCCACCGTTCCTACCGCAACCATCATCCCAACGATTGCCAGTAAATTTAATTTAATTTGTTTCATGATGTGTGAACTTTTTGTAAATCAAAAAAGGGCTCCAAAAACTTTAATAAAAAAATACGATATCTCTCACCCTTTGGCTGGCTGGCCCGAAAGGGCAGCTTGCTGCAAGCCATCCTTTCGATGTAATTGTCTTAATAAATAAACTCCTGTTCCCGCAAGAGCTGTGAAAAAAAGGTTGAACCATAAATGGTCTTTCCACTCCAATTGGTTCAAAACGCCACCACAACTGCAGGGGATGTTCTCCCAATAGCCGATGACGGCCAAGGCTACATAGCCAGTGAAAACCAACATCAACAAGAAGGAGAAGAACATGCCTGCTTTTCTTGTCTTTGTGAACATAAGCAGGCTTGCCGCAAGCAATTCAATGGCCGGCAGGAGCCAGACAAGGATGTTTGCCAGTTCTTGTGGAATGGGCTGTCTTGCTAACTGCGCTCTAAAAAGACCAATGTCCATTGCTTTGTTCAGGGCAGTGTAAACCCATAAAGTGATTAGCAGGATGCTGATTAATTGGATGCTGATCAGCTGAATGTTGTATGTTTCTCTCTTTGCCATAACCTTGTGTGAATTGGTTAAGGCTAAGTTCCTGCTTCTAAATTTAGTTATGCATGGGGTCAGTGGAAAAAAAAACCTGTTGCCAGTGGCAAAGGCTAGTTTTTTTCAATGGACCCGGCTTCGCTTGGTGGTACGCCAAAATACTTTTTGAACTGACTTGTGAAATTTGATGGATCTATATAACCCAAATAATAAGCAACATCTTTTACCTTCATGTTTTCATTCGTCAGGAGTTCCAACGAGAGTCTCATTCTTTGTTCCTGGATGAACTCTTTCGGATTAATTCCATGCTTTTCTTTAAAATAGTTGAAAAACGTTCTGCTTGTAATGGGGTATTTCTTGATTTGTTCACTTAAAATAGGTTTCCTGCCAAGACGTATTTCGTTTAAAATATAATTTCGGATAGCATGGACAATCATTTCCGGTTCGTGCCATGCACGGTTCTGGTCAATTAATTCGGGTTGTTTATTTTCGATCTGAATAGCATAAGTAGTTACGAGATCAATGAAAATTTTTAACGTATTGATTGACTCGTGAACATCATTTTTTCGACTTTTTGCGATCTTAAGAATATGATAAGTTATTTGGTCGTTAATCGGTTGAAGGGGTAAAATAAGGTTGAAAGGGTTTTTACTTAAGATATGTTTAGTAAGTGCTTGAAGTTGACGATACTGAGCTGATACTCTATGGAATAAACTGTTTTTTAGAATAAAATAAAAAAATACGTTCTTGCCGGTTACTATATTCAATCGGTGCTTGCCCGGGGAAACCGAAATTGCTCTGTATTGTCCTTCTTTAATGGAGACAATCTCCTTAAATTCCTTTATAGAAATAAAACTTTTTATTGAGCCCTTCAATACGTAGAAAAAGACAACATATGGTTTTTTTGCTTTTAGTGATATTGATAAGGGAGATTTTGCCGTGTAGCGAGATATCCGCGCGATGAAAAGATCACAATAAAAATTATTGCGTTTTACATCCGCTTTTCCTGAGAGTAAAAATGTAAATGGAAACTGCATTTAGCGTCCTTTTTCATAATTATATTGATCCTGTAACGAATATAAGGCTTTTTTTATAAAAATTTATGTGCCATAGGTTTTGTGTATAGAAGAAAACATTTAAATAGTCTATTGCTCTCTTAGTAAAAGATAAAGGTGAGAACTTTAACAATGTCAGTTCTGTACGTTATTTCTTTTGCCATAGGAATCCTATTGAGGTGTGCGACCTGTGGTTATACCTACTCGATTCCAGGCATTCATGGCAATTATTGCCATCATTACCTCCGTTGTATATTGTTGACCTAACAGGTTTATTGCTGTGTCATAAGTGTGGTCAGGTACGCCCTGTTGGGAGATTAGTGTCATTTCTTCAACTAATGCTAATATCGCTTGTTCTTCCTTTGAAAAAAATGGGGTTTCCTGCCATGCAGATAATACGAATATTCTGCGAGGATCTTCTCCAATATTAAGTGCATCCTGAATGTGCTTATCGATACAATAAGCACAACCATTAATTTGCGATACACGAATTTTGATTAAGTCTGTGTGTGTACGGCTTAATGAGCTCTTAGCTAAATACTTTTCAAACCCAAGCATTACCTCAAATGCTGATGAATCTACATCTTGTAAAAATCTTCTGTGTGCCATATTTTTATGTTTTACACAAATTTAAAAAACAATTGGATTATACTTGTGTGCCAGTTTTTTAAATATAGATAGTCCAGATGATTAAGTAGTTTTACTGGGCTCAATAGAATAAATATGAATATTTTCAGAGGAATTAACAGATTTATGGTATGCCAATAAAATTTGAAATGAAACATCAACAGAAAGAAATCATTAAAAACTACATCGAATCATATAATAATTTCGACATCAAGGGCATGATAAGAGATCTTGATCAACATGTGGTTTTTGAAAACATAACTAATGACAAAGTAGATTTGCAGATAAAAGGAATCGACGCCTTTGAACAACAAGCAGAATCAGCAAAGAGTCATTTTAGCGTTAGAAATCAGGAAATTGAGTTTTGGCATTTTAATGAATACAACATTTAGCTCCGGATTTGTTGCTTATATCAGTCAGGTTTATAGTGGCAATGCTGGATTACGTTAGTTCATCATATAGTTGGATATAGAGTTGAATAGGACGATTGCATTTAACATTTTTTGATAAGAATTGATATGAAATCAATAAGTTTGGCAAATCTACATGGCAAAAAAGAACTTCATACCGATATTTAACCCCTCTCTTTTTAAAAGCATATTAATCGAGGAAAATCATGGGCAATTATTGGATAAGATGATTATCAATGATTTTTTTATCCATAACCTGTCCCAGGATGTGGTTAGTTTAAAGCTGCCATTGCCACCACATAGAAAAACGGTACACGATTTTGTTTTAATAACCAAAGGGAAAATGGTGAGAAGCCTAGGAATAGAACGATTTGAAATAGACAGTGGATCCGCCTTTTTTGCTCCTGCCGGAAGTATCACAACGACAGAATATATGTCCGATGATATCGATGGGTATTTTTGCCATTTTTCGGACGATTTTTTGGCAACAGGAAATAATCAACTCAATATTCATCCTCACACTGATCTTTTTGATATTCTTAAACGTCCTCTTCAGGAGGTGCCGCCTTCAAGTATGGAAACGATTTTGTTCTTATTAAATCGGATTCTGGAAATATATAAACACACAAATAACCTAAACTTAATTAGAAAATACTTAATTACGCTATTTGCTGAATTTGAAAGCTTTTGGACAAAGGGGGAGGAAGAGGCAAGACAAGATTCCCTTACGCGAAAGTTCCAAGAATTGGTGATCAGGAATTTTAAAAACGTACATGCTATTGCGACTTATGCTGAAATGCTGAATGTATCTCCAAATCATTTAAATAAACATATTAAGTCTAACACCGGAAATACAGCTTCTCATTTTTTAAGAGAACATTTGGTGTTGGAATCGAAAGTGCTTCTTTACCAGACTGACCTTTCGATAAAAGAAATAAGCATGGATCTGGGATTTAAGGATGTTTCTTACTTTGGAAGGTTTTTTAAGATAAATACAGGTTATTCTCCATCTGAATTTAAGAAAAGGATTGATTAATCCCATTTTTCGATTGCTTTCTCCTAACCCTCCCTTGGGGATTGCTCTATCTTTGTTAAAAAATAAAATCGAGGTTTATGATGAAACAATGGGGTTGTTTTATGGCTGTTTTATGCCTACTGATTACGGCTTGTACTTCAGGTGGGGGTGAAGGGAGTGAAAAGACTACACGAGGCGAGGTTATTGGGCAAGATACCGTTAGGATCGTAGTGAATTCAAATGATCAAATGAATTTTGATGTAAATGAGATTATTGTAAAAGAGAATCAGGTCGTTGTTTTAATTCTTCATCACACTGGAACAATGCCTAAAGCTTCCATGGGACATAATTTAGTAATTATAGACAAAGATATTTCTCTTTCGGACTTTGCTAAAAAGTCGTTTTCTGCAAAAGAGAATGATTATATTCCTGAAAGTGAAATGCAAAATATCATTGCTTATACAGGTCTTTTAGGGGGCGGCGAAAGTGATACCATAACCTTTACGGCTCCTGTTAAAGGCTCGTATGATTTCTTGTGTTCTTTTCCTGGGCATTACAGCATCATGAAAGGAAAGTTTATTGTGGAATAAATGACCTTCTTTTTAACTTAATATTATATAAAACGATGTATACTATACTGAAAGAATCACATAATGGGCTAGGCATGCTGCTGTTGTTTATACTTTTGGCCAGCATTTTATTTATAGTGTTTTCTTATCTCAAAAGAAAACCATTTTTGAAAAGTGTGAGGCTTGCTGCATTAATAGGGCTTATTGTTGTACACCTTCAGATATTGGTGGGAATATTTTTATATACCCTTTCACCTTTAGGTATGTCAAGTTTCACAAAGGATGCTATGGGGCATTCTATTTCAAGATTTTACTTATTGGAGCATCCTATTGGAATGATCATCGCTGCTATTCTCATTACTATTGGATATCGGGCATCGAAAAAAGAAGGTTTAAGCGATCGGGGGAAATACAACAGGGTTTTGGTATATTATATAATGGGGTTCAGCCTGATAGCTTATCTTATCCCTTGGTTTTTATGGTCATAATAATGGCAGCTCCTGTCAGAAGCCCAGTCGCTTTTTGCTTCAACACCCAACCATTTTTTTATTTCCGCCGGATTTGTTAAAACAATCCATACGGTTTTTGGGTCTGCTTTTATCTCTCTTTCTTTTTTAATTACCATAAGATTCTTATTTTTCTGTCTTCATTTATTAGTCATAATAACATGACCACTAACGGATCTGCAGTTCGAAAAAACCCATTAGCTAAAGCGATATCATCTGTATTTATTTAATCTTAAGTCAGAGCTTCAGAAACTGCAAAACTATCTTCAAGAAGCCGATACTTTACGATTTTTTCATTTTCGACTGTAAGTTCTATAAAAAATAGAGAGGATACAACTTTATTTGTTTTTAGCATTTTAGTGGTAAATTCTCCAGAAATAATTGCTACATTTTCATTGTTGAGAATGTTGTTAATGGTTGCATTAACCGGTTCAGTATTTTTCCATAATTCTTCAAAGAAATCTTTAATTTGCTCTCCATTTTTTCTTTTGCCTAACCAGTTTGCTCTTTTTTCATTACCCGGAATTAGCCAATCAACATTTTTATCAAATAAATTGCATAGTTTTTCTGAATTTCTATTTGTTAAATTTTCTAAAAAGGATTGAATTATTTTTTGCATTTTTTACTTATTTTTTGTTCGTATTGTTGTTATTGTCACAAAAGAAAATATTAGGTATTACCTGAAGAGAATAAAGATAATAATATCCGCATTAACAATTCGCCAATGAAATGAAGAGAAAAAGGAAATAGAAGAAAATTATAACAATTCAAATGCCATTGCAAATTTCAGTAAAGCAGCGAATGAACGGCAATCGGTTTTTTGGATGATATTTTTACGATGCGTGTTTATTGTATGAATAGATACAAACAGTTCATCCGCTATTTCCTTTGATGATTTCCCATTAGCAATCATCGCAATAATCACTTTTTCACGTTTGGTCAGTGAAGCAAATATTCGATAATTATTGTTAATGTAAATATCCTCGTCCAATACCTTGTTTACCCTCGAAATCATTAGGTCAATCCCCTCTACCGGACTGGAAAGCATAATCATTTTATTTACAGTTTCACAACCTTCTTTTATTTTAATCAGTTTACAAACCGAGTAGAACCATTTATAGTCTGCTTCCTGATATAACTTTACACGTTGGAAAAAATTATACTGCTTGTCAAAATCAGCCTCGTGCAGATACTTTCCTATTCCATCAAATATGGCGTACGATTCGTCTTTTACAAAATATTTGCTATAATATGTATCGCCCAAAGCATTGATCTCATCCACGGACGTACCTAGATGCTCAGAGCCCCAGTTGTTCATGTAACATACTCCTAAAGGTTGTAGATTTTCCATATCGTGCATCATAACAGAAGCGGGGAGAATACTTCCCAGATCATCAATAGCGTACGCGCCATCCTTAAGATTTTTCTGTACACCATGTAACTGCTGGCTTAGTTCCATTTTTCTAAAATTAAACGATGGACTATCTGAAGACATAAAGCTTATAATTGTTAGTAGCAAGATAATTAAAATAGTAAAGATAACCAACCTCTCTTTTTTTCTTCGAAATCTTTTTCAAAATTGCATAATCACATGATAAAAATACCTAGTACTAGCGATGTTTTGATAATTGAAATTGTATTTAGTTTGTAAAATACATTTAAGCTCAGAAGATATGAAAACAACTACAAGAATTTTGGCAGTTATACTCGGGGTGATTATGCTGTTTAAGGCACAAAATGCTCAAAGCCAGAAGACACAAGAACAGGATGAGCTGCAAATTCCTGAATATAAAATGGGCTTAAAATATCTTGAAGAGCATAATTATAGGCAAGCAAAAACATTTTTTTTACAGGCAGCTGAAAAAGGGAATACTATGGCTATGGTCAATTTAGGTAAAATTGAAATTGAGATAAATGAAAATGAAGCTACGGGGTGGGAGTGGTATATCAAAGCAGCCGAGTTGGGAAATACAAAAGCAATGGGTTTTATTGCTTATATATATACATCTGGCAATGAAGTTATCGCTAAAGATTACGACAATGCTGAGAAATGGTATGTGAAAGCTGCGGAAAAAGGAGATGCAGACGCTATGTTGGATTTGGTTGATTTTTATTCTTATAAAAGACCTAGCAACATAAGTGCAAGGATGTGGAACGATAAAGCGAAAAGGAAAATCAAGGAAGTGGTAGAACGGGAACTTAATGCTGCAGTTAAAGGAGATATTACGGCAATAAATCAAATCGCATTCAGGTATCAATATGGAAAAGGGGTTGAGAAAGATGCCAATCAAGCGCTGCAATGGTATTTAAAAGCCGCTGAAAATGGCAATTCGAATGCAATGCGGAATATAGGGTATATGTATCACCGTGGATATTTGACCGAAGACTTTGCCAAAGCTATGGAATGGTATTTAAAAGCAGCAGATAAAGGAAATCCGTACGCAATGCGGGATATAGGATTTATGTATTATGAAGGAAAAGGTGTTGACTTTGATCTTGATAAGGGTAAGGAATGGTTTCGTAAGGCGTCATTGAAATTGGCATATTAATGTTCGGCGCCAAGATGGACATGATCGCAAAACACGATTGTAATATTACCATAAAACTGACAATATTGATGGCAAGCTTTTGGAATTGAAAGAAAATAATACAGGATTTGTGCAGATGCATGAACAGAACCTATCTTGTCGAATATCGGATAGAGACAGATGAAAAAGGAGAACTACTTATCCAAAAGGGAGAAGGCAATCCCAATTATGCCGTTGTGCTGATTGCAAAATTCGGAAGCAACGAGCAGACGGATGTTCATAGCAAATCTTCGGGAGATACGAGCCGGATTGCAGTTTTCGTTGACTAGGTCAATAAAAAGTCATTAAATACGGTGAAAGATTAAAGGATTTATAACGTAACAAATGCCACGATCAACTTATACCCTTCAAAACGAAGATTTTATTTCTACCGTTTACGTTGTCTGCCCAAAATGCAAAGAAAAGGCTTTGGTTTTGGGTGGACAACCTTATAAAAATATACAGGACTACGAGGATGAAGTTCGTTTTTCGTGTACCACTTGTGGCTATGCCATAAAATATGCCAATACACCCAAATTCACTGTTGATGCCAATAGCAGAGGTAGAAATTTAACATCTAGGGTATTAATGCTCAATAGCCCTTGCGATCCTTTTTTTGGGTTTGAAGTATGGTACCGCATCGAATCCAAATTTGGATTACTCTGGGCATATAATTTGGAACATCTCATGGTTATTGAAAATTATATAGCAGATACGTTGCGAATTCGCCATGCCGTTCCGTACCAAAACAAAAGTATTGGCAGCCGGCTACCACAATGGGTAAAAGATGCAAAGAATCGAATGTATCTACTAAAACTGATTACAAAATCCAAGCTCCGCTAAAATAATTCTTTTATAGGTTTTAACTTAACTGCCGTTGAGTTCTGTTGCGATTGTATCAAAAAATAACGATGATTTACCCAATCCGGAAACGCCTGTAAAAACTGTAATTTAATTCTTAGGAATTTGTAAAAATACCTTTTTTAGATTATATTGTCATTTGGCACCTTTGATACCAATTAAGTTATTTGTCATGGAATTAAGGCTTTATTGAGATGGATTAACCTATCTTATTTTCTGCCACGTGGTCTTTTGCAATGAGTTCTTCCAAACTTAAGTTCCGATGATGAAGAAAGATATCATTGTGATGATAATCCAGTTTACGCAGCAGAAAAGATAAGGAAGTTACTTCGCTCGGCGTAAGATTGCCCGCTACAACACCCCCAACCAGGCCCATTCTGGGCAGTAACACTGCCAGTTCTTTCTTTCCCTTTGCCGTAATAGCAACCAGCACGCTTCTTTTGTCATTCGGATTCGCAAACTCTTCTATCAGTCCATGTTTTAGCAACCGTTTGATGACCTCTATACCCGAAGTTTTTTCCATAATCAGTTTTTGTATCAATTCGGTCTTGCTCAAACTTGGATAGGTCATCAATACGATCAAAAATGAAAACTCATCCAATGTATTGATATTGCCGTCTTTCAGTGCCTTTTTAAAATAAATCACTGCATAACGGTACATGAAAACCAGGAGCGTAGATATTTCTGTGTTGGGATCCACATTCTGTTTCACCCATTTTTCTTCCGTTCCCGCCAGGTTCCTAATCTCGGAAGGTTGACTGCCATGCCTTACATTCAGGTAACCCACAAAGTCAGCCATGGTATATCCATTGCTTCCCTGGAATTCGCTATCAAAGTCAAACAAGTGTTCCACTAATTCCTTTAAAATCTCCTTCTTTTCCATATCCTAAACGGATGTCCTTGTAGCCAACCTGCAGGAACTTGAAGCCAAAAATAAATATATACCGCAGCTATCCTTAGCTTACGAATATAGATATAACCCCGTTATTGCTAGCCAGGTAATTCCCATTGGACAATTGAGCCCGACAGCCAGCGATGAAATGCGCGCTGTCCAGTTTGGAACGAAATGGCAGCAGACCGCAGGCATAAATCTGACACAGCCTTTGGTAGATTTTTCCATACAGAGCAAAATTGCCGAAAGCAGAATCAATGAAAAAGTAAAGCAGGCCGATCTGCAAATTGCAGAAGATGAGGTGAAGTATGAGGTTTTACGATCATTTGGTAAACTATTGGTCTATACTCAACAATTGGAAAGTGCTGTGGTGGATACCGCAAGAACCTTCAAGTCCTACGAGCTGATCAAAGATAAGTTCGATGAAAGAAGGGTTTTGAAAACCGATGTAAACAAGGCTTTGCTTAATCATAATAATGCCGTTTCCAGTTATAAAACAGCCGTTTCAGAACTGATAAAGGAAAAAATATACTTGAGTTTTCTAACCTCTCTACCGGTCGAGCGTTTACTTGATAATAAATTTGATTTCTCTCCCTTACTTTCCGGTAATTTTTTAGATAATGTAGAAAATGTTCGCTTCAAGGAGGTTGCGAGTGTGCAGCAACTCAACTTTAAGCACGAACTGTTTAAAGAGCAGATCAAATCGGAAAAGCATAAATACAGGCCGTCGCTTAGCTTTATTGGTTATTTAGGCGCCAATCAATTTGCAGAAGATTTCAAGCCTTTTATGAGCAATTCATGGTTTGGAAACAGTTACGTAGGCCTATCGCTAAAAATGCCTTTATTGGGAGAAAATACCCGCTATAAAGTAAGGCAACTGCAAAGCCAGATGCAGGGAGTAGTACATAATCGTTCTGAAACGGAGAGCAAGTTGACAAGGGATTATTTACAAGCAGGTGAAGATATCCGGAAGTACAAAGAGCAAATTGACCTTACGGAGGATAATGTGATGCTGATGAACGAAAATGTCATCATCTTTCAGGAACGTTTTACAGCAGGTCAATATAACGCAAGTGACCTTAATTTACAGGAATTGGATCTGTTGAAAGAGAAAAGCAGTTTGCTTAAGCAGCAGGCAGATCTTATCCTCAAACAGATAGAACGGTTGAATTTTTCAGGTAACCTAAATGAATATATCAAGGCATTAAATTAATGTATCAAATCTGCAATATCATTAACAGAGGTTCATGGAGGTAAGGTCTGGTTTGAAAGTGAAGTCAACCATTCTTAATTTCGTTATTGAGTATTCGTAAGCGATTTAGTAAATCTTTAAACAGCGAAAACTTATATGGCGGATGTATAATTAGGACACTGAAAGTACCCGAGTCTTCCGCGTATTTTTCGTAGTAAGAAAAGATATATACCTTTTTTCATGGTAAAAAGAAGGCTATAATAAACCTTTTAGCAGTAGCCCTGTCAATTAATATGGGAGTCTATTTCAAAGAAAAGGAATCGGAGATTAAGTTGCTTTGTATCGCGATTCCTTCTTTGGCTTATAAGAAGGATAAAGGTATGTTGAAAATTATATTGGTAGAGGATAATATCCTGATCAGGAATGGGATAAAAGTTTTGCTTGAATGCGAAGATGGGTTTGATATTGTTGGCGAAGCTGGGAATGGACAGGATGCACTTGAACTTGTGCGTAAGGAGCAAGTCGATTTGGTACTGACCGATATGAATATGCCCATCATGGGCGGAATTGAATTTATTGAGGAAATGAAATTATTGAATTCAGATCTACCGGTAGTCGTGCTATCGATGGCTGCTAGCCATAGGCATATTTCACAGGCTTTTATGAAGGGTGCCGGGGGATATTTGTTAAAGAATATCAGTTCGGACGAATTGATATTCGCCTTAAAACATGTTGCTAACGGAAATAAATATCTCTGCTCTGAACTGTCCATAGAGATGCTTGAGAAGTCGGCTTATTTCTAATTGAACCAATGGGGTCATCTCATTCATTGCTAAAAGTTTTTGGTAACATGGTTAAAAAAGGCAAAGCCTTGCTATAATCCAGCTCTGGGTATTCCAATCCTAATTTCCGTAAATTAGTATAATACAAAGCGTGGTGTTTGTAATAGTTTTTTTCACTTTGAAGAAACCACGCTTTACCACCTAAATGTTGAGCGATAAACCACTTCTCTATCAATCTTGCACTTCTACCGTTACCATCATTCCAGGGATGTATTTTCACAAATGTAAGATGCAGGTAGGCCGCAAAGTAAAAGACCTCTTCGTAAGTCAGTTTCGATTTTAACAGCAAGGACAAGTCATGATACCATTTTTCCATCTCCTCTTTCAACTCATAATGTGAAACGGCTACATATTCTATTTTTCCTTCATCGGTAGCCACATACATATTATGTGTGCGCAGTTTTCCTTGTTTTGTCGTTTCTACTATATTTTTACTTAACAATTGATGTGCTTTGCCTAGATTTTTGGAGTTTAAGTCGTTTTGTTGAGCAAATAGATATGCATTGTATAAATCATCGACTTTTCTGGTATAGTCAGGCTGGAATTCCATGCCCATCGCTTTATGTTTGATATAACTGTCTAATTCCATTACTTCACCTTCTATTTTACTCGAAAAAACAGATGCTACAGAGGTGTAAAAACTAAAGGTTTCGGTACTGATTTCAGCGTCCTCAAGTGCATCAAAATGGCTTTTTAAACCGTTTATTTGCTTTAAATAGTCTTCTAATAAATCAGTTTTTATGAGTTGTAAATTATCCAATTTCTTAATTATAAATGGTGAATGCCTGTTTGCATATTTATATCAATTATCAGTTAGCAATGTGTTCAACTCAATTTAATTTGGGAACTAAGTATTCAGCTTTGACAAAAATAGTTCTTTTTGCTATGATATGTTATTGGGGCCGTAAACAAATATAAAAAATTAAATATTTGAGGTTTACTCAGGATGACGATGCTGAAAGTAGTGCTGTTGATATGCCCATCAATAATAACTATATTGGACTTGCAAAATGTCGATACAAACTTTATAAGAAGAACCATGTACTATTCACTATACTTACCGCAACGAGGAAATCCTGATTTTTATGGAAAAACAATCCTGGCAGCTGACATCGGCGGTACCAAAACTAGTTTGGGTTTGTTCGAAGTGGGTAGGGATACGCTTTCACTTTTGCACGAGGCCACCGTCCCGTCCAAGGGATACGATACCTTTGAAGGTGTCGTCATGAAATTTCTAGAAGGTAATCCGGATGTCCCTTCTATGCTATCTATCGGGGTTGCAGGGCCTGTTTTGAATAATCAGGTGAACCTGACCAACTTAGATTGGGAGCTTGATGGTAGTCAGCTGCAACGTAATCTTGGCATCGGCCGTGTTGTACTTATCAATGACCTGGAGGCTACCGCTTATGGGCTGGCTGGCTTGGTCCAGGATGATGTGGCCACCATATTTGACCACGGAGAGGCTCCCTCGGGTAACATGACCATCCTGGCCCCGGGCACGGGACTGGGCGAAGCAGGCATTTTCTGGGATGGCGATGCTTACAGGCCATTTGCCACCGAAGGCGGACACAGTGATTTCGCACCGCATACGGCGCTCGATCTGGAACTCTATACTCACCTGAAGGATGAAATCGAGATCCCGAGTTGGGAACACCTGGTCTCAGGCCCCGGTATTTACCGGATTTATCGTTTTCTTCGCGATGTAAAGAAACATAAAGAGCCTGCCTGGCTAACTGAAAACTTCAAGAATGACAGCGATCCGGCAGCCGTGATCAGTCATGCAGCCATGCGTGAATTAGACGCTACCTGTATCAAGACCATGGAACTGTTTGTGAGCTACATGGCACGAGAGGCTACAAGCCTGGTGCTTAAACATAAGGCAACGGGTGGACTCTTACTCGGTGGCGGAATACCGCCCCGGATTTATCCCTTATTGCGTAAAGCGCTGTTCCGTCAGCAGTTTATCCGAAATTCCGAGATGACAGAACTGCTGGAAAAGGTTCCCATAAAGGTGATACTGAATAGCAAGGCCGCGCTCATCGGGGCCGCATATTACGGTGCCTACGGGCATTGATATTTAAAACTGTTTAGGCTTTCAAATGTTAGCTATTTAAGATTTGACGTTCTGATTTTCAAGCATTGACTTGAAAGTCAATGACAATATTTTAAGATTTATACTTTCTTTATGAAAAAATCAGTAACTATTCTCTTATTTGTACTTACCTGGGTAGCCATCGGAATCGGTTTTTATTTAATAACCAACAAGCCCTGGGGAACCGACGGGTCGTCAAGCGTGCAGGTAGTCAATAAATCTGGAGATGTAATTAATCGGGCTGATTTTGTTAATGCGGCTAAGCTGGTTACCCCTGCAGTGGTGCATATTAAAACCCGAAGTGCCAGGGGCAGTGGGTTGGGTTCTGGGGTAATCATTGCTGCTGACGGATACATTGCCACAAACAACCATGTGATTGAGGGCGCTGAAGAGATTATGGTAATCCTGCCTGACAGACGAGAGTTTAAGGCGGAGCTGGTAGGGCGGGACTCGAACACGGACCTGGCTCTGTTGAAAATTGAAGCATCCAAATTACCTGTGGTAAAGATGGGGAACTCTGATCAGGTGCTGGTTGGCGAGTGGGTGCTTGCCATAGGTTATCCTTTTTCATTGAATACGACAGCTACGGCAGGGATCGTGAGTGCCAAAGGCCGGAATATAGGGATTATTGGCACTACTCAGCAGGAAGCAGCACAACGGGGCAGCAGTGCCATCGAGTCTTTCATTCAGACTGATGCTGCAATTAATCCGGGGAATAGCGGAGGCGCTTTGGTAAATACTAGCGGCGAATTAATCGGCATTAACGCCGCTATTGCATCTATGACCGGAAGCTATGCAGGATATGCTTTTGCCATTCCGGTTAATTTGGCTAAGAAGATACTGGATGATTTTAAAGAATTCGGCGAAGTGAGGCGTGGTATTCTTGGCGTCAGTTTTCCGTCGCCTGCTACGGAAGATCAGTTCTTAAAAGAGCTGGGGATCAAACCCGGCTCTGTGAACGGTGTTTTCATTACAGACATCCAGCCGAATGGCGCAGCAGCGGCTGCGGGCTTGAAAGCGGGAGATATCATTCAGAAAATAGATGGCATCGAGATTTATTCCTCTTCAGAATTCTCAGAAAAGGTAGCAAGGCACCGTCCTGGCGATGAGATAAAATTAACCTACCTGCGCGATGGCAAGACGCAACACACGACTGCAAAGCTTAACAAAGAGAATAAATCCAGCGACCTGGCAAGCAAGCAATCTTTAAGTGAAATGTATGAGAAGCTTGGCGCCCGGTTTGCACCATTGTCACCAGCAATAAAACAGCAATTAAGAATCAATGCAGGGGTGGTTGTTACGGCAGTTTCCCGTGATGGCGTATTTGGACAGCTGGGCGTTCCACCGGGAACCATCATCGTTTACATTAACGGAAAGGAGATTATAACGCCAAAGGATATTGAAACGGCATTGATTGAAGCTGGTAGATCGAGGATTCAGATTCTTGCCATAGCACCAGATGGATCTAAGGTTGCATTTAATTTTTCTTTCGGTGCATAGCTAAAGTTACTGAAATAGTATTAATCAGAATGCAAAAAAAATGGATTTACGCTCTGTAAATCCATTTTTATCGTACTGAAGGCGGGAATCGAACCCGCACTCGCTTTAGGGCGAACAGGATTTTAAGTCCTGCGTGTCTACCAGTTCCACCACTTCAGCATGTTTCGTATTCCTACTCAACATATTTACGTCTCTTAAACGTAAAATCCCTTACGTTAAGGGATTTGTGGAGCGAAAGACGAGGTTCGAACTCGCGACCTCAACCTTGGCAAGGTTGCGCTCTACCAACTGAGCTACTTTCGCTTATTTATTTTCTTTTGTTTTGGTGAATGCAAATATAGGCAGTTTTGTCTTTTTGTCAAGCCTTTTTCAAAAAAAAAATCACTTTTATTATAAGTCATTGTTATTCAGGATATCAAAAATCAAATCTTTTTCAAATCCTCTGCTTAAAGCATACTGAACGAGCATCATTTTACGCTTATAGGGATTTCGTTCCTTTAATAAACCCGCTTTTTTTTCAATTATTCCTTGTAGCACGCTGAAATATTCATCCGAATCGATCTTTTCCAAGGCTTCTTTTATCAACCGTGGAGGAACTCTTTTAAATTTTAATCCGTTTGCGATTTTGATTTTGCCCCATTTTTTAATTTTAAATTTTCCAGAGGTATAAGCATGTGCAAATCTTTCTTCATTTAGAAAGTTCTCTGAAATCAAATCGACAATGATATTTTCAACATCAGCAGAATACTGGCCCCAGCTATAAAGTTTATCTCTTATTTCTTGTTGCGATCGTTCTTGATAAGCGCAATAGCTTTCAGCACGTTTTTGTGCCTGTTGGCGGGTTAAGCGTATTTCTTTTTTTTTCTCTTGATCGAACATCGCATAAAATTGATAATTTTTTCTTCCTAACCCAAAAAATGATGAAATTCGTTGCATAATGAATAGATCCATATATACAATTCTCGCTATCGCCGATATTCTCGCTGCTGAAAAGTTTTTAAAACACGAAAGGGATCTGATTAAACATTTGGTTTATGATACGAGAAAGATCAATGACTCTGCTCATTCATTATTTTTTGCATTGAAAGGAAAGAAGGATGGGCATACCTTCATTGAACAGGCTTACCAGGCAGGAATACGAAACTTTGTAATAGAGGCCAATAAAGTAGCTACTGAAGCTTACGCGGATGCCAATTTTCTTGTTGTTGATGATACTTTAAATTCATTGCAACTGCTTTCACAGCACCACCGTCAGCAATTTCAAATCCCGGTTATAGCAATTACCGGAAGTAATGGAAAAACAGTTGTGAAAGAATGGCTGAACCAACTGTTGAACCCCGATTTTAATATTGTAAGAAGTCCGAAGAGCTATAACTCGCAGATAGGAGTGGCGCTTTCTTTATGGCAGATCAATGAAGAAAATACACTGGCCATTATTGAGGCTGGCATTAGCAAGGCAGGAGAGATGGAGCGGCTGCAGGAGATGATCCGGCCGACAATAGGCGTTCTCACGAATATAGGCCCTGCTCACAATGAAGGCTTTTTGAATATCGAAGAGAAAATTTCCGAAAAATTGAAGTTATTTAAGGATGCGGAAAAACTGATCTATTCACCCAGGTATATTCCGAAATCATTGGCCATCCCGGAAAAACCATCCTTATTTACCTGGGATAATGAAGGGCCTGTAGATTTGAAAGTAAATAAGAAGGAAATAAATGGGGAGCTATTAAAAATATTCGCAGAACATCAGGGAGTGGAAATGTCAATAGAGATACCTTTCAGCGATGAAGCTTCTATTGAAAATGCGATCATTTGCTGGTCGGTTTTATTGAGCATGAATTACGCTCAGGAGATTATTCAGAAGCGAATGCGAAATCTTGTGGCTGTAGAAATGCGTTTGGAATTGAAGAATGGAATAAACAACTGTTCCATTATTGATGATTCATATAGTTGCGATATTGCTTCGCTGGTTATTGCACTCAATTTTCTGCAGCAACAAAATCAACATGCAAAGCGGGTATTGATTTTATCAAATATCCCGGGAGCTGCAAAAGATAGTGAAGCTACCTATCAAACGGTTTCTTCTTTGATAAAAAGGAATTCAATTGATCGTTTTATAGGTATTGGAAAAGATATCAGCAGTTTTTCAAACTTATTTCCGGATACATCTTTATTTTTCCATTCAACAGATGAATTTATCAGCGCTTTACCTGAAATCGATTTTCATGATGAAACCATCCTTTTAAAAGGCGCAAGGGTATTTTCTTTCGAGAAAATCAGTAAGTTGCTTACGTTAAAAACACATGATACTTCACTTGAAATTAATTTAAATGCATTAGAGCATAATTTAAACTATTACAAAGGAAAACTAGGTAATCAGACGAAGTTAATGGTGATGGTGAAAGCTTTTTCCTATGGTAGTGGAAGCTTTGAAATAGCGAACTTACTACAATTTAATCAAGTGGATTATCTCGCTGTTGCCTATCCGGATGAAGGGATTACACTGAGAATGTCAGGAATTAAATTGCCTATTATGGTGATGAGCCCTGATACATCATCCTTTGAAGCAATGATTGATAATGATCTGGAACCTGAGATATTTACAATCGATAATCTGAATTATTTAATCAGGCTGTTAAATACACGGGGTATTACCGGATATCCCGTTCATATTAAAGTGGAAACCGGCATGCACCGTTTGGGTTTTGATACTGACAGCTTTGATGAACTTTTTCAGGTTCTTTCTTCCAGTAAGGAAGTTAAAGTAGCCAGTATATTTTCACATCTGGCTGCTTCAGGTATTCCAGAACACGATGATTTTACACGCGAACAAATTTCAAAGCTTCAGGCATTCAGTACTTCCTTAAAGGAAATTTTACCTTACGACTTTTTAACGCATCTGTCTAATACAGCGGCTATCGAACGGTGGCCGGAAGCCCGGTTTGATATGGTGAGACTGGGCATTGGTTTATATGGAATTGGTTCTGTAAAAGAAGGGTCTTTGCTGGAACCAGTAGCCACATTAAGGACACGCATTTCTCAGATTAAGGAACTTACAGGGCAAGATACCGTAGGTTACAACCGTAAAGGAGTATTGAAGCACGGCGGTACGATAGCAACTGTCAAAATTGGTTATGCGGATGGCTATAACCGAAGGTTTGGAAATGGCATCGGACAAATGCTAATCCATGGTAAGTTGGTTCCAACAGTAGGCGATATTTGCATGGATATGTGCATGGTCGACGTAACCGGTCTGCCAGTTAAAGTAGGAGATGAAGTTATTGTATTTGGTAGTAAACCAGGTATCGAAAAGATAGCAGACGACATAGGGACCATCCCTTATGAAATTATGACTGGGATATCGCAGCGCGTTAAACGAATTTATTTTTATGAATAATAAATACCTTCGAATTAAGAAACGAATGATTTCTATCTTTGTGAAAAAATTAACCAAATGGTAAAAAAGGGCTTACGTCAGATTTTTAATTATTTAGTCAAAGGTACGATCGTACTTTTGCCGCTGGCTGGTGCAGCATTTTTAGTTTTCTGGTTGTTTTCCAGCATCGATGCGGCTTTAAACCTAAGCAGCTGGATGTTTAGAGATGAGTTTGGCAGACCCATGTATGTACCTGGCCTGGGTATTTTGGGGGTATTGATCATTTTAGTATTTGTAGGATTTCTGGTAACTAATTTTGTAACTGAACCCATCTATAATTGGTTTGGCAGGTTGATAAACCGGGTTCCGCTTTTTAATACGCTTTATACCTCCTTAAAGGATTTTACAGAAGCATTTGTTGGGGATGCTAAAAAATTCAATGAGCCGGTAATGGTAGAGATCAATAGCAGCGGACTTAAAAGAATTGGTTTTTTAACACAACATGATTTGTCTAAAATTGGTTTGGAAGGGGAGGTGATGGTTTATTTTCCTTATGCTTATTCTTTTGCAGGTCAGGTTGCCATTGCAAAAGCAGAAAAAGTAACACGCTTGAATATCAGTGCAACGGATGCCATGAAACTGGTAGTTTCGGGAGGTGTAAGCGGATTGGAATAAGTCTTTATTCTCTTTCAGCAAATATAACCTTTAAAGCTTCACCAGCTGTTTTACAGAAGAACAGGTAGTTATTCTTACTTTCTCCTATTTTATGTTTTTTGCGGATTGCTTCCACATTTAAAGGGAAGTTTTTAGCAATGACATTCGCCGAATGGCTGGTCTTAATTTTTTTAAAATCCTTGTAATCCATTACTTCCCTGATTTTGAAAACCCGGCCGGGAAATGAGTTGATTTCATCCCGGGAAGTATATAAATGGGTGTTTAAATGAAGCTTTCTTAGATTGAAGCGCTTGGCAATCAGCTTAAAACAGCCGGCTTTTAAAAGTGCTGAATCAGGATCGTAAAGGTATTCCATTGGTTCCCCTAAAAGTAAAGGGGTATTTCTTTCTTCGTGTTCAGGAAATGAAAAATTTACTTCGCGATCGCTATTTAAAAGAATTGAATGAATTTGTATTTCACCAATGAAGCCTTTCTCTAGCACAAAAAGCAATTCTTTACATTCATTTTTGATGCTGATTACATGAACTTCCTTAACATTTTTTAATTGCGATATACTGAGGGAAATATCCAGTAAAGGGGAGGTTTTGATAATTATCCGCTTGCTTTTCTTGAATAGTTCTTGCTGCCACTGAATAATATTGGGTTCGCAATCATCCAGTTTGAAAACCTTTCGTGTATTTACACGGCGTGAGGGATCAATAAAAACGGTATCGTAGACCGTATCGCCCTCATTTAGAACGTCAATTCCATTGCCTGCAAAGAATTGAATATTCTTTTGACCAAGTCGGACTGCATTGTATTCTGCAATTTCTGAGAGTTCCGGGTTTATTTCACAGTGAACAACCTGCTTCGCTTTTTGAGAAAAATAAAATGAATCAACCCCAAATCCTCCCGTCAGGTCAATCAAAAGCTCTCCGTCATCAATCAACGTATTTTTATAAAGGGCTGTCCTTTCAGAGGAAGCCTGTTCGATGGAAATTGCCGGCGGATAATAGATAAAAGGCGTATTATACCATAATGGGAGCTTCTTTTTAGTCTTCTGCCGCGATTCAATCTGCGAGGCAAGTTCAGAACTGCTCACCAGTTCAAAAGGGCTTTTGCCTAAGGCGATTTTCCCGGGATCCGCGTCAGCATGATCCTGTATAAATTGTTGAACCGCATCGGTCAATATCTCACGGTTCATAACAATTAGTTTATTACTGATTGATCCCGAATCAGCATCTGGCAGGTATAGGAATTTTTAACTTCTAGGATAACCTCTTTATTTACCAATACCCGGTCAAGGGTTTGCTGATTGTAATAGCGGATGGTCACCAGCTCCAGATTTGGTATATAGGAAACCTTAAAATCCTTACTCAGTTCTTCGATAAGCTGTAGCACTTTTTCCTCCTGGTAATCTACACTAACAGAAAAGCTAACTGCACTGTTGTGCATCATGTTGATCTTTACCTTATGTTTATGGAACAGATTAAAAATATGACTTAGGTTATCCTCAACAATAAATGAAAAATCCTTTGGTAAAATGGATATTGAAGTCTGGTTAATCTTGAAAATAAATGATGGAACCGACAGACAATCCTTTGTTTTCTGAATGGATGTCCCTTTGTTATCAATATCGATAAATGACCGGACATTCAATGTTATTTCTTTGTTTTCAAGCGGTTTGATTGTTTTCGGGTGAATAACACTCGCTCCATAATAACTTAATTCAATAGCATCCAGGTAGGATAGTTCCGGAATGAGCTCTGTAGCACTAAACCATTTCGGGTCAGCATTTAAAACCCCAGGTACGTCTTTCCAGATTGTGACTGATTGAGCATGAAGACAAGCAGCAAAGATGGCTGCAGAATAATCAGAACCTTCTCTTCCAAGGGTCGTGGTAAAATTTTCAGACGTTCCGCCAATAAAACCCTGAGTTACCGGAATGTACTTTGTTAATAATTCAGGGATATCCCGTTGGATAGATTCTTCGGTTTTTAACCAATCTACTTTTGCATCGCGATAGGTATTATCCGTGTGGATATAGTTCCGTACATCAATCCACTTTGCAGGTAAATTTTGCAGGCATAAATAGGCGCTTACAATCCTGGTTGAAATCATTTCTCCGATCGATACAATCTGATCGTATAGATAATCATATTCATCTTGCGGATCTTCCTCTATAATCCAGTCAATTTCAACGAAGGTGTTTGCGATATCATCAAAAACCGGATTGGATTTATCAGGGAAGAGTTCGTCCAGAATCAAATAATGGTAGTTTTTTATCTCCTCGAAAATCTCGTGTAAATTATCCTGTTTATAAAAATAAGCATTTAACAGATCTTCGAGCCGATTTGTAGTCTTATCCATTGCCGAAATAACAATCAGCAATGGTTCATTTTTATAAGCTTCAATTATTCGGACTAAATTTTTTATGCTCGCTGCATTTTTTACTGAAGCGCCACCAAACTTAAATACTTGCATTAGTTGATTGTTAGAATTTCTTTTGCCTTCGGTGTAAGAAGGCTCTTTATATTGTTATAGGGTATGGTTAGTTTGGTAATCCCTGATGCATATGGTTTTATTTCATATACGTTGTAAAGAAATTGAATAGTTGAATCTTTCAAAAGGAAATTATCATTTAAAGCAAACGTATCATCTTTAAAAAAATAGGCTTTAAAAGCATCTTCCTGGTTTTCAATCCCTTCCTGCTTTATGAAAATCTCTTTGGCAATCAGGGTAAGTGAATCCATTTTGCCTTCCTGAATGAGATCATTTAAGCTTATTTCTTTCTTCAAATTCCGGTCATAGTTTCCGAAAACAGTTCCATGATTTCCATGAGCACCTCCCATGAAGTCGTCGTAGTCAAGGCCTACGCTGATGTAAGCTGGCTTGTTTTCCAGGACCCGTATATTCCGGTTATTATACCAGGGCCAGGGACTGCTATAGTCAAGTTTTTGATAATCATCATAAGCCTTTATAAAACCTTCACCTGCTTCTTTCAAGGTACTGAAATGAATATCCGGATTGTAATCATAAACAAGTATTGATTGAACGTAGGCGTTTAAAAGCGAGTCTTCAAATTGAGGATAAGATGCTTCAAAATACGTTTTTTCTTTAATCGTATCACCCGGCTTCTTTTCCAGCTTGCTTTCTACACGATAGGTTTCCATTGTATAGCTTAGCGTGTCTGATGTAGCCGTTTGTGAGACTTCATTGGCCGTTTTGCTGTTTGTTGAATTACAAGCAACCAGCAAAAACAGAGAAAAGGAAGCTGCGTATGTGAATAATCTAACCATGATCGTTTTTTTAAGGGACAAATATAATCTTAATTATTGGCGATGGATGCATTTAGCCATCCGCTGTCAAAGTCGGCTTTATACTTATTATAGAAACTTATCGCGGGTTCATTCCAGTCAAGAACCTGCCAAACCATACCTGAATAGCCTTTTTCCTTGCATTCTTCCCACACCTTTTCGAAAAGCAACTTGCCAAGGCCCTTGCCTCTATGTTCCTGTGTTACAATGATGTCCTCGAGATACACACGGCGTCCTTTCCAGGTTGAATAGCGCATATAATACAGGGCCATCCCTTCTATCTTTCCATTTAATTCGGTTACATAAGCTTCCCAAACAGGTTTTGAACCAAAGCCTGCATCTTCAAACTCTTCCATGCTTACTGTTACTTCCTGAGGCGCCTTTTCGTATTCAGCTAATTCTTTTATCAATTCTAATAAACGTGGACAATCCTTTTTCTCGGCTTTTCGAAGGTTTACATTCATATTTTTAAACTTATTTTTTATCGTAATCGCGTTCCCCGAAAATTAAACTCCCTACCCGAACCATGGTGCTTCCTTCTTCCAAAGCTAATTTGTAATCCGAAGACATTCCCATGGATAGTTCCTTAAAGGAGTCTTCATTCTTAAAGAAGCTTTCTTTTATTCCGTTAAATAAAACTTTTAGATCGTGGAACTCTTCTTTAATCATTTTCTCTTTTGGCGTATTGCTGGCGATGCCCATCAAGCCGGTGATCCGGATATTCTTTAATTCCTGATATTCCTCAGAACGCAGTAATTCAATTGCATCGGCATAGTCTAACCCAAATTTAGTGTCCTCATCAGAAATCTGAATCTGCAAAAGACAATCGATAACCCGTTTGGCTTTTAAAGCTTGCTTATTGATCTCCTGCAACAGTTTTAAACTGTCAACCGAATGGATAAGACCGATATAAGGAGCAATGAATTTTACTTTATTTCTTTGCAAGTGACCGATTTGATGCCAAATGATATCGCTTGGAAGCTGATCATGTTTTTCCTCCAGTTCCTGTACCTGGTTTTCTCCGAAATGCCGCTGTCCTGCGTCGTAAGCCTCAAGAATTTCTTCTACTGATTTGGTTTTTGAAACGGCAATTAGTTGCGCATCATAGCTTTCTAATTCTTTATTTATGGTTTCTAGCTTTTCAGAAGTGTTCATACGATTATTTATTTGTGCCAAGGCACCGTAATTATTTGTATTTTTGCTGCTAATTTAAGAAATGCAACGGTTTTTAGGAATTATACTTTTTTTCATTTTTATAGCGGGCTGTAAATCAGACCGCCCGGCTTATGTCCTTAAAGAAAAGGATATGGGTAATTTGCTTATGGATCTGCATTTGGCAGAAAGCTATATTTATACCCTCTCGTCCGATTCTTCACAAAAAAACTCCGGAGATTTTATAGCAGGCATTTATGAACATTATAACACCGACTCGGCAGCTGTCCGTGAAAGCCTGGAATATTATGCTAAGCAGCCTCAGGTTCTTAACCGAATCTACCAGGGTGTTGATAGCCGGTTAAAGGTAATGGAAACGGAAATACGAGGTGTTGAAGAAAAGAAATATCGTGATGTATTCGTAAAAGATTCCATCCGGCGCGCCCTCGCTACGGATAGTTTGTTAAAAATAAAAGCGGATTCAAGCAGATATGAAGCCCTTAAACATTTGCTTTACTGGAAAAATCCGGATTCGGCAACGTTAAAACCAAAAGCATGGGAATGGAGAAAAGAACTGGTTTTACCAAAGCGGTATTTTAACTATAGCGATTCCTTGTTTGTCAGCGATAGTACTCTTCTTAAACCGGCAAACGTGCAGAAAGATAGCGTCCTTGTAAAGGATAGTATTGTTCTTAAAAGGAGGGTTAGAGAATTCAAGTCTCCGGAACCTTCTTCACAAACCGGTTCTTTACCCAAATTGCAATCAGTAAAAGAAAAATCTACCAATTGAGTTTAAAAATGATCTATCCAGATAATGCGGCTGAGAAGTTGGGCTTTTTAGAGATTAAATCTTTAATTAAGGATAAGTGTTTGAGCATTATGGGCCAGCAAATGGTTGATAAGATTCAGCCCTTGCATCAGTTTGGCCAAATTGATAAATTTTTAAGGCAAACAAATGAATTTAAGGAAATCCTTATAAATGATGCTCCTCTGCCAATTGATCATTTGTATCCCATCAAGAACCTGGTTGAAAAAATACGGGTAGAAGGCTCTTTTTTATCGGAAGAGGAATTCTTTCAAATTTCGCTTTCTTTAAAGACGGTATTTGCCGTTATTCATTATTTTCAGGAACGTAGCGGACAGTATGAAGCTTTGGAAGCATTGTTTGAACATTTACCGATCGAAAAAAGCATTGTCAAAAATATCGATCATGTAATTGATTTGCACGGTAAGATGAAACCCAGCGCATCTCCCAAATTACAGGAAATATATGCAAGTATTTCACGGGCGGAACGCGAAGCCCGTAAGAAAATGGACTCCTTATTTAAAAATGCACAGGATGCCGGCTGGACAGCGGACGGAAGTTTAACGATACGGGATGGCCGCCTATGTATTCCAATCCTGGCAGAAAATAAAAGGAAGATCAAAGGGTTTATACATGATGAGTCATCAACTGGGCAAACAGTTTATTTAGAGCCGGAAGAAGTTTTCCAGTTAAATAATCTGCTTCGCGATCTGGAATTTGATAAACGCAGGGAAAAAATCAGAATCCTGGTTGAACTGACCAATGAGCTGAGACCTTCCGTGCCTGTATTATTATCCTATCATGGTTTATTGAGTAAGCTTGATTTCGTTCGTGCAAAGGCAATGTTTGCAATTGATATTGAGGCTGAAATGCCTGAAATTGATAATACCGCGTCTCTAAGTTTGATAAATGCCAGGCACCCGCTGTTGTTTCTTAATTTCAGAAAGGAGAAACAAACGGTTGTTCCGCTGAATGTAACTATAGATGAAGGGCAACGCGTCATTGTGGTTTCCGGTCCGAATGCAGGAGGGAAGTCAGTTTGTATGAAAACCATTGGTCTCTTGCAGATTATGGTACAATCGGGACTGCTGATACCGGCTGATCCTACTTCAAAAATGGGCGTATTCAAGACCATCTTCGCAGATATAGGTGATGATCAGTCCATCGAAAGTGATTTAAGTACCTACAGTGCCCATCTTTCAAAGATGCGTTATTTCATCGAAAACTCAGGCGGAAAAACGCTGGTTTTAATTGATGAGTTTGGCGCCGGTACAGATCCACAATTTGGAGGGCCAATCGCAGAGGCTGTATTAGAAAAGCTTAATAGAAAGAAAGTACGCGGTGTAATCACCACCCACTATTCCAATTTAAAGCTTTTTGCCAATGCCGCTGAAGGGATAGAAAATGCTTCCATGTTATTTGATAACGTAGCAATGAAACCGCGCTATATTCTTGAGATTGGAAAACCCGGCAGTTCCTATGCTTTTGAAATAGCCCATAAAATCGGGCTTCCTGATGAAGTTCTGGAAAATGCGAAACAAAAGATAGGCGTTCAGCAGAAGAAGGTAGATCACTTGCTGGTTGATCTGGAACGTGAGAAAAAAGAGGTTTTTGAAGCTAAAAGAAACTTTCAGAAAAAGGAGACACAATTGTCAAAACTTCTTGAAGAAAATGAGTCGATGAAGACCTATCTGGAGGAGAATAAAAAGACACTTTTAAAGCAAGCCAAACTGGAGGCCCAGGAGATTTTAAGAAATGCGAATAAGCTGGTTGAAAACACCATTTCTGAAATTAAGGAATCCAATGCCGATAAAAATAGAACCAAGGAATTAAGAAAAAATCTTCAAACTGAACTAGCGAAGAACCAGACCAAACCGGTAAAAGGACATAAAACTACCAATAAGGAAGAACTGGAAGTAGGGGATTGGGTAAAGATCAGTGATACCGGAACGATCGCTCAGATTATGGAAATTGCGAAGGATAACCTGATCCTGGCGATGGGCGATTTGCGATCTGTAATTAAAAGAAACCGGGTTGAGAAAACCAGCAGAAAAGACGTTCCGAAAGCTTTAAGACAGTCGCATGGTACACAAATGACAGATAGCATTGCCAGTTTCAATCCGGAAATCGATGTGCGGGGCATGCGCACAGAGGCCGCTCTATATGATATTGAGAAATACCTGGATCGGGCAATTATGATGAGTTTTCCCTCCCTTAAGATTATCCATGGCAAGGGGAATGGTATCCTACGTAAGATGATTCGGGATTATTTACGGAAATATAAGGAGGTCGACCGCCTGGAAGATGAACATCCGGACCGCGGCGGAGATGGAATTACCTATGTGTATTTTAGTTAGGCGATTTTTCTGTTAAGTAATAAGGTAGCTTAGGGTCTAAAACCTGTATTCCTTTTCTAACGCTAACGTTTGGGACATTTTTTACAGCGTTTCCCTTCTTTGTATTTTTTACAACATTTCTTGAAGTCACATCCGCTGCAACCATAAGGATTTAACCCTTTGCTTTTATTCCAATCGGGTTTTTGATCCTGTCCTTCTATTATTCCCTCTTCCCTCATTATATTTAAATAAGAATGGTGCAAATATAATACTATTTAGATTGTTTCTATGTAAAGTATTGTTTTTCATTACCTAACCTGGTTTTCAACGTTAGTTTCACCCAATCGACTTTGTTCAGCACCAATGGATTTGCTTTGGCGTTCGACCCTTTAATTGTAGATTTTCCTGGTTTATTAAGTTGATGATCCGTGAGCCCTAAAGGGACCAAAACAAACCCCGCTAAATGAGGATTTAAAAGCGGATAATTGATAAAGGACTTGGTCGAGACATAGACGTAACTTGCTTTAGGTTAAAAGGGATTCCGCGGGTAGTGCATGGGGGATGAGTACGCTAAAATGCCGTTTTCAGCGGACACACCCCCTAGTCATTACCCGCGCATACCCTACTCATGTAGAGCAAGGTATGGCCCAGCTACGACGGAGTCCAGACCCAATATCTTCTTGTTTTGTAAAGTGATTCATAATTTTCATAATTTAAGTTATTGTTTTTAAAATTGGTTTTGGATTTAATGATGCAAACATAAAGCGGCATTTTTGGCTTTTCAAACTTTGATACAAATTGATAGCCGATGATACAAATTGCATCAGTTTGATAGATAAGATCCGTCTTCTGATAGCTTCAGAACGGTAGCTGACAGTCCAGGAACGGCGGGTGAGAAGGATTGATCGGTTTTGTTTTTTGACCCGGTGTAGAACCGCCGGATACCTCGTGGGTAACTGGCTTTACACGCACCCGTATAATGGCCGTACAACGTTCATTATACCTTCATTGGTTTGCCGTCTTTTGGCGGTTTTAACA
>Ga0160458_100272_pt1 | contig 32794 bp, 29 predicted proteins | sample HID1973I_E6MG_FD_108247 | JGI IMG/M metagenome (GOLD analysis project Ga0160458, IMG submission 108247) | Enriched mosquito-associated microbial communities from UW Madison campus, WI, USA - HID1973I_E6 MG | ecosystem: Host-associated > Arthropoda: Insects > Digestive system > Unclassified ...
GCCATGATCATCGCGCCGCTGTCGACGCCGATCATGGGCGTCGCCCTCGGGCTCGCGAAGGGCAGCCGCACCGCGATCCTGAGCGCCGCGCGCTTCGTCGTGCTCGGCGCGCTGCTGGTGATCGCCATCGGGGTCGTGTTCTCGCTGGTCATCCCCAGCACCACCAACCTGCTCGCGAACAGCCAGATCTCCGGGCGCACGTCGCCCGGCCTCCTGGACCTGGTGGCCGCGATCGCCACCGGGTTCGCGGGTGCGATCGCGCTGGCCCGACGGGACGTCGCGGCGGTGCTGCCGGGCGTCGCGATCGCCATCTCGCTGGTCCCGCCGCTGGCCGTCGTCGGCATCTGCTTCGGGCAGGGCGCGTTCGGGCTCGGCTTCGGCGCGCTGACGCTGTTCCTGTCCAACTTCCTGGCCCTGGTGCTCGCGGGCACGCTCGTCTACGCGACCACCGGCTACACGGCGGAGGCTGAGGCACGCCGCGACGGTCCGCGTCGCCGCACCTACCTGACCATCGGCATCCTGTTCACGCTGGTCGCACTGCCCCTGGTGCTCAACACGATCGGCAACTACGTGCTCACGCTCTACACGAACCGTGTCCAGGCGGCGGCCGACTCGTGGGTGTCCCAGGTCCCGGGTGCGGAGATCACCGGCGTCTCGCTGCAGGGCGACACCATCCACATCGCGGTCCGGACGCCCGGCGACCTTCCCGCCGGCGACGACCTGCTCACCGCGCTCGACGGCCGTGTGCCCTCCGGCATCGGCGTGGTGGTGGACAGCTCGCAGGGCGACAGCGTCGCCATCGGTACCGTCGGCGACTGACCTCAGCGAGGGGCCGACGGGCGCCAGAGGACGACCGCGCCGGCCTGGCCGATGGCGCGTGGCTGGCGCGGCGGTTGCGGGGTGCGGGCCGTGCGGCGGGTCGCGACGACGTCGCCGCGCGGGTCGGCCGTGAAGACGCGACGGCCCGGGTCGACGAAGGCGCGCAGGTAGCCGACCTGCGCCTGCAGCCGCTCGACGTCCGCCTCGAGGTCGAGGATGCGCTTGATGCCGGCCAGGTTGATGCCCTCGTCGTGCGAGAGACGCTGCACCTCGCGCAGCGTCGCGACGTCCCGCAGCGAGTACCGCCGGCCGCGGCCGGCGGTGCGCGAGGGCACCACCAGGCCGAGCCGGTCGTACTGGCGCAGCGTCTGCGGGTGCATGCCCGCCAGCTGGGCTGCGGCCGAGATGAGGAAGCGCGGGGTGTCGTCGGGCGCCATCAGAGGCTCACATCTTCGCCAGGTCCATGAGCCCGGCCCGCACGTCCTCCCCTGACGTCGCGATGCCGAACGCCTGGACGGCCTCGCGGGCGGCGTCGGTCAGTCGCTGCGGGACGACGACCTGCACGGTGACGAGCAGATCGCCCTTGCCGCCGATGCCGCGACCCTTGACGCGCAGCACCCGGCCGGACGGTGTCCCGGCGGGAACCTTGAGGCGGACCGTGGAGCCGTCCAGGGTCGGGACCTCGATGGTGGCGCCGAGCGCCGCCTCGTCGAAAGCGACCGGTGCCGTGAGGCGCAGGTTCATGCCGTCGGCGGTGAAGACCGGGTGCGGGGTCACGTGCACGGTGACCACGAGGTCACCGGCGGGGGCACCGGGCTCGCCGGGGCGCCCCTTCCCGCGCAGACGGATCTTCTGCCCGTCGCGCACACCCGCGGGGATGCGGGCGTTGACCGTGCGGCCCTCGACGGACAGGGAGACGGGCGCGCCCTCCGCGATGTCGCGGAACGGGAGCGTGACGCTGGCCGAGAGGTCGGCACCGGCCTGCGGGGCCCGCTGGAAGCCGCCCTGCTGCCCACCGAACATGCCGCCCAGCAGGTCCTCGAACGTCGCGCCGCCGGCGCGGTACTGCTGGCCGCGGGTGCTCTGCCCGAACATGCCGCCGAACATGTCCTCGAAGCCCGCGCCACCGCCTGCGCCGCCCCGGCCACCGGCCTGGAAGCGGGCTCCGCCGGTCATGGCACGCAGCTGGTCGTACTGCTGACGCTGCTCGGGGTCGGAGAGCACCGCGTAGGCCTCGCCGACCTCCTTGAACTCGGCCTCCGCCTTCGCGTCGCCGGGGTTGTGGTCGGGGTGCTTGGTGCGGGCGAGCTTGCGGTAGGCCTTCTTGATGGTCGCGGCGTCGGCGTCCTTGGCCACGCCCAGCACCTTGTAGAAGTCCTTCTCGATCCAGTCCTGCCCGGTCACCTAGCCTCCTTCGTTTCCTTCGTCGTCCCCATCCCGCAACGTCCGAACCTTCGGTCGCTATGACGACCAGTTGCTCGGACGCTAGCGGCGTCCCGCTGTTGATTCCCCGCAACGTCCGAGCCTTCGGTCGCTATGACGACCAGTTGCTCGGACGTTGCGGGGATTGCACCTCTACTCCGGGTCGACGACCGCGACGCGGGCCGGGCGCAGCACCCGGTCGGCGAAGCGGTAGCCCGGCTGCAGCACGTTCTGCACCGTGGTCTCGGTGACCTCGGCACTGTGCCCGTGCATGAGCGCCTCGTGCACGGCCGGGTCGAAGGCCTCGCCGGCCGCGCCGTAACGCTCGACGCCGAGCCGCTCGAGCGTGGACTCGAGCTTCTCCGCGATCGACGCGAACGGGCCGGTGAGGTCACCGTGCTGGCGGGCCAGCTCGATGTCGTCGAGCACCGGGATCAGCGCCTCCGCCACCGAAGCCGCTCCCCGCCCGTGGGCGGCGAGCGTCTCGGCCTTGGACCGCTTCACGTACGCCGAGTACTGCTGCTCGAGGTTGTAGTGCGCCGCGTTGGCGCGCTGCACCTCCTCGAGCCGCTCGGCCGCGAGCTTCTGGGCCTCGACGAGACCCTCGAGCACGACGGCCTCCTCGGCCTCGGCTGCGACGGACTCCGCCGCCGCGAGCACCTCCTCCTCGGGCGTGCGCACCTCACCCGTCTCCGGGTCGAGGCGACGCTTGTCCGTGAAGCGGGGCTCCTCGTTCGGCTCGTTGGCCTCGGTCACTTGGTCTCCTCGTCGTCCACGATCTCGGCGTCGACCACGTCCTCGTCGTCCGCGGCGGCCGAGGCGGGGGCCTCGTCGGCCGGGGCGGCGTCAGCCGAACCCTGGTTGGCGTAGATCGCCTCGCCGATCTTCTGCGCGGCCGTCGACAGGGCGGCCGTCTTGGCCTTGACCTCGTCGGCGTCCGTGCCCTCGAGCGCGACCTTCAGCTCGCCGACCGCGGCCTGGACCTCGGTCTTGACGTCCTCGGGCAGCTTGTCGGCGTTGTCGACCAGCAGCTTCTCGGTCGAGTAGACGAGCTGCTCGGCGGAGTTGCGGGTCTCGGCCTCCTCGCGGCGCGCCTTGTCCTCGGCTGCGTGCTCCTCGGCCTCCTTGACCATGCGGTCGATGTCCTCCTTGGGGAGGGCCGAGCCGCCGGTGATCGTCATCGACTGCTCCTTGCCCGTGCCGCGGTCCTTGGCGGACACGTGCACGATGCCGTTCGCGTCGATGTCGAACGTGACCTCGATCTGCGGCAGGCCGCGGGGCGCCGGCGCGATGCCGGTCAGCTCGAACGTGCCGAGCGGCTTGTTGTCCCGGGCGAACTCGCGTTCGCCCTGGAACACCTGGATCAGCACGGACGGCTGGTTGTCCTCGGCCGTGGAGAAGATCTCCGAGCGCTTCGTCGGGATGGCCGTGTTGCGCTCGATGAGCTTGGTCATCACGCCGCCCTTGGTCTCGATGCCGAGGCTCAGCGGGGTGACGTCGATGAGCAGGACGTCCTTGCGGTCGCCCTTCATGACGCCGGCCTGCAGCGCGGCACCCACGGCGACGACCTCGTCGGGGTTGACGCCCTTGTTGGGCTCGCGCCCGCCGGTGAGCTCGGTGACGACCTCGGTGACGGCCGGCATACGCGTCGAGCCGCCGACGAGGACCACGTGGTCGATGTCCGCGAGCTTGATGCCCGCGTCGCGGATGACGGCGTTGAACGGCGCCTTGGTCCGGTCGATGAGGTCCTGCGTCATCTGCTGGAACTGCGCGCGCGTGAGCTTGCTGTCCAGGTGGATGGGGCCGTTCTCGCTCATGCCCAGGTACTGCAGCGAGATGTTGGTGGACGTCGAGGAGGACAGCTCCTTCTTCGCCTGCTCGGCCGCCTCACGCAGACGCTGCAGCGCGACCTTGTCCTTGGACAGGTCCTGGCCGTAGTTGTTCTTCACCTCGGCGACCAGGAAGTCGACGACCCGCTGGTCCCAGTCGTCGCCGCCCAGGCGGTTGTCGCCGGACGTCGCGCGGACCTCGATCGTCGAGAAGCCGTCGTCGTCCTTGCCCACCTCGAGCAGGGACACGTCGAACGTGCCACCACCCAGGTCGAAGACGAGGATGAGCTCGTCCTCCTTGCCCTTCTCCAGGCCGTAGGCCAGAGCGGCGGCGGTGGGCTCGTTGATGATGCGCAGGACGTTGAGGCCCGCGATGGTGCCGGCGTCCTTGGTGGCCTGGCGCTCGGCGTCGTTGAAGTACGCCGGGACGGTGATGACGGCCTCGGTGACGGGCTCGCCCAGGTAGGCCTCCGCGTCGCGCTTCAGCTTGGAGAGCACCCGCGCGCTGATCTCCTGCGCGGTGTACTTCTTGTCGTCGATCTCGGTGGTCCAGTCCGTGCCCATGTGGCGCTTGACGGACGTGATGGTCCGGTCGACGTTGGTGACGGCCTGGCGCTTGGCGATCTCGCCGACCAGGACCTCGCCGGTCTTGGAGAACGCGACCACCGACGGCGTCGTGCGCGACCCCTCGGCGTTGGCGATGACCGTGGGCTCGCCGCCTTCGAGGACGGCGACCACGGAGTTGGTGGTGCCCAGGTCGATGCCGACTGCTCGTGCCATGTGTGGATCCTTCTTTCGTTCCGGTGCTGGTGGACGCTCTTGAGTCCGCTGCGCTCAACCTTGCACCCGGGTCTGACACGATGCAAGCCGTTCGTCGCGAACTTGAGTCTGATTGGCTCAACTTCCGCGTACGGCGGAATGTTCCCTCCCGCCCGTAGCCGCAGGCGAGGCGCCCTTGTGGGTTCGCATCGAGGTTGTCCGATTCGCGTTAGCGTGTCCGGCGCGTGTCCGCCGTCGCGTTAGCGTGTCCCCGCGCCATTCATGATGGTCTCGGACTCGATCCGGTGTCAGCCGTCCGAGTCGGTGCCGGCGTCGGCGGCGGTGGTAGGTCCTCATGCCGGCGACAACGCCGCCATGGAGTCGTTCTTCTCCCTGCTGCAGAACAACGTCCTCAACCGGCGACGCTGGACCACCCGCGAGGACTCGCGGATCGCGATCGTCACCTGGATCGAGATCGTTCTGTCCGTCAGCGGCTGTACGGAGCTAGGTCCTCATTTCCGGCGACGACTAGGGAGTCCACGAGCAATTGCCACTCACCCAGGAGGCCGAGTTCCTCAGCCGTGCCGCGAGTTTCCTTGAGCCAGTCGTTCAGCGACCAGGAAGCCACAACTGCGACCTTGCCCGATTGGATGCACATATCGGAGACCCATGGGATGCCGAGAGAGACCTGGGTGTCCACCGGAAGCCGGCGCAGGTAGCCGATGAGTCCATCGACACACTTCGCCTCGCCACGGCCAAGCGGCAACCAGCCCTCGATCTGCTCGAGGAGCTCTCGACCGTTGACCCAGTCGATGGGTGCACCCGCGCACTCGTTGTAGAGCTGGTTGGCCCAGGTCGTTGGCTGGGGCAGTAGTGCGCTTGCGGCCCAGTCGCCCCAACTGTGGTCTTGGTACGGGCTCGCGTTGTCTTCCGCATAAGTCACTCCTCGCTCGAGGACTGCCGGCCACAGTCGTCTGGCGGCGTCGGCCAGGTGTTCGTTCTCGGCGCCGGCGGCCGCCAGTCCCTGAAGGAAGTTTGACAGCAAACTTGCGTCCCCCCGTAGGACTTCCATGTGCCCAAGAACAGGCGCTGGATCGGCGCTTCTCGAGTAGCCCTGGAGCAGTGCTCGCGCAGCGACCAGGGTGTGTTCACCGCGGTGGTCTGCGGTCCACCCCTTCGCCGTGTGGACCACCATGGCCCGGACTTGTACCTCCCGGAGGGCATTCAGCAGGGTCGCTGCATCGCTGGAGCAGCAGTGGTCAACGGATGCGGCAGCGCCGAGCCCGCGGATCGCTGCGTCGAGCAACGAGATGGCGATCGAGTCGCCAGGCAACTCCCTCAACCGTTCAACGACGTCACCGCCGATACGCACCGGGCTGCGCCGCTGAGTGCGTTGGTTCCAAGGGCCGATCTCGGCGGTCCGAGCAGTCTCCACCAACCAGTCCAGGGCGACCCGGTGGAAGCACGGGGTTCCTCCACACGGCGAAGTCCAAACGACGTCGCATCCACGCGCCAAGAACAAGCGCGTTTCGAGCGACGCCCTGCCAGCCATGGCATGGCCCGCAATAGCCACATCCTCGACGGTGCCGCCAGCGGCCGCCAGTATTTGGGCGATCGCTGGGGTCAGGAAAACCGGGAGTGCTTGAGCGACCGCACGGTCGGCACCGAGGTCAAAGTACTGTCCCTCGTCTCGCTGGTCTTCGACGTCGCGGAACGAGGACGCCACGCCCAGAACAAACTCCGTTGCGAAGGCGGCGTCGTCGCCGAATGCCGTTAGGTCGCCGGTGACGGCACGCTCGACTGCAGCGCGGATCACGTGAGCAACGGCGTCGGCTGGCCGGGTCGGCGTCCTGCCGTCTTCGGCCTCAAGCAGCGACTTAGCCACGACCATATCGGCGGCGATTTCTGCCGAGGTCGGCTGCACCCACTCTTGGTCGTGTTTGGCCGACCCCCAGTACCTGTTCTGCAACCGCAGACTTGCGTTGACCCGTTCCTGGTATGCCTCATTCGCCTCCTGCGCAGCACGAAGTTCAGCCGGTGGCTCGAGTTCGACTCGCACACCGTCGGGCACCGGCGTGAGCCTGTACCGCTCCGCATCCAGGCTGGCAGCCCAGTTCAGCGTCGTCTCTCGCGGGAGGCCGAGCCTGTCGCCCTTAGCAACGAGCGACTCTCCAACCTCTTTCAACTTCTCGACACGCTCCTCATCAGCCATGGTCAGCAACACGACTGCGACCTCACGAGGCGTCCACTGGCGACGGTCGAGGTTGACTAGGCCCTCGGTGCGAGCAGCAAGACCGGAGTACTCGCTGGTCTTGCGGGCGAACTCGAGCTCCCACACGACCGGTTCAGCGAGGAACGGATCGAGGGCATCGCCGATCTTCTCAAGCCGACGCACGAAGACTCCAAAGAGCAGGCCGGGTATCGCCAGGTTCTCGCAACCACTCAGAAGGATCTCCGTGACGCGCTTGGCAGGCACGTCGTGGTCCAGCCATGTCTCGATGACGCGCTCCATCGCCTGCAAAGCACTCATCGCCGCGTACGGCCCGACCGTCGTGCCCCGGTACCAACTCCAGGTGTGCGAGTCGCCGACGTAGAGCTGCGGCGTTCCGTCCAGGTTCAGGACGAACCCGGGCTCCGTGCTGTCGCCCGCACCATCGCCCGCCCCGCCTGGTGTGTCGACGGCTAGCGTAAATAGGTCGGTTCTCAGCTGAGAGATCGTCCTGACCCGCGCCTTGGCACCGCTGTTCAGGATGTTGTTCAGCACCCGCACCTGCGTCTGAACGTGCGCGCTTTGGAACAGCTGCCAGAACCCGCCGTAGTAGTACATGCAGAACGGACCGAAGAGAGGTTTCCACCGGCCCTGATGGTCGCGGACACCCTCATCCCGATGCCAACTGCCCTCCTCGTCGTCGATGTAGTACGCCTCGATCAGCACCGCAAGCAACTCGGCGTAGTGCTGGGCCACGGCGCGCGCGCTGACCGGGGAGTCAGCTGCGGGCGCAAGGAACGCCGGTGCGACATCAGCGATGGTGCGCAGGCATGTCTCAACTACTTCGTCGATGTCCGGTCCGAGCAGCGCCATGCACTCCACGAACGCCTCACCCGTGACGTGGTAGTCAAGGTCGCCTCGGCGTCCGTGACGCGACCGCGTCCCGGCAAAGAGCGACATGCCCTCAAGGTCGTCCTCAACCGGGTCGCTTGGCGGGTATGCGTCCCAGTGGGCGAGAAGTCGCGCCCGGAGCGCAATGCGGAACTCGTTGCCTGCTGGCTCATCGGCCAGGACAAGCGCCCGAAGCCAGTCCGCGAGCAATTCGAAAGAGTCTTTGGTGACGTCCCATGGCTCGTCGTAGTTCAGGAGGACGCGGACGACCGAGCTCGCGACGCTTGCGTCGATGAGCGCACCGACTTTGTGTCTCTGGTTGACGATGCGAACCAGGTCACCGAGCTGGAGTCCCGTCGAGCTCTCGTCGAGGGCAGCCTTCACGCACTCGAACGCATACGGGGTCTCTAGGACAGCCTCGACCGGGACGTCGGCCCACCGGGCACCGTGCTCCGTGGCGAACGCCCGGAATTGGGTCAGCAGCGCGAGGAAACGGCGGTCGGCCTGGATGCCGGCGTCCTTCAACAGGCCCTTGCACGCGAGAGTCGCTGCTGACATCGCCAACCGCGGTACAGCCGAGCCCTGGAGCAACGCGGTCATGTCTGCGGCCCTGACCAGCAGTATGGCGGTCGCGTACCGGCGGACCTCGTCGTGAGCAAACTCCGGCGCCTCTCGGAACGGGTTTGCTGGCGCCAGGAGGTGGTCACGCCGCAGCGCGTCGACCGCTGCAAAATCGATGCGGGCTGAAGGCCCCAAGCGGGACGGCAGCTGCATAACAGCAGCCGCTACGGCTAGAAGAGTCTGTGCCCGCGCTTCGGCCGAGCCAGCACCGGGGCGTCCTTCACCACGGACAACGTTGGTCCACACCAGATTTAGCGCTTCCCACTCGGTCAGTGGGCCCTCGATCTTCACATCGGTCCGTGCCAGCAGGTCGAGGACCACCGGACGCCGCAGAAGCGACTTGGCCGGCAGGTCCCGTAACACCGGACGAAGAAGTGGGAGTGCGCCTGCGACGACCGCGACGTCCTCATCGCCCAGCGGCTCAACCCTGAAGGGCACGGTGGTGGAGAACCCGCCCGACAGCTGCTCCTCCACAAAGTCCGACGCAACGTCCGAGGACACTGCCACAACGCCGACACCCGCGGCCTTGGCGGCCAGCACCAAATCGTTCAACAGAGCTGCGCTGCGCTCGAGTGCAGCGTCCGCAGCGTCAATGACCAGAACCCTTGAGGGCGCAGACAGCTCCGCTAGGACGTCCCGAATGGACATGCCGAGCGCACCCCGCAGGTCCAGGCTGGACTGCGGAAGAGACCGAAAGTTCACCAGCACGGCTTCAAACCGCGCCGCCGTCGAGGCCTCCAACTCGGCCACTGCCGAAAGCGTCATCGCGCTCTTGCCGATGCCGGACTCGCCAGAGATGAGCAACGATCTGTTGTTCGATCCAACGTCAAGTATCGCCTCGGTCAAGCGGGCGCGTTGCTCGACGAACGGGAGCTCAATCGGCCCATCGGCCGCGCCGTCGCCTATGGTCCCGCGCACACCACCAACTGCCAGCTCGCGGTGCTCCTCTAGGACCTTCCACGCCCGCCTTGTTCGGGTCGCCGCCGCATTGAGTAACGCATGTAGGTCCCGGCGCACCAGGTTGACGTCAACGACGCCACCCTCGCTGTCGTAGCCGGCAGTCAGTGCTTCCAGCCGGTCTCGAAGGGCGATGCCGTCACTGGACGCGTCTGCGACCCCGTCCAAAGTGGTGGCGACCGCTGTGCGGTCGCTCTCGTCGGGCGACTGCATGCTGAAGGCGAGGACGTGCAGGCGGCTCAACAGACGCCAGGAGAGGCGCGCGACTTCCTCGTCCGAGGCATCCCCAGCGACCTCGGCCACCATCAGCTTGAACTGGGCGAACCGATTCCGCACGTCCCTCGTCCAACGGCCGTCGGTTGCGACCGACGCGATGAACGACGTCGGTGCCGCGTGCACCCGAGCGATATCGGTCACCTTCGCCAAGTCTTGCCACTGCTTCCTCGACCCCAACGTAGCGACGGCCACATGGTGGGTATCGAAGTCAAATGTCTCGACCTCGGCGAGCATTGCCTTGACCAGCTTCACGGTTTCGAGGTCACTCTTGACGAAGTTCGGCGTCGCTCGGCACGCAACGGCGAGTGTCACCTGTGCGCTCTCGTCCGCGCAAGTAACGAGAAGGTCGTCGACCCGATGCTCAGGTCCGGTCTGGAATCCGACCGAACGGACGGGAAGGTCTGACGCCTCGGTACGACGACCGTGGGTCAGCATGCTTGCGATGTAGACCGACGCCACAAGCTGTGCGAACGTAACCCCGCCGCCGCCGGTCCCGTACGGACTGGAACCACGCCTCGCCTTCGCGGTCGGGGCGGCCTCAGACGTGCCCCCGCTCGCTAGAGCCTGCAGGGCCGGCTGCACCTCGCCGCCCGTCGCCTCGCTCGCTATTGGAGATTCATCCTTGCTCGGCATCGTCCCAGTCCTCCCGACGTCCTAGGCGCGAGCCTTGACCCTTCCACGCGCCGGAGCACTCCCGACGAGGAGGCTAGCCGCTCCGTCCAGGGATATCCGATGCCCCCTTCGCGGCCGGGACTCGTAGTAGCGACGAGTGATGTCTGCTACGTCGACACCTTCCTCGAGCGCCTTTCGACCGAGGTCGTAGGCACGCGCACTGAGCCCCTGGTACTGCACATTGCCGTTCTTGGTCCGACGGCAGAAGTACGCCGCATCGTCATCCTTGATCGCGAGGTGCTCAATCAGCGCGTACCCCTGTTGCTGCGTCAGCCCGAGCTTCTCTCCGAACTTGGAGAGCTTGCCGCCGTACTCCTCGAAGGGGTCCATGGACCGGTACGCCAGCGCCTCCTCCTCGCGGCGCGCCTTGCGGACAGGGATCGCCTCGGCGGCCTTGCCCACGCGGAGCACGACCTCCTGGGCGTCACCTCCTGGCGCCACCGGGCTGATGCTCAAGGTGGCGAGGCCGGGCAAGATCCGCTGCCACTCCGCTCCCTTGCGCAGGGCAGCCTCCGCTCGAGCGACCTCCTTTTCGGTCGGCGGGTCGACTCGTCCTGTCGCTGCACCGTCGAGGCTGAGCAAAGGGCGGAGTCGAGCACGGGCGTCAGGACCCCGTCTTGTGCCAGGCGCGAGGAGGGCCGCCACAGTCGCCAGTTCCTCCTCAACGAGGGCTTGCAACTGGTGCGGCGGCTCGGTGCTGACCGGGATGACACGCCCAGGTAGGAGTTCGCTGAGGTCTAGGTGCAACTGGTCGCGCAGGAGCCGACGTGCCACCGTGATGCCGGATCGCATGTGCACCCATAGCAGTTGCTCGCTCATGACGATGGAATCATGGGTGGCGCAGTCACGGTCCTGCTTCAAGGCGGACAGTAGTGCCCGCTCGTCACTGCTCAGGACGTGGAGGTCATCGGCGGCGATGCCGATGCAGCGTCCGAGGGAGTGCGTCAGCTCGTCACCCTTGTCGCGCACAGTGCCACGAGCCTGGAAGATGATGCTCTTGAGCAGCATCTCGAACGAGTGTCCGAGCAACATCGGCACAGCGTGATGGCGTGCGGTCGGCGAAGGGCGGTTGAACAACTCGATCGCCAACGTCAGCGACTCGATCGCGGTGTCGAGGTACATCGCTGCCTGCCGCCGCATCCGCATGACCCCCCATTATGGGTGGCGCCGGACGCCGGGGCAGGTTGTGATGAGCTGCATGCCCGGCTTCGCCAGCACTGGATGTCCGCTCCGCCGCGGCCATGACCGGAAGATCAGCCCCCCGCGCCCACCACTGAGGATCCGGACTCGCCGGTGAGACGGTGGCCGCCTCCCGCTCATGTCAGGGGTCAAGCGGCGGACAAGTCCAGTGAGTCCTAGACGGCAGCGACCACTTGGATCCAGCGGCAAGACTCGCGCGACGGCTCGGGAAGACGCACGATCCCTCGGCACGACGTCGTCGAGGAGGCCAGACGACCGCGGCACGACGCGCCCGAAGGCTCGGGAGGAAGCACGATCCCTCGGCAAGACGACGTCGTCGACGAAGTCCGATGACGACGGTGTGGGTTCGCGCGTCATCCGTCCCCGCCGGGTCGTGCCGGCGATGCGACCATGACCGGGTGCCCCAATGCCCCCTGTGTCGCGCCCCCAACGTCGAGGGACTGTGCCTCGTGTGCACTGCAAGTCTCGAGCAGCGGCGCGAGCACACCGACGGGGACTTGCTCCTGGCGCTGTCGGCGATCCGGGACTCTGCTCGAGCGGTCGGGGACGGCGTGATCTTCGTCGGCTCTGACGGTCCGCGCCGGCTCGTTCGGGAGGTGCTCCCAATGGGTCAGGACTGCCTGGCGGGTGAGGACGGGCAGCGCTTCACCGAGCTGATGCTTACGGGTCGTGGTGACCATGTCCTCGCCCTGGTGTTCCACGGGCAGCATCAGGTCGCCCAGCAGTACGACGTGCTCGTCAAGGAACTCGCTGTCCTGGCGGACCTTGCCCGCGTGCCTACCGGCTGGTACGCCGCCCCACCGCACCTGCGTACCGTCCTACACGCCGCAGCGATGGTCATTCTGCTGACCAACCCGAACGCCACCTTCGAGGCCCGGCTGGCCTGCGGTCTAAACCACACCCTCACCGACTTACGCGCACGGCGCCGCGAAGTGGATTCATGGGCTGAGCGAGAGACCGAGGCGGACGACATCGCGGAGATCGCTGAGCACCTGCTGGGGTTTGCCGAGCACGCCGGGCTGAGCTTGGTCACGCAGCAGCGGGGCGAGCGGTGGGTCGGCGGAGCCGCTCTCTCGGACACCCGCCGGATTGCCGACGCTTTCGTACTTGCCGGTGATGTGGACGCCGGCATGGACTATGGACTGCTGAGCTCGGCGGTGCACGGTCACCGCCGCCGGTACCTGAATTTGCTGGACGAGATGATCGACCTCAACGCGACGGACGCCAACCCGATGGCGGTGACGCTCGTCGGCTCGGCCCGCGCCCTGTACTTGGCGGTCCGCGCGACAAGAGCGCTCGTCGAGTACGCCGGGGTGCCGGACGCGGCCACCGAGGAGCGGCGACTCGCCCGCACGGGGTTGGCCTCGCTCGTGATGATTGGTCAGCGCGAGCGCGAGCACCTTCGGCGGGCGGTCGTCGAGCTCAACGCAGCCGCCACCTAACGGGGACAGCGAGACAGGACGGGTGATTTTCGCGGAGGAGCCCGCCGCACCGCTCGAGACCTAACCGCCCGGAGGGTGTGCCACTGTCAGTCGGCGCGCATTGCGCGGGGTAGACCCGCGGCGGATCTACATCAGGCGACGGGGAAGGTGGTGGCCAGGAACTGGTGGACCACGGAGACCTGATCGCCCGTGAGCTGGCCGTCCTTATTCAGGACCTGGGCCGCCTTCTTGGGCCACAGCACATCGACCTGGTCGATCGAGAACGCTCCGCCGATCAGTGGCCAGTCGGCGTCGACGAAGCACAGCATCCCGCGTACCCCGACGTCGGGGTGGGACTGCTCGAGGGCGCTGCGGACGAGGTCGACCTGCTTGTGCAACCCGTCCAGCAGCTTGGTGCAGTCCCGGCCACCGACCACGAGCGTGGTGGTCCGCGGGCGCAGGATGCCGCCCTGGATCCGCAGGTCGGGCCGGCCCTTGTAGCGCTTGGCGTCGATGACGTAGACCCCGCTAGGTGCCACGGCGATGTGGTCGATGTTCGCCTTGGTCCGTGGGATGCGCCGGTCGTGCAGCATGCGGACGTGCTCATTGGCCCACTTGTCGAGGCTGCGGGCTACGACCTGCTCGCCGACGGCACCGGTGCTCCACGCGCGTGTGCTCTGTGGGTCGTCGGACAGGGCGAGGATCAGGCCGCCCAGCTTGGGGTGCGCTGCGCGGATCCGATCCTCACGCTTGGCCGCTCGCCGGTCGTGCTCGCGTTGCGCCGAGGCGCCGGCGACCCCCGTCTCGATCGCGGGTTCGCTGGACGGTGCCGGCACCTCGTCGAGGGTGGACAGGCTGGGTGCGGTCACCGGCGCCTGCGGACACGATACGCAGCGCACGGTCTTGGTCGGTCGCTCGTAGAGGGCGACCTCCCCCGCGGTCAACTGCGCCCCACACAGCCGACAGGTGCCGGCATAGCGCAACCGCATCGTCTTATCAGTTGCCGTGTCGCTCATGCAGACGGCATCGGCATGAGACCTGGAGGAACTGAACACTCCAGCCCGCTGCGCGATGTCCCGCGACAGGAGCGTCAGCAACGGCTCCGACGCAGAGTCGCTCAGTCGGTCGGCACCGACTGGCCGTGCGTCTCAGCGCCGTAAGCCCGCGGGCGCGCTTCCGTTTCCGGCGTGACCCGGAGACGACTTCGGCGGAACGCTGTTGAAGGTGCGCGGTGCCTTCGGGTCGGACCCAATCGGGGATGCGGTCCCAGGGCGGCTTGCGACCTTTCTCAGCCTTCGAGGTGAGGTGCCACCCGTCGCAGACGTCGCACGGGTAGGTCCGCACCGGCAGCGGAGTGCGCTTGCCCTTCTTGGCCGCCTTCTCGTGGATGCTCGCCAGCGCAACGTGCGCTGCGGCCTGGTCCACGTAGAACGCCTTGTCGCAGGTCCGCACCGCGCCAGTCGTCACTGCCCACCGACTGCAGCTCCAGAGCCAGTTGGGAGACCGATTCTGAGGATTCGGACAGGAACATGAGACGGGCGCCGTCTCACCTACTTGTCCCACCGCAGGTTAGAGCCTCGGGCTCCGGACAAGATCGATGAGTTCCTACAGCCCTGCTCGCGCCGCTCGCACTGGTCACGCGTAGCTAGCGATGTCAGAGCTGGGCGGCAGACTCCGTGCATGCCACATGGTCATGCCACCTCCGAGACTCCGGGTCGGATGGGCGGCTCGCCCGAACGACCCGCGCGCTTCTTCGATAGTCCCGAAGAGTTCGGCGCCTGGCTGGCACTGCACCACGACACCGAGACGGCGCTGTGGATAGGTTTGAAGAAGAAGGGCTCGGCCGATCGCGGCCTGACCTGGGAACAGGCGGTCGTCGAGGCGCTGCGCTGGGGATGGATCGACTCGGTCGTGCAACGCATCGACGACGAGACCCGGCGGCAGCGTTGGACGCCTCGCAAGAAGGCGTCCCGGTGTAGCCGGGTCAATCTCCAACTCGTCGAGCGGCTGCGCGCCGAGGGGCGGATGCAGCCGAGCGGGTTGGCGATCTGGGAGCAGCGCACCCGCGAAGAGGCGCCGTACAGCCACGAACGGCCGTGGGCCGGGCTGCCGGACTCGTATGCCGAGCAGCTGGCTGCGTCACCGGCGGCCACCGCCTTCTGGGACGCATCGACAGCGAGCTACCGCAAGGTCTGCTCCGTCTGGGTCACCTCAGCCAAGCAGGACGTCACCCGGGCCCGCCGGATGGCTCAGCTGATCGAGTGCAGCGCCCGGGGCGAGCTCGTGCCGAACCAACGCTACGGCGAGGTTCCGCGGTGGTTGGCGCGGGCCGCGGCCGCCGCGGCGCAGGCGCGATGACATCGTCCGGGAACGCGGCGCGCGCGTCAGCCGTATCGCTCGACGAGCGCCTGGCCCATCGCCGCCAGGTGGGCTCGCACACCCGGAGGGCCGGTGACCTCGAGCCACTCGACCAGCCCTGAGAGCTCGCCGGCGGTCACGTACTCGTCCTGGCCGCGGATCAGGACCTCGACCCGGCCGTCGGCGGTGGCGCCCCCGACCTGGAGCCGCTCGCCGAGCCCCATCCGGAGCACGCCGATCCCATCCGGCACGCACAGCGCCTGGACCTCGACGGGCATCCGCCTGCGGTCGACCTCGTCGGCGATCTCCCGCCAGCTCTCGGCAAGGTCGAAGTCGGTTGGCCGGTGCACGGGCTCGTCGGTCTGGTCGGCCGACGACACGCGGTCGACCCGGAAGGTCCGTCGACCAGCGTCGGTCTGGCAGACGAGATACCACCACGGTCCCTTGGCGACGATGCCCAGCGGGTGGACCGTCCTTGCGGTCTCGGCGCCCGCGCGGTCGACGTAGCCGAGCCGCACCTGGACACCGCGGATCACCGCGTCCTGGAGCTCGTCGAGGAACCGCGGCAGCCGGTGCTCCTCCCGCCTCGACCCCCAGCGCTCCGGGTCCACGACCAACGAGGACGCTGCCGCCTCGGCCTGCACACGAAACGGCTCCGGCAGGGCACGGACCAGCTTGCGCAGCGCTGCCTTCACGGCCGGTGTCGCGGCCGAGGCGGGACCCGCGACCAGGAACAGGGCGCGCGCCTCACCAGCCGTGAGTCCGGACAGGTCCGTGCGCGCGCCGCCCACGAGGCGCCAACCGCCGCCTCGGCCCTGCATGGAGTAGACGGGCACGCCGGCCACGGACAGCGCGTCCAGATCGCGGCGGGCCGTGCGCTCGGAGACCTCCAGCTCTCGGGCGACCTCTGCTGCGGTCACCTGCTCGCGCTGTTGCAGCAGCAGAAGGACGGCCATCAGCCGGTCGGCTCGCATCCCGTCAAACTCCCACACAAATCCGGTCACGAGGTGACCGGTTTCGGTCGGCAAGGTGTGGACATGACCTCCTCGACGAGTCCCACCGCCCATGACGGCACCGACGAGCGCCCCCTCGGGGAAGCGCCGGCCCTCGACCCCACCGGCTTTCCCGAGCCGACGCTGATCCCGGTCAACGGTGTGGAGCTCGAGGTCTTCGAAGCGGGCCGACACAACGCAGGACGGCCCGTCGTCCTCTGTCACGGCTGGCCGGAGCTCGCGTACTCCTGGCGCCACCAGGTGCCGGCCCTCGTGGCAGCCGGTTACCACGTCATCGTGCCCAACCAGCGCGGCTACGGGAACTCGTCCCGTCCGGCGGAGGTGTCGGACTACGACATCGAGCACCTGACCGGGGACCTCGTCGCACTTCTCGACCACTACGGGTACGACGACGCCACGTTCGTCGGGCACGACTGGGGCGCCATGGTCGTCTGGGGCCTGACCTTGTTGCACCCGCATCGCGTCGACAAGGTGATCAACCTGAGCCTGCCCTACCAGGCGCGCGGCGAGGTGCCCTGGATCGAGCTCATGGAGAGCGTCCTCGGCGGCGACTTCTACTTCGTCCACTTCAACCGGCAGCCCGGCGTCGCCGACGCGGTGCTCGACGAGAGCACGTACCGGTTCCTGCGCAACCTCTACCGGAAGAACGAGGCCCCCGCAGCGCCTGCGCCGGGCATGGCGCTGATCAACCTGGCCCGCGCGGAGACGCCGTGCGGCGAGGCTGTCATGAGCGACGAGGAGCTGGCCGTGTTCGTGGCCGCGTTCGAGTCGTCGGGGTTCACGAGCAGCATCAACTGGTACCGGAACCTCGACCGCAACTGGCACCTGCTGGCGGACGCGGACCCGATCATCCGGCAGCCCACCCTCATGATCTACGGCGACCGGGACACGATCGCGAAGTCGGAGAACCTCACCGAGTTCGTGCCGAACGTGGACGTGGTCACCCTGGACTGCGGCCACTGGATCCAGCAGGAGAGGCCGGCAGAGACGAACCACGCGATCTTCACCTGGCTGGACCGGCACGCCTAGCGCCTCCGGAAGCGGCGCTCGCGCCCGTCCTCCGGGCCGACGAGCGGTCGCCGCCTTCGTCGGACGCCCCGCGCAGACCACCGAGAACGACTGCCCGTCGAGCCCTGCGGCTACTTGACGACGCGCACCTCCTGCGGCCAGCCGCAGCCCTCGGCGACCCTGCCCGCCCACATCTTGGCCGTCTCGACGTCGGGGACGTCGATCACGGTGATGCCCCCCAGGTACTCCGTCGTCTCGGTGTAGGGGCCGTCGGTGATCACGACGCTGCCGCTCGTCACATCGGCCGAGAACGCATCGGCCAGGTCTTCCTCGAGGCCGCCGGCGAAGATGAGGACCCCTGCTGCCTCCATCTCGCGGACCACCGCCCTGCTCGGTTCCACGCGGCTCTGGAACCACTCCTCCGGGTGGTCCCCCACCCACTGCTGGTGGAAGTAGATGGCGTAACGAGTCATGTCCACTCCTCCTTCGTCGGCGCACCATTCGCTGCCGTCGTCACCGTGACGCACGAGCCTGGCCGGAATCGACAGCCGGCGCCCGTCGAGCGGACGACTGGCACGATGCACTCCATGATCAGGTACCCGGTCCCGCTGCAGCGCGGAGATCGCGTCGGCGTCACGTCACCGTCGGCCGGGGTCGCGGGCGCGGCGGCCGAGCGCATCGCGTTCTGCGTGGACTGGCTGCGCGAGGCCGGGTTCGAGGTGGTCGTCGGCCAGCAGATGGACGGGACGGGTATCGCCGCCGGAACGGCGGCCGACCGCGCGGCCGAGCTCACCGCCATGCTGTGCGACCCGGACATCGGGTGCGTGGTCCCGCCGTGGGGCGGCGAGACCGCGATCGACCTCGTCGACCTCCTCGACTGGGATTCACTGGCGGCCGCCGAGCCGACCTGGCTCGTCGGGTACTCCGACCTGTCGACGCTCCTGGTCCCGATCACCACCCGGCTGGGCTGGGCGACCGTGCATGGCGACAATCTCGCCGACACGCCCTACGAACCGCCCGCCGGACTGCTGAGCTGGCTCGACATCGTCGGCGGGCAGGGCCCGCATCGTCAGCAGGACTCCGGTGTGGTCGCGGACTTCTGGCGGTTCGAGGAGGACCCACGCGCGACGCGGTGGAAGATCGCCGGCCGCGGGGGGTGGGACCTGCACGGGGCCGACGAGCTGCACGTCACCGGCCGGCCGGTCGGCGGCTGCATCGAGACCCTGTGCAACCTCGCCGGTACGCCCTACGGGGACGTGGCGGCGTTCGGCCGCGAGCACGCCGACGACGGCCTGATCGTCTACCTGGAGGCGGCCGAGGACGAGGCCGCGACCATATGCCGCAACCTGCACGGCCTGCGCCTGGCCGGATGGTTCGACGACGCGAAGGGGATCGTCATCGGTCGGACGAAGGCGCCGGACCACCCCCAGCTCTCGCAGCGCGAGGCCGTGCTCGACGCGCTCGGCCGCCTCGGGCTGCCGATCGTCTTCGACATGGAGATCGGCCACGTCCCGCCCCACATGCCCCTGGTCAACGGCGCGCTCGCGACGCTGACCGTCGGCGACGGCGTCCGCGAGATCGTCCAGCACATGGTGTGACCGGCCGTGCGACGATCGCCGGCATGCACCTGCGTGAAGCGGCGGAAGCGGACCTCGACCTGCTGTACGACATGCTGCTCGAGGCGTTCAACTGGGACGGCACACGGCGTTTCACCCGCGACCAGGTGATCGCGGACGAGCACACCGCGCGCTACGTCGGCGGCTGGGGCCGGTCCGACGACTTCGGGCTCGTTGCCGTCGACGGGGACGAGCCGCTCGGTGCGATCTGGGCGCGAGCGCTCCCGGCGACCGGACCCGGGTACGGGTACGTCGCGGACGACGTCCCCGAGATCGGCCTGGGCGTCGCCCCACCGCACCGTGGCCGGGGCGTGGGTTCCGCGCTGCTCGTCGGCTGCATCGAGCAGGCGCGCGGCCTGGGTTGGAGGGCGCTCAGCCTGAGCGTGGAGGACGGCAACGCGAACGCCCGACGACTTTACGAACGGCACGGGTTCGTCGTCGTGGACCGCAACGGCGACTCGGACACCATGCTCCGCGACCTCTGACCACCTCCGGACGATCGTCAGGACGTCGGGGCTCACCCGTCCCGCGAGTCGAGCAGCCGGGGTCGCGACGGCGTGGTCATGTCGACCACCAACGTCGCTCGCTCGCGAGGACGAGCCGCCTCGTCGTACAGCCGCTGCGCTCCCGCGTACCTCCCCAGCCGCGGGTCGTCGGGCGCGAGGCCGTCCCGCGCGATCATCCGTCGTGCGGCCTCGGCCGGCTCGACGTCGAGCCAGATGGAACAGTCCCAATAGTCGGCGAGCTCGGCTCGATGGAGGAAGACGCCCTCGACCAGGACGAGCGCATCCGGCGGCGCCAGGTCGACCTCCCCGCGATCCTCCCCGGTCTGGCGGTCGATCGACACGACCCGGTAGCGGCCGTCGCCGTCCGCTCTGAGGTGGTCCAGGGTCGTGCACAACGCGGGCGTGTTGAACGCGTCGCGCCAGAACCCCTCGGGCGAGTTCCGCCCACGTGCATGCCTGATCGCGGCTACGTTGAAGAAGTCGTCGGTGTGCAGCACGATGACCGGCCTCGTCGTGACCTCCTCCGCGAGCGCCTGCGCGAACGTCGTCTTGCCGCTAGCGCCGACGCCGTCGATGGCGACCGATGCGCGCCCCTGCGACGGGACCGCCGCGAGGACCCGGGACGCGATGAGGTCGAGACTCACGCGTCAGATGCTCCCAGCGCACTCTGCCGCCCGGTGGGAGATTGAGCCCATGGACACCGCTTTGCCGAGCTATCCCCCAGCGCCCGTCCCGGGCGTGGTGCCGCCACGTGAGCGATCCGTCCGCGTCGTCACGCACCCCGAGGCGACTCATCACGTCGCAGGTCTGGTCGGCGGACAGTTCGACTCGACGCTCACACCTCGCGGCCGGGTGCAGGCCGCCGCCATAGCCCGCTCACTCACTCGGACGATCGACCCAGCCATCGAGGTTGCCGTCGTGACGTCCGACCTGGCGCGCACGACGGAGACAGCCGAGCTGATCGGACGCGCGTTGAACGTCGCAGTCAGGCCGGACGCGCGGCTGCGCGAGAAGTCGTACGGCGTCGCCGGCGGTATGCCACAGGCGTGGCTCGACGAGCGGTTCATCGCGCCACCCGCGACCGGGGACCGGATGCACCACGGCGACGGCATCGCAGGTTCGGAGACCCGGCTCGACGTCGCGGTCCGTGTCTACCGCGCGATGACGGAACTGCTCGCGATGGATGCCGACGAGCTTGTCGTCGTGACGCACGGGTTCACCGCCAGCCTCGTCGTCGCCGCCTGGATCGGTGTGCCGATCGAGGCGGCCGGCCACGTCGCCTTCGCGGCGGCGTCCGGCAGCATCACGACTCTCCGCGAGGACGGCTTCTTCCACAACCGCGCCGTCGTCAGCGTCGGGGACACGTCCCACTTCGATGGGCTCCGCACGTAGCTGGAGCGCGGAGGACGGGCAGACCGGCACGTGCGCGGTGCGGTGATCCACCGCGCATGGAGTACGTCGCCGTAATCGATTCGCACACCTCCGGACTGACGCTGCGCGCGGCACAGTTCGTCCGAGCGCCGTCCACCGGGAGGAATCGTCATGTCCGTGCCAGGGAACGTCCGTCGATGGAGCCGTGTGCTCGCCGTGCTGCTGGCGGGCGCCGCGATCGTCGGCGTGCACGCGACGGCCCAGGCCGCGCCGTCAGGCGGAGAGACGACGCCGGTGACCGGCAACGCCACCTGGTTCGACAACCTCGGCTCGCCGTACGGGGGGTGCGGGCTCCCGCAGGACCAGCTCGAGACGCAGAACTGGATCGCGCTGAACGTCTTCAACACGCCGGGCGACTACGCGATGTACTCGCGCCCCATGGCCGCGAACGATCCCATGGTCGGCACGTGGGACAACGGTCTGAACTGCGGCCGCTGGGTGCGGGTGTCGATCGGCGACTACTGCACCGGGATCAACGACGGTGCCGCCGGGCAGGCGTTCTGCCGCAACGGGTCCTGGGTCTCGGACAAGTACAACGGCGCGACGCTCGACATGCTCGTCGCCGACAGCTGCGGCGACCCCAACGCGTGGTGCCGGGACGACCCGTACCACCTCGACCTCGCCCACCAGGCGATCAACAAGTTCGTGAAGAACGGGGCCGCCGTCGGCGACCTCGAGCCGGCCCACTGGGGCAACCGCCACGTCTCCTGGCAGTACATCCCGGCGCCCGGCTACACCGGCGACATCCAGATCGGCTTCATCCAGGGCTCCGAGCGGTGGTGGGGCGGGGTCTCGATCAACCACCTGCCCAACGGCATCCACGGCGTGGAGCACTACTCCAACGGCGCATGGGTCACGACCCCGATGAACACGGACATGGGGCAGTCGTACCTGGTGCAGCCGACGACGACCGGCGGGACCGACTACCGGATCCGGGTCAAGGACGTCACCGGCGCCTACCTCTTCGGCGGTCGCGAGTACTCCTTCTCGCTGCCCGCGAGCTGCGGCGGCAAGTGCTCCGCGCCGCGGACGGTCGTCTCGTACACGACGTCGGGCGGGACGACGACGCCCACGCCGACAGCCACACCGACGGCGTCCCCCACGCCGACCGTCACCCCCACACCTACGCCCACCGTGACGCCGACGCCCACCCCGTCGGCTACGCCCACGCCGACTCCGACTCCGACTCCGACTCCGACTCCGACGGGCGGAACCGCCGCGTGCACCGCGACGTTCCGCGCGCTGAGCTCGTGGCCCGGCGGCTACCAGGGTGAGGTCACGGTGAAGGCGGGCACCTCCACGCTCTCGTCGTGGAAGGTCACGGTGTCCGGCGTGAGCGTCGGCAGCCTGTGGAACGGCGTCGCGACGACGTCCGGATCGACGACGACGGTGACGAACGCGCCCTACAACGGTGCCGTCGCCGCGGGCGGCACGACGAGCTTCGGGTTCATCGGCTCCGGCACGGCCGGAACACCGGCACTGACCTGCTCCTGACGCGAGGCGCTCCCGATACCTTGCGGTGCTAGGGTTCATATCCCTAGCACTTCGAGGCATCGGGGGCACGCGTGCACATCGAGAAAGACCTCGTCGCGGCAGCCGCGACACCGCTCGTCCTGGGCATCCTCGCCGACGGCGACCTGCACGGGTACGCCATCCTCAAGCGGGTCGGCGAGCTGTCCGACGGCCGCCTTCAGTGGACCGACGGCATGCTCTACCCGCTGCTGCACCGGCTGGAGCGCAACGGCTGGGTGTCGGCCCGGTGGGACGCGGAGTCGGGTCGCAAGCGCAAGCACTACACGCTGACGGCGACCGGGCGCGAGGCGCTCGCGGACCGGCAGGCGCAGTGGGACGTCGTCGCCGACGCGCTGCGGCAGGTCTGGAGCAACCTGCGGGGCCCGGGGACGACGGAGGCCTGGGCGTGAGCGAGGTGCACGCGGGTCTCGAGGAGCAGATCGACCGGTGGCGCACCTGGGTGCTGCGGCGCCCGGCCATCACGCCCGACGACGCCGCGGAGCTCGAGGACAACCTGCGCGGCCGGGTCGACGACCTGCGGGCCGGCGGCCTCGACGACGACGAGGCGTTCCTGGTGGCCGTGCGGCGCATGGGCAACCTGGACGACGTCTCGCGCGAGTTCGCCCGCGAGCACTCCGAGCGGCTGTGGAAGCAGCTCGTGCTCGTGCCGGACGTGCCATCGGACGCGGCCCGGCGCTGGCGCGACCTCGGCGTCCTGATCGCCCTGGCGCTCTGCGCCGGCGGTTCGGTCAAGGCGCTGCTCGCCTTCGGCGATGACGAAGACTTCGCGCTGAACGTCGGCTTCGCGGTGCTGCCGTTCCTCGCGGCGTACTTCGCGTGGTCGCGGCGGCTGCCCGGCCGGGTCGTCGGCGCACTCGTCGGCCTCGCGGCGGTGCTCGCGGTGACCGTCCACCTGTACCCGTTCGTCGGCTCTCCCGACGACGACGTCGCGACGACCCTCGTCCTCGTCGCCGTCCACCTGCCCGTGCTGCTGTGGCTGCTGCTCGGCGTCGCCTATGCCGGCGGCCTGTGGCGCGACCACGCCCGCCGCATGGACTTCGTGCGGTTCACGGGCGAGCTGGTCGTCTACTTCGCGCTGATCGCGATGGGTGGCGGCGTGCTCGTCGCGTTGCTGTTCGCGACCTTCGGCGTCGTCGACGTCGACGTCCAGCCGTTCGTCTCCGGGTGGCTCATGCCCTTCGCGGTGCCCGGCGCGTTCTTCGTCGCCGCGTGGCTGGTGGAGGCGAAGCAGGCCGTGGTCGAGAACATCGCTCCCGTCCTGACGCGCGTGTTCACGCCGTTGACGCTCCTGCTGCTCGTCGCCGTCCTCGTCGCCCTGCTCACCGGCGGTCAGCTCGACGCCGTCGACCGCACGCTGCTGATCCTCATGGACGCGATCCTGCTGCTGGTGCTGGGCCTGCTCCTGTACTCGATCAGCGCCCGCGACCCGCTGGCGCCCGGGACCGCGTTCGACTGGCTGCAGCTCGCCCTCGTCGTGACGGCGTTCGCGGTCAACGTCGTCGCGCTCGTCGCGATGGTCACCCGGATCGCCGACGCGGGCTGGACGGCCAACAAGACGGCGGCGCTCGGCCTCGATGCCGTTCTGCTCGTGCACCTCGTCGGAACGGGCTGGCTGCTGTGGCGGTTCCTGCGCCAGGGCGGCACGTTCGACGCCGTCGAGCGCTGGCAGACGCGCTACCTGCCGGTCTACGCGGCGTGGGCGGCGATCGTCGTGGTGGCCTTCCCGCCGGCGTTCTCGTTCGCCTGACGGGCCCCGCCTCAGAGCTGGTCGATCGCGCGGTCGAGCCACTCGACGAGCAGGCCACGCTCGCCCGGTGAGAGCATCTCGAGGCGCGGGGCGACGGCCCGCACGGCGACCGCGGCACCCCGCAGCGCATCGTGCCCACCGGGCGCGCCAGCGGTGTGCGCGGGGGTCAGGATCTGCGCGAGCACCGCCTCGTACATCGCGGCGCCGAGCTCCGGGTCGCGACGCACCGCCGGAGTGGCGAGCAGCGCGGTGAGCACCCCCACGCCGGCCGCCTGGACGAGATCCACGGCCCGCGCCTCCGTGACGCGCAGGCGTCCGGTCTCGGCGACGCGGTGGATCCGCGCCTCGAGCACTTCTCTGCCCAACCGTGCGGCCGGCGAGGTCGCGACCCGCTCGGGATCGCTGAGCATCCGGAAGACGGCCGGGTTGGAGAGGCCGAACTCCAGCTGCGCCTGCCAGCCCGACCGGAGGTCGTCGAGCGGGTCGACGTCCGCGGCGCGAGCGGCGTCGACGACCTGCGCCTTGGCCGCGACCTGGGTGCGCATGACGTGCTCGGCGACGGCATCGAGGAGCCCGTCCTTGTCGCCGAACAGGCGGTACAGCGTGGGCGCCTGCACGCCGGCGGCATCGGCGACCCCGCGCGTCGTGACGGCGGCGGATCCACCCGCATGAAGCATCTCGGCGGCCGCGTCGATGATCCGCGCGCGCACGTCGCCCCGTTCAGGGGATCGCTCGGTGGCCCCGGACCCGCTCGTGCTCGGCATGCACCCATGGTCACACATGGGTGGTATCAGCGCTAATATCGATGATACGGTGATCGCGTTTCCAACGATTCGGAGTACGTCATGATCATCGTCACCGGGGCGACCGGCGCCCTCAACGGAGCCACCGTCGATCACCTGCTCGACCGCGTGCCCGCCAGCGACATCACCGTCGTCGCGCGAGACGTCACCAAGGCTCAGCGCTTCGCCGAGCGCGGGATCGCCGTCCGGCACGGCGACTACGCCGCACCCGCGACCCTCCCGGCCGCCTTCGACGGCGCAGACCAGCTCCTGCTCGTCTCGTCGAGCGACCCTCGCGCCGACGCCGTCGCGCTGCACGAGGCGGCGATCGACGCGGCCGTCACCGCCGGCGTGGGCCGCATCCTCTACACGAGCCACCAGGCGGCGGCACCGACCAACCCGTTCGCACCGGCTCGGGACCACGCCGCGACCGAGGAGCTGCTCGCCGCCTCCGGGCTGGCCTGGACCTCCCTGCGCAACGGGTTCTACGCGCACAGCCTGACGTGGCTCGCCGGGCCGTGGCGCGAGACCGGAGCCATCACCGTCCCGGCGGACGGCCCGGTGTCCTGGACCGCTCGCGAGGACGCGGCCGAGGCGGCGGCCGTCGTCCTCGCCTCGGACGGCGCGTTCGACGGCCCGATCACGCTCACGGCCGAGGCGGCCCCGACGTTCGCCGAGATCGCGGCCATCGCGTCGACGCTCGTCGGGCGGACCATCACCTCGACGGTCGTCGACGAGGAGGAGTGGGTCGCCGCCCAGGTCGTCGCCGGACAGCCCGAGTACATGGCACGGTTCGTGCTCGGCATGTACCAGGGTGCTCGCGACGGGTTCTTCGCCGGCACCGACCCGCTGCTCGGCACCCTCCTGGGCCGGGCGCCGCGGTCCGCGCTGGACGCGCTCGCCGCAGATCGCTGATCTGCCGAGCGGGTCTGTTCGTCGCGCCGACGCGCAGACCCGCTCGATCGCTTGCGGGCGGCTCCGGACGCCTGCGAGCCTGAAGCTCCCGCCGACCCGGAGGCACCCATGGGCAAGCTGATCTACGCCGCGAACACGTCGCTCGACGGCTACGTCGAGGACGAGAGCGGAGCGTTCGACTGGTCGGCGCCCGACGAGGAGGTGCACGCGTTCTGGAACGAGCACGAGCGCGGCATCGGCACGTCGCTCTACGGCCGGCGCATGTACGAGACGATGCGCGTCTGGGAGGACGACGACTGGCTGGCCGACGAACCCGAGGTCGTGCGCGAGTACGCGCGGATCTGGCGCGACGCGGACAAGGTCGTCTACTCGTCGACGCTCGACGAGGTCACGACGGCGCGGACCAGGATCGAGCGGACCTTCGACCCCGAGGCGGTCCGCCGGCTCAAGGACGAGTCCGCCGCGGACCTGAGCATCGGCGGTGCGACGCTGGGCGCTGAGGCGTTCCGGCACGGGCTGGTCGACGAGTGCGTGCTGCTGCTGGGCCCGGCGATCGTGGGCGGCGGCAAGCCGGCGCTGCCGCGGGGCGTCCGGCTCGACCTCGAGCTGCTGGACCATCGGCGGTTCGCCGGCGGCGTCGTCTACGTGCGTCACGCCGTGCGGAACGCGACCTGACCGCCACGCCTTTGCTGGTCAGAGCACGCTGAATCCCTCCGGCAGCGGCCGCCGGCCCGTCAGCGCGAGCAGCGCCGCACCGGAACGACCCCGTGCCGCGGCGACGTCCGCGGCCAGCCGGAGCGCCGCGCGCGACGCGGCGAGCGGCGGCTCGCCGTCCGCGCCCAGCGCGGCGCGCAGGTCGAGCGTGTGCACGACGAGCTCGAAGGTGCGGGTCGGGAGGTAGTCGACGAGGCGCATGCCGCCGACGATCGTCGTGACGAGCTCGGACCCGTCGCACGCATCGACGAGAGGCAGGACACGGTCGGCCAGGAGGGCCACCGCGGCGACCGGGTCCGCGCCCAGGGCCTCCCCCGCGGCGCGGCCGCGGTCCGCGACACCGGGACCGGCCGCGAGCGCGCTCGTCGCGAGGTAGTAGTCGACGGGCGTCGCGACCTCGACCGATGCCGCTCGACGCGCCACGTACTCCTCGACGGTCAGGAACGAGCGCGTCGTGTGCCCGACGAGCGCCCGCACGTCCCACTCGCCGAGCCCGTGCTCGCCCCATCGCCCGGAAGCGCCAGGAACCGTCGCGACGAACCACTGCGCTGCTGCCGCGTACGCCGCCTTCTCGTCGTCCCACACCGTCATGGACAGACCGTAGACGCGCGGCGGCGAGGTCGACCACGATCGGAGACTCGGGCCCCTTGACAAGTTTCTTTGTCAAGGCGACGCTGGACCCCATGCAGGACATCGAGGTCATCGAGGACGCCGCGGCCGCGGCCGTGGCGCTGGACCCCGTCCGGGCCCGGCTGCTCGCGGAGCTGGCCACACCGGCCTCCGCCGCCGGGCTCGCGGCGCGGGTCGGCATCACGCGCCAGAAGGTCAACTACCACCTCAAGGCGCTCGAGGCGCACGGCCTGGTGGAGCTCGCCGAGGAGCGCCGGCACGGCGGGCTCACCGAGCGCGTCCTGCAGGCGAGGGCGTCGTCGTACGTCGTGTCCCCGGCCGCGGTCAGCGTGTCGGCCGCGGACCCGGGAGCGAGCGCCGACCGGCTCTCCGCCGGCTACCTCGTCGCGCTCGCCGGCCGCGTGGTGCGGGAGGTCGGCGCTCTCGCACGACGGGGCGGAGCCGGTCGCCGTCTGCCGACCCTCGCCATCGACACGCAGATCGGGTTCCGCTCGGCCGCCGACCGCGCCGCGTTCGCCGACGACCTCACCGCGGCAGTCCTCGAGCTGGCTGCCCGCTACCACCACGACGACGGGCAGCCGTATCGCCTCGTCGTCGCCGCCCATCCCGTCCCGCAGGAGGAGTCATGACCCCCGACGTCCCGTACCGCCTCGAGTTCACCGTCGAGGTGCCCGGCACCCCCGAGCAGGTGTGGGAGGCGATCGCGACCGCGCAGGGCATGAGCGCGTGGTTCCTCCCGACCACGCTGGAGGAGCGCCAGGGCGGCACCCTGCACTTCGCGATGGGGCCCGACATGGGCTCGGACGGTCAGGTCACCCGGTGGGACCCGCCCCGCCGGCTGGAGTACCAGGAGGACTGGTCCGCCCTCATGGGCAAGGACCCGGACACCCTCAGCCCGCTCACCTCCGAGTTCCTGGTCGAGGCACGGTCCGGCGGCACGTGCGTCGTCCGCGTCACCACCAGCGGCTTCGGCGTCGGCGCCGACTGGGAGCAGGAGTGGTGGGACACGCTGGCGCCCGGCTGGCTGCCGTCCTTCGACAACCTGCGCGTCTACCTGCGGGACTTCGCGGGACAGGAGGCGACCCCGATGGAGGTCAGCGCGTCGTTCCCCGGCACCGTGGGCGCACCCTGGTCCGCGCTGCGCGACGAGCTGGGGCTGACCGACGAGGGCGCGACGGTCGAGGCGAACGGCGCGACCGGCACGCTCGAGCGGATCGGCGAACGCCACGCCGTCGTGCGGCTCACGGCACCGGTGCCCGGCATCGCCAGCTTCACGGGCTGGGACCTGGACGGCCAGGCGCTGCTGACCATGCGCGCGTTCGTCTTCGCCGACGACGCGACCGACTGGGTGCAGCAGAACGAGCCCGCATGGCAGTCGTGGCTCGGCGCGCTGAGAGCCGGCGCCTGACGCGCCGCGCTCTCCCTCCGCTCAGCCGAGCGCGGACGACACCTGGTCGAGGATCGACCCGACGAGCATCGCCATCCAGATCACGGCCGACACCTGCGCGACGACCATCACGACGATCGCGGTCCACATCGGCGCGAGCGCGCCCGCGCCGCCGACCTTGCGCACCACGACGCTGCGACCGATCACGTAGATGATCGGGCTCAGGATCGACCAGGCCCAGTGGAACGGGCGGACGACGCCGACGCGGGCCAGGTACTTGGAGTCCTGGTAGGCCAGGACCACGAGGACGACGGTCAGCACGAGGCCGACGAGCGAGACGAGCCCGTAGCCGGTGCCGAGGATCCCGCTGAGATCGGGCGGCGCGACGTACGCGTCGCTCCCGCTCTCCGCGGCATCCTGCGTCGCCCGCAGGTAGTCGACGATCGACGACGTGTCGAACCGGATCAGCCACGGCGTGATCGCGCTGATGATCGGCAGCACCGCCAGAAGCCAGATGCCGGCCCCCTGGACTGGTGTCCCCTCGGGCAGGCGCGGTCGCTGGAGCTTCCCACCGACGGGAACCGTCTGCGGGGTCCAGATCGCACCGTCCCAGTACCGCTGCGGCGCCTGGCCCCACGGGTCCGGGTACCAACCGGGCGCTGCAGGCGCAGCCGTCCGGGCGCCACCCCACTCCTCGTTCATCGACACGGGCGACTCATCTCTGTGCGTGGCTGCTGGACTGCGCGCGAGCGTAGCGGGAATCCTGGCAGGGCGGACGACGTACGGTGGCCGGGTGCTGGTGACATCGCGGCAGGTGGCGGAGCGGATCGCGGAGCTCGTCGGCGTCCCGCCGCGCGCGACGACGGTCGACGGGTTCCTGGCCGGGGACCCCGACGCCCCGGTCCGCGGCGTCGCGACGACGATGATGGCGACGCTCGACGTCCTGCAGCGCGCGGCGGCGCGCGGACTCGACCTCGTCATCACCCACGAGCCGCTGTACTTCGACCACCACGGTGCGGCCGACGAGGCCCTCGAGGCGGAGGCCGACCCCGTCCACGCGGCGAAGTCCGCGTTCGTCGCCGAGCACGGTCTGGTCGTCCTGCACCTGCACGACGCGTGGCACGACCGCCGGCCGGACGGCATCCGCACCGGCACGGCCCGCGCGCTCGGCTGGCTCGACGCCGAGCGCGCCGACGACCCCGGCGTCTACGACCTCACGCCGACGACCCTCGGCGCCCTGGCCGAGCACGTCGCCGACGCCCTCGGCGCCCGCGCGCTGCGGTACGTCGGCGAGCCCGGCACGCCCGTGTCCGCCGTCGCCCTGCAGCCCGGCTTCCAGGGGTTCGCGCCCAACCGGCGCGCGCTGGCCCGGCCCGACGTCGACGTGATCGTCATCGGGGAGGGCCACGAGTGGGAGACGGGCGAGTACGCGGCCGACGCGGTCACCGCGGGGCTGGGCACCGGGATCGTCGTCGTCGGGCACGTGCCGTCCGAGCAGGAGGGCATGGCCGAGCTCGCACGCCTGCTCGCGCCGCGGGTCCCCGAGGTTCCGGTGGAGCTCGTCGCGACCGCCGACCCGTTCCGCACCGTCGCGAGGTAGACCGGCTCAGCCGATGGCCGCTCGGATCGCGCTCGCGTCCTCGTCCAGGAGGGACCTGTCGCGCTCGCCCGGCTCCGGGAGCGTCAGCGACCAGCCGTCGTTCACGTAGCGCGGGATGACGTGCAGGTGGAAGTGGAAGATGGTCTGGAACGCCGCCGTGCCGTCACAGACCAGGAAGTTCACTCCCTCGTAACGCACGCTCGAGCGCCGCAGGGTGCGCGCCAGGTCGTGGCCCACGGACCAGACGTGCGCACCGACGTCCCGGTCGAGGTCCTCGAACCCCACCGCGTGCATCCGCGGGACGACGAGCAGATGGCCGCGCACCACCGGGTAGCGGTCCATGAACGCCACGGCGGTCTCGTCCTCGTGGACGATGCTGGCACGGTGCTCGCCCGCGACGATGTCGCAGAAGATGCACTCGTCGGTGGTGTGCGTCATGCCGCCAGCGTGGCAGCGGCACGAGCCACGGGCATCCCGTTTTCCACCGTGCGGGACGCCCTTGCCCCGCACGACCCCCGAGGGCCTACGGTTCGGGCATGTCCCGCATCGTCGCCGTGGTTGCCGCGTTCGTGCTGATGGTCGTCGTGCCGTCGTCGGGTGCCACCGCCGCGTCCACGTCCGGCGTCACCTACGTGGGCCACGGGACCGCGCGGTCGTGCACGCCCGCGGCGCTGGCGAAGGCCGTGCGCAAGGGCGGGACGGTGAAGTTCCGGTGCGGGCCGAAGCACGTCACGATCGCGCTCGACCGCACGCTCGTCGTCTGCAACACGACCACCTGCGAGCACCCGTGGGTCGACAGCCGCGCGAATGTCGTCAAGAAGCTGGTCCTCGACGGCGGCGGGAAGGTGACGCTCTCCGGCGCCGGCAAGCGGCCGATCCTCTACGCCAACACGTGCGCGGAGTCGCTGGGCTGGCTCGACGCGCACTGCGACACCCAGAAGACGCCGCACGTCGTCGTGAAGAACCTGACGATGCGCAACGGCAACGCGACCAAGGCGCCGACGTTCCAGGGCCACCGGCTCGACGACCTGCGCGGCGGAGGTGCCATCGCGATGCGCGGCGGCCGGCTGACCGTCCAGCACGTCACGTTCCGCGACAACCGGTGCGTCAAGGCGGACTCCGACGCCGGCGGCGGCGCGGTCCGCCTCGTCGGGCAGCGGGTCACGGCCCGCCTGCTCGACTCGACGTTCGTGCGGAACCGGTGCGCCAACGGCGGCGCCGTGTCCTCGTTGCAGGCGCCGATGCTCCTGCGCGGCGACACGCTCACGGACAACGTCGCGACCGGCCACGGCGCGTCGTCGGGCAAGGGCGGCAACGGCGGCGCCGTGTACTTCGACGGCACCAAGCAGCGCGTGACGATCGACCGCACCAGGATCCAGCGCAACCACGCCCCCGCGGGCGGGCCGGGCGTGTTCTACGTGAGCAACGACCGGACCGGGACCCTCACGATCACGCGTTCGACGATCACCAAGAACACCGGCGCGAGATTCTGGACCGGCAAGACGCGGAGCATCTTCTTCCTCGGCAAGCACCTCGCGCGCTCCGGGTCGACGATCACCTGACGGCGTCCCGCCGGGGTCAGATCAGCTCGACACCGTCCGCCTGCGGTCCCCGGTCGCTCTGGCGGACCTTGAACCGGACCCGGTCGCCCTCCTCCAGGGTCTCGTCGCCGCGCACCACCGACACGTGCACGAACAGGTCGTCGCCGCCGTCGTCGGGCGTGATGAAGCCGAACCCGCGCTCGTCGTCGTACCGCGCGACGGTACCCACGCCACCGCGAGCCGGGGCACCCGACGACGGGCGTCCCGAGCCCCCGCGGCCCGGGGACCTGCGTCCCGCGCCGCCGACGAGCTGCACGTTGCGGGCGAGCGGGCCCCGGTCGCCGGCGGCGACGTCGAAGGTCACGCGGTCGCCCTCGGAGAGCTCGGTCAACCCCGGCGGCAGCGCCTTGACGTGCACGAACAGGTCGTCGCTGCCGTCGTCGGGCACGACGAAGCCGAAGCCCTTGGCCTCGTCGTAGAACGACACCGTGCCGTCCGCGCCGTCGGACGCGCCGCGCGCGGCCCGCCCGGCCTGGGCGCCGAGCGGGAGCAGGTGGTCCGCCTGCGGACCCTTCTCGCCATCGACGACGAGGAACGCGACGCGCTGCCCCTCGGAGATCACACCGCCGCCCACGATGGCCGAACTGTGCACGAAGATCTCGCCGCGACCCTCGTCGGGCGTGATGAAGCCGTAGCCCTTGGTCGGCTCGTACCAGGTGACGGTGCCGAGCACGCCCAGCGGCGCGTCAGCGGCGCGGTCACCCGTGACCCGGACGCGGCGCGCCTGCGGGCCGCGGTCGCCCTCGCCGACCTCGAACTCGACCTCCTGCCCCTCGCGGAGCACCCGGTCGTCGCCGACGATCTCGGAGGCGTGCACGAACAGGTCGTCGCTCCCGTCCCCGAGGTCGAGGAAGCCGAACCCCCGCTCGGCGTCGAA
>Ga0160458_100276_pt1 | contig 32381 bp, 27 predicted proteins | sample HID1973I_E6MG_FD_108247 | JGI IMG/M metagenome (GOLD analysis project Ga0160458, IMG submission 108247) | Enriched mosquito-associated microbial communities from UW Madison campus, WI, USA - HID1973I_E6 MG | ecosystem: Host-associated > Arthropoda: Insects > Digestive system > Unclassified ...
GAGGGTCGCCGAGACCGATGGTGCCGATGCACCATTCGTCTTCGGTGTGACCCTGACCCTCGTCCCCACGTGCGTCGCGATCCTGGTGCTCGCCGTCGCGGCAGCGTTCAGTGCAGGTGAACGCCTGGACCGCCAGGCGAAGGCCATGGCCGACGAGCTCGCGGGCCTCGTGTGACCGACGACGACCACCGGGTGGTGTGCCACCTGGACCGCCTGCTCGAGGAGCGCGGCATGACGCTCGTCCAGCTCGCCGAGCAGACCGGCATCACCGTCGCGAACTTGTCCGTGCTGAAGAACGGCCGCGCCCGCGCGATCCGCTTCACCACCCTCACCGCCGTCTGCGACGCGCTGCGCTGCCAACCCGGTGACGTGCTCGCGGTGGACTGACAGGGCACGGCCTCAGCCGGTCACAGCCAGTCACAGCCGCGGGTCGACCGGGTCCGACTCCATCGCGAGCACGGCGAAGACGGGCTCGTGGACGCGCCACAGCGGCTCGTCCCGGGCCAGGCGCTCGAGCGCCTCGAGGCCCAGGGCGTACTCGCGCAGCGCGAGCGAGCGCTTGAGGCCCAGCCGCCTCTCCTTGAGGCGCGTCAGGTTGGCGGGGACCGTGTAGTCGGGGCCGTAGATGATGCGCAGGTACTCCCTCCCACGCACCTTGAGGCCCGGCTGCACCAGGCCGCGGTGGGTCCGGGTGAGGTTGGTCAGCGGCTTGACGACCATCCCCTCGCCGCCGGCACCGGTCAGGTCGGACCACCACGTCACGGCCTCGCCGGGCGCCGCCGTGTCGACCACGACCCGGCGCGTCGTGCGGAACAGCGCCGGGTCCGCCGCCACCAGCCGGTCCGCGACCGCCAGGTGCCACAGGTGGTCGCGGTCGTGGAAGGTCGCACCCTGCGCGGCGAGCACCTGGAACACGGCGAGCTGGACGCCCTCCAGCCCGTCGGTGTCCCACCGGTAGCGGCGGTAGGCGTCCGTGTAGGCGTCCGCATCGGTGCGTCGCACCGCGGTCCGGTCCGCGAGCGCGGTCACGTCCAGGCCACGGGCGGCGGCCGACGACAGCGCGTCGAGCGCGGCAGGCAGCGCGAGCCGGGCCGCGGCACCGACCGCCGCGTACTGCTCGCGCAGCAGCGCGTCAGCCTTGAGCGACCACGGCAGCAGCTCGGCGTCGAGCAGCAGCCAGTCGGTGCCGAGCTCGTCGAACAGCGGCGCTGCCGCGGCCCGGACCCGGGCGAGCAGCGCCTCGGTGAGCGTGGGGTCGAGGAACGAGCGGCCGGTGCGCGTGCAGACCGCCCCCGACCGGCCCGGTTCGCCGCCGAACCGGCGGGCCGCCGCGGCCTCGTCGGCGCACACCAGCACCACCGCGCGCGAACCCATGTGCTTCTCCTCGCACACCACGCGGGGCACACCGGCGGCGGCGAACGCGGCGAACGCCTCGTCGGGGTGCTCCAGGAAGTCCGGGCGCGGCGAGCTCGCCACCGGCGCCATCGTCGGCGGCAGGTAGGGCACCCACCGCGGGTGCAGCGCGAACCGGCTCATGACCTCGAGCGCACCCGCGGCCTGCTCGGCCCGCACGGTGACCCGCCCGTGGTGCGCCGTCTCGACGACGCGTGCACCCAGGACGTCGGTGATCGCGAGGTCGTCGTCGGCCCGCGCCGCCACCGCCGCGAACGGCCGCGCCGGCTCGTACCAGACCTGCTGCGCGTCCACCTGGACGACCTCACGCTCCGGGTAGCGCAGCGCGGTGAGCCTGCCGCCGAAGACGACGCCGGTGTCCAGGCACATCGTGTTGTTGATCCACTCAGGCTCCGGGGTGGGGGTGTGGCCGTACAGCACGGTCGCCGCGCCGCGGTAGTCCTGCGCCCACGGGTAGCGCACGGGCAGCCCGAACTCGTCGGTCTCGCCCGTGGTGTCGCCGTACAGGGCGAAGGACCGCACCCTGCCCGACGCGCGTCCGTGGTAGGCCTCCTTGAGCCCGGCGTGCGCGACGACGAGGCGGCCGCCGTCCAGCACCAGGTGCGCGAGCAGGCCGTCGCACCAGTCGAGGACCGCGCGCCGCTCGTCGTCGGACGCGCCCTCGAGCTGAGCGAGCGTCGTCTCCAGGCCGTGGCTGACCTGCACCTGGCGCCCCCGCAGGGCCCGGACCAGCTTGGCCTCGTGGTTGCCGGACACGGCGAGCGCGTGACCCGCCGCGGTCATGCCCATCACCAGCCGCAGCACGCCCGGGCTGTCCGGCCCGCGGTCGACGAGGTCGCCGACGAACACCGCCGTGCGACCGTCCGGGTGCGCGGCGTCGGTCGGCCGACCCACCTCGTCGCGCGTGATCTCGTACCCCAGGCGGTCCAGGAGCTCCAGCAGCTCGGGCAGGCAGCCGTGCACGTCCCCGACCACGTCGAACGGCCCGGTCAGGTCGCGGTGGTCGTTGCGCAGCCGCTCCCGCACCACCTGGGCGCCCTCGATCGCGTCGAGGTCCAGCACGTGCACCGTGCGGAAGCCCTCGCGCTCCAGCCCGCGCAGCGACCGGTGGAGCTGGTCGTGCTGGCGGCGGACCACGTGCGCACCGAAGTCACGGTCGGGTCGCTGCTCGTTGCGGGCCACGGCGACGGCGACCGGCACGTCCAGCACGATCGCGACCGGCAGCACGTCGTGCGCCCGGGCCAGCTCGACCAGCTGCTTGCGGGCCTCCCGGCCCACGTTGGTCGCGTCGACGACCGTCAGGCGGCCACGCTCCAACCGCTTGCCGACGATCGCGCCCAGGACATCGAACGCGTCCTTCGACGCCGACTGGTCGTTCTCGTCGTCGGCCACCAGGCCGCGGCAGAAGTCGCTCGAGACCACCTCGAACCGGCCGAAGTGACGGGCGGCGAACGTGGACTTGCCCGAGCCGGACGTCCCGACGAGGGCGACGAGGGCGAGCTCCGGGATCGCGACGCGACTCATGCGGCCGCCTCCGCCCGGAACAGCGCCAGCTGCGTCGGGCTGCCGAACGCCGCGTCCGCGTCGCCGATGCCGCGCAGCTCGACCGTGTAGCCGTGCGCCGCGGCCGTCGAGCCCGCCCAGGCGGCGAACTGCGCCCGCGTCCACTCGAACCGGTGGTCCGGGTGCCGCAGACCTCCCGGCAGCAGCCGCGGGTACAGCGCGTTGTACTCGGAGTTCGGCGTCGTCACGACCACCGCGTGCGGGCGTGCGTGCGCGAACACGGTCGTCTCGAGCGCGGGCAGCCGGTCGGGGTCCAGGTGCTCGATCACCTCCATGAGCACGATCGCGTCGAATCCTTCCAGCGCGGGGTCCCGGTACGTGACCGACGACTGGCGCAGCATGACCCGGTCTCGCTGCCGCTCCGGCAGGCGTTCGAGGCGACGCTCGGCGCGCGCCAGCTCGCCGGCCGCCACGTCCACCCCGACCAGCTCGGTGAAAGACGGGTCGGTGACCAGCTCGCGCAGCAACGAGCCCTCGCCGCAGCCCAGGTCGACGACCCGTCGGGCGCCCACGTCGCGCAACGCCGTCGCCACGGCCTCACGCCGGGCGCGCACGAGCGCGACGCGCGGGGCGGCCTCCTCGTCGCCCTCGTCGGGCTGGACCGTCCCGTCCAGCGCGACCAGCCGCCGCGTCGCGTCGTCGACGTAGGTGCGCTGGTGCGCCAGGTAGCGACGCGTGATCAGCTCGCGCTCCGGGTGGTCGGCCAGCCAGTCGGCGGCACGGACCAGCTTGTCCACCTCGTCGGGCCCGACCCAGTAGTGCTTGGCGCCGTCGAGCACGGGCAGCAGGACGTACAGGTGCGTGAGCGCGGCCGCGAGCGTGAGCGTCCCGACGAGCGTGACGTCGGCGTACGGCGCGTCGCCCCAGGCCGGCACCCGCGGATCGAGCGGCGGGACGGTCGCGTCCACGCTCCAGCCCAGCGGCTCGAACAGCCGCCGCACCAGGTCGGGACCCTCTGCGCACGGCAGCGCCGGCACGCGGACTGTCAGCGGCAGCTCGGCACCCTCGAGGTCCGGGCGCGCGGCGCACCGTCCAGCGCGCGCCGTCGAGAAGACCTTTCCGAGCGCGACCGCCAGCAGCGAGGACGCGGCGTACGGGCGGTCGTTGACGTACTGGTCCTGCGTGGCCGCACCGCCGCGGACCAGCGCGACCGGGTCGACCTCCAGCAGCAGGGCCGCCGTGCACCGGTCGTCGGTCGCCTCCGGGTAGAACACGTGCGCCGTGCCCACCGCCAGGTCGAACGTCTGGACCCGGTCGGGGTGCTTGTGCAGCAGGAAGCCCAGATCGGAGGCCTGCGGCGCCGTCGAGGTGATGGTCAGGAGCACATGGCCATCCTGCCGGGCGCAGCTCGGGGGCGCGCCTCGTTTCTCCGGCAGACTGGCCGTATGGCTGACCAGTGGGGCACGGACCGGCTCGATCTCGATGCGTATCTGGCGCGGGTCAGGGTCGACGCCGGCGCGTCGGTGGCCGAGCTGCACCGCGCCCACCTGGCAGCGATCCCGTTCGAGAACCTCGACGTCATGCTGGGGCGCGGGGTGCGGGTGGACCTGCCCGACGTGACCGCCAAGCTGGTCGACGCGCGGCGTGGCGGGTACTGCTACGAGCACGCGCTGCTGCTGGGAGCCGCGCTCGCGCAGCTCGGGCACCAGGTCGAACGGAGGCTCGCGCGCATCGGCGACCCCGCCGTCGAGTCCCGGCCCCGCTCGCACCTGGTGCTGCTGCTCTCGGGCGACGACGGGACCACCTGGCTGGCCGACACCGGTTTCGGCGCGGGGCTTCTGGAACCCGTGGCGCTCGTCGACGGCGCGGTCGTGGTCCAGGGCGCGTGGTCGTTCCGCACGGACCGCACCGTGCACGGCTGGCGGTTGTCCGAGCAGCGCGCGGGCGCGTGGGTGCCGCTCTACACCGTGCCCGACGAGGAGACGTTCCCCGTCGACGTCGTCGGCGCCAACTGGGTCACGTCCACCCTGCCGACCTCGCACTTCACCCAGCGGATCCTGGTCCAGCGCAAGGAGGCGGACCGTCTGCGCGCCCTCGTCGGCCGCACCCTGGTGACGGACACCCCGGCCGGACGCGCCGACGAGCGCACGATCGCCGACGCCGAGCTGGGCCCGACCCTCGCCGACCTGGGCCTGGATCTCCCCCCACAGGACGTCGCCGCGCTCGTCGCAACCCTCCAGGCCCGCTGACCGCTCCCTCGCGGGATCGACAGGTTGGGCTGTGCAGTTTGCGCTGATGGATGTATGGTGCAGGTATGGCTGAGGACGTGGTGGGAGTGGGCGCCGGCGTCGTCGCCCGGGATCTGCGGGTCGTGTTCGGGCGGTTGCGACGACGGTTGCGGGAGGTGGCGCAGGCCGACGACCTGACGTCGTCGCAGATCGCGGTGCTGATCCGGCTCGGCAAGGGCGAAGTCGGGACCGCGAGCACGTTCGCCGCCGCGGAGGGCGTCCGGCCGCAGTCGATGGCCGCGACCATCGCGGCGCTCGAGCAGCACGGCCTGATCCAGCGCACCCCCGATCCCGACGACGGCCGCCGCCAGCTCGTCACCCTCACCGACGCCGGGCGCGAGCGCGCCGCCGGCGACCGCGAGGCCCGCGCCGAGTGGCTCGCCTCCGCGATGGAGCAGGCCTACACGCCCGACGAGCTCGCGACGATCGCGTCGGCGATCCGGTTGCTCGATCGCGTGGTCGGGGCGTGACGACGACGCAGGACCAGCCAGTACAGGGACCCACGAAGGACGTCGCCGACGACTCGACGCGACGCCCGCCGAGCACGACCTCCACGTCGCCCGACGAGCGCCGCACGGACACGTTCGACCGGCGCCTCATCGCGCCGATGATGCTGGGGTCGCTGCTCAACCCCGTGAACTCGGCGATGCTCGCGGTCGCGCTGGTGCCGATCGGGATCGCGCTCGGCGTCCCCGCCGCCGAGACGGCCTGGCTCGTCACCGGCCTCTACCTGGCGACGTCGGTGGGGCAGCCCGTCGTCGGACGCCTAGTCGACACCTACGGGCCGCGACCGTTGTACCTGTTCAGCACGGCGCTCGTCGGCATCGCCGGGGTGATCGGCGCCCTGGCCCCGAACATCTGGACCCTCGTCGTCGCGCGCGTGCTCATCGGCTTCGGCACGTGCGCCGGCTATCCGGCGTCCATGTACCTGATCCGCCGTGAGTCCCGCCGCACCGGCCGGGACAGCCCCGCGGGGATCCTGTCGCTGCTGGCCGTCACCAACCAGGTCGTCTCGGTGGTCGGCCCGACGCTGGGCGGCGGGCTCATTGCGCTCGGCGGCTGGCGCGCCATCTTCACGGTGAACATCCCGCTCTCGATCGCGTGCCTCGTGCTCGGCACCCTCTACCTGCCGCGCATCCCCCGGCCCGAGGGACCGCGCCGCCCGCTCGACCTGGTCGGCATCGCCACGTTCGCCCTGATGCTCGTCGCCGCCATGCTCTTCCTGATGAAGCCGCAGCCGGGGCACTGGTACCAGGCCGCCGTCGCGGTGGTCGCGGGTGTGGTCTTCGTCTGGCGCGAGCGGCGGGTCGACGACCCGTTCATCGACCTGCGCGTCCTGGGCGGCAACCGCCCCCTGCTCGCGACGTACGTCCGGCAGGTGCTCGCGACGACCGTCTCCTACTCGCTGCTGTACGGGTACACGCAGTGGCTCGAGGCAACCCGGGGCCTGTCGGCGTCCGACGCCGGTCTCCTGCTGCTGCCCATGTTCGTGTGCGCGATCGTCGCCACGACCATCTCGGGCCGGCGTCCGGAGGTGCGGCCCAAGCTCGTCGTCGGCGCCGTGACGCTCGTCGTCGCGTGCGCACTGCTCCTGGCGGTCGACGCGACCACCTCGATCGCCGTGCTCGCCGGCATCGCGCTCGTCGCCGGCGTACCGCAGGGCCTCAACAGCCTCGCCAACCAGAACGCGCTGTACTACCAGGCCGACCCCGACCGGATCGGGGCGAGCGCCGGGCTCCTGCGCACGTTCACCTACCTGGGCGCGATCGCCTCGTCGGCCGCGACCGCCACCTTCTTCGACGACGGCGCCACGACCGCCGGCATGCGGGACCTGACCTGGTTCATGCTCGCGGCCGCCGTCGCCCTCGTCGTCGTGACCTTCCTCGACCGCTCCCTGCACGGCACCGGCGCACGCACGCCGCGCGCCTGAACCACCCCGAAAGGCACCCCATGGCTGTGACCACGCTCGACCCCAAGTCCGCGCTCGTCCTCATCGACCTGCAGCGCGGCATCGTCGGCGGCAACGCCGTCCCCCACACCGGCGCGGAGGTCGTCGAGCGGTGCGTGGCGCTGGCCGACGCGTTCCGCGAGCGCGGCCTGCCCGTCGTGCTCGTGCACGTGACGTCCCGCACCGACGGGTCGGACTTCGCGCGCGGCCGGACTCAGACGCCGCGCGGCGGCCCGCGGCCCGCGGACTGGGACGTGCTGGTCGACGAGGTGACCGGGCACGACGAGGACATCGTGGTGACCAAGCGCAACCCGGGCGCGTTCTACGGCACCGACCTGGAGCTGCACCTGCGCCGGCGCGGGATCACGCAGATCGTGCTGGGCGGCATCGCGACGAGCATCGGCGTCGAGGCCACCGGCCGCGCCGCGTACGACCACGGCTACAACGTCACGTTCGCCACGGATGCGATGGCCGACCGCGACGAGGTCAACCACACCCACAGCATCGAGCGCAGCTTCCCGCGCCTGGGCGAGACCGGGACGACGGCCGAGATCCTGGCGCTGCTCGCGGCGGTCTGACGCCGCCCGACACCAGCTGACGGCACCTGACGGCGCGCTAGCGCCGGCCCGCCGTCCTACGTCCGACGACGCCGCACCGCTGCCGCCGACGCGCCCACCGCGACCAGGAGCAGGGCGACCAGGCCCGCGGGCCACGCATCGAACCCGGTGGTCGCGATCGCTCCCGGCCCGGGCGGCAGGCCGGTGCTCGGCTGGTCGGTGGGTGCCGGGCTCGGCGTCGGCGACGGCGACACGGGAACAGTCGCTGCGGCGTCGTCGGAGACGGGGTCGCACACCGGACACGCCCCCGACGCGGTGGCCACGTTGTCCACCTCGGCCCCTGCGTCCGCCGTCAGCCGACCGGTGACCGTGAGGTCCGGTGCGTGCTTACCCACCGCCACGGCCCCCGCGTACGTGCAGGTGATCAGGGTGGGGGTGCGCGTGCAGTTCCAGTCGTCGCCCGCGACGGACGCGAACCGCAGGCCCTCCGGCGCCGGGTCGGTCACGACGACCGGGAGCGTGGTGGCGTTCGGACCGGTGTTGGTGACCCCGATCCGGTAGGTCACGTCGCGGCCGTCCTGGTCCGTGACGGACTTGTCGACGGCGAGCGCCGACAGCGGTGTCACGGGGGCCGTGTCGGTCGCGGTGTTGTCGTCGGGGTCGAGGTCCTCGGACGGCGTCGACACCGTGGCTGTGTTCACGACCGCCGGGTACGCGGCCGCCCCGACCGTCACGTCGACGGCAACGCGGGCGGACGCGTCCACGCCCAGCGCCGGGACGGTGCAGGTGAGCGCGCGGCCGTCGGCGGTGCACGCGATGCCGTCGTCGGAGCGGGCCGCCACGTAGGTGGTGCCCGGCGGCAGGACGTCGGTGACCGTCGCGGGCAACGAGTCCGGCGTCGGCCCGGCGTTGTGGACGACGAGATCCCACGTGGCGCCGCTGCCGACCACGAAGTCGTCGTGGTGCGTCTTGGTGATCGACAGGTCCACCTGCGCCGGCACCGGGACGCCGTCGCTCGCGTCGTTGTCATCGAGCGCCGTCTCGTGCGTCGTCGTGGCCGCGTGCACCGTGTTGGTCACCGCGGGGAAGGCGGCCGGCTCGACGGTCACGACCAGCGCGACGGGGTCCGCCGTCGCCCCGGGGGCCAACGGGTCGGCCAGCGTGCAGGTCACGACACCGTCGTCGACGGTGCAGTCCCAGCCGTCGCCCGTCGCGGAGACGAACGTGACGCCGTCGGGCAGCGAGTCACGCAGCGTGACGCCCGCCGCGTCCGACGGGCCGGCGTTCGTGACGCCGATCGTCCACGTGAGCTCGTCGCCGACCCGGGCCGGGGCGTCGTGCACCTTGGTCACGCTCAGGTCGGCCAGGCGCGCGACCGGGAAGGTGTCGTCGTCGGTGTTGTCGTCGGGGGTCGGGTCCGTGGTGGCGGACGACACCGTCGCCGTGTTGGTGATCGCGTCGCGCTGGTCGTCCGCGTCGACGGAGACCGTGATCGAGAGGCCCGGGGCGTGCGCGTCGGCCGCGAGCGCCGCGACGTCGCTGAGCACGCACGTCACGGTCTCGCCGTCGGCCGCGGGGGTGCAGGTCCACGGCCCGTCCGACGACACGTACGTGGTGCCGCTCGGCAGGGTGTCGACCACGGTGAACGGACCGAGCGCCACAGACGGTCCGGCGTTGTGGACATCGATGTCGAACGTCGCGTCCTGCCCCGCGATCGCGGGCTCGTCGGCAGCGTCGTGGGTCTTGGTCAGCGACAGGTCGGCGTGCGCGACGACGTCGACGTCGGCCTCGTCGGCGTCGTCGTCGGGATCGTCACCGGGCGTCGACGTCGACACGCGGGCCTCGTTGGTCAGCGTGGTGCCGTCCGGCACCGCGCTGCCCACGCGCGCGGTGACGTCGATCGTGCTCGTCGTCGTACCGCTCTCCGTGGCCGCGAGCGTGTCCCGCGTGCACACCACCTGGGTGCCCGCCACGTCGCAGTCCCAGCCGTCGCCGCTCGCGGCGGTCGCGGTCAGACCGGCGGGCAGGTCGTCGACGACGCGCACGCTGTCGGCGTCCGACGGGCCCTCGTTGCGGACCGTCAGCGTGAACGAGGTGCTCGTCCCGGCGACCACCGGATCGGTGTCGTCCGCGGTCTTCGTGAGCCTGACGTTCACGCCGTCGACGATCGTCACCTCGTCCGTCGATCCGTTGTTGGTCGTGTCCGGGTCCGTCAGCGGGCCGTCGACCGTCGCGGTGTTGGTGATCGTCGAAGGGCCGGCGTCGGGGTGGACCTCGACGTGCAGAACGATGTCCGGGGCGTCGGCGCCCGAGTCGAGCGCCGCCGATCGGTCGCAGGTGACGAGCGTCCGGCCGTCGTCGCCGACGTCCGCGCTGCAGGTCCAGCCCGTGCCGGTCGCCGACAGGACGTCGACGGCGGCAGTCACGGAGTCCGTCACCGTGATGGTCCCCGGCGAGACCGACGGTCCCCCGTTGTGGACCGCGAGGGTCCAGTCGAACGTCGAGCCGGCGGTCACGTCGCCGTCGTGCGACTTCACGATCGACAGGTCCGTCTCCGACGTGAACGACGAGTTGTCGTCGTCCGTGTTGTTGGACAGCACCGGGTCCGGCGTCACGGAGCTCACGGTGGCCTCGTTGAGGAAGAAGCCCGCACCCAGGTCGTCGGTGACGTGCACCGTGATGGCCACCGTGGCCTGGTCGCCGGCGGCCAGGTCTCCCGCGAGCGTGCACGTCACGTCCGCATCGTCGGCGTCGCAGCCCCACGTGCCGTCGCGCGACTCGAAGTCCGTGAACGACAGGCCGTCGGGCAGCTCGTCGGTGACCGCCACCGGGGCCGCGGCGTCCGACGGCCCGAAGTTGTCGACCGTGAAGACGTACGTGGCGTCGGCGCCGGCCACGAAGCGGCCCTCGTGCGACTTCTCCAGCCGCAGGTCCGCCGATGTCCCGACGGTGACCCGGTCGGTTCCGGTGTCGTTGCTGGTCACAGGGTCCGGCGTCGTCGCCTCGACCGTGGCGGAGTTCTCCAGCGTCCCCGTGGACGACGGGTCGACGTCGACGGTCAGGGCGATCTGCGGTGCGACGTCACCGGCCGCGAGCAGGGCGTCACGTGTACAGGTGACGAGCTGCCCGTCGGCGGCGCAGTCCCAGCCCTCGCCGCCGGCCGACACGAACGTGGTGCCGGTCGCGAGCGTGTCGGTCACGGTGGTCGTGGGCTGCGAGTCCGACGGGCCCTCGTTGCTGACGTCGAGGGTCCAGGTGAACGGGTCGCCCGCGGTCGCGGTGCCGGTGTGGGACTTGGTCATCGCCAGGTCCGCCGACGCGGTCACCGTGGCCGTGTCGGTCGTCGTGTCGTTGGCCGGGACCGGGTCGTAAGTGCGGCCCTGGACCGAGGCCGTGTTGGTGATCTCCGTCCCGGCCGCCGTGTCGGCGGGGACGGACGTCACGACGGTGACGACGGGGAACGAGGCGCCCTTCGCGAGCGCCGTCGTCGTGGTCCCGCGCGTGCAGGTGACGGCCGTCGGCTGGTCGGCGTCGTCGGGCACGCACGTCCAGCCGCTCCCCGACGCGGACACGAGGCCCACCCCGGCCGGCAGCGTGTCGGTCACGGTGAACGGCCCGACGGCGGGGTCGTCGCCGGCGTTCGTCGCGGTGAGCGTCCACGTGGCGCGACCGCCGGCGACCACCGGCGTCGCGTGCGTCTTGGTGATCGCGAGGTCCGCGGCGTCGATGTGCGCGACGGCCGTCGACGGCGGTCCGATGTACGAGCCGGACTTGTTGGCCGTCGCCGTGGTCGCGTCCTCGCCGTAGCCCTGCGCGGTGTCCACCTGGTCGACATCGCTGCCGACACCCGGTTCGTCGACGACCGCCTCCGTCGGCCTCGCCTGGTAGCGCAGGTTCCCGGCGACGCCGGGGTCCAACAAGCCCGTGCTCGTCCACGTCAGGGTCCGCCCGTCGACCTCCGGCTCGAGAGCGACCGGGTCGCCGGTGGCGAGGGTCACCAGCGACGAGCCAGGCACGTACTCCCACCCGACGGGCAGGGTGTCCGTCAGGCCGATCGCGTAGGCGCGGGCCGTGCCGTCGTTGGTGAGTCGGACGTTCCAGGTGAACGGTTCGCCGATGTAGGCCGGACCTGCGGTCAGCGCGGACTTCGTCGTGGTCAGGTGGGGGAACTGCGGGCGGACGTTCGCCGTGGTCGACGGCCCCGCGTAGGTGCGCCCCGTCCCGAACAGCGACCGGTACGAGGGCACGGAGGCGGTGTTGACCAGGGCCGCCGTCGTCAGTTGCGCCGACGGCGCCAGCTCCGCCGTGTAGGTCAGGTCCGTGAACCCGCCGGGTTGGATACCGTCGCCGTCGCGGTCCAGCGTCCACGTGATGGTCCCACCGCCGGTCAGCGGGTCCACGTCCGTCAGCACGCCGGGTTCGGAGATGGAGTCGGGGTGCACGACGACGCCCGCGGGGACCACGTCCCTGACGACGGTCGAGTACGCGGTGCTGCGGTTGCTCCCGGCGGCGTTCATGACCCGGATGCGGTAGCGGAACGTGTCCGCGGGCGCCGGCGTGGAGCTCACGACCGACTTGGAGGCGCTCAGGCTCGGTTCGAGCACCCGGACCGCTGCCGATGCCTGGCCGCCGGTGACGGTCCAGGTCGCACCGGCGCTGGTGGGCGGCGTGCCGGGTGTCGTGTTCCAGTGCGAGGTCGCGGTGTTGGTCCACGTGGTCCCGGCGGTCGACGACGGGACGTCGCGCAGCACCGAGTCGAACGTCAGGGTGATCTGACGGGCGTCCACATCGCCCGTGGAGTCGGAGAAGAGCGCGGCGTAGAGCGTCGAGCCGTCCGGCTGCGGCACCGGGGTCAGCTGGGAGACGCCGGTCGTGCAGTCGGTCGTCGGCGTGCTGAGGAACCGGCAGTCGACGTCGAGGATCTGCAGGTCGCCGAATCCCGCGGGCAGCTTGTCGACGATGGCGGGCGCGTAGAACGCGGTGTTGGCCGGGATCGTCATCGACACCCGCCACGTGACGCGTTGCCCGATCGTCGCAGCGCTCGGGGTCACGGTCTTGGTGACGGCCGCACCGACGATCTGCACGTCGGTCGTGGCCGTGGCGGTGTACGACCGGGCACCCCCGGCGGCCGTGCCTCCCTCGACCGACCAGCCGGTGACGCTCGCGCGGTTGGTGTACGTGGTCCCGCCCGGCGCCGAGGTGGGCGTCCGTGCCACGTAGGTCAGCGTCACAGGTGCCCCGGCCGCGACCGTACCGACCGACCAGGTGAGACGCGTCTCGCCTGGCGCGCAGGGTGCCACCGTCGGCTGGACCGTCCCGGCGCCCGGGTCCGTCACCACGAGGCCCGCAGGGACGCAGTCCTGGACCTGGGCGTCGTGCAGTGGGGGGCGGTTGGTCGCGGTGCCGTTGGCGTTCTGGTTGGCCACGCGGAGCATGTACGTGACCGACGTCCCGCCCGGGACGGGCGCGGTCTCCGAGGCCGACTTCGTCAGCACGACGTTCGGCTGGCGCAGCGTCACGCTCACGGAGTCGGTCGTCGGCGGGCGGGCGGAGCCACCCACCGACTCGAGGCTGACGAACTGCGCGGTGTTGGTGCGGACCTGGTTGTTGGCCGTCGCCGACAGCGCGGCCGTCGTGACGAGCGTCGTGACGGTCACGCGGAACACCTGGTCGGTGTCCGTGGAGTTCGAGTACGTGTACCCGGGGCCGTCGGTGCTCAGCCTCAGCGCACCTGTCGTCTCGTCCAGGCTCACACCGTCGGGGACGTCCGCCGTGGTGGCCGGATCGGTCGCGTCCGGGACGAAGTCGACCCGCGCGGTGCCCGGGACGAGCTGGATGCCGGTCGGCAGGGAGTCGGAGAGCACGCCGGAGTAGGCCGACGTGTGCCGCGGGATCTGCACCGCGTAGGTGTAGTCGATCGTCTCGCCCACGGTCGCCTGGCTCGCGGCGTTGTTGTTCTGCTCGTCGACCGACGTCGTCGCGGTCTTGGTGACCGTCGCGCTCGGCACCACCACCCACGAGGGGTCGCTCGCGGCCGGGGCGTCCTGCGACGCGGCCGGGAGCGACGTGTCCACGTTGCTCTTCGGGTAGAACGTGGCCGGGGTGCCTGCGTTCGTCACGGACTGGTAGCTGTGCACGTACGCGGTGTTCCGCAGGGTGGTGCCCAGGCTGCTCGGCGTCCGCACAGTGCTGGTGTAGAGGACGGACAGCGTGTCCCCGGGGTCGATGCCCTGGGTGGCGACGTCGTCCGCAGTGACGCTCGGGAACCTGACCCGCAGCAGGCTCAGCTGGCTGGAGCCGGCGAAGGTGGGGTGGTCGTCGTCACCGGGGTCGGTGCACGTCACCGTCGGGCCGGGCGAGACCACCGGCTCGGTGCGAACCGACGTCAGGTCGACGTCCGAGCAGTCCAGCTGGACGGGCAGCACGTCCCACACGTCGGCGCCGCCGATCGGGTAGTCCGTCTGGTTGGCGCTCGTCCCGAGGTTGGTCAAGTCCACCCGGAACGTGACGCGCGAGCCCTCGTGGACGGCGATCCCGTCCTGGTCGCTGTTGGCGTCCGCGGGTCCGAAGGCGGGGTCGTCGACGGCCTGCACACCCTTGACGACCCCCATCGGCGCGACCGGCACCACGGTCAGCGCGAGCGAGTCCCGGAACGACTGCGTGGAGTTCGACGAGTTCGCGACGACCAGCTTCATGAGGTTGCTGCGTTGCACCGGTGAGGTCCCCGTGGGGGTCTGCGTGAGCTGGGCCTGCAGGACGGTCGCGAAGACGGCACCGGCCGGCACGTACCGGCCGCCGTTCTGGTTGGCGCCGATCGCGAACCGCACCGTGGTCGCGCCGGACGCGACCGTGAACGGGGCGTCGACCGCCTCGTCTGCCGGGCGCGCGCTGCCGGCGAGGAACGAGAACCCGGGCGGCAGGTAGTCGGTGACCTGCGGGTTGCGCGTCTGCTGCCGGGCCGGGAACCGGGCGACGAGCGCGAAGCAGATCCGGTCCCCGCGCCCCAGCGCGGTCTCGGCGGCGGGGAGGTCGCCGGGCTCGCCGTAGTCCGCGATGCTCGTCGGGCACGTCCCCGAGCTCGCGGACCGCGGCGCGACCAGCTTGTCGATCGACAGCGCGCCCGTCGTCTGGGTCGCGCTGGAGGAGTCCGCCACGGCCTCGTCCCCGGCCTCGCCGGTGCCCGCGATCGGGGCGCTGGTACCGGCGGCCCTGACGACGTTGGTGAACGTGTCCCCGGCCGCCGTGGGGTTGCCGTTGCTGAGGTACGTCGGGAGCATCCGGCCCCGGTAGGTGATCGTCGTCGTGCCGCTCGGGTCCAGGGCGAGCGGGCTGAGGACCACGGTGAACGTGCCATCGTCGTTCTGCGTGACGTCGTCGAACGTCGCTCCCGTGGGCGCGGTCGCCGCCGAGCCCGCGCAGGCCGCGAGCGCCGCGTCGGAGTAGTTGGTCCCCGCGTAGCCCAGCGGGCACACGCCGTCCGGGATCGTGTCCGTCAGCACGACGTCCGACGCCGACGTGTACTCGCCGGTGTCGACCGTGACCGTGTAGGTGGCGACGCCGTCGACCGTGAACTCTACGGGCGAGACCGACTTGCGGATGCGCAGGTCCTCGAGGCTGACGGTCTCGGTGTCGCTGGATCCCGCGCGCGCCGAGGCCCCGGGAGCCAGCGGACCGGTGTAGGTGCCGTCGATCCGCGCGGTGTTGGTCGCGGACCGCTCGGTCAGCGTTTCGCGCGTCGACGGCCCCGTGTTGTTGTCGAGGTTCGCGATCTGGGCCGCTCCTGCCGGCACGGGTGCCGTCCAGGCGACGTTGGCGCGCAGCGGCACACCGGCGGCGTAGCGGATGGTGATGTCCGCGTTCGCGGGCAGGTCCCCGAGGTCCCACTCGACGCGCGTGTACGTGCCCGGCGCGTACGTGGTCGACCCCGTCGGCGGAGGGTTCACGACGGTCGAGACCGCGTCGGGCTGCCGACAGCCCGGTGGTGCCGGGGTGGCCGCCAGCGACGGCGCGCCGGGGTACTCCCGGGCCGCCGAGTTGTCGACGCCGCCGCAGCCCAGGAGCTCCAGGGCGGCAGGTAGGTAGTCGACGAGCACGACGTCGTCGCTGCCGGCGAGGGTCGAGGTGGTCGCGTGCAGCGTGTACACCGTCGTGTGGTCGTGGACGCCGCGCAGCAGCTCGCCCTCGGGGCTGGGCTCCGACTTCGTCACGGCAACGCCCGCCATCGTGGTCGTCGTCGTGTTAGTCGTCGCCTGCTGCACCGCGGGGTCGGGCACGAGGACGCCGTCGTCGTCGAACGTCGGGACGGTGAACGGGTCGGTCGACGCGTACGCGGCGGCGGTGTCGGAGACGACCGAACCAACCGGATAGACCGCCGGGTCCGGGCGCACCGTGTAGTGGATGGCGAGGGTGCTCGACACCGACAGGTCGTTGACGTTCGACCACACGAGCGTCTGCGCGCCGGTGACCGCGTCGGTCGTGACGGTCGGCTCCCCCGCGCTCGCGGGGGTGGTCGGCCCCACGTACGTGAGACCCGGCGCCAGCTGGTCGCGGAACGACACGTTGAACTCGGCCGTCGCGTCGGGGTTGCTGGCAGGGTTGCGGACGGTCAGCGTGTAGTCGATGAGCGCACCCGCCAGCGATTCCCCGTCGGCGGTCTTGGTCGCCGTGATGCCCGGCGCCGCGACCGCCACGTCGAGCGGCCCGAGCGGCACCGCGAGGAGCGCGAGGACGGCCACCAGTGCGGCCGGCCACGCGCGGTGCCACGCGCACCTGCGACCGTACATTCTTCGCATTGTGCAACGCGCCGCCCACATCGGCGATCACAACGCGGCCACGGTCAGGTCAGGTCAGGTCAGGTCGTCGAAATCACCCCGGGCCCACGCCGCGTGCCTGTCGGCGGACCGCAGGACGATCTCCCGCGCACCCGTCGGGATCACGCCCGTGAAGTTGTTGTACATCCGGTCGAAGGGGCGACGGGCGACGTGCTGCGCCACCCGCTGCGCGACCGCCCCCGACAGCGGCACATGGTTCGGGTAGCTCCGCATGAAGGCGGCCGACGTGCGGTCGGGGTTCGCGAAGATCGTGTCGCCGCTGAGCAGCACGCCGCGCCCCTCGGCCCCGGCGGCCCAGTGCACCACCGCGCTGCCGGGGAAGTGCCCGCCGGGCTGGGACAGGACGACGCCGGGCAGCACCTCGACCTCGCCGGACCAGGTGCGGATCGCATCGTCGGGCCGCGCCACCCAGGCCGCGTCCGCCTCCGCGACCAGCACCGGCACACCCCCGAGCGCCCGCGACCACTCCACCTGCACGCCGAACATGTGCGGGTGGCTGGGCACGACGGCGACCACGTCGCCGAGCCCCCGGACGGCCGCGACGCCCGCGACGTCGACGAACCCCGGCGGGTCCCACAGCAGCAGCCCGGCCGGCGTGCGGACGATCTTGCTCTCCTGCCCGATGCCGACGCCGGGCGTGGTGCGCAGCGCGAACAGGTCCGGCTCGAGCTCGCTCAGCTCCAGCCGCGTCCCCGACTCGGCCAGCTCGGCGAGAGTGGTCCACGCCTGCCCGCTCGCCGGCACCCACTGCCGCTCGTCGGCGCAGATCTCGCACACGTCGGGCCGGCCCGCGTGCTCGGTCGCACACGTCGCGCAGATGCACCACTCGATCGTGCCGAAGTCGCTCATGCGGGCTTGCTCGCCTTCCCGTCGAGCCACAGCACGTTGGACTCGTCGCGGTGCGAACCCGTGCTCCCGACGTGCTTGTCGCCGATGCCCGGACCGTTCTTGATGACGTGAACCATCGCCATCCCGTGCCCGCGGCCCACCCCGTAGTCCTCGGCCAGCCACGCGAGGATGACACCGGCCTTCACCGACGGGTCGTCGTACCCCCGCTCGTGGGCGATGTCGACGAGCTGACGTGGCGTGAGCCCCGTCTTGTCCTCGACGGCGTCGAGGTAGGCCTGGAACGACATGGGATCCCCTTCGGTCGACAGCGATAGGACGACCGTAGTCCCGCCCGCCCACACGGGTCAGACCTTCAGCACCGGGACCTGCAGCTCGGTCACCCAGTCCGGTCCGGGCTCGTGCCCGTCCGCCACCAGGTAGACCTCGCGGGTCGGGCCGACCATCCGGTAGCCGTCCGCGACGAGCCGCTCGAACAGCGCGTTCCACGAGTCGCCGATACCGCTCATGTCGCCGTGGTGGTGCGTCGTGGCGGCGAGCGGCACGGCGGGCAGGTCGACGACGTCGTAGCCGTCGCCGGGCACGGGCGTCGGCTCTGCCGGGTACGAGATGTGCACGGTGAGCGTGTCGTCGGGCCCGCCGTCGTACCAGAAGACCGACGGCTCCAGCAGCGGGCGGCCGGCCGCCTGGAGCGCGGCGTCCAGCGACCCGATGAGCGGGCCGACCATGGGCCCGACGTGCTGCGGCCCCATCCCGGGTGCGACGCCGCTGACGGCGTAGACGGTGAGGGTCTCGATCGAGCGATAGGTGACGTCCATGGTGGTGGTTCCTTCCAGGAGGTGGAGCATCCGCCGGATCCGGGCCAGCCGGGCGGTGTCGTCGGCCATCGCGGCCTCGATCACCCGGGCCTGGTCGAGCAGCGCGGCACGGGTCGCGGCCGCCTCGTCGTCGGCCGTGACCACCGCGGCCACCCGCTCCAGCCCGATGCCCAGGCTGCGCAGCTCGACGACGCGCAGGAGCTGGTGCACCTGGGCGGGCGAGTACAGGCGGTAGCCCGAGTGCTCGTCGACCCGTTCCGGCACCAGCAGACCGATCGCGTCCCAGTGCCGCAGCATCCGGACGCTGACCCGCCCGAAGGCGGCGAACTCTCCGATCGTGTACATGGCGTGACCCACGCTCGACCCTGACACGATGTGAGGGTCAAGCGCCACGCTTCGCTACAGTTCGAAGGACCCGCCGACCCGTCCGAGAGGCACCGCATGGGCACCGTCACCGGCACGTTCCAGCTCCCGACCGACCAGACAGCGAGCGCGCTCATCGCGGCCGCCACGCAGGCCGGCTGGGTCGTGGACGTCCACGCGCAGCACGCCGGTGTCCTGCGTCTGGTCAAGAGCGTCACCGCGTTCTCCTGGGGTTCGCAGATCACGGTCGGCTTCACGCCCGTGGGCCCGACGACGACGCAGACCGCCCTGACGAGCACCGAGACGTTGGCGATCACCGACTGGGGCCGCGGCAAGCGTGCCGCTCGGCGTCTGCTCACCGCCGCAGGCGCCGTTCCCGACTGACCGGAACGCCCGCACCGACCTGAACGACGGCACTCACCGGAACCGCAGCGCGCCCCACCACGTTGTCCTAGGGCCCGCCGAGCACCTGGAGGTCCGCGATGGGAGTACCCGTCACCGCCGTCGACCCTGCACTTCCTACCGCCGCCGCACCGACGTCCTCTGCCGCGACCGGCTTCGATCCGGCCGCCGACGCGCTCGCAGAGCTGGACCGGCAGATCAGGGCCTACGACGATCTGGGCGTGGCCGCGGTGCTCGGCCAGGACGAGGCGACCTTCCGCGCGTCGCTCGCCCCGTTGGCCTCGCTCGTCTCCGGCCTCGACCTGGCCGTCGGTGCCTCGTCGTCCGACGACGCCGTCGGCTTCGTCGTCGTGCTGCCGGCGCTCGATGTCAACGACGCCGCCCCCGCGATGCGGCGCGGGCCCCGGCCCGGCGTCAGTGTGATCGACCGCGACGAGGCCGCGACCTACCGCCCGCTCGTCGAGGTCCCACCCGGCCCGTACCTGCTCTGGGGCATCGACACGGGCTCCGAGTTCTGCGGTACACGCCCCGAGGACGCGCTGCGGACCGTGACCGACCGGGGCCGGAGCCCGCTGACGATGCCCGAGGGTGTAGCACTGACGATCGTGCGCCCGGACATGCTGCGCCCCAACCGCTGCTACTCGCTCATGGGGTCGCGCACCGGCACGAACCAGCGGGTGCCGGCGGTGTGGATCAGCGAGCGGCGCGCCAAGCTGGGATGGTGCTGGGACCGCAACCCGCACACGTGGCTGGGAGCAGCGTCGGCCGCGGGCCGGATCTCACAGGAGATTCTCCCGGAAAACACTTACTGACCAGTTGGTAACGCGCTAGAGTGCAGGCGAATCGTTTCGATCACGTCGACCTCCCAGGGAACTCCTCATGAGCGCCGAGATGCCTTACCTCGACCCGCAGCTGCCCGTCGCCGAGCGCGTCGGAGACCTGCTGAGCCGCATGACGCTGCCCGAGAAGGTCGGCCAGATGCTGCAGCTCAACGCCAAGGACGACGTGCGTCCGATGGTCGAGGAGATGCACGTCGGCTCCATCCTGCACGCGTCGCCGGAGAAGCTGGCGCTCGCCGAGGAGCTCGTCGCGAAGACGCGTCTGCGCATCCCGCTGCTGGTCGCCGAGGACTGCATCCACGGCCACTCGTTCTTCGTCGGCTCGACGATCTTCCCCACCCAGCTCGGCATGGCGGCCACGTGGAGCGCGGACCTGCTGGAGAAGGTGGCGCGCGCGACGGCCGTCGAGGTCGCCGCCACGGGCATCCACTGGACCTTCTCCCCCGTCCTGTGCATCACGCGAGACCTGCGCTGGGGCCGCGTCAGCGAGACGTTCGGCGAGGACCCGTACCTGATCGGCGAGCTCGCCTCCGCGATGGTCCGCGGCTACCAGGGCGACGGGCTCGACGACCCGACCGCGATCCTGGCGACCGCCAAGCACTTCGCGGGCTACTCCGAGACGCAGGGCGGGCGAGACGCGTCTGAGGCCGACATCAGCCGGCGCAAGCTGCGCTCCTGGTTCCTGCCGCCGTTCGAGCGCGTGGCCAAGGAGGGCTGCCGCACGTTCATGCTCGGCTACCAGTCCATGGACGGCGTGCCGATCACGGTGAACAGCTGGCTGCTCAACGACGTGCTGCGCGGCGAGTGGGGCTACACCGGCACGCTCATCACCGACTGGGACAACGTCGGCCGCATGGTGTGGGAGCAGCACATCGCCGCCGACTACACCGAGGCCGCCGCGCGGGCAATCCGCGCCGGCAACGACATGGTCATGACGACGCCCGGCTTCTTCGCGGGTGCGCAGGCCGCGGTCGCGCAGGGCCTGGCCGACGAGGCGCAGATCGACGCCGCCGTCGCGCGCATCCTGACGCTGAAGTTCGAGCTGGGCCTGTTCGAGAACCCGCGCACGCCGTCGGCCGAGCTCATCGCGGAGCGCGTCGGGTCCGACGAGCACGCCGAGCTCAACCTCCAGGTCGCACGCCGCTCGCTGGTGCTGCTCACGAACGACGGCACGCTGCCGCTGCCGTCGGACGGCGCCCGCACGGTCGCGGTCGTCGGCCCCAACGCCGACGACCAGCACGCGCAGCTGGGCGACTGGGCCGGCTCGTCGGGCCAGGCGGACTGGCTGCCCGACGGCCACCCGCGCGAGATGACGCAGACCGTCCTGGACGGCTTCCGCGACCACGTGCCCGCCGGCTGGACCGTCACGCACGCGCGCGGCGCGAACATCGTCGACCTCATCCCCGACCCCGAGGGCGACTTCTTCCCCGACGGCCAGCCCCGCCCGCCCATCGGCGTGCCGTGCGCGCCCGACGAGGCGATGATCGCCGAGGCCGTCGCGGCGGCGCAGGGCGCCGACTACGTCGTCGCGGTCGTCGGCGACTGCATCGAGCTCGTCGGCGAGGGCCGCTCGACGGCCACGCTCGACCTCATCGGCGGGCAGGTCGCGCTGCTGGACGCGCTGGCCGCGACCGGCACGCCCATGGTCGTCGTCGTGATGTCCTCCAAGCCGCTCGTCCTGCCGCCCTCCGCGCACGACGCCGCCGCGATCATCCACGCCGCCAACCCCGGCATGCGGGGCGGCCGGGCGATCGCCGAGCTGGTCCTCGGGCAGATCGAGCCGTCGGGCCGCCTGCCCATCTCCTACGCCGTGCACGTCGGCCAGCAGCCCACGTTCTACAACCAGCTCCCCGGCCAGCACGGGACACGCTACGCGGACCTCACGCAGCGTCCCGCGTTCGCGTTCGGCGAGGGCCTGTCGTACACGACGGTCACGTACGACGACCTTGAGATCCTGACGGACACGGTCACGGCCGACGACGTCGTCGAGGCGCGCGTCACCGTGCGCAACACCGGATCGCGGCCCGCGCTCGAGACCGTGCAGGTCTACGTGCACGACGTCGTGTCGTCCGTGACCTGGGCCGAGAAGGAGCTCAAGACGTACGCGCAGGTGCAGCTCGAGCCGGGCGAGGCGCAGGTCGTCGAGCTGAGCCTGCCCGCCGCCGACTGCACGCTCGTGGACGCCGACGGCGTGCGCCGCGTCGAGGCCGGCGCGTTCGAGCTGCTCGTCGGGCCGTCGTCGCGCGACGAGGCGCTGCTGCGCGCACCCTTCACGATCAAGGTCTGACGTCTTCATCGATTCAGACGAAACGGACGGCGGATTCGTTGTAGCCTGACGCTCCCCGCGATGCGGTCGCGGGTTCGCAGACGGGCAGACGAAGGAGGCCGCGGTGGGTTTCGCCGGAGACGTCACCACGCTCGAGGCGGTCGCTTCCGGGCTCGCGGAGGTTCCCGACGAGCCTGCAGGCGATCGGCTCGCCCGCGACGACGCCGACCGCGAGCGCACCCTGGAGCACCTGCGCGAGCTTCTGGGGACGCCGCGCCCCGAGCGCTGACGAGCGCGGGGCGCGTCCGGGTCTCGGGCATGATCGGGGCGTGAGCACGTTCGACACGCACCTCGACTCCTGGGCCGCCTACCAAACCTCTCCCTGGGGCCGGATCCGCTACCGCGTCGTCGCGGAGACGATCGTCCGGACGTGCCGCACGCTCGGTGACGGGCCGCTGCGGGTGCTCGACGTCGGCGGCGGGGACGGCGGCGACGCCGGGCCCCTCGTCGCGGCCGGGCACGACGTGACGGTCGTCGACCCGTCGGCCGCGCTGCTGGCGCAGGCCGTGGCCGCCGGCGACGGCTCGCCGGGGAACCTGCGGGTCGTCGAGGCGACGCTCGACGAGCTGCCCACGCTGGGGCTGGGCCGGTTCGACCTCGTCGTCTGCCACAACCTGCTGCAGTACCTGCCGGACACGGCCACCGCGGTCGCGACGCTCGCCGACGCCGTCCGTCCCAGCGGCGCGCTGTCCCTGATGTCCCCCAACCCACCGGCCGAGGTGCTGGCGGCCGCGATCCGTCGAGCCGACCTGGCCGCGGCGACCGACCTGCTCACGGCGCCCGTGATCCGCAGCGAGACGTTCGAGCACGACATGCGCCGCATCGACGCGGACGAGGCGGTGGCCGCACTGGCCACCGCCTCGTTCACGGACGTCACGCGCTACGGGATCCGCTGCGTGACGGACTTCCTGGCCGACGACGAGCGCAAGGCCGAGCCCGCCTTCTACGCGCAGCTCGAGTCGCTCGAGCTGGCGCTCTGCGACCGCGAGCCGTACGTCCGCACGGCCCGGTTCTGGCAGCTCGTCGCCCGCCGGGCCTGATCAGGCTCGCTCGATCAGGCCGGCTCGATCAGGCCAGGGCGGCGGCCTTGAGCTGGTCGAACTCGGCCTGCGTGATGGCGCCGCTGTCGAGCAGCGACTTCGCCTCCGCGATGTCGTCGGCGGGCGAACGGTGCGCGACGTCGGCGATGTACTGGTCGGTCGCGGCCTTGTTCGCCTGCAGAGCGGCGATGTTCCGGTCGGCCATCGAGCTGCCGCGGGCGATGAGGTAGATCAACGCGGTCAGGAACGGCACGAAGATGAGGAAGAAGATCCACACCGCCTTGGCCCAGCCGCCGAGCTTGGTGTCGCGGAACAGGTCGCCCACGATCTGGAACAGGATCACCAGGTAGAGGACGAAGAAGAAGATCTCGACAAGGATCCAGAAGGATTCCCAGAACGTCACGGTGCCACCTCGGTCGGTGTAGGAGCGATGGGGATGCTCGACGCTGAGCAGTCACACCGTATCGCCTGGCCCTAGAACGTCGTGGCCAACGTCACGGCGCGCGCGCACGCGTCGGGCGACAGGTCGATCATGCGTTCGCTGACCGGGTCGCCGCCGCTCGTCCGCGGCTCGACGAACGGTGAACCGTCCGCCGTCGCGGCGCGCGCAGCCTTCAGGGACTCCCAGTCCGCGAGCCACGCCGCGACGGGGGCGTCGTCGTCGATCGCGTCCTGCCCGACCCCCTGGACCTGCGCCACGAGACCGTCGATCGCCTCGTTCCCCCCGGCGACGTCCCCCGGTGATGCCTCCAGCGCCCGCGTGACCTCCTCGCACCCGGCCTCGGCCGCGTACCAGAGGTCGTCGTCGTCGATCCACGTGGCGTCGTCCCTGTTGCCGTAGGCCACGAGGGCGGCGATGCCCGCACCGAACGCCAGGGCGGGGACCAGCACGCCGACGACGATGAGCGCGATGCCCCACGCGGGCAGCCCCCGGCGCGCCGGCGCGGCCGACGTCTGCGGGGGGCTCGGCGTCGCGCCCGGCACGGGCTGCAGCCGGACCCCGTCATACCAGTACCGACCGTCGGGTGAGTAGGCGGGGACCCATCGCGTGCCGTCCCACCAGAACCGGCCGTCGTCGCTGTGCACGCACGCATCATGCCTCGCCGCCGGCGTGACACATCTCACGCCGACGGGAATCCGGTCTTTCCGCCCAGCCGAGGGCACTCCCGTCACGCATGTGCGACGGGACCGCGCCGGTCGCCCTAGGCTCACCCCGTGCGCCGCCTGTGGATCTCCCTGGTGACCGTCTGTCTCGCCCTCGTGACCGTGGGGGTGGGCGCGTCGACCGCGTCCGCAGCCTCCGCCGTGACGGTCTCGAAGATCGCCTCGAAGACCGCCCCGTACAAGGGGAAGGCGACCGTGAAGCCGGCCGTCTCGAAGGCCAAGGGCACCAAGGTCCTGTCCAAGAAGCTCACCGTGAAGCAGGGCTCGCGCACGGTCGCGAAGAACAAGGCGTCGGTCAAGCTCGCCGCCGGCACGTACAAGGTCACGACGACCGTGAAGTACAAGACGTCTCGGGTGTCCGACGGGCGCACGGTCTGGTCGGCGACCAAGACGAAGAGCCGCACGCAGACCCTGGCGATCAAGCAGGGCAAGAAGCCCAACCGCGCCGATCCCTACTCCAACGGTGAGTGCCCCAGCTGGGCACCCGTGAAGGGCAACGCCAACAGCGGGATCTACCACGTGCCCGGTGGCCGCTGGTACGACGTCACCATCGCCGAGGAGTGCTTCACGAGCGCGTCGGCGGCGCGAGCGCACGGCTACCGCGCGTCCCGTAACGGCTGACCCCGCCCCCTGCATCTCCTGCGCGTCCGCAGGACGATCGGCAACCTGCCGAACCTGCGATCCTTGTCGCCACTGGTCCCCATAACGCCTGGAATCGCGGGTTCGGCGACGCTGACGGTCGTGGAGGCTTAGGGCAGCAGGTGGCCGGCCGCGCGGAACAGCTCGTACCACTCCGGGCGGGTCAGGGGGAGGTCGGAGCCCTGCGCGGCGCCGGTCACCCGCTCCGGCGTCGTCGTGCCCAGCACCACCTGCATGTGGGCGGGGTGACGCGTGATCCACGCCGTCGCGATCGCGATGGGCGGCACGTCGTACTGCCCCGCCAGTCGGTCGATCACGGCGTTGAGCTCCGGGTAGTCGGGGTTGTCCAGGAAGACGCCGTCGAAGAACTTGGCCTGGAACGGTGACCACGCCTGGATGGTGATGTCGTGCAGCCGGCAGTAGTCGACGATGCCGCCGTCGCGCTGGATCGACTGGTCCTCGCCGGCCATGTTGGCGGCGACGCCCTGCGCGACGATCGACGCGTGCGTGATGGACAGCTGCAGCTGGTTGGCGACGATGGGCTGGCGGACGAACTTGCGCAGCAGCTCGATCTGCCCGGGCGTCTGGTTGGAGACGCCGAACGAGCGGACCTTGCCGGCCTGCTCGAGCTCGTCGAACGCCCGCGCGACCTCCTCCGGCTCCACGAGGGCGTCGGGCCGGTGCAGCAGCAGGATGTCGATGTGGTCGGTGGCCAGCGCCTCCAGGGATCCGTTCACCGACTCGATGATGTGCTCGTAGGAGAAGTCGAACGTGCCCTGCGCGGGGACGATCCCGCACTTGGTCTGGATGGTGATCGCGTCGCGCTCCGACGACGACAGCGCCATCGCCTCCGCGAACCGGCGCTCGCACCTGTGCAGCTCCCCGCCGTAGATGTCGGCGTGGTCGACGAAGTCGATGCCGGCGTCGCGCGCGGCGTGCACCAGCTCGCGGATCTCGTCGTCGGACTTGTCCGCGATCCGCATGAGGCCGAGCACCACGTTGGGCGCGACGATGTCCGTACCGGGCAGGGCGAAGGTCTTCACGGCTCGAGCCTAGGCGTGCGACGACGACGGCGCCCGGCCTGGGTCAGGTCTGCGTCACGTCGCGACGCGCCCGGTACGCCCTGACCCTGCCGCGCGACGCGCAGGCCGGCGCCGGGCACCAGCGGCGGCGGCCCGAGGTGTCCAGGAAGACCCATCGGCAGTCGCGCTCGTCGCACTCGCGCAGCAGCGCGCGGTCGGGACCACGCAGCGCGACCGTGGCCTGGGTCGCGATCTCCGCGAGCGCGGCGGCGACGCCCGGGAGCGGCCCGTCGACCTGCAGGCCGGCCCGCGCGGCGAGCGTCGCGTCGACGAGGGCGAGGGCGTCCGCGGAGGGTGCGCGCTGCTCGACCGCCGCCATCGCGAGGTCGCGCAGCGCCTCACGCAGCGCCTGGGCCCGTTCGACATCGTGCCCGTCGGGCCGCGCGGACACGGGCAGACCCATCAGGGCGAGCCATCGGCCCAGGTCGTCGGGCGATCGCAGCCGCTCCACCGGGTGCGGCCCGAACGACTGCCCCTGCGTCGCCAGCAGGTTCAGCCAGGTGGCGCCGCCGTCGGTGCGGAACGCGTCGGGATCGGTCATGGCGACATCGTAACTGCTGAGACGTTACGGTGTGGTCATGGTTGAACCGTTACCTTTCGATCCGGTCGCCGGCACGGCGACGCTCGCCGAGCTCCAGGACGCCGCCACCACCCGCGCGTGGCGCACCACCGTCGACGCCACCGCGCCGGGGTTCGACGAGTGGATCGTCGGCGCGGTCTTCGGCGGCACCTACCAGCGCGGAGACCTGAGCCTGCGTGACCGCCAGCTGCTCACCCTCGGCGCGCTGGCCGCGCTGGGCGGCGTCGACCCGCAGCTCGAGGGGCACGTGGTCACGTGCCTGCGCGTGGGGATGACGACCGACGAGGTCGCCGAGGCGTTCGTGCACCTCGCGCCGTACGTCGGCCTGCCGCGGACGCTCGCGGCGCTGCGGACGGTCGCGGCCGTGCGTGACAACACCGGAGAGGCGCGATGACCGAGCTCGTGCGCACCCTGCACGGCGACGCTGACGCCGCCCGGCTCGGTGTCGTCGACTCGCACGACCACCTGTTCCTGCGCACCCCGGCTCTGCCGGGGCTCGAGCTCGACGACGTCGAAGCGGCGGCCGACGAGCTGCGCACCTTCGCCGCGGCCGGCGGCCACACCGTGGTCCAGTGGACCCCCGCGGGCATGGGGCGCCGGCTGGCCGAGCTTGCGGCGATCGGCGCGCGGTCCGGCGTCGTCGTCGTCGCCGCGACGGGCCGTCACCGCGCGGCCCACTACCCGCCCGGCCATCCCCTCGCCGGTGACGACGAGGCCGCGCTGACTGCCCGCTTCGTGCGCGACGTCGAGGGCGGGTGCGGCCTGGTCAAGGTCGGCGTCGGGGACGCGATCGACCGGTTCGAGCGCGCTTCCCTCGCCGCCGCGGCGGCTGCCCACCTGCGCACGGGTGCACCGATCGCGCTCCACCTCGAGCACGGCACCGAGGGCGAGCGGGCGCTCGCGATCCTCGCGGGCCACGGTGTGGCGGCGGAGGCGGTCGTGCTCGGGCACGTCGGCCGGCATCCGGACCGCCGTCGCGTGGCCGAGCTGGCGACGACCGGCGCATACCTGTGCCTGGACGGCGCGCGACCCGCGCAGGAGTGGGCGCTGGCGCCGCTCGTCGACGTCCTGGTCGCCTCGGGACACGTCGGTCAGGTGCTGCTCGGCGGGGACACGACCACCCGCACCGGCCGGGCGTCAGCCGGAGGCCCGGGCCTGGCGGGCATGCTGCTCGGGCCGGGCGCGGTGATCGCGGGCCGGTGGGGCGACGAGGCAGCGCACGCGGTGCTCGTCGCGAACCCACGACGAGCCTGGCAGCTGCGCCGAGCTACGACGTGCGCGCCTCCAGCGCCGGCGCGAGGCGGTCGATCGTCGCGGTGAAGCCCGGCTGGATCCCCATCGCGAGCCACTGCGCCACGCGTTCGTCCGTCATGGCGGGCGAGAAGCCGATGGTGGCGACCATCTCGGTGCCGCCGTCGGGCGCCTCGGACAGCTCGATCGTCACCACAGGCAGGTCGTCGAGCGTCTCGGGCGTCAGCTCGGGCCACCCGCCGACGGCGCCGAAGCTGAACACGAGGCGCTCGGGCTCGGCGATCTCCCGGTAGCGGCCGCCGGTGACGTAGGCGCGGCCGCGGCCCTCGTCCTCGACCAGGTAGATGCGCCAGTCGCCGCCCGGCCGCAGGTCCACGGTGGTCGGGTGCGCGGGGTCGGCCGGGATGCCCGCGAACCACTGCAGGAGGGCCGGGTCGGTCCAGGACCGGAAGACGAGCTCGCGCGTGGCGTCGTAGCGCCGCACGATCGTGAACCCGCGCGCCTGGGTGTCAGTGCTGGTCATGCTCTCGCTCCTGTTCGTCGTCGGCTTCGCGTCGCTCGGCGGCGGTGCCGCCCGTGATCGCCCGCAGGTGCTGCTCGAGCAGGTCGAACCTGCTCTCGAAGAACTCGCGGTAGGTACGCAGCCAGTCGTCGACACCGCGCAGGGGTGCGACCTCGAGCCGGCACGGACGGAACTGGGCGTCGCGGCCCTTGACCACGAGGCCCGCCTTCTCGAGCACCGTGAGGTGCCGCGAGACGGTGGGCAGCGACATCGGGAACGGCGCCGCGAGCTCGGTGACCGTGGCCTCGCCCGCGGAGAGCCGCTCGAGGATCGCCCGGCGGGTGGGGTCGGCCAGCGCCGCGAAGGTGGTGCTGAGCGTGTCCGACATGCGCATTTGTCCTATCGCGTAATTACCTGATGACGTAAGTACATCTCTCGCGGCGCCGGGAGTCAAGCCCGTGTCGGTGGTCGGGTGAAGGGTGGGCGCATGACCACACCGCACCTGATCCTGGTTCCCGGCTTCTGGCTCGGCGCCTGGGCGTGGGACGACGTCGTCGACGCCCTCGCCGCCCGCGGCATCGGCGCCACTGCCCTGACGCTCCCGGGGCTCCATCCCGACGACGACCGGTGGCACGTGACCCGCGCCGACCAGCTCGCCGCCATCACCGACGCGATCGACACCGCCGAGGGACCCGTCGTGCTCGTCGGGCACAGCGGGGGCGGCTCGCTCGTCGGCGAGGCCGTCGACCGCCGGCCCGACCGGGTGGCACGCGCCGTCTACGTCGACTCGGGTCCGCTCGAGGACGGGGTGGTGATGGACCCGACGCTCTCGGCCGACGCCACCGAGATCGCCCTGCCCGACTGGGACGAGCTGGCCGCGCAGGGATCGAGCATCGAGGGGATCGACGAGGAAGCACTGGCCGAGTTCCGGCGGCGCGCGGTCCCGGAGCCGGCCGCCATCGCGACCGAACCCGTCCGCGTCGGCGATCCGCGGCGCTTCGACGTCCCCGTGACCGCGCTGTGCCACAGCATCTCGTCGGACGTCCTGCGCACCATGGCCGACGGGGGCCCGCCGTTCCACACCGAGCTCGGCCGCTACGACGTCACCTACGTCGACCTCCCGACCGGTCACTGGCCCATGTTCTCGCGGCCCGGCGACCTCGCGGCAGCCATTGCCGATGCCGCCTCCACTACCCTCTCGGGTGGGTGAGCCGCGTCACGAATTGGTCATATGTCCGATTCGACGCGCCGTCTTTCACAGCACCTTCACACGGAGGGGTGTTATCGAACCGTGACCTTCACACCGGTCAGTTAGCGTCGTCCGCGGTTCTGCCGGGCATCGACCGGCGACCATCCGGGTCGGACGCCGAGCGCTGCCACCGAACCGGATCCCCAGACCTCATGGCAGCGACGGGCGACCCACATCTTCACGCGCGTTGATTCGCGCTCGGGGCGCAGCACGGTCGGGGCCCCCGCCCCGCACCCGCCACAGATCCCACCGATCACCCCGTGGCACTGCGTCCGACAGCTCAGCTCGCAGGCGTCAGAGGTACCTCATGACGACCACCAACCCCGGTCACGTCCTGCCCACCCCCGAGTCATCCAGCCCCCGGCCGTCGCGCATGCGCCGCCGGATCGCGGCCCTCGCCGGCGGCCTCGCGCTCGTCGTCGCCGCGCCGATCGCCGCGGGCACCCCCGCTTCCGCCGCCACGTCGACCCACACCACGACGGCTGCGGCCAAGCCGACCGTCAAGACGGCGCGGACCACGCTCAAGATCTCCAAGCACACGCAGACCCGCTTCAAGACCGCGGCCAAGATCCGCGTCGTCGTCCGCATCGGCTCTGCGAAGGCGACCGGCAAGGTCACCGTCAAGATCGGCTCCAAGACCTGGAAGCACCTGACGCTGCACAGCGGCACGACGAAGCGCGTCTCCTTGCCGAAGACCATGACCGACGGCAAGCACCGCATCACCGCCGTCTACACGCACTCGGGCGTCAAGCGCTCGAAGGACAGCCAGGTCGTCAAGGTCAAGAAGGGCACCTCCAAGATCGTCACGACCGCCAAGAAGTACGTCGGCAAGCCCTACCGCCACGGCGCCACGGGTCCCAAGGCGTTCGACTGCTCGGGCTTCACCAGCTACGTCTTCAAGAAGGCCGGCATCAAGAAGCTCCCGCGCACCTCGTCGGCCCAGCGCCACGTCGGCAAGACGGTCTCGCGCAAGCACGCGAAGCCGGGCGACATCATCTGGTCGCCGGGCCACGTCGCCATCTACGTGGGCGGCAACAAGATGATCGACGCCCCGCGTCCGGGCAAGACCATCCAGGTCCGCTCCATCTGGCAGCACAACCCGAAGTTCATCCGCGTCAACGCGGCCGCCGTCGCGGTCTGACGCGCCACGCGGGCTCCGGCCCTGCGGCATCTCGAGAACGACCTCTGCGGGTGAGACAGACCCCTGCAGAGGTCGTTCTCGCGTCCACGGGTCTGTCTCGGCCGACGCGCGGGCCCTCAGCCCTCCGTCAGCCACTCCTCGAACGGGGCGAACGACGTCGGCCGGCCGAGGAACCGCTGCACCAGGTCCACGGCGTCGGCGGAACCGCCGGGGGCCAGGATCGCGTCGCGGTAGCGCCGCCCGACGACCGGGTCCATGAGGTCGTCGCCGAACGCCGAGAGCAGGTCGCGCGCGATCACCAGGCTCCAGAGGTACGTGTAGTAGGCGGACCCGTAGCCGTCCAGGTGCCCGAACCCGGCGTACTGGTGCGTGCCGGGGATGGGCGCGTAGGGGCCGAACCGCTCGTCGACCTGCTCGGCGAACGCCGCGAGGTCGTCGGGCGCGTGCGCGTGCAGCCCGTAGGACAGGGCCGTGAAGTTGAGCTGACGCCGGGTCCAGGCGCCGCGCGCGAAGGTGTCCGCCCGGCGCATGCGCGCGACGAGGTCCGCGGGGATCGGCTCCCCGGCGTCGTTCGTCGCGAACGTGGCCAGCACGTCGGCGTCCCACGCCCACTCCTCGAGGAGCTGGCTGGGCGCCTCGACGAAGTCCCACTCGGTGGCGACCCCGCTGAACATGGCCCAGGACTGGCCGCCGCCCAGGATCTCGTGCACCAGGTGGCCGAACTCGTGGAAGAACGTGACGACGTCGTCGTGCTCCATGAGGCCGGTCGGGAAGTTGCAGACGAGCACGCCCTCGGGGAGCTGGCGGTCCGCGATGCCTGTGGTCAGCGTGAACTGGGCGGCGTGGTTGTACTTGCCGTCGCGCGGGTGCATGTCGAGGTAGACGCGCCCGATGCGCTCACCGCCGTCGACCACGTCGTAGACGGAGACGTCGTCGTGCCACGTCGTCGCCTCGACAGGTCTGAACGTGAGGTCGAACAGGCGCGAGACCGTGGCCAGCACACCGTCGCGGACCGCGGGGTAGCGGAAGTACTGGCGGACCTGCTGCGCGTCGACGTCGTAGTCCTCGCGGCGGATCACCTGGTCGTAGTAGAGGTTGTCCGCCGAGGTGACCTGCGCGGCCTCGGGGTCGTCCTCGCGGAAGCGGGCCAGCATGGTCGCGACGTCGGCCGTCGCCGCGTCCGCCGTGAGGGCGTCGAGCCGGTCGATGAACTCCGCGACGGCCGCGCCCGAGCCGATCATCCGCGTCTCGACCTCGTACGTCGGCCAGTCCGGGTACCCCAGCAGCGCGGCCCGCTCGGCGCGCAGCCGCAGCAGCTCGGCCAGGATCGGCTCGTTGGCGGGGAAGGCGAGCAGCAGGTACTCACGCGTCAGGGCGAGGCGCGCAGCCGGGTCGGTGGCGTACGTGCGGAACGGGACCATGTCCGGGTACTCGGTGGTCAGCGCGACGAGTCCGTCGTCGCCCGGCTGGTGCGCGGCGACGAAGTCGTCGGGCAGGCCGGCCAGCTGCTCGGGCCGCACGTGGATGGTCCGGACGCCCTCGCGGATGTTGCGGGAGAACTCCAGGCCCAGCTCGGTGCACCGCTGCGCCAGCGAACGC
>Ga0160458_100281_pt1 | contig 31356 bp, 27 predicted proteins | sample HID1973I_E6MG_FD_108247 | JGI IMG/M metagenome (GOLD analysis project Ga0160458, IMG submission 108247) | Enriched mosquito-associated microbial communities from UW Madison campus, WI, USA - HID1973I_E6 MG | ecosystem: Host-associated > Arthropoda: Insects > Digestive system > Unclassified ...
AGCAGCAATTCGACAACATCCTTTCGTACCTGGAAATCGCCAAGGGCGAAGGGGCCGAGCTGCTGACGGGCGGCAAGGTCGAGAAACTCGAGGGCAACCTGTCGACCGGGTATTACATCGAGCCGACCCTGCCCAAGGGCACCAACAAAATGCGCGTGTTCCAGGAAGAAATCTTTGGCCCGGTTGTGAGCATCACCACCTTCAAGGACGAAGCCGAAGCCCTGGCCATCGCCAACGACACCGAGTTCGGCCTGGGTGCCGGCCTCTGGACCCGCGACATCAACCGCGCCTACCGCATGGGCCGCGCCATCAAGGCCGGTCGCGTCTGGACCAACTGCTATCACCTGTACCCGGCGCACGCCGCGTTCGGTGGCTACAAGAAGTCCGGCGTCGGTCGTGAAACCCACAAAATGATGCTCGATCACTATCAGCAGACCAAAAACCTGCTGGTGAGCTACGACATTAATCCGCTGGGCTTTTTCTAAAAATCGAGGGCACCGGGAATATTTCTGCGGTGCCTTTTCTATTGTCCCCGTGAGCAAGTCCTCTCGCACAGAGTGACGATCTGATGACTAAAGCCTCTTTGGCGCCTTTGATTGCGACATCTACAATTGCAAAAGAATGTATTAATGCAACCAGCTAACAGCCGTAAGCCAAGTCAGGCTTTGATTACCCTCTCCGGAGTTCAGCCATGTTCGCTACACATGCTCAGCTCAAAGCCTTTCATGCGGTTGCCATCCACGGTGGTTTCACCCGTGCTGCCGAACGGCTGTTCCTTACTCAACCGGCAGTGTCCGATCAGGTGCGCAAGCTCGAAGAGCAGTTCGGCGTATTGCTGTTTCACCGCAGTAAACGCTCGGTAAAAATCAGCGACCTGGGAGAGCGCCTGTTTGGCATCACACAACGCCTGTTCGCGGTGGAGGCGGAGGCCCAAGAGTTGTTGTCCAACAGCGCCAAGCTCCAAACCGGGAGCCTGACCTTGGCAGTGGATTCCAGCGCGCACTTGCAGCCTTACATCGCTCGTTTCTGCAAACGCTTTCCAGGCGTTCGGGTGAGTCTGGTCACGGGCAATACCGATGAATCGCTACGTCGATTGTTTGAGTACCGCGCAGATTTTGCCCTGTTGGGTCGCAGCGTGGAGGACGAGCGCTTACTCAGCCAGCCCCTCAGCAACGACTCAATGATCGCCTTTGTATCGAGCGCACACCCATGGGCGCAGCGCTCGAGCATTCGTCTCGCGGAGCTGGAAAATGTACCGATGGTCATGCGCGAACACGGTTCGGTGACACGTCAAATATTTGAAGAGGAGATGCAACGAGTCGGATTGCGCACGCGAACCGCCATTGAAGTTGAAGGCCGAGAAGCGGCCAATGAAATGGTCGCTGCCGGCATCGGTGCCGGGTTGGTTTCGGTCGCAGAATTCGGCGTTGACCCACGCGTGCACGCGTTAGTCATCGAAGACTGCCAGCGGCACATGCACGAGACGCTGGTCTGCCTGCGAGCACAGGCATCGCGGCGAGTGATTTCTACGTTTCTGGATCTGGTCAGGGAAGGCCCCGATGCATCTTGATAGACGCAACAAAGGTCAAACCGAACGGTGTTTGTCGAACACCGACAATACCACCGAGCCCACACGAATGAGCTCGGTGTTTTCATAAAATCACTACCCTACAGAGCCGGCGTTCGAGGCGGAATCAACCGTTTCGACCCCGTCGATTCAAACGCCGAAGCCAACCGCAGCAGTGACGAATCGTCATACGCCCGGCCGGCAAATGTCAGACCAACCGGCATACCGATGTCCTGCATCACGCCCATCGGCACCGTGACCGTCGGAACGCCCAAATGCCGAATGGCCAGGTTTCCGTTGGCCACCCAGACACCATTACTCCACGCAATGTCAGCAGCCGCCGGATCGACATCGGCATTCGCTGGCGCAACATCGGCGACTGTCGGGAACAGCACCGCATCGAGCCCGAGGCGATCCATCCAGTCCTCAAGATCGATGCGACGAGTCTGCTCGAGCCCACGCAAGCCATCGGGCACGGTCGTGATCTCATTCCACGGCGTAATCCCACGCTCGGCCATCCGCACGTACTCGTCCATGCCGGCTACGAGGTCGCCTTCGCGATTGGGCAGCGTCCCCGGGTCATGGGGGAAAATCAGCGCGCCGTCGACATCGACCAGACGGTTCAACTTCGGATCGCCATTGGCCTGCAGGAAATCATCAAAAGCCCAGGCCGTCAGGTCCCACAACTCGTGATGCAGAAACTCCTTGGACACCAGACCACGGGTGAACACCGTCGGTGCACCGGGACGATCACCCTCGCAGTTGGAGACGAGCGGGAAATCCACCTCGACCACTTCGGCACCTGCGGCTTCAAGTGCCTTGCGCGCTGCTTGCCAAAGGTCGATGACCGAATCTCGCGTGACGATACGCTGGCCGGTCGGCCCGCCGATCCCCGGTGACTCCGCGGTGCCCGCCTCGGAATCTGCATTGATGTACATGCGAGGAACGCCCAGGCGTTTGCCGACGAGTGCATCGGGTTTTGCGGCCAATTCTTGGTAGGACGCCGGACGCACCGAAGCGACGCTCGGAATCGGCACCCACGGTTGCATCCGCCACAGGTCGCCCCGGGTGTCGGGGTCTTCCGCCACCACCACGTCGAGCACCTCGAGCAGGTCGGCCATGGTCCTGGCAAACGGCACCACCACGTCCATGGTCGGCGTCAACGGCCAGTTGCCGCGCACCGAAATCACCCCGCGCGACGGCGTATAGGCGCACAAGCCATTGTTCGAAGCCGGACCACGTCCACTCGACCAGGTTTCTTCCGCCAGCCCGAATGCCGCGAAGCTCGCAGCCGTTGACGTACCGGCACCGTTCGACGAACCCGAAGCAAACGGGGCGGTGAGGTAGTCAGCGTTGTAAGGGCTTTCCGCGCGGCCATACACCCCGCGCTGCATGCCGCCATTCGCCATCGGCGGCATGTTGGTCTTGCCCAGGCAGATCGCCCCGGCGGCGCGCAGCCGTTCAACAGTGAACGCATCACGATAGGCCACAAGGTCCACGAACGCCGGACTGCCAGAGGCGGCGGTGAGCCCCTTCACCAGATAACTGTCTTTGGCCGTGTAGGGAATGCCATCCAGCGGACCCAGCGTCTGACCTTTGCGGCGACGGTCATCTGACGCCTGCGCCTCGGCCAGTGCCTCGGTATTGCGTACCACCACGGAATTCAGCGCGGTAGGGGTGTCCGTGCCGTCGTAGGCGTCAATGCGCGCCAGATAGGCCTGCACCAGTTCGACCGCCGTAGTCTGGCCGGATTCGAGCGCTGCGCGCAGTCGGGCAATGGACACTTCGGTGACTTCAATCATGCGATTACCTCCAATTGCCGATAAATGACGCGGTGAGCAGTTCCATCACGCTGGACATTGGGTCGGGGCACATCACATTTCTCAAAAAGGGTTCTCATATCGGCTCTCGTAGCACTGCGTACCCGACAGGGTTAGTGCGTTCCATTTTGCATCAGGCGGGCAGCTTAGCTAAATCTCTGCGTGTACAGCCAGCGAACCTGCGCCTGTCACGGTCCGAGGTGACGGACGTTCAGCGCCAACAACCGCTCAAGTTGCTGATGCTCCCAACCACTCAACAACGCAACCGGATCGGTGCCGTAACGCTGCCAGGCGTCGAGCGTCGCGACTCGCCCGTCCGCTGCCGTGCATTCTTCGCAGTGGCGCAGACAGGCGTCCTGAATGAACAGCCTGAGCTGCCAGCCGTCGATGTCGACCGTTCGATGATCAGTGTCGTCGCGAACAACACGCAGCGCACGCGTACCCATCGCTGCATCTTTGAGCACCTGGTACACCTCGCGCGCGGTGATTGCCGGTGCACTGTCTTTCTGCGTCATGGCCTGTTCATCCTAGTAAATCCCCAGCATGCCTTCGATGCTGCGCACCATCGATACCAGTCGCGGACCAATATCATTCTTGAGCTGCCCTTCATTCAACATGAACGCCGAAACGCCGCAGTTGAACACCAGGATTTCGCCGTCAGCCATGGCCCGCATCGGCACGGCGACGGCGTGGATCTCACGCCTTAAATCCCCGTACGAAACGCAGAAGCCGTGGTCGTAATATTCCTGGACGCTTTCTTCGATGCGCGCCTGAAAGGTTTTCCAGTCGTCCGGTGTCCTGACTTTGATCTCGTTGAGCAGCGCCGTGCGCTCATCCCGTCCGGAGGCCGCAATCAACGCCCGGCCCATGGCCGTGCGAACGATGGGATAACTGAGGCCGACGTCTGGTGGGTGGCTCATCGGTGCTGTGCTGCGACTGCTTTCCAGGTACACCACGCTGAGCCGGTCGCGCATGCCGAGCGACACGGAACCGCGTATGTGATCCGCCAGCTCCTTCATGAACGGTCGGGCAATCTGCCGGATGTTGAGGCTGGCAAGCAGCGGGTAACCCAATGACAACACCGCCGAGCCTAGCTGATATTTGTTGTTCATCCGGTTGATGCGCAGGTAGCCAAGGCGCACCAGCGTGTAGGTGAAACGCGAGATGGTCGCCTTGGCCATCCCGGTTCGCGATGCCAGTTCAGCGTTGCCCAGTTGCGTCTCGCGTGCCGTGAAGCAATGCAGGATTTCCAGGCCGCGTGCCAGTGTCGCGGCAAATTGGCGATCGTCGGCAAACTCGTCCGGCAGGTAATGCCGGGCGGGGGAGTGCCAATCGCTTGGAGCGGGCGGCACGCTGGATTCACGTTGATGCAACGCCGTTATCGGCAGTCGTTTGCGCTTGTCGTTCATGTCCACCGGAGCTCTCTGCAACTTAAGCAATGCGCTGAATAATGAGCTCGATGTTCCAACTATTCAAACAGTGTTCCGCAGAGTGGAACAGTGTTTGATTGTGCGTTGACCCCGGTGCCATATTTTCGGCCAACAACTATAACAACAGGTGGACCCGGAAATGATCAGAGATCAGCAGGCGTTCGACTCGTTTTTAAGCGATGTGCGCCGTTTCGTACGTGATAAAGCAATTCCCAGAGAAGCAGACGTCGAGCGTCTGGATGAGGTGCCGGCCGACCTCGTGCAAGCCATGCGCGAGAGCGGTTTTTTCGGTTGGAGCATCCCGCAGACCTATGAGGGTGCAGGGCTGACTACCGAAGAACTGGTGCTGGCTGCATTCGAACTGTCCCAGTGTTCGGTGGCGTTTCGTGCACGGGTTGGCACCAACACCGGTATCGGCTCCGAAGGGATCGTCGTCGACGGTACCGAAGCGCAGAAGCAGCAATACCTGCCCCGCCTGGCCAGTGGCGAGTGGACCGGTTGCCTGGCCGTGACCGAACCTGAGGCCGGCTCGGAAGCTACCAACGTGCGTACGAGTGCACGGCGTGACGGCGACAGCTACATCCTCGACGGCGAGAAGTGCTACATCACCAATGGACCTGTCGCCGATGTCTTCACGGTCACTGCCCGGACCGAACCGGGCACCACCGGCGCCAAAGGCGTATCGGCGTTTATCGTCGAGCGCGGCATGCCGGGGCTTTCTACTGGCCCGGCGTATCGCAAGATGGGGCAGGCCGGCTCACCCGTCAGCGGTGTGTACTTCAATCAATGCCGGGTGCCGGCTGCAAACCTGATTGGCGGCGTCGAAGGTCAGGCTTTCAAGACCGTGATGAAAACCCTGAACAAGCAACGCATTCATCTGGCGGCCTTGTCGACCGGGCCGGCCATGCGGATGTTGGACATGGCCATTGAACACACGACTGCACGTGTCCAGTTTGGCCAGCCGGTGGCCAATCATCAGTTGGTCCAGGCCATGATTGCCGACTGCCAGACCGAGATTTTTGCCGCGCGCTCGATGATTCTCGAGACCGCCCGCAAACGGGACCGGGGCGAGGATGTGGTGCTTGAAGCGTCCATGTGCAAGTACTTCGCCACTGAGATGTGCGGGCGTGTCGCTGATCGCTGCGTGCAGATGTTCGGCGGAGCGGGGTACGTCGCCGACCATGGATCGATCGAGCGCTGGTACCGGGATGTCCGGCTGTTTCGCCTCTATGAGGGCACCAGCCAGATCCACCAGCTCAACATCGCCAAGCACGTACTCGCGGCCCATCGCTAACGCGAACGCCGGCCCGTCTCCTCTGTTGCAGGAAGTCGCCATGTCTACTTTCGATCTGTTTTTCAATCCTCGCGCCGTCGCCGTAATCGGTGCGTCGCAAGACCTCGCGTCCATCAGCGGGCAGCCCATCGCCCACCTCAAGTCCAAGGGGTTCAGCGGACGGGTGTTACCGGTCAATCCGCGCTATGAAGAAGTCGCCGGTTTTACCTGTTACCCCGATGTTGCATCGCTGCCCGTCACGCCCGACGTCGCCGTGATTGCCGTCGCAGCCAAACGCGTTCCCGAGGTGCTCACTGAACTGGGCAAAAAAGGTTGCCAGTTCGCGGTCATTCTTTCTTCGGGTTTTGCCGAAGCCGGTGAGGAGGGCGCGCAGGCGCAACAGCGCATCACGGCCATTGCCCGTTCGTTGGGCATTCAGGTCATCGGCCCGAATTGCCAGGGTTACATGAACATCAGTGAGGGTATCCATGTCGGCTTCGGTGCGCCCTATGGGCTGACCTATCCGAAGGGTCATTTGAGCCTGACGTCCCAGAGTGGTGCTTTCGGTAATTCGATCGTGATGATGGCGAGCCAGGAAGGCATCGGTTTCAGGCACTACGTCTCCACGGGCAACGAGTCAGTCACCACCTCGCTGGATTTTATGGAAGCGATGATCGACGATCCTGAAACCCATGTGATCGCAGGTTATGTCGAGGGCTTCCAGGACGCGCATCGCTTGCTGTCGATCGGTCGGCGCGCGTTGAGCGCCGGCAAGCCGATGCTGCTGTGGAAGGTCGGCACGTCGGAAGCGGGGGCCAAGGCTGCCGCGTCGCACACCGCCAACCTCGGCGGGTCCATGGCACTGTACCGCGCGGCCTTTCGGCAGAGCGGCATCATCGAAGTCAACGACGTGGGCGACCTGGCCGACTGCGCCAAAGCGTTGTTGCCGGGGCGTTTGCCCAAGGGCAATCGACTGGCCATTGTCACGATTTCCGGTGGCGCCGGTATCGCCATGGCGGACGGCGCGGCTGACGGCGGTCTGCAATTACCGGCGCTTGCGCCGTCCACCGTTGTCGCGCTCAAAGAGGTGCTGCCGTCGTTTGCCGCCGTCGCCAATCCGCTGGACGTGACGGCCAGTCTGCTCAATGACGCAAGCCTGCTGCGCGTGACCCTGGAACAGTTGGCGGACGATCCTGGTGTCGACATGATCGGTCTGGCGTTAGCGGCGGCCAGTGGCAAACTGGCGGTCGAGTTGGCCAACGAAGTCGTGCGCGTTTCCCGGGAGCGCGGCATTGCGATACTCGTGGCGTGGAATGCCGACCCTGCATCGGTCCAGGAAGCCTATGACATCCTCGACACGGCGGGCATCCCGCGCTACCAGTCACCGGTCCGTTGCGCACGGGGTGCAAGTGCGTTGTGGGCCTTTGCTCAAGCGCGTACCGAGCTGGTTGAGGTGCTGAAAGAGCAGCCGCTGGTGCTCGACCGCCCCGAGATGCGTGACCTTTTGAAGGGCCGATCCACGGACCTGACGGAGTTCGAAGCGAAGCAGGTGCTGCAAGCCTATGGCATTGGTGTCACGCGGGAAGCGCTGGCGACCAGCGCTGAGGAAGCGACGCGTCTGGCATCGAAAATCGACAAGCCGGTGGTGCTGAAGATTCAATCGTCGGACATTCCCCACAAGACGGAAGCCGGTGGTGTTCGCGTCGGTGTACTGGGCGACGCCAAAGTGGCTGCCGCTTATGCCGAGATCATCGGCAACGCTCAAGCCTATGCGCCGAATGCCGTGCTGGACGGCGTACTGGTGCAAGAGATGATCAGTGGCGGCACCGAGCTGATCCTGGGCATCAACAATGATCCGTTGTTCGGCCCGGCGGTGATGGCAGGGTTTGGCGGCATTTTTGCCGAGGTGCTCAAAGACGTGAGTTTCCGCCTGGCGCCGATCACGCGATCCGAGGCGCAATCGATGGTGCGAGAATTGCGCTCGTTTGCGATTCTCGACGGTGCCCGGGGTCGTCCCAAAGCCGATCTGGACGCGCTGACTGATACCTTGATGCGTTTGTCGGCGATGGCCATCGACCTGCGCGAGGTGGTGCATGAACTGGACATCAACCCGTTGTTCGTGATGCAGGCTGGAGACGGCGTCAAGGCTGGAGATGCGCTGGCGAAGCCGCTCAAACGTGACTCGATTGTGCCGGCTCGCTGTTCGAATGAAGAGGAACTCGTCAGTTCGTGACGGTGCGTGTTTCAGCCACCCTGACGGTCGAACCTGTCGACCGCGCCTTTGTATCGACGTCGAGTCATCGAGGATTCCATGAATATTTCTCAGCAGTCTCCTGCGTTTGTAGAAAGCTATTCGTCCGACGAGGTTGAGCGGACCTACCGAAAACTCACGCTTCGGCTCATGCCGTTTCTGATCATCTGCTACATCGTTTCCTATCTTGACCGGGCCAACATCAGTTTCGCCAAGTTGCAGTTCATGAATGACCTGGGCTTTTCCGAGGCGGCTTACGGGTTGGGTGCGGGGCTGTTTTTCATCGGCTACGTGCTGTTTGAAGTGCCGAGCAATATCTGGATGCAACGCATCGGCGCACGCCGCACGTTGTTGCGCATCATGATTTTGTGGGGACTGATTTCTAGCGCCATGATGTTCGTGAACACGCCGATGCAGTTCTATGTCATGCGCTTTCTGTTGGGCGCCGCTGAAGCGGGCTTCTTCCCTGGCGTGATCCTGTATCTGACCTACTGGTTCCCGGCCGCGCGGCGCGGGCGCGTCACCGGCTTCTTCATGATGGGCGCGGCCACTGCCGGCATCATCGGCGGTCCGGTGTCGACCTGGATCATGGTGCACATGGCGAACCTGCATGGGTTGCACGGCTGGCAATGGCTATTTCTGCTGGAAGGCATGCCGGCGGTGATCCTGGGCATTGTGGCGTTCTATTTCCTGTGCGACCGGCCGGGCGATGCGACCTGGCTGAGCGAGCGTGAAAAAGCCATCGTCCAGAGCGACCTTGCGGCCGAGGAAAAGGGCGAGCCAAGGGGTAAAGGGCACGGTTTACGCGAAGCGTTGCGCAACCCGAAGGTTTACGTCGGCATGGTGGGGTATTTCTGCGTGCTGGTGTCGTTCAACGCCATCGGATTCTGGGCGCCGACCATTATCAGGGACGTTGGGGTGAAGGACCTGGTGGACGTCGGGCTGTTGTCCAGCGCGGTGTTTCTGGCGGGCGCGGCGGGTACCTACATCGTCGGCTACAGCTCCGATATCAGGATGGAACGACGTTGGCACCTTGCCGCGTGTGGTGCGGTCATTGCGGTGTGCTTCGCCTGTTTGCCCCTGGTTGCGCACAACATCACGTTCGCCATTGCGCTGTTGTCGATTGCCGCGGCCGCGTCCTACGGCGGTTTTGTGGTGTTCTGGACCATCCCGCAAAGCTTTCTCACCGGGCATACCAAAGCCAGCGGCATCGCGTTGATCACCAGCCTGGGAGGTATCGGTGCGTTCGTGAGCCCGACCCTGGTGGGCTGGATGAAATCAAGCACTGGCAGTATCTATACCGGGCTGACGATTCTGGGTTGCATCACGTTGATCGGTGCGGTGGTCATCCTGATCGCCATTCCTGCTCACAAAGCGCCTGCCAATCGGTAAGTCAGCCTGTCGACTGCGGGCTGTGATCACAGCCCGTTTCTTCTTCCTTCATCAGGAGCGTGTGATGCGCGTACCACTGTGGCGTCAAGCTGGCGAGGAACCGGATTATCGGTTCTCGCTGGCCAATGAACGGACCTTTCTGGCGTGGATTCGTACCGCCCTCGGGATGTTGGCGGGAGGGGTCATGCTCGAACAGTTCGCGCCCACGTTGGGGCCGTCGGGAGTGGTAGTGAGCCTTGCCATCGCCTTCTGCGGCTTGGCGACCGTGCTCTGCTCGCTGGCGTATGTGCGCTGGCGTGCCAATGAAATTGCCATGCGTCACTCGCGCCGGCTGCCGTCGACGATGGCGATTCCATTGATTGCCTTGATGACGCTGGGTATCTCGGCGGCGATAGTGTTCCTGCTGGCGGCGCGACTGGGGTGATTGAGTGTGCAGGGGAGACGAGCGCGCCACGGGATCCCGGCTTGCAGGCTGAGCGCACGGCGCTGGCGTGGAACCGAACGGGTTTCGCCGTGTTGGTCAACGCGTTGCTGGCACTTCGAACCGGCTGGGCGCACCAGCACATCCCGCTGTCTGTTCTGGCGGTTGCACTGTTGCTCGCCGCGGCAGCCACCTTTGCGTACGGCGCATGGCGGCACCGACAATTGCTCGGGGGAGGGGTAGCGACTGCCTCATCTTCGGCGGCAATCGCTGCGGTGGCCGGCGTCACGTTGATGGCGTGTGCTGCCGGATTGACGCCCATTGCGCTGCAATGATGGGGAGCGGCCTAGCTGCTCTTGCCATGCGCGGCGGCTGCCAACTGCCCGGTATCGACGCGAACAAAAACCGAATCGCCGACTGCGGTCAGGACACCGTCGGCATACACCTCGCAGATCACCCGGCTCTTGCGGCCGACCTCACCCTCGACCTTTGCGCGCAGGGTCAGCGGAACACCCATCGGGGTGGGTTTGATGAACTTGATACCCAGGTTGCCCGTGACGCAATCGATACGAGGAAGGCTCGAGGCTGCGCGGCCTTCGGCGCGGTAGTGATAGGCCATGGCGGTCCAGTTTGAATGGCAGTCGACCAGCATGGCGATGAGCCCGCCGTACACCAGGTCCGGCCAGCCGCAGTACCTGGCATCCGGCAGGTGATCGGCCATGACGTGCACGCCGTCTTCGTGCCAGAAACTTTCGATGTGCAGACCATGGGGGTTCTTGCCGCCGCAGCCATAGCAGACGCCATCTGGCGCGGCGGAGTTTTGCAGTGAGTTGTCGAACATGGGAGATACCTTGGAGTGCTTTCGCCAAGCGTATCGGATTTGGAGCAAGCCCGCTCCCACAGGGGGGCAGTGGTGGGCATAAATCTTGTGTCCACCACCGGTCTAATGTGGGAGCGGGCTTGCTCGCGATGGCGCCCGGTCAGGCGACATCGATGTTAATGCAGGGCCGCCTTCTCAAGCCCGCGCCGCGTCCGTAACCACCGGACGTCCCGGTTTGCGCAGTGGGTCCAGGCGCGATCCGGTGTACCGGGTTTCGCGGAAGAAGCGCCAGCGCCCGAACAAACCATAAACGTGAGTGACGCGCCCTTGCTCGTGATAACCCATGCGAATGTGTAGCTTCAGCGCCGGAATATTGTGCGTTTCACACACATCCACCACCTTGTCACAGCCCTGAGCCGCCATCGCGTTCCAGATGTTGATCTGCGCATCCACCGACAGGCTGGTGCCGAAATAGGCGCGGGTCATTTCGCCGCCGAATTCAAAAAACTCGCCGGGTTTCACGGGAAACCAGCAGCCGTAATAGTGGCGGTCGTGGTAGTCGACCTTGCTGCCCCAGATGAAGGCAATCGCGTTGTCGTCGGCATCCAGGTACATCTGCCCGGTGTGACCTTCGGCTGCGAGTTCGGCCATGGTCTCGACGCGGTCGCCGAAGTGCTTGCTGAAGGCGATGGCGTTTTCCGGGGTGATGCTCACCATGCGCAACCCGGAATAGGGGCGCAACTTGTGCGGTGCCACCGGGCTCACGAGGTCGCGCTCCATCCACAACAGCTCCCAGTGAAAGAACACATAGCGTTTCCACAACGTGCCAAATGTACGGCCCAAACCTTTTTGTTTTATACGATCACGGAGTTTGTGAATGACAGTCATAAAGCCCTTCTTGGCCCGAGCCAGGATCATGTGGATGACGCTTGAATTGGGTATAGATCAACGGTGAAAATTAATAGCAAAACGCCAGTTTTGAATGTGTTACCAAATATGTTTCATTGCTCGAGCGCCGTCACGACGCCAGGCGGTACGGCGCTTAGCGCGGCGTAGGAAATTCGTGGAACGCCGCGCAAACGCTGCTCCAGCACCTGTGTGAGCGACTCGCCAGGAAGCAGATAAGCGTCGCCAAAATCTGCGCCAATCTTGTTCGGATGCGCGACGATTTCCAGCACCCCGTCGGTCGGCATTGCATCGTTGCGCAGGTCCACGGGGGTGCAGACGTAATCCGCAGTAGTGCCCGCCAGACGTTGCAGGCGGCTGTTGAGCAACCCCTTGAACACGCGCTTGGGCAGGCTGAGGTTTTGCCCCAGGTTTCGCGCCAGGCGCACGGGGACACCCTGGCGGGCGGCGAAGCGCGAGACGATCTCGCCGATGGGCCAGATGTTGTGCACGTGCTGGTGAGAATCCAGGTGGCTGGGACGCACGCCGTTGTCCAGGCAGCGTTGCCATTGGGCCTCAAGCTCCTCCAGTACCGCCTCCCGATCCGCGCGGCTGAGCCAGAGGCGGTGGCGAGTCAGGTTGAGGTCGAACACCCCGGCGTTGTCGCAGAAATTCGGGCGCGACAGAATGCGCTGACTCAACGGCTGACCATAGGTGAGGTTGAAGTGCAACCCGATCCGGCCTGACAGCAATGGATGCTGGGCCATGACGCACGCTGCTTCGAACGCCGGCATGTTGGCCATGGCCGTGGCGGAACTGATCACGCCGGCCTGAAAGGCACCGAGGATGACCGCGTTTTCATTCGCACTGAGGCCGAAATCGTCAGCGTTGACTATGACTTGGCGAGGCATGTTCGCTCTCCATGGCTGATTCTTTTTTCAGGTTGGCTTGCTTTGAAGCAGGCGCCACCACGGGCGCAGGCGCCGCAACGGGTTTGGCGGCCTTCGCGGCACGCCGGGCCTTGTAGCGTTGCAATAAAGGTTTGACCCATTGCCAGACCCGCAGGGCCAACCCCAAGGCAATCCCGCTGGGACGCCAGGAATAGAAACTCCAGCGCCAGTGTTCCAGCTGCCCGGTCATGCGCTCGTGGAGTTGATGGCTGGAATTTTCCAGGCTGACCCGCGAGGCATCGATCCAGCGCCAGTTGTCGTCCAGACCCCAGCGTATCCACTCTTCAAGCAATACCCGACCGCTGCCCAGGTCAGCGTATTGCGGCAGGAACGCCAGGTTGTAGTCGTACAGGCGACCTTGCTCCAGTAACCCTAGTCGATAGCTGATGCACCGTCCTTCCAGTTCCAGCACCACGACGCGCACCAGGCCTTGGGCGGCGAGGGCGGTAAACGCGCGGTCCATCCATTGGCGGTGACGCTCGTCGGCGAAGATCCCGACGCCTTCATCGCCTTTCCAGCTTACCGCTTCGACTTCGCTGATGGCCTGCAGCAAGGGTCCCATGGTCGAGGCGTCAGGCGTGATCCGCCGGACTTCGGCGCCAATCGCGGCAATGCGTTTGCGCGCGCGGCGCAATTTATAGCGCGGATCGCCAGACACTTCCTGGCGGTCAGCCTCGCTGATCAGGTGCACCGGCACTCGACAACTCAACCGTCGCTCACCCATCGAACTGTGGGCCGTCCAGCCCGTCAGCGCGCTTTCGCCGTCAGTCGGGTCGGACAGCTCATTAAGTTGCAGCAAGGCGTGGGGAAGCTGGCGACGAATCTCCACCAGCGCCTGCTGAATACTGTCCCTGTCGGTTCGGGCGAGCAGGGCCAGCCGGTCGGCGAGGGGATACCCCAGGTGATGCAAGACCCGAAATGGCAGCCGGCCGAAACGCTCGACGGACGCCACCAGCGGCAGGCATAAAACCAGCTCGTCACCTTCCCAGCCGAGCAGCACGTGCAAGCGCTCCCCGGACGTCAATGCCCGTTCAGACGCGGCCATCCAGGCCAGCGTGTTGAACGGAGTGTGGTCCGTCACCCGCAGACGCAGCGCTTCATAAGCCGCTGCCGGGAAGTCATCGGCGCACAGCGAGGTGCGCCATTCGAATCGTGCCGCCATAGGTTCAGGTCGCCGATGCTGTAACAGGTTCACGGGTAGGTTTGCGCAGGGGATCCAGGCGCGAATTGCTGTAACGGGTTTCGCGGTAGAAACGCCAGCCGAACAGGCTGTAGACGTTCATGATCCGCCCTTGCTCTTTGTAGCCCATGCGGATGTGCAGCTTGAGGGCCGGGATGTTGTGTGATTCGCAGACATCCACCACTTTGTTGCAGCCCTGGTCCGCCATGGCTTTCCACAGGTTCAGCTGGAAATCGACTGACAACATCGTGCCCCAGTACGCGCGGATCTGTTCGCCACCAAATTCGAAAAACTCACCGGCCTTCACCGGGAACATGCAACCGTAATAGTGACGATCGTGGTAATCGCGTTTGCTGCCCCATATGAAGGCCACCGCGTCACCTTTACCGTCCAGGTACATGTGTCCGGTGTGGCCTTCGTTGGCGAGCTCGGCCATGGTGGCGACGCGGTCGCCGAAGTGTCTGGTGAACGCGACTGCGTTTTGCGCAGTAATGGTTTCCAGTTGCAGCGGTGGATAAGGCCGCAGCTTGTGCGGAGGCACGGGGCTGACCAGATCGCGCTCCATCCAGATCAGTTCTTCGTGAAAAAACACGTAGTGCTTCCACACTTTCTGGACGGTGGCGCGCAGGCCTTTTTGTTTGAGGTGCACGCTGAGTCTTTTCAGAACATTCATGGTTTTGCCTCCTGGCGGGTTTGCCCGTGAGTGGAGTAATGCATGGCGCGACGTGGCGTCTGCGCGGCGAAAAATTCGAGGGTGTTCATGTGGTGGTCCAGCTCAGGGCGAACAGGGTTTCCCCCGGCAGATCGAAGCTGACCCGACCATCCTTGCAATTGAAAGGGGCGTCGCGGGTGCGATTGTCCGCGCCGAAGTAGCGCAATGAGCCTTTGCCTGAGGGACATCCTGCACCGCTCAGGCTTACCCGCTGCAGACGCGTGCCTTTGTTCACGCCCAACAGGCCGCGTTGCCCGTCAGTGGCCATCGCCAGGACATCGACTTCAAAGGCGTCGTTCTCCAGGCGCACCACGTCTCGCAGCCAGTGTTTCTGGATGAATTGCTGAGCGAAGCCCACGGGTTTGAGTTCGTAGTGATCACCGCCGAGCTGGCGCAGCATGCCCTTGCGGTGGTCCAGTTCGTCGTCGGCCTGGAACCAGTTGAGCATGTCGAGCAAGCCGTCCTGTGACGAGTTGATGGCCACCGAAGCCCACCACAGCGAGGCGTAATGGGTTTCCTGCTCGTAAGGACTGAGGCTGGAACCGCTGGACATGTTGGTCTGATCCAGCAGCAGTGCTTTGCGTGGCCGACCCTGTGCATCGAGCCCGACCAGGTCGGCGGCGCGGCGTACGTTATCGCGATAGACGCGGGTCGCCAGCAGGTCGCGGATCATCCATTCGTGCCAGGCCAGGGCGTCGATGCTGTCGCCCGATTCCGCGAGCAGGCGCCGTGCCCAGTCGATGCCGCGCCTCTGGGCGGCGTTGTCGGCGAGCGGGCCGTTGATAAACCGTGAACTGGCGGGCATGGCGATGCGCACACCGGCCTTGAAGTTGTCCGGGTTACTGCGCACTTGCCGGGCCATGCTGTTGAACAGACGTTGATAGCTGGCGTAGTCCGGGTAATTGAGGTTCGGCTCGTCGGCAAAACCGATGTAATGCGTACCCACGCCGCCCAGTGCCCGGGTCGCGGCCAGCCAGGCGTCGAGGCCGGCGTTACTGGTGGTGTCAGCCCTCAGGTCCGCCTTGCGCTGGGTGCCGGCCAGCAGGGTGATGTCCTGTTTGATGCCCAAGCGGTCCTGATACAGCCGACGGAAACCATCTTCGTAGTGCGGCCGGGTCGCCAGGATGTCGACCAGGCTGTAGTAACTCCCGGCCTGAGGGCGCAGGGACTCGACCACGGGAAGTGTGCGAGGGGGCGGTAGCGCATAGGGCAGGGCGATGCCGAGGTTCGGTGCCTTGCCGAGGATTTCCTTGTGCAGTGTCAGCCGGGTCTCGCCAGGGTCTTGGCGCAACGGTTTGAGTTGCTGCGGATTCTGCGCGAACAGGTTGGCCGTGCCGTCGAGCCAGAACGCGGCCTTACCGCTGCCTTTGAGGCGCAGGCGCCAGACCTGATCGGTCGAGGCCACCGGCAATTCGACCTTGTCGAACTGCCAATACTCCGAGTAGGGCTTAAGGGACAGCGACAGCTTTTTACCGTCGTCCACTCGTTGCGCCAGCAAGGCACCGACGCCGCCATGGAACTTGCCGGCCAGCACTGCGCGTTCGCCTGCAGCGACCTTGAAAAACAGTTCGTCATCGTCGCGGGTTTCGGCGCTGAAATGCAATTTGGCCGGCGCGAACAACGCCACCGTACGATCGTCGTGTTCAACCGTGTAGCGGCGGAAGCTGTACCCCGGAACCTCCAGCCGATAACTGGTGGCACTCGGCGCCAGCGGCCAGCGTTGACTGCCCCGGACTTCGTTGGCGGCAATCAGCCGTTCGCCCTGCAACTTGCCTTGTCCGTCGAGCAGATAAAGGTGCTCTTCATTGGCGTCCGCCTGCCATGCCGGTACCCACTGCACCGTCAGGGTGTCGGGGCGATCCGGTTGCAGGTAAAGGCTGCCGTCGCGGATGTCGGTCCAGCGCATGGACGCAGCCTCGGCACTCAGACCAAGCCCCAGACTTAACAGCAGTAACAGACGCCTCATGCCGACTTCCGTTGCAGCATTTGCAGCATGGGCGCCACGTCGCTGGGCAGGATGATCAGGGTTTGCCAGATCGACACATGGCTCAACCGGCAGTACATCACCAGCAGCGCAATGGTCACGGCCACATACGCAATGGACGAAGCCGCCGCCGCGCCGACGATGCCGTAAGCAGGAATCAGCACCAGGTTGAGTGCCAGGTTGAGCAGGGCACTGAGGCCCATCATCAGCGAAATCGTCCCCGGGCGATTCTTGCCCAGCAGGTCCAGGCGCAGGATGCTCGCGTAGCACAGGCCAAGCAGCCCCGGCAGCAGGGCCAGCAACGCCGGATAGGCCGGCTGATAGGCCACGCCGAACAAGGTCACGATCAGCCATTCACCGATCAACGCCATGGTCAGGCAGGCGCCGATCATCACCGTGGCGGTCAGGCGCAGCGCCAGGGGGGTGAGTTTTTCGATGCCTGCTTCCTGTTGCAGCAGGCGTTTCATCAGCGGCGTGGTCACGGCTTCCGGAACGATCAGCAGCAACTCGGCGGCCGCGCTGGCCATGGCATAATGACCCAGTGCCGTACTGCCGAGCAGGGCGCCGATGAACAGGTAGTCGGAGCGCAGGATCACTTGCTGGAACAACAGATCCGGATGGCTGCGCGCGCTGTAGCGCAACAGTTCGTTCTGGCTCGCGCGGTCCCATTGCAGGGTCAGCGGCTGCGAGCGTTTGAGCCAGACCCAACCGGCCAGGACCACCAGGCTGATGCCCGCCAGCCAACTGATCAACGCCGCTTCCAGGGCTGCGCTTTTCCACATCCAGAACAGCGCCAGGAACAGCAGTAACGGCGCGAACGATTCGAGCAAGCGCAACGCGTTGAACGCCACCACGCCGCCCGAGGCGTTGTGCAAGGTCAGCAAACCGCTCTTGAGCACGGTCAGCGGCACCGCCAGCAACAGCAACCAGGCGAGCAGCCCCAGCTGTGTGGTGATGTCCAGTTCAGTGCCGAACTCACGGGTCAACGCCACCACCAACAAGGTCAGCATCGCCGCGAGCAAACAGCCGAACACCAGCACCTGGCTCAACAACAAACCCATGGGACGTTGCTTGGCTGCCTGGAAACCGATGGCCGAATTCAGCCCGCCGCTGGTGGCGGCGCTGATCAGGTCGGGCAGGGTGCTGAGCAGTGCGAACAGGCCGCGTTCACTCGGTCCGAGAATTCGCGCCAGCAGCACGTTGCGCATCAGGCGCAAAGCGATCATCGCCAACTTGGTGCCCATGCTCAGCGCCAGGTGTTTAAGGTAATTGCTACGACTCATGAGCGAGCCCCGCGGTAGATGCGCCAGGACAGTAATTCCGGATTGCGCGCCACCCGCTGGCTGACGCCGAAACGAGGCAGCGCCAACGGGTCTTCGATTCCCCGATAAATCCCGGTGCCGGTGCCCAGGGCAAACGGAAAATCATGGTCGGCGACCTGCTGCCGTACCCGCGCATCGTTGTCGCCATTGGGGTAGCAGTAGACGGGCAGCGGCCGGTTGCAACCGTTGAGCAACGCGTCGCGACTGCGCCTCAGTTCGGCTGACAGGGTGTGATCGTCGAGACCGGTAAGTATCGCGTGACTGGCGCCATGGGGCCCGAAGCGCACCAGGCCCGAGGCTTCCAGGTTGCGCACTTGCTGCCAGTCCAGCGCTTGCGGCAGCGAATCATGCGGGCACTCATCGGTCAGGTGATTCAGGTCGTCGGGCGACAGGGTTTTCAGGCTCTGGAGAAAATGCGCCAGGGCGAGGCTGCGGCGTTGTTCGTCCACATTCTCGAACGCGGCCGGCAGGGGGCGGCCCAGTTGCTGCAAGCATTGGCTCAGATGCATCCGCGGGGCTTCACCATGGCTACCCCAGAGGGTTTCGCCAATGCTTTCCCACCAGAACCGCTGGCGACTGCCGATGAAGTCGCTGGACAGAAAAATACTCGCCGGCACCTGATGTTTTTGCAGTAATGGAAAGGCATTCACGGCGTTATCGCGCCAGCCGTCATCGAAAGTCAGCGTGACTTTGGGGCGCGACGATTTCAGCGAGGTCGGCTGCAGGATGTCCATCAACGGCACGCAGTCGAAGTGTTTTCTGAGCCACACCAACAAGTGTTCGAACGCCTTGGGTCCGACGCACAGTTCATTGCGATGGGGCAGGTCGGCGGCGCGGTCATCGGCCAGCACCCGGTGCAGCATCAGGATGACCCCGGCACCGTGCAGTTGATTACGCCCCACTGGTGTATTGAGGTACAGCCAACCACTGGTGCGCTTGAACAATTGCTTGATCGCCATGGTGCTGTTCTCTCAACGATTTTGTTCAGGATTCCACTGGGCGTAACGCTGGCCACGGAGGAACTGCCACAGACCGATACTCATCCCGGCGAGGGTCACCAGAAGGAAAGCGGCGAGGCGAAAGGGTTTAGGTAAGCGGTGTTGCGAATCCAGCAGGCCGGCGATGGCGATGGTGTAACCCACCAGTTGCGCGATCAGGCTCAGGCGGTAGAAACCGTGCTCGTTCCACAGCCAGAAATTGCTCAGCAGCAGCGGCACTAACAGGATCGGCGCCAGCCGGCGAATCAACTTGTGGCTGATCAGTGCAATTGCGTACAGGCCATGCTTGAACGGATTGAGCAGTTCGCGGCGCTGGGCCAGGCTTTGCAGGCCACCGACGGTGACACGCTGACGCCGGCGAAATTGTTTGTCGGCCTCGTCCACGCCCTGATCGATGACTTGCGCCTGAGGCACATACACGATGCGTTTGAACGCCACCGGCGCGCAGGTGCTGATAAAGAAGTCATCGTTGACCTCTGCCGGCACGGTCTGGAACAACTCACGGCGTAGTGCCAACAGCGCACCGTCGGCGGAGACCATGCAGCCCGTGCGGTTCTCGACCTTGCGCAGCCAGCCTTCGTAATGCCGATACAGGCTGTCGCCGATGCTCAGGCCTTTGCCGGTCACTGGAATCACCATGTGCCCGGCGCAGGCACCCACGGCCGGATCCGCCAGGGGCGCAAGCAGGTGGCCGAGGGTGTCGGTGGACCATTGGTTGTCGGCATCGGTGAACACCAGGATCTCGCCGGTGCTCAACGCGACGCCTGCGTTCAACGTAGCGGCCTTGCCCTGGCGGGGCAGGTCGAGCACGGTGATGCGCGGGTCGATGACCTTGTGCGCGCAGGCCACGGTGTCATCGGTGGAGCCGTCGCTGGCCAGGATGATCTGCAGCGAACGGGCCTGATAGTCCTGGGCCAGCAGCGTGCGCAGTTTGTCTTCGATGTGTCGTGCCTCATTGTGCGCGGCAATCACGATGCTGACGTTCATCGGCTCGGCCGACGTGTGACGGCGTGCCGCAAATAACGGCGCCAGCAATGTCAGCAGCAGCGGATAACCGAGGTACGCGTAGACAGGCAGCAACAGGCACAACCAGAAAATGAATTCAGCCACGTGCGGGCCTCCTGGCATTCCAATGACACAGGCTGAGGATGAACGCGGCGCCGGCCAGGTGCAGACGCACCCAATGCAAGCCCCAGAGTTGCAGGGTCAGACCCGCGTCCCGGTGTTTCAAACTTTGGCGCAGACTCAAGACGAGCGGCGGCAGACAGGTCACCAGCAACAGTACCCACGCCAGGTGCAAGCGACCGTCGAGCAGCGCGCAGATGGCCATGAAATCCAGCAACCAGGCGACCATCGACAGCAGCGGAAAGCGCAGCAGTCGAAGGCTCAAACCGTGGCTGCGCAGCAATTGCAGATGACTGCCCTGACGCCACATTTCCTTGCCCATCCATTCCCGCCAACTGCCTTCGTAACCCCAATGCAGGGCGACGCTTTCATTGGCCGCGAGCAAGCGCGCGCCGGCCTGGCTCAGGCGCAGGGTGAAATCCTTATCTTCGCCGGTGCGCAACGTTTCGTCGAAACCGCCGACCTGTTCGAACCAGGTGCGCCGCATCAGCAGGTTGGCGGTGGGTAGCCACTGCGCCTTGTGCAGGTTATGGGTGGCCGGACGCAGGGTTCGGCGCTGCCAGGCATCGGCGAACCACGGCGCCTCGGCCGGAGTGTGCAGGTCCAGTCCGAGGACGTCCGCCTGGCCGCTGGCTTCGAGTTTGATCAGCCGCGTCAGCCAGTCCTCGGGCATTTCGATGTCGGCGTCGATGAACGCCAGCCATTCCCCCTTTGCCACGCTGGCCCCGCGATTGCGCAGCGCACCGATCAGCAAACCGGGCATGTGCAGCACCTGGGCGCCGAATTGACGGGCGATCTGCGGGCCCTGATCGTCGGAGCCGTTGTCGACCACGATCAGCTCGCATTCCAGCCCGGCGGCATCGGCGGCGTGCAGCGCGGCAATCAGGGTGCGGGTGATGTGCCGAGCTTCGTTGTACATCGGGATAACGATGCTGATGCTGCTCATGCCCTGGCCTCCGTCAATGGCGTTTCTTCGGCTTTGGTGCGCAGCACGCTGGTCAGGGCAAGCATGATCCACAGCAGCTTATGGTTCGGCGCACTGAGGAATACCAGGAACAGCGTCACCGCAAGAAAGCTCATGCCCAGGTGGGTCATCATGTCGGCCTGATGCCAGTTGCGGCGTTGCATCCAGGCCTTGCGGGCGCGGGTCAGGTTGTACAACCCAAGGCCCAGCATGCCGACAAACAGCAGGCCGGCGGGAATCCCGATTTCGCTGAAGATTTCCAGGTAAGTGTTGTGGGCGCGGCGGTACATATCTTCAGCCTTGCCGCTGTAGGAAAACGTCTTGGCGTAACCCGTGGTGGCGTAGTGCAAAGGGAATGTGCCGGGACCGGCACCCAGCAACGGGTCCTCGCTGATCATCTTGCTGCCGACCACGATGTACGACGCGCGCCGGCCCAGGGACTGATCCTGGCTCTTGGACCCGGCGCTCAAAATACTCAGGGACTGGATGCGCTCTATATAACCGGCCGGCATCGCATACAGCGCCAGTGGAATCACGATCGCCGCGCCAAGCATGGCGAAACCCAGGTGACGAGGACGGATGCGTGGAATCTGCGCACGGTAGTGCCATGCGCCGATCATCAGGCTGAGGAACAGCACCACCAGGCCCGAGCGCGATTCCGTCTTGGTCATGCCGCCGAGCAGCACCAGGCCGCACATGGCCCAGAACAACCGGTGCAACCAGGTCGGACTGCGCACCAGCAGTATCAGCGCCATGGGCGTCGCGAAGGCGATCATCAATGCAAAGTTGTTCGGGTCTTCCAGCAGACCGGAGGCACGGCCCTGTGCCTGGTATTTGGCGGAAAACATCGCCATCGCGCAGGTGACGGAGACGCTGAGGGTGATCATTTTGGCGAACACCTCAAGGTTCAGTTCGCGACCGACCATCAGGGTGATGACAAACAGAATCAGGCCGACACTCAAGTCCCGCAAATTCCACAGGGACACGCTCATTTCTTCAGTGTTCAAGAGACTGAGCAGGTACAACACCATGAACGGGATCAGGAAGCGCCAGATGTTGCTGCGCAGGCGTTCGGAAGACAGTTGGTGAATCGCCAGCTGCAGCATCAGAATCAATATCAGCGATAGACCGAGGAACTTGGAGCTTGAAAGGGCGCTGTCCTTGAACAGGCCTTCGAAGGGCAGCATGGCAACAATCCCAAGCAAGCCCCAGGTCGGCTTGCGGTAAAGGAGCGCCACACCGACCAGGCCCAGCACCGCTCCCGGCGCCAGATACGGATAAGGGCTGGCCAGCAAACCAAGGGCGACCAGGCCGAGCAAACTGACGATCGAGAGCGGAAAAATCACGCGCGTGCCTCCCGTGCAGTACGGATATAAAGCTGCGACCAGCGTTCAGCCAATGCCTTGAGGTCGTAGCGATCCAGTTGCGTACGTTTTGCGTTGACGACCAGCGTGCTGGCCAGTGCCGGCTCAGTCAGCAAGGTGCCGATCTGGCGGGCGAGGGCCGTGCTGTCCGCAGGCGTCGCCAGCAAGCCGTTGTGCCGGTCTTCCAGCACATCGGGAATGCCACCGACACCGAACGCCACCACCGGCACACCGGCCTGCATGGCTTCCAGCAAAATCATTGGCGTGCCTTCGGTGCGCGAGCTGATTACCAGCGCATCAAGCTTGCGCCACCACACACCCATGTCGGTCTGATAACCCGGCAGCGTGATGCGCTCTTGCAATCCGGCAGCGTTGATTCTGGCCATCAGGGTTTCCCGTTCCGGGCCGTCGCCGAGCATCACGGCGTCCAGGTGCGGGTGTTGCTGACAGAGCGGAATCAGCGCGTCGAGAAACAGGTCCGGACCTTTTTCACTGCTCAGTCGCCCGACGTAACCGGCCAGGAACCGCTGGCGATTGACGCTGTGCGGCAACAGGCCGATGGCCGCGGGTAAACCGTTGGGGATCACCTGTAACTTCTGTGCGCCTACACTGGCCTGGCGATGCAGCACGGCAATACTTTCGGCGACGCAGACCACACGGTCCACCGACGCAGTGCGGCACAGTTGCAAGCTCAGCCAGGTGTAGAACTTTTGCTTGCGACTGCGCGGCGTGAACCCGTGCTGGGTAATCACCAGGGGCAGGCGCAACAACGTCGCGCCGACCCAGCCAAACAGCAGACCCTTGAAGTTGTGGGTGTTGATCAGCGGCCGTTCGGCGCGCCGCTGACGTAAATGCCCCAACAGTTGCCCCAACCCCGCGCAGCCCTGGCAGTCGACGCCGGCGTCGCGAAACCTGGCGATCAGTTCTGGCGGCGCATCAAGGAACAGCACTTGATGCTGCCCCGGCGTCGCCAGGCAGTGGTCCAGCAGCATCCGCTCAGCCCCATAGAAACCGCCACTGCTGAGCAAATGAATGATCGGCAGGGCGCTGTCAGATGGAGTCCGGCTGAGCGGCGCGTTCAATTGCGCACCCAATGCACGAAGCCAGGTACGGTCCAGCTCTTGTGTGGGTTGACCGGTTCGACGTTCTGATCGTTGATCACCAACAGCACCGGCAGGCCCAGTTCGTGTGTGATTTGCGCAGGATGCTTGAAGCGGTGATCGAAGAACTCACGGACGTAGACCAGCGCAATCGCCAGCAGCAGGCCGGTGAACAAACCGAATGGAATGATCAGCATCGGTTTTGGAAAGGCGGCTTCGGTCGGCTCGAACGGTGGGCTCAGAACCCGTGCGTTGGACAGGTCGTTGTCCAGCGAACGCGCGGTACTGCTTTCGGCGAACCGTTGGGCGTACGTCGAGAACGCCGAGTGCAGTGCGTCGATTTCAGTGTCCACCTGGCGCAGCTTGCTCTGGGTTTCCTGCAGCGTGTGGATGCGGTCCTTGAACTCGGCAATGCGCGCGGTTTTCTGATCGATCACCGAACTTACAATCGCCAGGTCGCTGGTGCGTTCTTGAATCCGGTTGCTGACGACTTTGAGGAATTGCTGACGGGTGCGGGCGATTTGCTCGCGGGTCAGCAGCATCGGTTCACTGCTGGGCTGGAAGATCGCCAGGTCGTTCATGTAGCGGCTGACCTGAGTGGTCAACGCCTCACCCACTTGTTTGATCTCGCGGTCTTCAAACGCGACGTTGTCCAGGGTGGTAGTGAAGGTGAATGGGAAGGTGTAGTCGTTGAGCTTGGAGCTGTTGGCAGCCGCCAGGCTGGTTTTCAGGTAGTCGAGCCAGCGTTTGCTTTGCAGCAGGCGGTCTTGAAACTGGTTGAGCGCCTGCTCTTCGGTGTTGATGGCGTTCAGGCGGAAGGTGATTTCCTGCGCGGGATCGGACGAACCCACCGCGCCCAGCAAGTCCTGGCGATTGGACTCGAGGCCATTGAGACGCACCTGGTATTGCAGCTTTTTGGTTTCGTAGAAGCTTTGCGGCAGGTCGATAGACTGCAGCTCCTGACGGCTGGCCAGGTAGTTCTGCAGCAGTGCTGCGACAAACTTGGTGCCCTGGGCCGGGTCGGGGAAGCTATAGGTAATCGAGATCACGTTCGAGCCCGGGAGGGTTTCGATCTTGAGTTTGTCCATGGCCTCCTGGGTCAGCGCATCCAGCGTTGTGTCGCGCACCGGGTCGACTTCCATACCGAGTGCGGATTTCACCGGATTGATCACATGCTCGCGCAGCGGCGTGGTGACATAGGTTTTGAGCGGCTGACTCACCCATTTGTTGAGCAGGCTGGGAGGGGAGTCGTACTCACCTTTTTCACGCAACTCGCCGATGGTCTGACGGATCAACCCTGGCGAACGCAGGATATTGGTCTCGGTTTCCATGTCCGACAGCGTCGGTGGCACGAAGGAAGCGTTTTCCTGGTTGAGGGAAGTCGTGGCATCCCCCTGTGAGAGTTTTTTGGACTGCACGATCACCTGGGCAGTGATATCGAAGCTCTGTTTGAGCATCAGCGGCAAGACCAGCGCGATCACTGCAAAGACCAGGAATACTCGCTTCACCAACTGCTTGTTGGCGAAGAAGATCCTGAAGAACTCGTGCAGGTAGTTTTCCTTTGGGTTCATGTCTATTCACCTGAGAGTTAGTTGTCGTCGCCTTTATTGTCGACGCGGTAGCTGAAGCTCATGCCCACGCCCTGGAACAACACCACGTCTGCCAGTTGCCGTGCGAGCTCACCGGCGCTTGCCAGTTTGGTCTTGGGCACATACAGCATGTCGTCGGGTTGCAGGTAGGCGATCTGCGTTGCGTCACCGGACAACGCTTTTTCCACGTCGTAACTGTGCGCAGTCACCTGGTTGCCGTTGCGCCGCATGATCATCACCGAGTCCAGGCGCGCCTTGATCAGCGAGCCTCGGGCCATGGTCAGGGCTTCGAGCACCGACACAGGACGGCGAATCGGGTAGGCGCCCGGCTGACCGACTTCCCCCAGTACATAGATTTCGTTACCGGCGGTGGACTTGAGCATCACGTCCACGTTCATGCGACCCGGAAGGGTGGCGTAGCGCTTATTGAGGTAGGCCTCCAGCTGGGTGACCGTCATGCCTTGCAGCGGCACGGCGCCGATCTCCGGGAAACTGGCGTAGCCGTCGGTCCCCACGGTGATATCCCGGCTCATGCCGGTGCCTGGGTGGTTCAGTGCGCTTCTGAGGTTTTCTTCGTTGGTCAGCGGGTTGAGAATGTTCACCGACAGCTGGTTACGGTTCGGCTGGAACAGTTGTTTGCGCTCATAAGCCCGCTGTATTTCATCCCGCGCGGCCTCCCGGGTCATGCCTTCGATCCTGACGGAGGTGTTGGCCCCCGGCAGTTCGATGGTGCCGTCGGGCAGTACCAACTGCTCGCCATTGAGCTGGCTGGCAGCGGTGAAGTTCAGCGACACCCGGTCACCGGACTGCACGCGATACGCATCGGGACCGCTGGTGCTGATGCGAAAGATCACCTCCAGCACGTCGTTCGGTCGCAGGGTCTGCTCCTTTTTGGACATGTTCATGTCGGTGGCTTGAGCTTCGGCCGGTGCGGCCGTGAGGATCTGCACCGGCATGCTTTGGGTTTCGGTATGGCTGGAGCAACCTGCAAGCGGTAGCAGCAGCAGGACAAGCATCTTGGCGTTCATGTCGTCATCCTTTGGCGATTGCTTACAGGTTTTTGTAGAGCCATTTGGGCATGTAGTACTTGCGTCGGTTGAACACGCTGCCGACCAGTTTCGCTCCGGCTTGCGTCAGGCGCTGAACCGCGGCCTGGGCCACTTCCCAGCGCGTGTCTTCAGCGCGAACGACCATGATCACGCCATCTACCTGGGTGCTGATGACCAGGGTGTCGGCGGCTGAATACACCGCGTCGCCGTCGATCACCACGAACCGGTACTGACTGCCCAACTCATCGAGCAACGGGCTCAGTGTTTCAGGCGTCAGGTGTTCGGTGCCCCGTGCAAACCTGCCGTTGGGCAAGACGTGAAAGGGCAGGCTGGAAACGTTCACCACACAGTCCTGCAACAACGGCGGGCTCTGGGTGTTGAACAACAGGTCGCGAAAACCGCGCTCCTTGGACAGCCCAAGCTGCTGGGTCAGGTTGCTGGCGGACTGGCTGGCATCCACCAGCAGCACTTGCCCGCTGCTCATTTGCGCCAGTTGCGTGGCCAGCACCAGGGCGCTGGTGGTGGTGCCTGCGCCGGGGTTGGCGGCAGTCAGAAAAAGGATCCGCAGATCTTGATCGAGCACAGTCGAAGTCAGGTTGGACTCGCTCGGGTTTGCGATGGTCAGGCTTTTTGCAGTTGAACCGTCCATTTAACTCGCTCCGTGGCCGCTGAATACTTTGAAGGGGGTTTTCAACAGGATCTTCAGATCAAGCAGCAGGCTCTGCTCGGCGATATAGCTGAGGTCCAACTCAACGCGCTGGTCGAAGTCGATATTGCTGCGCCCGGAGATCTGCCAAAGGCCGGTCATGCCGGGGTAGATGCTCAGGCGTGCAAGGTGATTGTCTTTGTAGCGATAGGCGTTGAACGAGGTTGGCCGAGGGCCTACCAGGCGCATGTCACCGGCCACTACATTGAACAGGTTGGGCAATTCGTCGAGGCTGCTGCGCCGCAGAAAGCCACCAATGCCGGTGATGCGCGGATCCTTGTCGATCTTGAAATCGATGGCGTCGGCCCCGTGTTTGTTCAGGTGACGCAAGGACTCCTTGAGCTCTTCGGCGTTAGCCACCATGGTGCGGAACTTGTACATGCCGAACGAACGGCCGCGGTAGCCGGTGCGTTTTTGCACGAACATCACCGGCCCCTTGCTGCTGAATTTGATCGCCAGTGCAAGGCCCAACAGCAGCGGCGAGATCAGCAGCAGAATCGCCAGCGCGCCGATGCAGGCAACCACCCGATTGGTGCGCGACAACGTCCAGGGCCGACCGCCGTCACGGCCGGTCATCCAGCCGCGACCTTGCATGTGAATGGCCGCGTCCATCCGGATTCGGTGCTCGGGATCGAGGCGCTGGTCACGCCTGAGATTTTTGAGCGGTACACCTTTTTCATGTCCAGTCATGGATTCCTCCGCTGAAGTTCAGCCGCGAACGGCGCGTGGGCGATAGGCAGTGGGTAGTAATCGCGGAACCAGGCAATGAAGCGCCCAAGTCCCTCGTCCAGCTCGATCCGGGGCTGAAAACCTGTAGCCAGGGCCAGGTCACTGGCGTCGGCGCACGTGTTGAGCACGTCACCGGGTTGCAAAGGCAGTAACTCCACCACGGCTTTTTGGCCGAGGTGTTTTTCCAGGAGCGCCAGGTAATCCTTGAGCTCCACGGGGTGCTGCCCACCGATGTTGAAGATCCGCCACGGCGCCATGCTGCTGGCCGGGTCCGGTGTTTCACGGTCCCATTGAGCATTGGCTCGCGGCGCACGATCGATCAGTCGGGCGATGCTCTCGATGATGTCGTCGATGTAGGTGAAGTCCCGCTGGTGTTCGCCGTAATTGAACAGCTTCAGTGGTGAACCTTCGGCAATCGCCCGGGCGAACTGGATCGGCGACATGTCCGGCCGGCCCCAGGGACCGTACACGGTGAAAAAACGCAGACCGGTGCAGGGAATGCCGAACAGGTGGCTGTAACTGTGGGCCATCAGTTCGTTGGCTTTCTTGGTGGCGGCATACAGCGACAACGGGTGATTGACGCCATCCTTGACCGAGTAAGGCGTGTGCTGATTGGCGCCATACACCGAACTCGACGAGGCGTAGATCAGGTGTTTGACCGGGTGCTGCCGGCAGCTTTCAAGGATGTTGAGAAAGCCGCTCAGATTGCTGTCGAGGTAAGCCCGGGGATTCTCCAGGGAGTAACGCACTCCGGCCTGAGCGGCGAGGTGGATGACCACTTCCGGTTGTTCTCGGACAAACAGAGACTCGATGGCCGAGGCGTCGGCCAGGTCAATCTTTGCGAGCTGGAAACGGCCAGCCTGCTCCTGCACCCAAGCCACGCGATCGTGCTTGAGTTGCGGGTCGTAGTAATCATTGAAATTATCCAGGCCGCACACCTGATGCCCGTCGCGCAGCAGCCGCAACACACAGTGGGCACCGATGAAGCCTGCGGCTCCGGTCACCAGTATCTTCATGGGCGCGGCCCCTGGGGCACGACGTGCCGCAGCCCGATGCCGCTGTAATGCAGACCGGCTGCCGCAACGTGTTCAGGGTTGTAGAGGTTGCGCCCGTCAACAATCACTCGCGAGCGCAGCTTGCTGGCCAGCAGCTCGAAGTCCACCACGCGGAAGTTTTTCCATTCGGTGCAGATCACCAGCGCGTCGGCGTCTTCCAGGGTGTCATCACGGGTCGCGCACAGGTGCAGGTCCTTGCGATAGCCGTAGATGCGTCGGCACTCGGACATGGCTTCCGGATCGTAGGCCTGCACGCTTGCGCCTTCGGCCCACAGCGCATCCATCAGATAGCGGCTGGGTGCTTCGCGCATGTCATCGGTATTGGGTTTGAACGCCAGGCCCCAGAGAGCGATGGACTTACCGGCCAATCCGCCAGGGAACTGCGCTTTGAGTTTGCTGAACAGGATATGGCGCTGGCTGTCGTTGACGTCGGTGACGCTGCGCAGCAGACGCAGGGGCATGCCATTGTGTTCGGCGGTATGGAGCAGGGCGCGCAGGTCCTTGGGGAAGCACGAACCGCCGAAGCCGCATCCAGGGTAGATAAAGTGATAGCCGATGCGCGGGTCCGAGCCGATGCCTTTGCGCACGGCTTCGATGTCCGCCCCCAGCAACTCGGTGAGGTTGGCCAGCTCGTTCATGAAACTGATACGGGTGGCGAGCATTGCGTTGGCTGCGTACTTGGTCAGCTCGGCACTGCGGTTGTCCATGAACATGATTTTTTCATGGTTGCGGCAGAAGGGCGCATAGAGCTCGCTGAGCTGCTCCCGTGCCTGATCGTCGTCGGTGCCGACAATGATCCGGTCCGGACGCATGCAGTCGGCCAGTGCACTGCCTTCCTTGAGGAACTCGGGATTGGACACCACCCGCACGTTCAAGGACGCCTTGCCCCGGCGCTGCAGTTCTTCGTTGGCGGCGGCCGTCACCTGGTCTGCAGTGCCGACCGGCACGGTGGACTTGATGATGAAGGTGCGATCAGCCTCCATGTAGCTGGCGATCTGCCGGGCGACATTCAGGACATGGCTGAGGTCGGCGGAGCCGTCTTCATCGGCAGGCGTACCGACCGCGATGAAAATCAGTTCGGCGTGTTCGACCGCATCGCTGGCCTGGGTCGTGAATAACAAACGACCGGCTTTGATGTTTTCTTCCAGCGTGCTGGAGAGTCCCGGTTCGCTAATGGGCGGAACTGCTTGCTGCAGTTGCCTGATTTTATTCGGGTCAATATCGACACATAAGACACGATGTCCGACATCGGCCAGTGCCGCTGCTTGTATCAGGCCAACATAGCCCGTACCAAATACGCTCACGTCCATATTGGCGTGCCTCGTAAGACGGTTGAGAGATCAAAATGAGACTGTCAAAAGGGGTATAGCCCAGCCGTGGAAAAGCGTGTCAGCAAAATGACGTGTTGCAGACGTAAGACATCCCCGGTTTTGGGGGCTATTTGCCATCAAGTGCTTGCCACCGCTGGATTTGCCGCGGTTTTGAGGGGTTTGAGCGAGTTTCAAGAAAGCGATAAACGGTCATGAGGCGTTTTCGCCGAGTGTCGGAAGGGCTTGAGTGTGTCAGATTTGAGTCAACAATTTTTTGACGCTTTACAGGAATGTCCGACAGTTCTTGCGATTAGATGGCACGGTGCCAGTGTCAAAAAATGACCGACAATCTATTGGCCAAAAGTCCGGTCGACGAATGGAAATACAATGATTCGATACCGTAAAGAATTGCTGCTACTGCTGTATCTTTTATAAAACTACGACTTCAACCTGAACGACCCAGCACCCTGGGAATGGGTATTTTTGTGCGACTCTGTTGTGCATGTTTGTTGTACGGGTGATTGCGTTATTAATGACAGCTTATATTCGCTAGACGTTGATTTGGCGTTTGTTAGTACTGGCGATTTCGGGGCTGGCGGTGTTTACATCGATGAGTTCGCGTAAATCGACCAGAGCCGTGTGCGAGACCGCGATATGGCCGCAGCAGCGAAACTGATCGAACTGCTCAAAAGCGACACCTCGTGGCACCTTCGTAGCCGGCTACGATGGGGCTATTGTTGAATGAGAACATCTCTCTGTTGGTGGTCTTTACTGCTGCCACCGCGCCCGGTACACCCCCGGCGCGCACTCCAACCATCTCAGGCAGGCCCGGTTGAAACTTTGCACGTCGCTGTATCCCAACCGGTCTGAAATCTCCACCAACTCCAGCATGCCCGCCTGTAACAAATTCTCGGCCCGGTAGCGACGGTATTCATCCTGTCATTCGGAAAAACTCCAGCCCAACGCTTTAAGGCGCCGCGCCTGTGGGATCTAACCTGCTAGCGATGGCGGCCTGACAGCCGACCTGTTTTTTGCGGGTGTACTTCGGACCTGTGGGAGCTGGCCTGCCAGTCGACCTGTCTTTTGGGGGTGTACATATCCGTTGCTGCGGTAACGGCTACTTAGGGTTTCGCCCTTACGGCGAGGCACTTTTTTCAAACGCCAAAAAAGTACCCAAAAAGGCTCGCCCCGGCGTACGGCGCCTCGCTTAGGCTCGGTGTTCCCTCGCTCCGGCGTCCATCTGGGGGCATCGCCTACGGTCTGCTTCGCGACGACCTCCTCTCGATGTGTGCGGCTTCGCCGCACGGCGCTTCGCGCCTGACCCCCAGATGAACACCTCCACTCGGCCTCCCGAAGGGGC
>Ga0160458_100289_pt1 | contig 31146 bp, 26 predicted proteins | sample HID1973I_E6MG_FD_108247 | JGI IMG/M metagenome (GOLD analysis project Ga0160458, IMG submission 108247) | Enriched mosquito-associated microbial communities from UW Madison campus, WI, USA - HID1973I_E6 MG | ecosystem: Host-associated > Arthropoda: Insects > Digestive system > Unclassified ...
CGCCGTCCTGCCAGATGTCCTCGCAGATCACGACGCCGACGCGACGCCCCCGTACGTCGATCACGCACACGTCGTCGCCGGCCGCGAAGATGCGGAACTCGTCGAACACGCCGTAGTTGGGCAGGTGGTGCTTGTCGTAGCGGGTCTCCACCGCACCGTGCTGCAGCAGGACCGCCTGGTTGGTGGGGCGCTGCGGGCCGGCCGGGGCGCCGGGCGCGTCGACCGGGGTGACGGACCGTTCGCCGACCGTGCCGACCAGCACGGCGAGCTCGCCGAGCCCGGCCGTCGCCAGATCGGTCGCGGTCTGCTGCAACGCCGCCTCGGCGCCGCGGCGGAACGACGCGCGCAGCGCAAGGTCCTCGATGGGGTACCCGGTGAGCGTCATCTCCGGGAAGACGACCAGGTCGGCGCCCGCATCGGCCGCCTTGCGCGACCACTCGACGACCGCCGCCGCGTTCCCCGTCACGTCACCGACCCGGGTGTCGATCTGAGCGAGGGCAATCCGAGGCCGAACCATCCCCCGAGCCTATCCACGCCCTCAGCTACCCGTACGCCACACCGACGTGACGCCCCCCACGCCGTCTCGAGGTTCGGCTCGCGCACCGGCCGTCGCAGCCGACGAGGAGGTGGCGAGCGGCGCCTGTGCGCGCCTCCGCCCCTCATGCTGGTTGCAGCGGTGGTTGCATCGCGCGTGCCCATGGCGGGCACGCCTGCTGCAACCATCGCTGCAACGGCTTCGTGGTCGCGGGCGCCGTGGCCCACCGCTCAGCGTGGTGCGCGCCTTCTCGCGTCCACCGGTGGTCGCCTCGACGCGCGCATCGAGCCGTGGAGCGACTCGATGCGGGCAAGGACTCCGGGGGCGTTCGAGGTCATCTCACGCGGAGCGACCGCGAGCCGCAGGATGCCGGCCTCCGCCAGGCGGCTGTCGTCGCGGACGGTGCGTGTCCATTCCTGCGGCGAGGAGTGGTGCTGGGCGGAGTGGACCTGGACCGCCAGGCCGACGTCGTCGAACCACAGGTCCGGCGTGGGCAGGCGGGAGCCGTCGCCGGCACGCAGCTCAGGGTTGGGCCAGGGTTCGGGTAGGCAGCGGCTCGTGAGACACAGAGCGAGCAGGTCGTGCTCGGGGGCCGACCACGCACCGGTGGCGGCAGCTTCGATGGCTGTCCGGAGCGCGGCGGAATCACGGCGTGGGCCGGCGTGGAGCTCGTGCCGCAGCTCGTCGATCTTCGCCTTGCGTCTCTGGACGGCTTCGATCACGAGCGCCTCCGCGTCGCGGGGGACACGCATGCGGCGGCAGGCATCGGCCACCGCGCGTGGCGCTGGTGCGATCCTGACCAGCCCGGACCCTGTCGTGAACCGCGTGGGTCGGGACGTGCGCCGGATGCGCACGAACCCGACCGTCCGAGACGCGAGGTGCGAGGGCACCAGCACATCGATCATGGGGTCTGCCGCGTTCGTGAGCCCGTGCCACCGGGCTGCGGCGGGCCCGGTCACGACCGCGTCCGGGCCGGCGAGGAGCGCAGCGGCAACAAGTTTCTGCTGCTCGTCGAGCGGACCACGGCCGAGCTGCACCACCCCCGGCAAGGGGAGCAGCCACTGCGAGACGAGCCGCCGGCGCACCATCTTCGAGCTGATCCCGGCGTCCTCGAGCTGTGCGCGGGTCACGAGGCCCGACTGCACAGCTCCCAGTGCCTCGATGGACGGCGGCAGCGTGAGGATCGACATGGCCCGAGCGTGCCCCTGGAGGTGTGGGATCCGGTGCGTCACCGAGGTCTCCTGTGGACGGGCAGGCGCGGCAAGCGCGCTGTGGACACCTCGGGCGTGCAAGGCCGCACTTCCAGGACTAACGCCACGGGTTGCTCAGCCGACGCCGAGCACATCGGCGCACCGATGGATGCAGCGGTGGTTGCATCGTTGGTGACCACCACGGTTGCCCGCGATGCAACCATCGGTGCAACCACGAATCAGGAAGCGGGACGCTCCATCCGGAGCCGGCGCGGTGGCGAGCTGCTCCAGTGCGAGGTCGCTGCGCGGCGCGCCGGGAGCTGCTTGCGGACATCGGTGCTGTGCAGCGCAGATGTCGGGCAGGATGTACGCCATGGACAGGCAGCAGGAGTTCGTGCTCCGCACCGTAGAGGAGCGGGACATCCGCTTCATCCGTCTCTGGTTCACCGACGTGCTCGGGATCCTCAAGTCGGTGGCGGTCGCCCCCGCCGAGCTGGAGGCTGCCTTCGCCGAGGGCATCGGCTTCGACGGCAGCTCCATCGAAGGGCTGACGCGGGTCTACGAGGCGGACATGATCGCCAAGCCCGACCCGTCGACGTTCCAGGTGCTGCCCTGGCGCGGCGAGCGGCACGGCACCGCGCGCATGTTCTGCGACCTGCTGACGCCCGACGGGGAACCGAGCCTGGCCGACTCCCGCAACGTGCTCAAGCGCGCGCTGTCCAAGGCCAGCGACAAGGGGTTCACGTTCTACACGCACCCCGAGGTCGAGTTCTACCTGTTCGACGCCCCCGCGGACCCCGCCCAGCCGCTGGTCCCCGTGGACCAGGGCGGCTACTTCGACCACGTGCCGCGCGGCACCGCGCACGACTTCCGCCGCGCCGCGATCACGATGCTCGAGTCCATGGGCATCTCGGTCGAGTTCTCCCACCACGAGGCAGGACCGGGGCAGAACGAGATCGACCTGCGGTACGCCGACGCGCTGACCACGGCCGACAACATCATGACGTTCCGCACGGTCGTCAAGGAGGTCGCCCTCGAGCAGGGCGTCTTCGCGAGCTTCATGCCCAAGCCGCTGGCCGACCAGCCCGGCTCCGGCATGCACACGCACCTGTCGCTGTTCGAGGGGGACCGCAACGCGTTCCACGAGCCCGGAGCACCGCTCGAGCTGTCCAAGGTCGCCCGCTCCTTCATCGCCGGCCTGCTGGTCCACGCTGCGGAGATCACCGCTGTCACCAACCAGTTCGTGAACTCGTACAAGCGGCTCTGGGGCGGCGCCGAGGCGCCGAGCTACGTCTGCTGGGGCCACAACAACCGCTCCGCCCTGGTGCGCGTGCCGATGTACAAGCCGGGCAAGGGCAACTCGAGCCGCATCGAGTACCGCGCTGTCGACGCGGCGACCAACCCCTACCTCGCGTTCGCCGTCATGCTCGCCGCGGGCCTCAAGGGCATCGAGGAGGGCTACGAGATGCCCGAGGGCGCCGAGGACGACGTGTGGGAGCTGACCGACGCGGAGCGCCGCGCGCTCGGCATCGAGCCGCTGCCGCAGTCGCTCGACGCCGCGATCGCCGTGATGGAGAAGTCCGAGCTCGTCGCCGAGACCCTGGGCGAGCACGTCTTCGACTTCTTCCTGCGCAACAAGAAGCGCGAGTGGGACGAGTACCGCGCGCAGGTCACGCCATACGAGCTGCGGCGGTTCCTGCCGGTCCTGTGAGCGAGCTGCTGTGAGCGAGTCACGTGGGGCGAGCCTCGCCGGGAGGCTGACGCGCGTCGGTGTCGAGGACGTGCGGCGAGCCGAGCGGCTGGTCACCGACGCGGCACTGCTGGAGGTCCAGCCCGACGCCGCCGAGCTCGTCGTCGGTGCGCTCGCGGACGTCGCGGACCCCGACGCCGCGCTGCTCACGCTCGCCAAGCTCGCGGGAGCCGTGCGCGGCAGGCCGGACCTCGCTGCGCTCCTGCGCGACGTGCTGACCGACGGCGGCCCGGCGCGCCACCGGCTCCTCGCCGTGGCGGGCGCGTCCGTCGCGCTCGGCGACACGCTCGTCGCGCACCCCGAGAACCTCCGGGTGCTGGCCGACGACGCCCCGGGCGTCGGCGTCCCCGTCGCCGAGGTGCGCGCCGAGCTGCTGGCCGCGGTCGGCGCTGATCCCGACGAGGACGTGCCGGTGGCGACGGTGGCGGGCAGCCCTGGTGTCGACGCGATGCGCCGCGCCTACCGCACGCGTCTGCTGCGGATCGCTGCGAGCGACCTCACCGCCCAGGACCCGCTCAGCCGGCTCCCCGGCGTCGCCGCCGCCCTGGCAGACCTGGCCGGTGCTGCGCTCGAGGCGTCCCTCGCGATCGCTCGCGGCGACCTGGACGATCACGGGCGCGACGTCCGGCTCGCCGTGATCGGCATGGGCAAGGGCGGTGGCCGCGAGCTCAACTACGTCTCCGACGTCGACGTCATCTACGTGGCGGAACCGGCTGACGGCGTCGACGAGGCGCGTGCTCTGGCGGTCGGCGCCAAGCTCGCAGCCGGCCTGGCCCGCGCCTGTTCGACGCCGTCCGCCGAGCCCGCGCTCTGGCCCGTCGACGCCGCGCTGCGGCCGGAGGGCAAGGACGGCCCTCTGGTCCGCACGATCGCGAGCCACCGCGCCTACTACGAGCGCTGGGCCAAGACCTGGGAGTTCCAGGCGCTGCTGAAGGCGCGGCCGCTGGCGGGGGACCGCGCGCTCGGCGCCGAGTACGTCGAGATGACCCAGCCGTTCGTCTGGGCCGCGGTCCAGCGGGACAACTTCGTCGAGGACTCGCAGGCGATGCGTCGGCGGGTGGAGTCCCACGTCCCGGCGGCCGAGGCCGACCGGCAGCTCAAGCTCGGCATCGGGGGCCTGCGGGACGTCGAGTTCACGGTGCAGCTCCTGCAGCTGGTGCACGGCCGTTCGGACGACGAGATCCGCAGCCCCAACACGCTCACGGCGCTCGCGAGCCTCGCGGCCCGCGGGTACGTCGGGCGCTCGGACGCGGCCAGGTTGGCCGTGGACTACCGGTTCCTGCGGCTGCTCGAGCACCGCATCCAGCTGTACCGCCTGCGCCGCACCCACCTGCTGCCGACCGCGGAGTCCGACCTGCGGCGCCTGGCCCGAGCCGTCGGGATGCGTGCGGAGGGTCCTGCGGGCCTCCTGGAGCGGTGGCGATCGGTGCGTCGTGAGGTCCGCGGCCTGCACGAGGAGCTCTTCTACCGCCCGCTGCTCCCCGCCACCGCGCAGCTCTCGGTGGAGGAGGTGGCGCTCGCACCCGAGGCCGCCCGGGCTCGGCTCGCGGCGATCGGCTACCGCGACCCGGCCGGCGCGCTGCGGCACCTCAAGGCATTGACCGAGGGCCTCTCGCGTCGCGCGGCGATCCAGCGCCAGCTCCTGCCCGTGCTGCTGGGCTGGTTCGCCGACGGCCCGGACCCGGACGCCGGCCTGCTCGCGTTCCGCCGGCTGTCCGAGGAGCTCGGCACGACCCACTGGTACCTCAAGCTGCTGCGTGACTCCGCGGCGGCCGGGCAGCGGCTCGCCACGGTGCTGTCCACGAGCCGCTACGTCGCCGATGCCCTGATGCGCTCGCCCGAGTCCGTGCGTTGGCTCGCCGACGACGACGAGCTCGAACCGCGGACCCGGGAGCGGCTCGCGGCAGAGGCGGACGCGGTGCTGACCAGGGCCGACGAGCCCACCGTCGCGATCGGCCTGATGCGGGGCCTGCGCCGCCGCGAGCTCGCGCGCACCGCGGCTGCAGGTGTCCTGCAGGTCGTGACCGGCATCCGCGCCTCGGAGAGCCTGACCGACGCCGCTGACGTCGTCGTCGGCGGGGCGTTGCGGATCGCCGAGTGGGAGGTCCGGCGTGAGCGTGGGCTGGCGGAGAACCCGACCCGCCTGCTGATCGTCGCGATGGGCCGGTTCGGCGGTCGCGAGATGGGGTACTCGTCCGACGCCGACGTCATGTTCGTGCACGACCCGGTTCCCGGTGCGGACCTGGTGCTGGCCCAGGAGTTCGCGGTGGCCGTCGCGAGCCAGGTCCGCGCCCTGCTCAGCGCGGTCGGACCCGAGCCGGCGCTCGCCGTGGACGCCGACCTGCGGCCGGAAGGACGCAACGGTCCGCTGGCGCGATCGTTCGACGCGTACGCCGAGTACTACGAGCGATGGTCCTCACCGTGGGAGAGCCAGGCTCTGCTGCGGGCGCGGCCGGTCGCCGGCGACGCCGCGCTGGGCGAGAGGTTCGTCGCGCTCGTCGCGCCCCTGCGCTACCCCGAGGGAGGCCTCGAGGCGGGCGTCGTGCGCGAGGTGCGCCGGATCAAGGCGCGCGTGGAGGCCGAACGCCTGCCCCGCGGCGTCGATCCGACCCGGCACCTCAAGCTGGGCCGCGGCGGCATCTCGGACGTCGAGTGGACCGCGCAGCTCCTGCAGCTCCAGCACGGAGCCCAGGTGCCCGCGCTACGCACGACCGCGACGATCGCGGCGTTGGACGCGGCCCGCGATGCGGGTCTGCTCGAGGCCGACGACCGCGCTGCGCTCGTCGCCTCCTGGAACCTCGCGTCGTGGCTGCGCGACGCCAACGTGCTGTGGACGGGCCGCGCCGAGGGCGCGCACGCGGACGTGCTGCCGCACGACCGGCAGGCGCTCGCCGGGCTCGCGCGCGTGCTGGGCTACCCGGCCGGCTCGGGCGGTGACCTCGAGGAGGACTACCTGCGCACCGCGCGCCGTGCCCGGACCGTGGTGGAACGCGTCTTCTACGGCTGAGCGGGCGGGCGGTCGTCGGCCGACGACGAGGCGTCCGGACCCTCGTCGGACGCCCCCGCACCCGTGACGGCGTCTTCGTGGACCTGCTTCCAGCCGTGGTTCTTCTTGAGCGCGGCGACGTCCTCGGTGAGCAGCGGCGAGTCGACGAGCTCGTGGCGTCCGACGTACGTGCTGGCGATGGCCTGCACCGTCGCGACGACCGGCAGCGCCAGGAACGCGCCGATGGCGCCGAACATCGCCCCGAACCCGATGACCCCCAGGAACGACACCGCGGGGTTGAGGTCGAGCGAGTCGGCGGAGATCTTGGGGGAGAAGATCAGGTTCTCCACCTGCTGGTACGCGATGATGAACGCGAGGACGAGGAGGCCCTTGGCGGGGGAGATCGTCAGCGCCACGGCCACGGGCAGCGCCCCGCCGATGTAGGTGCCGATCGTGGGGATGAACTGCGAGACGATCCCGGTGAAGACACCCAGCGGGAGGGCGTACGGCACGTCGACGATGAGCAGGAAGACGGTGGTGAACGTCGCCGAGAGCCCGGCGAGCACCAGGCGCGACGTGATGAAGTTGGCGATCTTCTGCTGCGACACCTCCCACACGCGCAGCACCTCGACCTGGTGGTTGGTCGCGAACATGCGCAGGACGGAGGCGCGGAACGCGGGTCCGCGGCTGGCCATGTAGTACACGACCAGCAGGATCGAGCTCGCCATGAACAGACCGCTGACGATCGAGGCTCCCGCACCCAGCACGCCCGGCGCGATGTCCCGCCAGTGGGCCGTGATCGTGCTGACGGCCTCGTCCGACGTCGGGATGTCGATGTCGAACTCCGTGTGCAGCCACGTTGCCAGATCCGTGTAGTACTCGGGCAACGACGAGATGAGGGCGACGAGCTGCTCGATGAACAGCTGGCCGAACAGTGCGAGGACCAGCGCGCTGCCGACCAGGAACGTGACCATGACCAGGCCGGTCGCGCGCGTCCGGCGCCAGCCGTGCCGCACGAGCCAGCGGATCGACGGCTCCATGGCCAGCGCGATGAACCAGGCCAGCACGATGATCACGATGGTCGTCGTGAGCGCGCCGAGGGCACGCCAGATCCACATCCCGACGAAGGCCGCGATGACGATCATCACGAGAGCGCGCGGTAGCCAGGCAGGTGGTCGCTTGTCGTCGCGCTCGGGCAGCGGCGGCGCGGGCTGCACGGTCATGGCGTCCTCGAAGGTGCGTCGGGTGCTTGGCTGCAACCTATCGGTCGAGGCGCCGGTTGCGGGGGAGGCGAAGGCGTCCGGACCGTCGGGCGGGTTCGCTCTGTCCCGGACGGCCCACGACTGGCAGGATCAGAGCGTCGGTGCAGGTCATCACAGCAGCAGGAGGTCGTCGTGACACCACCCCGGGGGCGCAAGCCCGCAGCAGGGAACACTCCCGAACCGGACGAGTCGGTCGGCGACCAGCCCGTCGAGGACCACCCGACGCAGGACGACACCTTGGCGCTGGAAATTCCGTCGCAGGCCGACGCGCCGGTTGACGCCGACGAGCCCGTCGAGGCCGACGAGCCCATGGCCGCGACCGAGTCCGTCCCCGTGGTGAACGACGTGGTGTCGCCGTCGGACGCCGAGCAGCGGCTGGCGCGCCTCGAGGAGGAGAACGCCGCACTGCGTGCCAAGCTCGCCGCACCCGCCGCGGACGCGGCGCCGCGCAAGGACTCGTCGCACCGCGGTCGCCGCTGGGCCGCCGTCGCGCTGGTCGCGATCGGGGCGCTGCTGGCTCCGCTCGGCGTCGTCGCGCACTGGGCCGACCGCACGCTGACGAACACCGACCGCTACCTCGAGACGGTCGCGCCGCTCGCGGACAAGCCGCAGATCCAGAGCGCGATCATCAACCGCACGACCACGGCGATCATGTCCAACATCGACGTGTCGAGCGTGACGGGCGAGCTCGAGAACTTCCTCTCCGAGCAGGGTGCGCCGCCGCGACTGACCGAGGCCATCCCGCTGCTCGAGCAGCCGCTGCAGAACGGCGTCCAGACGGTCGTCACCCGCGTGGTGACGCGCTTCGTGGAGTCGGACGCGTTCAACTCGCTCTGGCTGCAGGTCAACCGGATCTCGCACGAGCAGATCGTCGGCATCCTCGAGGGGGACCCGGACATCGCGCTGCAGCTCGACGACGACGGCAACCTCACGCTCCAGCTCGGCCCGATCATCGACGTGGTCAAGCAACAGCTCGTCGACGCGGGCATCGGGATCGCGGCGTCGATCCCGGCGATCAACCCGACCGTCGCGATCGCCCAGGCCGACTCCCTGAGCCAGCTCCGGACGGGCTACAAGCTGCTCAACGCGGTCGGCACGTGGCTGCCCTGGGTCGCGCTCGCGTTCCTGGTCGCCGGCGTGCTGATCGCCCCGCGGCGTGCCCGCATGGCCGTCGGTGCCGGGCTGGCGCTCGTCGTCGGGATGCTGCTGCTGGCGCTCGGCCTCGCGATCGGGCGAAGTGCGCTGCTCGGCGCGTTGCCGGCGGGTACGTCGGGTCCCGCCGTCGAGGTGCTCTTCAACGACATCGTCAGGTTCATGCGGATCAGCCTGCGAGCCGTCGCGGTGGTCGGCCTGTTCGTCGCGATCATCGCGTTCCTCGCGGGCGGCTCTGCCGCCGCTCTCGCGACGCGGCGCTCGGCCGCGTCCGGGGCCGGCGCCGTCCGCTCGTGGGGTTCGGGCCGGGGCATCGACACGGGCGCGTTCGGGGTGTGGCTTCGGGCGCGGCTGGTGCCGCTGCGCTGGGTCGTCGCCGCGGTCGCGGTGCTGGTCATCGTGCTGGCGGACACGCCGACGGCTGCACTGGTCATCACCACCGCGATCGTCGCGCTCGTGGTCCTCGGCATCCTGCAGCTCCTGAGCACGCCGCCCGCGGCGGTCGAAGGGCCGCCGTTCGTCGAGGCTCGCTGAGCCTTCGCGTGCGCCCGGCGACCGGGCGCACGCGAGGGGTTCAGGCGATGCCCGCGGGGCCGCCGGCGACAGCCCAGCTCGCCAGACCTCCCTCGAGGTGTTCTTCCGTCGTCGCGGGCGCGGGCAGCAGCATCGTCCGCTTCTTCCCGGCGAGGGCCTCGAGGCGCGCGGTCCGACCCTCACCCGCATGGCAGGACGCGTCCGTGATCGCGTAGATCGTGCTCCCCGTCTCGCCGACCGGCCTCGCCGTGACGACGTGGTCGATGCCCAGAGGCGTCGACCTTGCACCGTCGAGCAGGTACAGCCCTGCGACGCACCGGCCGCCGTCGTCGGTGCCGACCGGCGCGGCCCCGACGACGATCCGACCGGATCCCGTGCTCAGGCCCTGCCACAGGGGTACCGCCGGGTCCCCGACAGCGAGGGACGTCACAGAGTGGGGCGCGGCGCCGTCCACCGACAGCTCGACGAGCGTGTCACCCGGCGACAGCAGGTGGCCGCCGTAGCCCGTCGCGCTCCACGGCTCCCAGGTGCAGCGCGCCAGGACCCGGCTCGCCGAGGTCCAACCCACGACCGCGCAGTACCTGTCGGTGACGCCATATCGGTGCGTCGTCTGCCGTCCCGTGTCGAGATCGACGACCTCGTACTCCGAGTCCGGATCCTTCGTCCCGGGCAGGACCAGGTGGCGGCCGCTCGGGTCGAGCAGGCTCGACCCGAGCTGGACCCACGCACCGTCGAGCGCGGCCCGGCGGACGAGCGTGCCGTCGGGCCGCTGCACGACGAGAGTCGCCGCGCCTCCGCCGCCCGTCTCCCCGGAGGTGACGAACCAGACCTCGTCGCCACGATGGTCGAACCCGACGAAGGAGGGCTCGGGCAGCGCGTCGTCGACGACCTTCCCGGTCGCGCCGGGTGCCACGGTGAGCCGGCCCGTGCGGACGTCCAACCAGCCGCGCTCGGCCTGACGCGTCACACCGTCGTGGATCGGCGCGATCGTCACGAGCGCCTTCGACGTGCCCGGTTCCCAGTGCAGCAGTTGCACCTCCTTGCCGAGCGGCAGCTCCCGCAGGCGGTACACGGTGCCGGTCGGGTCCGCCAGCACCAGCGTGCTGCGTACGGGGCCCGACGACGCGGCGTCGTCGCCGGCCCACACCGGGCGGTAGATCCCGAGCACCCAGCCCGCTCCGGCGTCCTCCCACACGTCGGTGGGGGCCTTCGCCGTCACGGGCAACCCCAGACCTGCGTTGATCTGGGCCTGCGTCGGCCCGGTCGCTGCAGCTTCCGTCGCGGTCGGCGTCGGTGCGGGTGTGGCGGACGGCGACACAGGCCCGGGAGTCGGGCTGGGCGCGGTCGTGGGACGCGCGGTGGTCGTCGGCGACGACGTGATGGCAGGCGCCGGAGCGTCGTCGTGGTGCCCGACCGACAGACCGGTGACGAGCGCCGCGACGACCGCGACGGAGGCGAACACCTCGCCGGCGGCGCGGCGGCGACGCCGTCGGCGCACGCCGGCGACCGTCGCAGCCACCGCGTGCGACGACGGCCGGGCGGAACCGAGGCTGTCGACGCGCTCGTCGAGCGAACGTTGGATGACGTCGTCGAGATCACGCTCCACGGGGCACCTCCGAGCTCTGTGCGGCAGGACCGGCGACGAGTCGGACGTCCACGTCGCCGAGGTCGGCGGAGCGGGTCCTCAGCGCGGCGTTGAGGGTCCTGATGCCGTCGAACGTGTAGCGCTTCACGGATCCTTCGCTCAGGTGCAGGTGCTCGGCGGTCTCCGCGACCGACATCTGCTCGACGTGCCGCAGCACGACGCAGGCCCGCTCGCGCGGCGGGAGCGATGCGAGCGCTGCCTCGAGCTCGGTCGAGACGTCGAGCGGGTCGGGTGGTGACGCCAGGCGGTGGGCCTCGTCGTGGGCCTCACGCTCGCGTCCGGTGCGCCGCAGCCCGTCGATGAAGCGCGAGACGATCGCGCGCCGGACGTACTGCTCGGCCGCTTCCACGGACCGCAGCCGCGCGCGGCCACCGAACGTGGCGATCAGGGCTTCCTGCACCAGGTCCTCCGCGTCGCCGCGGGTCCCGACGAGCAGACGCGCCCGTGCCACGAGCCTCGGGTACCGCTCGTCCACCAGCTGCTCGAGCAGCGGTTGCCAGTCCCCCCGCACGCGCCCTCCTCGTCGACATGTTTCTCGTCCGCCTGGACAACGCCGAGAGTGCCGGATCGGTTGGGGTGCGGAGCGATTTTCTTCTGGACGCGCCGACGAGGGTCGGTGCACCCACCCCGCGACGTGCGCGCCACGTCGTCGCTACGCTGGCGGGGACGTCGTGACCGGTGGTGCACCCGAGACGGGTACGGGCGAGGGCGAGGGACGATGGGCGTGGTGACGAGGGGTTTCGGTGGTCGGCGGCCCGACCCGGACCGGGAGCTCCCGCCCGGTCAGTTCCTGACGCAGGACTTCCCGGTGCTGTCGGCAGGTCCGACGCCGAACATCGACGAGGCGCACTGGCAGCTGGAGATCCACGCCGAGACGGGCGAGGTCCACCGCTGGTCGTGGGAACAGTTCCTGGCGCTGCCCGCCGAGGACGTCACGACGGACATCCACTGCGTCACGCACTGGACCAAGCTCGGCACGACGTGGCGCGGCGTCAGCCTGGACACGCTGTTCGAGGACGTCGAGACGAGCGCCGACTTCGTCATGGCGCACTCCTACGGCGGTTACACGACCAACCTGCCCCTGCAGGACCTGCTCGACGGTCAGGCCTGGGTCGCGTTCGAGTTCGAGGGCGAGCCGCTCGACCCGGTGCACGGCGGGCCGGCGCGGCTGCTGGTGCCGCACCTGTACTTCTGGAAGAGCGCCAAGTGGTTGCACGGCCTGGTGATGCAGGACGACGACGAGCCGGGGTTCTGGGAGCGCAACGGCTACCACCTGTACGGCGACCCGTGGCTCGAGCAGCGGTACTCGTGAGCGGTTCGTCCGCAGGTTGGCACGTCGCGACGGTCGTCGGCGCCCAACCGCTCACCGTTTCCTCGCGCGCGCTCACGCTCGCGGCGCCAGGCCTGCCCGCGCCCCTGCCCGGGCAGCACGTCGACCTGAGGCTCACGGCGCCCGACGGCTACACCGCCACCCGCTCCTACTCGCTCGCCGCGACCGGGCAGGCCGAACGCGTGGACCTGGTCGTCGACCGCGTGCCGGGCGGCGAGGTGTCGCCGTACCTCGTGGAGGTGGCCCGGCCGGGCGACGTCATGGAGGTACGCGGTCCGCTCGGCGGCTTCTTCGTCTGGCACGAGGACGATCCGGGTCCGGTGCTGCTGGTCGCCGGCGGCTCGGGCGTGGTGCCGCTGCTCGCGATGCTGCGGGCGCGGCGGGCGTCGTCGAGCGTGGCGCCGTTCCTCCTCGTCGTCTCCGTGCGTACGCCTGACGACGCGATCGCACGGGCAGAGATCGACGAGCCGACCGTCGGTGTCGAGGTGCGGTGGGTGTTCACGCGCCGGACGCCGCCCGACTGGCCTGCCGGCCCGCACCGGTTGGCGGCCGATGACCTCGTCGCACCCGGCTTTGCGCCCGAGGATCACCCCGCCGTCTTCGTGTGCGGGCCGACGGGGTTCGTCGAGCACGCGGCGGGGCTGCTCACGACGATCGGGCATGCGCCGGGCCGGGTGCGCACCGAGCGATTCGGAGGTACCTGATGATCGACGATGCGCAGAGGGCCGGCCGGCTCGACGGGAACGCCGTCGCCGGTGCGCTCGGGGCGGCGTACGGCATCGACGTGACGCTCGCCGTCGTGCGGTGCGTCTCGTGCGGCCACACGGACGTCGTCGCCCGGACCCGCGTGCACGTCAGCCCGATGGGGGCCGTCGTGCGATGCGCCACGTGCGAGGCCGTGCTCGTCGTGGTGGTCGAACGGCCCGACGGGACGCTCGTCTCGAGTCCCGGCGCGAGCTGGGTCCGCGGCTGAGCGTGGTCAGCCGCCCAGGCCCGCGTCGCGTGCCGCGACGATGGCCTCGGCGCGGCTCGCGAGGTGCAGCTTGTCGAGGATCGCACTGACGTTGTTGGCGACGGTCTTGGGGGACAGGAACAGGCGCGCGCCGATCTCGGGGTTGCTCAGCCCGGCGGCCACGCCGTCGAGGATCTCGCGCTCCCGCTCGCTGAGGGTCGGGAACGCCTGCTCGGGTCGCGAGGGTCCGTGGCCGAACCATCCCTGCAGTCTTCGCGCGAGCGCCGCTCCGAACACGGCCTGGCCGGCGGCCGCCGCACGCACGGCGGCGACGATGTCCGCACCGTCCGCGCCCTTGAGCAGGTAACCGACGGCACCCGCCCGCACGGCGGCGAACACGGTGTCGTCGTCGTCGAACATCGTGAGCACCACGACCTTCGTCGCCGAGCCGGCCGAGGCGAGCTCGGCCGTGGCGTCCAGCCCCTTCAGCTCGGGCATCTGCAGGTCCATCAGCACGACGTCCGGCGTCAGTTCGAGGCACAGGCGGACCGCCTGCCTGCCGTCGGCCGCCTCACCCACGACCGTGAGGTCGTCGCTCGCCTCCAGCACCGCGCGCAGCCCCTGGCGGACCAGGGGGTGGTCGTCGGCCAGCACGATCGTGGTCACTTCAGCACCTCCAGCGGGTAGGTGGCCCGGACGCGGCCCCCGGACGGGCCCGGTCCGGCGGCGAACGTCCCGCCGAGCTCGTCGGCGCGTTCCCGCATCGACGCCAGACCCACGCCGGGCGCGCCCCAGTCGTGGCCCGTGCCGTCGTCGACGACGGTGAGCGTCAGTGCGGTGTCGACCTCGACGACGACGTCCACGCGCGTCGCGCCCGCGTGCTTCACCACGTTGTGGACAGCCTCGACGGCGGTGCGCAGGGCGGCCACCTCGACGGCCGCGGGCAGGTCCAAGGCATCAGGCACGGTCGTCGTCGCCTGTAGGGTGCCGGCCACGTGGGCGACCTGCAGCTTCAACGCACCGGCGAACCCGAGCTCGTCGAGGTTCGGTGGTCGCAGGTCGTACACGAGGGCGCGCAAGGTGCGGATCACCTCGCCGGACGCGTCCTTGGCGGTGGTGAGGTACTCGTCGGCACGGTCGGGGTCGGCGCGCGCCGCGTCCAGGTTGAGGCCCAGGCCCGTGAGCATGGGCCCGATGCCGTCGTGCAGGTCGCGCCGCATGCGTCGACGCTCCTCCTCACGCGCTGCGACCAGGCGCTGGCGGGCGTCGATCAGGTCCGCGGTGAGGACCTCGGCGCGCAGCGAGCCGGCGACGAGCCGTGTCGTCGACGCGAGGACAGTGCGGTCCTGGCCGCTGATCTGCTCGCGACCGAAGCGCGGTGCGCAGACCAGCTCGCCGAGCACCTCGCCCTCGTAGTCGATCGGCCACCGCTCGACGACGTCCTGCGCCTGCCCGGCCGACGCCACGACGACCGCGCCGCGGTGCACGGCGACGTACGGCAGACGGAGCAGGTCCGAGGTGGCGTGCACGATGCCGTCGACCGTCCCGCCGCCGCGCAGGTGGTAGCTCGCGGAGCGGCGCACGATCGAGTCGATCGCCCACAGGTCGTAGCGCAGGATCGCGACGAGCAACGCGACGGGCGCGACGAATGCGGACGCGGCGAGCAACCACTGCGGCGCGTGCCCGGTGGCGGCGACGGGCCAGCCGAGCAGCGTGACGACGGCGCCCCCGGCCATCCACGCCAGCTGGCGTCGTTCCAGGTCCCGTGCCCGGTACCACCGTACGACGACGTTCACGCCGGCGACGCCGGTCAGCAGCACGAGCAGGGGGAGGACGACGAGCAGGGCGGAGGCGATGCTCGGCACGGGCGTGCCGTCGATGAACCGCGACGTCCCGGCGACCGCGTCGGTGCCGTTCCAGTCCTCGAGGAGGCCGGCGCACGCCCCCACGACGACGCCCCAGCGGATCACACGGTCGAGGAGGACCCACGTGCGGCCTGCCGGAGCACCTGTCGGGAAACGACAGAAGACGAGCCCGAGCAGGACGTCGGGGACCCACTGGATCCCCGCCAGAGAGTAGGCCCACAGCAGCGCCGAGCTGCCGTGCCCGTCGTCGAACGCGACCGCGGCCGGCACGCCGACCCCGAGGTAGACGACCTCGACCACGGCGCCGATCGCGAAGATCCATCCGAACGACAGATCGGGCCTTCGCACGAGCAGGATCGCTGCCGTCAGTCCCCAGGCGACGAGCTCGGCCGTGCGCTGCGGAATCTGCGCGTCTGGGCCGAGGTCGTCGCGGACCTGCAGACCGATCGCGGCAGCAGCGACGACCGCGGTCAGCACGAGCAGGGCGAACGCGATCACGTCCGCGCGCCTGATCAGGGCTGACCTCACGTTCGAAGTCTGGCGCACCGGGTACCGCCGTGGGGTCGCCGCGGTTCCCGAGTTGCCGGGAACCGGTCCTGCAGCGGCGGGATAGCGGCGTGAGGCCGTGCCCTGTGGCCGGGACCGGGCCCAGGGCCACCGTGGGGCTACCTCGAACCGAAGGAGATCATCATGGCTTCCCTGACGAACACACCAGCCGGACACCTGGCGCCCGAGCCCACCACGGTCCACGACGCCCGTCGGTTCTGGCGGCTGCTCCTGGCCGTCGTCGTCCCGATCCCGTGGCTGGCCAAGTGCGTCCAGTACATCGTCGACGGGCACAGCTTCGAGCACGCCGGCGACCAGATCAGCTACGACGCCACGAACGGCGCATACCAGTACCTGCAGTGGCTCGACGCGCTGTTCGTCGCCCTGGTCGTGCCGTCGGTGCTGGCGATGGTGCTGATCTCCCGGCGCGGGGCGCCGCGCCTCGCGACCGCGGCGACCGTCCTGATGGCGGGCGGCTTCCTCCTCGCGGTGACGCTGAACAACGCGGGTGGCGGTGACTGGTCGGCATGGGCGGCGGCGCAGAAGGGGATGGATCCTGCCACCACGGGCGCGACGCTCGACGCGTTGGTGGATCCTCGTCAGCCCGTCGGGATCCTCGGCTTCCTCGTGGCGATCGTCGTCGGGTCGATCCTGATCGGACTCGCTCTCTGGAAGAGCGCCGCGGTGCCGCTCTGGGCCGCGCTGTGCGTCGCGCTCGGCGGTGCGACGCACATCTTCCTGACCTTCGACCACGTGGTGCATGGTGCTGGTCTGGTGGTCCTCGCCGCGGGCTGCGTCGGCGTCAGCCGTGCGCTGGTCCAGCTGCCCGACGACGAGTTCGACCTGCGCCCGTTCACCGAGCGGACGAGCTGAGTCGACGACGACAACGAACACCCCCGCCGCCCCGAGGGCGACAGGGGTGTTCACCACTGCAGGTCACCGGCCCCCGGGAGCAGCCGGGGGCCGGGACGTCTCACACGTCGTAGTAGAGCCTGAAGCAGATCTCCTTCAACACTGAACGCCCAGGTCAGAGAGCTGTGACCAGGGCGTTCGCTTGAGCGGCGTGCTTCTGATGTGCATCTGGGATGCGTCATGTGCCACGAGGAGGACGCATGTTGTGGCAAACCTTGCGGCGCCGACACCCAGAGTCCCGCTCGAGGCTCTGTCGCACAAAGAGCCACCTCGCGCGTTTCCGATCGGACTACTGGGCCTGCTTCCAGAGCGCTGCTGAGCGAGGCAGAGGTGTGTCGGGCGGGCGAGCGCGGACCGAAGGACGCCCGGTCACTTTGCCGTTGCGGGGGAGTGAGGCGTTCGGCGGGTTGAGGCTCATCAGGAGCCGAAGGAGCGACTGTTGGAACGCGCTGCCGCACTTGCCTCACCACCAACGACCCGGAGGACCGATGGCCGACCGCACGCACTACGAGACGCTCGACGCCGCGATGGCAGCGCTCGGCGTTCCCGTCGAGAGCCGATCGCTTGCCCGCGACCTGACTCCGAGCGTGCCGTCCGAGATCTGGATCCCGGCGAAGAGCACGTACATCGCGGTGCGCCCACAAGGCGAGCGAGTCGTCAAGACGTACGTCAACCGCGGGCTCGTCGACCGATGGGTCGCGCCCCGGCGGTACGGGCGGACACACATCGTCGGCGGCGTCGCTGACGGGCCCTACGAGCGCTGATCGACCACCCACCTACGACCCGTCGCTCCCCGAACTCCGGCAGTCCGCGACGCGCCGACGCGCCATGACTGCGGGCCGTGGCCAGCGGCGAGCGGGCACCGTCACGCTTGCTGGACACGGATGCGGATGGCCTGCAGCCTGCGGTCCGTCTGCCCGACCGTGGCCAAGGCGGCCTCGAGGGGTGCGGCCCGGATGTGTCGGAGGTCTTGTCGGCTATCCCACCGGCCTCGGACATGCTCTGCTCCTGAACTCTCTTGGTCGTGCTGGGCCGACGTGAAGCACCCCCTCGAACATGTAGGTGCGCAGGCCAGCTACCTCGCGTCTTGTGATGCTGCCGTCGGGTGAAATGTTCAGAGTTGTTTATCCGAACCGCCTGCGGAGCGGCTCCGGGCTGCGCTACGTTCGCGGCACTCGCGCAACGCTCGCTCGCACCGCAGGGGGATACGTGCTCGCCAAGTCCAAGGTTGCTGCCGCCGCCATCGTCGCTGTCAGTGCTCTGCTCATCACGGCGGGCGGGTCCACCGCAGTCGCCGGCGCAGCACAGCAGACACCGACCCCGACGGCGAGCCAGCCCGCCGCCACACCCGACCCCGACGACCCCTGTGCCCCAGGTCAAGCCGGCGTCGTCTATGGCACCGAAGGCAATGACGTCCTGAACGGGACGAACGGCAATGACGTCATCTGCGGCCTGGGCGGCAATGACACCATCAACGGCGGCAACGGCGACGACGTCATCGACGGTGGAGCCGGCAACGACACGATCGCGGGCGGTAACGGCCTGGACACTCTCTACGGTGGCGACGGCAATGACGCCATCTCCGGTGGGAACGACAACGACGCCATCTACGGCGGCGGGGGCAACGACACGCTGAACGGGGACAACGGCAACGACCTGGTCTCCGGTGAGGACGGCGCGGACACCATCCGAGGAGGCAACGGCGACGACACCCTGGACGGCGGCAATGGGGCCGACAACCTCGGCGGCGACAACGGCAACGACCGCATCTTCGGCGGACCCGGCGACGACGTCGCCGACGGTGCCCTTGGCGACGACCAGATCAACGGCGCGGAAGGCACCGACACCCTGACCGGCGGTCTGGGCACGGACGTGTGCACCGAGGGCGAGAAGGTCACCTCGTGCGAGTCGACCACAAACCCGGCAGCAGACTCATCGTTCCCCACCCAGCTCACGCCCGCCCCCGAGCCGGCTGGCAAGGTCACGTTTGAAGGCGGACCCGGCCTGGACGGCCTGAAGATCGTCGTGAACTCCACCGGTGGCCTCGGCCCGAACGACATCACCGTCAAGCCCGACCGGCAGGCCAGCATCGGCATCTCGAGCGTGTCCGCCTCGCCCGCATACGACGTGACGCTGGCCAACCCCGCCGCGATGACGAGCGCCGAAGTGACAGTCCCGTACGACCCGGACCAGGTGCACAGCGACTTCGACGCAACGGACCTTCGCCTGGCCAGCTTCCGCCGCACCGATGGTCTGTGGATCCCGGTCACAGGCGACGTCAACGTCGACACGACCGCACATACCGTCACGATGACGGTCAAGCACTTCTCCCTGATCGCTGTCGTGCAGGAAGCACGCGGAGGCTTCTGGGACTCCAAGGCGCTGACCGAGATGTTCGGCAAGACCCCCGTGCCGTGCGTCCCGCCGGGCAGCGCCGGCTCGCACGCCGGCCTCGATGTCGCTTTCGTCATCGACACCTCCGGCTCGATGTACGACAACGATCCCAGCGGCCTGCGGGTGACCGCAGCGAAGTCCTTCCTGGCGCGCCTGCGTCCAGGTGACCGGGCGGCTGTCATCGACTTCGACGACTGGGCACGCACCGTGATCGGTCTGACGGACGTCGCCAAGTCGGACGATCGAGACAGCATCAGCGCAGCCTTGGACCAGACCAACGACGCCAACGGCGGCACCGACATCGGCGCAGCCGTCAGCGAGGCCACGTCACTGCTGAGCGCCGGCGGGTCGAACCGTCTGCGGATCGCGATCCTGCTGTCCGACGGGCAGAGCTACTACGACGACAACCTCACCAGCGCAGCCGCGGCCGCCGGCGTCAGCTTCTCCACCGTCGCCCTGGGCTATGGCGCTGACGCGAGCCTGCTGAACTCGATCGCCGCAGGAACCGGCGGGCACGCGTTCACAGCCGACTCCGCCACCGACCTGGCCGCCCTGTACGACGAGCTCGCCGACACGATCATCGACGACAACACCGACACCGACGGTGACGGCCTGACCGACTGCGAGGAGACCACCGGACTGTTCGCGCCGTCGATGGTCTACCTGCCGGACCTGAGGATCAACTACCCGTCGAAGGACTTCGGGGCGTTCTCCTTCACCAACCCCAAGTCGCTGGACTCCGACGGTGACGGCACCCCGGACGACAAGGAGGTCGTGCGTCGCAACTTCCGGGACAACCCGGAGTTCGCGAACGCGTTCCAGGTCATGGTCGACGCCGGGCGCTCCACCTACTTCGAGCTGGTCACCGGCCGGCCGGACAAGGCCGACACGGACAACGATGGCCTCCCGGACCCGGTCTGGCCGCGCCTGACCGAGGTGTGTGGGTCCGAGCCGTCCGGGACCAGCCCGTTCGACTGGGACTCCGACCTCGACTCGGTCTCGGACTACGTCGAATGCTTCAACGGCGACGACCCGCTGCACCCGGACACGAAGTCGTACGGTGTGCCCGGCCTGGCGCCGTACAGCCTGTTCACCCCGGACCGGTACGACCTCGAGGCGAATCCCGTGGTCCCGATCTTGATCGACGAGCGCGGGTACATCAGCGCAACGAACCGCGCCGTCTACTACGACGAGGACTACAACTGCGTGAACAGCTTCGGTTCGACCGGCTGTGACGCGCTGCTGGCGTGGGCGAAGCAGCAGCCCGATGACGGGTGGCTGTGCTTGTGGGGTCACGGGTCATGCCCGACGGACGCCAGCCAGATCCGAGACAAGATCAAGGAGATCGTTGAGTCCCAGAAGGTGTTCGCCTCGGACGGCACGCTGCGCAGCGAGTACGTCGGCACGTACTCCTCGGTCCTGTGCCAGCAGGACTTCTCCGGAACGGGCCAGTGCGCGATCAGCGGGATGGTCGCCGCGGCCGCGCTCGTCGCCAAGAAGCTCGAGGCTCCTGAGCTGGGCAGGGGAGCGGCGAACACCTTGAGCCAGAGGGTCGGCACCGCCCCCAAGATGGACCCGGCAGCAATCGGCCGGATCGCGGCCGCGGTCGCAGTCTCGACGACCCTGTACCGCGAGTCGCAGGTCAGCTCCGACGCCGAGCGGCGCGACCGGGTGACCCGCGCAGTGCGGGCGTGCTCGCAGACGGCCGTGCTCTTGATCCTTCCGTACCGAGGCACCGCTCACCCGTGCAGGGTTAACCCGATCTTCCTTCCGGGGGAGACCGACGCCGGCGGCGCAGCGCGCAATGACGCTGCGGCCATCGCTGCAGACCCGAGCAAGCTGCTGCTCCAGTACGCGCCTGCTGCCGAGCGGCTCCCTGTCGTCCAGGCCGCACTGATCGCTGATGGGAAGCCGTCGAGCAACCCGCGCCAGTGGTACCAGCAGTACGACCCGTGCAAGAAGTACTCGGCTCCGTACGCCTGCGATGAATACCCGTTCTTCGCATCGACGCGTTCGGGGCCGCCGGTTGGCGGGGCCGGGTCGCGGCTGGCCGTGGTGCTCGGCTCGGAGAACACGGCCGAGGGGAACGCCTACTCGGCGTTCACCAGGTCGTGCCCTCCGGTGAGCTCGACACCGCGCAAGCCGTTCCTGGTGGTTCCGCTGGTGGGGCCCGCAGCCGCTCCGACAGACTGGGTTTGCCCCCGATGAGCGGGGCAACGGCTTCAGATGGGACAGCGTTGAGTGACGAAGCAGACCGGTTCAGTGCCGCCTCGGAGCAGTTCGAGGCGGCACTGGCCGCCCGCAACCACCCACTGGGCCGGTTCTTGCGCCCGGGGCTGTCCGTCGAGCGGATCGAGTCGCTGATGGCCACAACCCACCGGGGCACGCCACCGGCCGGCGCGAGCGGGCCGCCGCTGCGGCTGCCTGAGGCGGCCGCGCGGTTGTGGTCGTGGCACGACGGGGTCGACACCACGGACCTGACCCGCGTCCCGGGCAGTGAGCAGCTACCCGGAGGCCTGGTGTTCCTGCCGCTCGAGCTGGCCGTGCAGAACTACCAGGCCTCCGTGGCGGACTTTCCGTGGACAGACCTGGACGACATGTCACCGGACTGGTTCCCCATCGCCACGATGGGGCACGGTGACCAGCTGCTTGTCGACTGCGCCGGCACAGCGCAAGGGCAGCTCGTCTACCGCAAGCTGGGGGACTACAACACCCAGGAGGACTTCGAGCGGGAGAACCTGCCATCGATCGCTCACGCGTTCGAGGCGTGGACGAGACTGCTGGTCAGCGGGGACTGGGCCTTGGACGGCGGCACGTGGACGTACACCCGAGAGTGGCAGCCTGAGCTGCCCAGCTGGTACTGACCGACTGATCTCGGTGGATGCTCTCGCGCTCGCAGCCGAGCTCATCGCATCCGGTGCGCCGGGAAGTTCCGCAGGAAGGGGCGTCGAGCGCGGCACCTGACGCGGTTCAGCAGTCCAGATCGGGTCGGCCTGGTCGACTGGGGGAAGTGGTGTGCGTCTGCTGTGCATGACGCGGAACGTCCGAGCTCGGCGCGGGGGCGCACTCCCCGCACGGAACCTGTGGCAAAACGTGTGGCACCCCCGCCGCACGGAGGCGACGGGGGTGCCGTTACTGCAGGTCACCGGCCCCCGGGAGCAGCCGGGGGCCGGGACGTCTCACACGTCGTAGTAGAGCTCGGACTGCAGCGGGGGTCGCGCTGACCAGCGACTCGGCGGCTGGCCTGCACGTTTGACTAACGACTAGTGCCCGTGCATGACGGGCGTTAACGGCTCGGACTAGGCCAGCAGTAGGCCAGCCGGGCACGGGGCGCTTCCGATCGGATCTCGTGTCAGGGGTGCGCCGTACCCTCCCGCCCATGCCCGAGCTAGTCGACTGGTCCCGCTGGCGTCGCACGCGCGGCGGCTGGGTGCGGGTAGCGCCCCCCGCCTGCCCACGCGGTCACCGGTGGGCGCAGGACGGCCCTGGACGACCTCGCGAGCGGTTCGTCGGCTGCGGCTGCACATCCGAGCGGATGCACGTGCTGTGGACGTGCCCGGTGTGCGGCATGTACGTCGCTGAGGGCTGCAGGGACGTGACGGCGTGGCTCGGGACAACGGTGCCCGCGACGGCGACCGTCGCGGACGCGGTGCGGTCGACTAGGCGACACCCGGCGGTTCGGCACCGAGCCCTAGGCTGTGCGTCGGTAGCGTCTCGACATGACGCACGCTCAAATCGCGCTCACCGTGCTCGGACTGGTCCTTACGGTCGGCGGCTCAGCGTTAGCAGTTACTGCGGCCGTGCGGGATTGGCGTCGGTTCCGTTCAGCTGAACCGCTCGTCGTGCCGCGCCGCCTGCGTGACTGGTGGCGGCATAGTGTGCGGCGACAGCCTCGCCCCCGGCTGCAGTGGTTTGGGAGTGGCGGCGACGGCATCGGCTACGTCGACTTCAGTGCCGCCGAGCGCACGGCATCCGACGACGACGATCTCGGTCGACGTCTCGACGCGCTCGTCGAGATCGCCCGCGAGCTCGAACAGCGTGCGATCACGGCGCACCAGGCCGCGACGGACTACTCAGTCGGCGCGAGCAAGGACACAGCCGACCTGCGCGCTCAGATCAGCGACGTCGCGACCGGCTCGGTTCGACTAGAGCTCGTCGGCGTCTCGCTTGCGGTGTTGGGTGCGTGTCTGTCGACGTGGTCCAGCCTGTTGGGGGCATGACGCCCAGCGTCAGACGCGCGCCGGGCTCGGCGTGTCGGCGACGGTCATGCGGCCCTCAGGGGGGCGACGACGATCACCGCGCACCTGCCGAGCGAGTGGTTCGAGCTCGACGTTTGCAACGAGCACCTGACGACGTACGTCGGGCCGCTGTCCGCGCGGCGGCCCAGACGGCGCGCACGAGCTAACAGGCGTCGAGCTCGGCGAGTGCCGCGCCAGGGCCGCCAGCTAGTCGCGCTCCGGCGTCCGTCAACGGTGAGCCTGGGTCTGCGGTCAGCGACGCGCGGCGGACGCCACCAATTCACCCGACGTGAAGCGTCTGGGTCTCACTAGCATCCGGAACATGCTCATCGCGCCAACACCGCTGCCAACGCCAGCTCCGACAGCCCTGCACGTCGTTCTCGACTCAGGCAGCTCGCACGCGGCGATGTGGACCGGCATCGGATCGGCAGCAGTCGGCGTTTGCGCAGTAATCGCGGCCATCATCACGTCGCGCCGTGCGGCAAATTCGGTGACCCAAGCGAAGCACCTTGAATATAAGCATGCTGCGCTTTTGGCATTCTTGAATTCCACATTCGAGTTAACGAGACTCGAACACCGAGAGTTATGGGCACGCGTGAATAAGAGTGGCGATAGCGAACGCATCCAGCGTCACGCCGCTGCAGCGCGCGATGCCCGCGTCGAGTTCCGACGCGCTCAGGTTGGCGCGCGCGTGTGGGGCGGCGACGAGATCGCTGAGCTTGGCGACGCCATTTACGAGATCTGTCACGAAGCCATGAAGGGGTTATTCGCTCATCGCCCGGGGTCACCTGCCCGGCTTGCAGTCGTCGAGGCGTTCGACGTGAAAATACAGTCGGCGCAGAACACACTTGTCGACCACGTCCAGGTGAGCCTGGGTGTTAAGGACGCCTTTGGGTGAGGATCGTGGCTTGCGCGGCCCGACGTCTCACAGTCCTGCCCCCTGCTGCCGAACGGCGGGCGCACCTCAGCGGGAGCCGAGCGACAGAGCTCGACCACTGGGCACGCCCTCGGCGCGTAGTACCACCCGCCGTCCCCTGTCCAGGAAGGGAGAGAGGGACGGCAGGCGGTCTACCGGGCGTAGGCCGGACGCCTCGCCCCGACTAGCCAGTTCACCAGCTCGTCGGCGTGGGGGGTCGCGGCGTCGCTGTCGGTGCGCTTGCTGATCCTCGCCGACGGGTAGGCGGGCACCGGCACGACGGAGACCTCGACGAGCTGCGCACGCACCCGGCGCACCGTGGTCGGCGAGCCGTCGGTGCCCATGCACCAGTCGGACACGACCGGCTTGAACCCGACTGACAGTGCCCCGAGCGACCCGTCGCGGATATGCGCCCATGCGTCCCCAGCGTGTCGAGATCCCGACGTGAGCGTCGCCGTCAGGTGCAGCCCGTCGTCTTCCTCGTGCAGCTCGTCGATGACGCCGAGCGGGAAGATCTGCCGCTCGTGCCAGGACATCAGCGGCAGGCCCGGCTTCGCGTCGGCGAAGCACCCCGGCGCGATCGTCTCGATGAACGCGACCGCCCCGGACCGGTCACCGATCGGTGCCGCGACGTCGTACGGCACTGCGAGCCCTTCGAGCTGCCTCACCGTCGCTGCACCGGCGCATCGTGCTCGACGACGCGCACGACACCGTCGCCTCGCACCTCGACGCGCCCGAGCTCACCCCGAGCTCGCAGCATCTCGCGCAGCTCGACCGTCGGGTCGACCGGCTCGACCGGCCTCACCCTCGACCTGCCCGCGAGGTAGTCGGCCATCATCTGCCAGTAGCGCAGATCCTTCGTCACAGTCGCACCCCTTCCCTCACCAGCGTCAGCAGCCGCTCGTGCAGCTCCCGGTCGTCCGCCGTCTCGGCCTGCGCGACGGCCTGATCCCAGGCGTCGGCGAGCTCGCCCGCCACCCTCGACACCTTCGCCCCGTGGTCACGCACCAGCCACGCGCACCTCGCGTAGCGCATGACGTCCACGCGCGGCACCGGTCGACCGTTCGGACGCGGAGCAGCGACGAGAACCATCCGGTCGCGGCCCATCTGCGCCAGCACCGCCCGCAGCCGGACCGCCTCAGCGGTCGCGTCCTCCCACATCTGACCCTCACCCAGCGCCAGAGCGTTACGCGCCTGCTGCTCACTGATCTGGGCACGCACCTCGACGTCCTTCAGCGCCCGCGCGATCGACGACGAGCGCACAGCTGCGGCATGCTGCTCGACCAGTTCAGGTGGCAGCCCGTCGTTGCCGTCCATCCGCCAGTGCAGAGCGCCGACCGCCTGCGCCAGCGTCACGCTCGGATCGGCGTCGGTGATCTCGTCGAGCGTGCTCACGACCGTGGACGCGTCGAGCCTCTCGACCGTCTGCGTCGTCGTCTTCGTGACCATGGTTCCTCCTGGTTCGATCCATCATCCGCGCGCCGGACGGCACGGGGAAGGTCCTGTCGCGTTGCTGGTGGCCCGCTGGCGCGCCCGAACGGCATCCGGGGACAGTCGGGGCGCAACCGGCCTCGAACCCGGCACGCGGCCACCTGAACGCGATGCAGACCGGGGCAGATACCTGCACCATGCAGCCAAAGAGAGAGATAGGACAGCGCGGGGTGTGCTGACGGCCCTCCGCTAGAAAAACTCCCGGCCCCTCGACGTCGCTCATCACGTCGCTGTCGTTCGTCGTCGTGTCTCTCGTGATCGTGTTCATCGCTGGCCCGTGAGCACGATCAGCGGCGCGGCTGCGGCTGCGGCGTGCAGCCTGCGGTTGCCGTGCGCCTGGAAGTCATAGCGCGCGACGACGAGCTCGCCGGTGCGGCGGCTGCGTCCGATCACCCAGAGCATCGGACCCCAGCCGTCGGCTCTGGTGCTGGCGCGGTGCAGCGAGATCCTGCCCATGATGTCGAGCTGGCTCAGACGTACTTCGTCGAGCTGGCGCGCCATCGCCAGCGTGACCGGCTTCGCGTCGACGACGAGCACCCGGATCTCGGCAGTAACCGTCTTCGTGCTGGTCGTGCCGCTGCTCGTCATGGCGTCGTCTCCCGTCGCGCTTGCGTCGTCGTAGACGCGACGGCGGTCGCCACGCCCGGAAGGTCGCACGTGTGGGGACCGTGCCCCGCGTCCGCTTGCCCGTTCTTCCTGCTCAAAGCGGCGTGCGGGTTCTGCCGGCCTGCGGTGCGTCGATCGAATCTCGTTCTGTCCGTCCGGTTCTGTACGGGCGTCTGTCCGGCGGACAGAGGGTGTGGGGGCTTCTGTCCGTCCGCTCTCACTCTCTTAGAGAGCGGACAGACGGACAGAAGCCCACCCCGGACACTCACGCCGACCGCCACGAACGGTGCGTTGCGTTGCCGTCGTTGACGACGAGCCCGCTGTCCGAGAGTGCCGACAGCGCTTCGGACACGCTCGTGCGACGACCGATCCCGAGCGCGTGGGCGATGCCCTGCGTCGACAGCCCGGGGTGCTCGACGACGTAGGCAAGCACCAGCTCACGCACTGTCGCGCCGCCCGCTGGCGCGTCAGCCGGAACCAGGACGCCCGAGCCGGTGCCGTCCACGGCGCGCCATTCCAGCCAGAGCGGGTCGGTCAGCATCTCGCCGTCGCGGTGCTTGCTGTGCTTGATCGAGCGCTTCCCGCGCCCGGGCTCACCCTCGACGATGAACGTCGTGTCCATCGCGTCCGGCAGCAGCGTCGATCCCCGTTCCCTGGTCCGGTCCCATCCGGTGTTGTGCAGCACGAGCACCGTCGCACCGGACTTGTCCCGCAGCGTCTCGATGCCGGTCACAAACTCGCCCATATCGGCGGTGTCCTCCTTGCCTGCGCCGGTCGCGCGGGCTGAGTCGACGGTGATCATGACGACGCCCAGATCGACGGCGATCGCCGCGAGCAGCTTGGCGTCGACGGGGCGCTTGAGGTCGATCGGGTCGGGCAGCCAGGACACGTCGGCGAGCTCTCGACCGTGTACCGCTTCCCACGCACGGACGCGGGTCGGTACGGACGCGAACCCCTCCCGCGAGACGTACAGGGTCGGCCCGTGGTGCCGGACATCGAAGCCGTTCCAGGTGGGCAGGTTCGTCGAGATCGCCCCGTTCAGGCTCATCGCGATCAGGGACTTGCCGAGCCCGCGTGAGCCGGTCATGGCGACCAGCGACCCGACGGTCGGCAGCACGTCCTGGATCACCGGGTCGGGCGCGGGCAGGGTGTCGAGATCCGCCCGGGTCAGGACGTGGAACCGCTGCCGGGCGACGTCGAGCTCGGCAGCTGCCTCTTGATCGGCATCGAGTGTGGCGTCGGGATGCTCGTCCCAATAGGGCACGCCGTCGTAAGCGCTCACCGTCCGACCCCCGTCATGTCAGCGATCGGGGTCGGGAGCAGCCGCAGGTCGAGCTCCCACGGACCCCACCCGGCGGACCGGCAACGCGCCCACTCGATCCGCAGCTCGCCCACGGTCAGCCCATACGGCGTCGCGAACGCGTAGTTGTCGGCGGGGTCGGGTCGGGCGCTCGGCTCGCCGATGAGCGTCCCGAGCGTGCGCCCGACACGGCGCAGCTCATCGAGACGACGGTCATCGGCGCGGGTGTGCAGCGGTCGGTCGGCCATCGTCCGACGACGTGCGCCCATGATCCTCGACGCCATCATCGCCGGGCTCGTCCGGCGTGGGGGATGCGTGTCACGATGATCTCGTCTCGGTCGCAGCGGGTCGCAGGCATCGAGCCGGGGTGTTGTCGAGCACCCCGGCTCTGTTCCGTCAGTGGCGGCGGCTCGGGACGGCGGTGAGGCGTTCCTGTCGTTCGAGCCAGCGACGCACGACGTCGCGGCGGTAGGCGACGCGGCGACCGACGCGGAACGACTCAGGGCCGGTGCCCTTCTGCCGCCAGTGGCGCAGGGTCGGCAGCGGGATGCCGAGCTCCGCCGACAGCTCGTCGATATAGACGAACGGCCGCAGCGGCGGCGGGGTGGGGTCGGCCATGATGCGTCTCCGTACTAGATGTAGGCTAAACGGACACGTGTAGCCAACGCCCGGCGGCTCCCATTGTCAATACGCAGGCGAGCATCCATACTCATACACGTGACTACTACTGATGATGGACGACGAGAGTCGCCGGAGCAACGGTTCGGGGCGTACGTGCGTGAGTTCCGAGAGGCGCGCGGCTGGTCGCAGGTCGAGCTCGCCGACCGGCTCGCGACGGAAGGCATGGACATGTCTCAGGTGCTCGTCTCGCGCGTCGAGCAGGGCAAACGACCCGTTCGGCTCGATGAGGCGGTCGTGATCGCGGGCGTGCTCGGGTTCGAGCTGGCGGACGTAGCTGTGCGCAAGATCCGGCGCGGCGATCCGCGTCGTGTTGAGGGCGTCGCGTGGGTCAGCTACACGCGCGCCGTCCGCGACGTCGACGAGGCGCGCCGAGCCTACGCGCGCGCGTACGGCGTGCTCGGCGGCGCGCTCAGCGACGCTGTCAGCCTGCGCACGGCGTGGCGCGACGCTGTAGACGCGCTCGGCGATCGGGCTCCGCGACGAGCGGATGACACCGCCGAGACGATCGCCGCTGCGGAGCGCGAGTACGCGATGCGGGACGTCGCGCTCGAAGCGATCGCCGAACGTGACGAGCACATCGAAGGAGAGGCAGGGCTGTGACAGCAACTAGGTATCCGGGGATCGAAGATCTCGGGGGAGGCAAGTACCGCGTACGCGTCTGGGATCCGCGCACCCGACGCCAGGTGACCCGCCGCGTCACCGGCACGATCGGCGACGCTCGCCGCGTACACGCCGCGATGGTCGTCGAGTTCGGACGTCCGGACGCGGCGGTGCGCCGAGGGAAGGCCCCGACGGTCGAGACGTTTGGCGAGGAATGGCGACGGACGCTGCGGCACGCGCCGCTGACGGCCACCAGTTTCGAGGGCACGCTGCGCCTGCACGTCTACCCGGCGCTCGGGCTGTACGGGATCGACGTCGTGACCCGCAACGTCGTGGCGGCGTTCCTGCGAGAGCTCGAAGCGACCGGCCTCGCGATCGCGACGCAGGCCAAGATCGAGACAGCGGCACGCTCGCTGTTCGAGGCTGCCGTCGCGGAGGGCTGGCGCGAGGCGAGCCCGTTCGCCCGCGTGAAGCGCATCCCTGCCTCGCCCCGTGACCTGCGTCGGCAGCGCGAGTACGTGCCGACGGTGGCGGAGGCGTTCGCGATGGCGGACATCGCGCGCTCAGAGGGCCGCACCGACGTGTGGGCGATGATCCGCGTCCTGGTCGGCACCGGCCTGCGCGGCGGCGAGCTGTGCGGGCTCTCCGTGGACGAGCTGGACTATCCGGCACCGACATGGCTGACGCTCGGGCATCAGTACCAGTACGCGCTGGGCGCGGGGTTTCTCGCTCCGCCCAAGACGGCGGCGGGGGAGCGTCGCGTGCCGCTCGCCGGATGGGTCGCCGAGACGTTGGCGGTGCATTCGGCTTCGAGCGCACCGCGCCGGTTCGCTCTGCCGTGGGTCGAGCGAGGATCGCGTCGCGGTGAGCGCGACGTCGCGTTGCTCTTCCACGGGCGCAACACGGGGCAGCCGCTGCAGGAAGCCGTACTCGCACGTGCCGTCCGCTCGCTGGCTGCGCGTGCCGAGCTGCCGGGGCGGGTGACGCCGCACAGCCTGCGTAAGACGTACACGACGATGCTCGGCGACGCGGGAGTGCCCCTGCGCGTCATCGACTACGTGACCGGGCACGAGTCGCGCGGCGTGACGCTCGGCGTCTACACGGACGTCACGGCGGACGGCCTCGAACGCGCTCGGCGGGCAACGGAAGATGCCGCCGCATCGGTGGGAGCAGCCACCGATGCGACGGCATCGATCGGGACTGGCCTAGGAGAACTAGGCCAGAACTAGGCCAGCGCGATCCTCGCGAGCGCTCTGACGTGCACGAACGTCTCAGACGTCGTAGTAGAGCTCGAACTCGTGCGGGTGCGGCCGCAGACGAATCGGGTCCACCTCGGCGGAGCGCTTGTAGTCGATCCACGTCTCGATCAGGTCGGGCGTGAAGACGTTGCCCGCCGTGAGGAAGTCGTGGTCGGCCTCGAGACGGTCGAGGACCTCGCCCAGCGAGCCCGGGACCTGCTGGATGAGCGCGTGCTCCTCCGGGGGCAGCTCGTACAGGTCCTTGTCGACCGGCTCCGGGGGCTCGATGCGGTTCTGGATGCCGTCGATGCCGGCCATCAGCATGGCCGCGAACGCCAGGTACGGGTTCGACGACGGGTCCGGCACGCGGAACTCGATGCGCTTGGCCTTCGGGTTGGAACCGGTGACCGGGATGCGGATGCACGCGGAGCGGTTACGGGCCGAGTAGACCAGGTTGACCGGGGCCTCGAAGCCGGGGACCAGGCGGTGGTAGGAGTTCACCGTCGGGTTGGTGAAGGCCAGCAGCGAGGGGGCGTGCTTGAGCAGGCCGCCGATGTACCAGCGGGCCGTGTCGGACAGGCCGCCGTAGCCCTTCTCGTCGAAGAACAGCGGCTCGCCGTCCTTCCACAGGGACTGGTGCACGTGCATGCCCGAGCCGTTGTCGCCGAACAGCGGCTTCGGCATGAAGGTGGCCGACTTGCCGTTGTTGTGGGCCACGTTCTTCACGACGTACTTGAAGAGCATGACCTTGTCGCCGGAGATCGCCAGCTTGTCGAAGCGGTAGTTGATCTCCTGCTGGCCGGCGGTGCCGACCTCGTGGTGCGCGCGCTCGACACCCAGGCCCAGCGCGTCCAGCTGCAGGCTGATCTCGTCGCGGATGTCGGCGAAGCCGTCCACCGGCGGGACCGGGAAGTAGCCACCCTTGTAGGGGATCTTGTGGCCGAGGTTGCCACCCTCCTCCTCGCGGCCGGTGTTCCAGGCCGCCTCGAAGGAGTCGATCTTGTAGAACGACTCGTTCTGCGC
>Ga0160458_100303_pt1 | contig 29442 bp, 27 predicted proteins | sample HID1973I_E6MG_FD_108247 | JGI IMG/M metagenome (GOLD analysis project Ga0160458, IMG submission 108247) | Enriched mosquito-associated microbial communities from UW Madison campus, WI, USA - HID1973I_E6 MG | ecosystem: Host-associated > Arthropoda: Insects > Digestive system > Unclassified ...
CAGTAACACCAGTCACATTCTGTCACTCGTGCACCAGGGGTCACACCATGACGCAGCCCACCGCCAGCCGCTCGGATGCACGTCGCATCGCGACGACCAGCACCGGCGCCATCGCGCTCGCCGCCATCGCCGTGTCCGCCACCGGGTCCGGCGCGCAGGCCGACGAGCGCTACACCGTGCGCCCGGGTGACACCGTGAGCCACATCGCCGCGCGCACCGGTACGTCGATCACCTCCATCGCGCAGGCCAACTCGCTGGCCGACGCCTCGCGCATCCAGGTGGGCCAAGTCCTGACGATCCCGACCAAGCACGCGGCCACGACGACGGCCACCAAGCACACCGCCAAGGTGACCCACACCGTGCGCGCGGGCGAGACCGTGAGCGCGATCGCCTCCAGGTACTCGACGACCGTCGCGAAGGTGGTCAAGCTCAACCACCTCGACGCGCGTGCGCTCATCCGGATCGGTCAGGTCCTCACGATCTCCGAGGCGACGACGACCTCGACCACGTCGGCGGCGAAGCCGGCGAGCACGTCCGGCGCGTCGAGCCGCTACACCGTCAAGGCCGGCGACACCGTCGGCGCGATCGCGAGCCGCCACGGCCTGACCGTCGCGGCCATCGTCAAGGCCAACCACCTCGACGCCCGCGCCCTGATCCGCATCGGCGACGTGCTGACGCTTCCCGGGGCCGCGTCCTCGTCGAGCAGCTCGAAGGCGTCCTCCTCGAAGCAGGCGGTCCCCAGCACGTTCGAGGGCCGGACCTACTCCGCGGCCGTCGTCGGCGCCGCCAACGCCAACAAGAACACGCTGGTGAGCACCGGTGTCCCGTCGCCCGCCACGATGCAGGCCAAGGTCCGCGCCACCGCGCGGGCGATGGGCGTCGACCCCGCTCTGGCCCAGGCCGTCGCGTTCCAGGAGTCCGGGTTCAACCACACCTCGGTCTCCCCCGCCAACGCCATCGGCGTCATGCAGGTGATCCCGTCCGCCGGCGAGTGGGCGTCCCAGCTCGTCGGGCGGCACCTCAACCTGCTGGACCCGGACGACAACGTCACGGCCGGCGTCGCGATCCTGCGCTCGCTGGTCCGCACGTCGCCCGACCTCCCCCGCGCGATCGCCGGCTACTACCAGGGCGCGACATCCGTGAAGAAGTACGGGATGTTCTCCGACACGCGTCGGTACGTCGCCAACGTGCAGACGCTCATGGCGCGATTCCGCTGACTCGCCCGACCAGCGGATTGACACCCGCCCGCCTCCCCCGGTCTGCGCCCGGGCGCCCGTAGAATCTCGCGCGTGGGAACAACCGTCACCGATCCGCTCCTCGGCCGCCTGGTCGACGGGCGGTACGAGGTCGTGTCCCGCATCGCCCGCGGAGGCATGGCCACCGTGTATCTCGCGGTCGACCGACGCCTGGACCGCGACGTCGCGCTCAAGGTCATGCACCCGCACCTCGCCGAGGGAGCCTCGGGCGCCGACTTCGTCGCCCGGTTCCGTCGCGAGGCCCGCACCGCCGCCCGTCTCACCCACCCCGGCCTCGTCGGCGTGTACGACCAGGGAGTCGACGGCGAGACCAGCTACCTGACCATGGAGTACGTCGACGGCGTGAACCTGCGCCGCCGCATCGGCGAACGCGGGGCACTGTCGGTCGGCGAGGCGCTCGGCGTCGCTGCCGCCGTCCTCGACGCCCTCGCCGCGGCGCACCGCGCCGGCCTCGTCCATCGCGACGTGAAGCCCGAGAACGTCCTGATCGCGACGGACGACCGCGTGAAGCTGGCCGACTTCGGCCTCGCCCGTGCCGTCACCGAGGTCACGTCGACGACGACCGGCACCGTGCTCGGCACGGTCGCGTACCTTGCGCCCGAGCTCGTGGTCCGCGGCGCGAGCGACGCACGCACCGACGTCTATGCGTGCGGCGTCCTGATCTTCGAGATGCTCACCGGCCGTCAGCCCTTCACGGGCGAGACACCCATCCAGGTCGCGTTCCAGCACGTCAACAACGACATCCCGGCGCCCTCGGACCTGGTCGACTGGCTGCCGATCGAGGTCGACGAGCTGGTGCGCTCGCTCGCGGCGCGAGACCCCGAGGACCGACCGGTCGACGCGGGCGCAGCGGCCGAGCTGCTGCGGCGCACCCGCGCAGCGCTCGACGACGAGACGCTCGAGCGTCGCGCGGACGTGGCCCCGTCGATCGTCCTGCCCGCCGCGACGGACCCCGACGAGACCGACCTCACGTCCGACCCGGTCGTCGCCACCGCGGACCCGGGCGACGACACGCCCGACGACCACGCGACGAAGCGCCTCGAGACCGGATCGACCGTCGCCCTGCCGATCGGCCTGAACGGCGCCCTCGTCGCCCCGGCCGGTCCGCCCCCGCCCGCGGCCCACGCGCGCGGCCGGCGCCGCCGCGGCCGGATCCTCGTCGCCCTGCTCGTCGTCCTCGCGCTCGTCGGCGGCGGCGTGTGGTGGTACGCCACCCACGGCCCGGGATCGTGGACCACCGTCCCCACCGTCGCCGGGCAGAGCCAGGAAGTGGCGGAGGCTGCGCTCGACGCCCACGGGCTCGACGCCCACGCCACGGAGAGCTACGACCCGAAGGTCCCGTCCGGCGAGGTCATCTCCAGCGACCCCGCGTCCGACGCCCGCGCACGCAAGGGCTCCACCGTCGAGCTCAGCATCTCCAAGGGCCCCGACTACGTGAACGTGCCGTCCGGGGTCGTCGGGAAGATGCAGAAGGACGCCGAGACGAAGCTCGACGAGGCAGGCCTGAAGGTCGCGTACGCGGCACCGCAGTACGACAGCAAGGCCTCCGTGGGCGAGGTGCTCACCGCGACCCTGCCCGACGAGTCACCCGCCGACCCCGGGACGCGCACCACCCGCGGGACGACCGTCACGCTCACCCTCTCCCAGGGGCCCGAGCCGGTCACCGTCTCGAGCGTCGTCGGCGCGACGCTCGCCGACGCCGAGGACCAGCTCAAGGGCGACGGCCTGAAGGTGAAGACCACCAAGGCCTACAGCGACACCGTCCCCGAGGGCAGCGTCATCAGCCAGGACCCCCTGTCCGGTGACAAGGCCTACAAGGGCGACACCGTCACGCTCAAGGTCAGCAAGGGGCACGCCCCCGTGGTCGTGCCCAACGTCGAGCGCACCGGTTTCGCGGACGCGAAGAAGACGCTCGAGGACCTCGGGTTCGTCGTCAAGCGAGAGACGTCGTGGGGCGGCCTGCTCAACCAGGTCGTCGACCAGAGCGTCGACGCCGACACCGAGGCGCCGTTCGGCTCCACCATCGTGCTCACGGTCGTCTGACCTCGTCCCGACGGCGCGCGGTCCGGAAGACGCGGAGGGCGCGACGTCTCGCTGCCGTCGCGCCCTCCGCGTTCGTCCGATCAGGAGGCTCGCAAGAGCTCCGCCACCTGGAAGGCCAGCTCCAGCGACTGCTGGTGGTTCAGGCGCGGGTCGACGAGCGTCTCGTAGCGACGCCCCAGACCCTCGTCGTCGATCTCCTCGGACCCGCCGAGGACCTCGGTGACGTCGTCGCCCGTGAGCTCGATGTGCAGACCACCGGGGACGGTGCCGAGCGCGCGGTGCACCTCGAAGAAGCCCGTGACCTCGTCCATGACGTCGGAGAACCGCCGCGTCTTGTAGCCGGACGCCGACGTGATGCCGTTGCCGTGCATCGGGTCGCACACCCACGTCACGGGACGACCGTCGGCCGCCACCTTCTCGACGAGAGCCGGAAGCAGGTCACGCACCTTGCTCGCACCCATGCGGGTGATGAACGTGATGCGCCCCTCCTCCGCGGTGGGGTTGAGCTTGTCCATCAGCGCGAGCGCGTCGTCGCCGCTGGACGTCGGGCCGAGCTTGATGCCGATGGGGTTGCGCAGGCGGGAGAAGTAGTCGACGTGCGCTCCCCCGAGCTCACGCGTGCGTTCCCCGATCCACACGAAGTGGGCCGAGCAGTCGTACGGCTGGCCGGTCCGCGAGTCGATGCGGGTCAGCGGTCGCTCGTAGTCGAGCAGCAGACCCTCGTGGCTCGAGAAGAAGTCGACCGTGCGCAGGGCGTCGAAGTCGGCCCCGCACGCCGCCATGAAGCGGATGGCCCGGTCGATCTCGGCGGCGATCTCCTCGTAGCGCGAGTAGGCCGGGTTGGCGGTGAAGCCGCGGTTCCACTCGTGCACGCGCAGCAGCGACGCGAAGCCACCGGTCGTGAAAGCCCGGATCAGGTTCAGCGTCGATGCGGACGTGTGGTACGCCTCCAGCAGCCGCTGCGGGTCCGGCGTGCGGGCCTCGGGCGTGAAGTCGTAGCCGTTGATGATGTCGCCGCGGAACGCCGGCAGGGTCACCCCGTCGCGCGTCTCGCTGTCCGACGAACGCGGCTTGGCGTACTGCCCCGCCATGCGACCCATCTTGACGACGGGCAGGCTCGCGCCGTAGGTCAGGACGACCGCCATCTGCAGGATCGTCTTGATCTTGTTGCGGATGTTGTCCGCCGTCGCCTCACCGAACGTCTCGGCGCAGTCGCCGCCCTGGAGCAGGAACGCCTCGCCCCGTCCCGCCGCGGCCAGCTGGGCGCGCAGCGCATCGGACTCGCCGGCGAACACCAGCGGCGGGAGCTGCTCGAGGCGGGTGGTCACGCGTGCAAGAGCATCGGCATCCGGCCATGCCGGCTGCTGGCCGGCGGGCAGGTCGCGCCATGCGTCGAGACCCTCGACGACCCCGGGGGCCGGTGCGACGGTCATGAGTGGCTCGCCGGCACGAGGTCCTGCCCGATGTCGGCCAGGAGCGCGCCGAACCAGGGCTGGGAGACGTCGAAAGCCTTGCCGCCCGCGATGCGCGGGAACTCGATGGCGCGCAGCAGGTCGCCCTGCTCCTCGTCGTGCCCGATCACGCCGGACTCGCCGCGCAGGGCGCACTCGACGGCCAGGTCGGTCATGGACTTGATGAGACGCAGGTCCTCGGCGTTCGCGGCCGCGGCGCGCGAGTAGTAGCCCGACTTCTGGACCATCGTCTTCTCGGCGCCCAGCTTCTCGCCGAACTGCTTGGCGAACCACTGACCGGGGTTGACGGTGTCGAGCTTCACGTGGCCGAACGGGTCGCGCTCCACCGGCGTGCCGGCGGCCTCGAGCTGCTCGACGATCTCGTGCATGCCCGCACCCTCGGACAGGAAGATGTTGACGTTGCCCTGGCTGTCCATCACGCCCTTGAGGCGCTCGGCCTCGGCGTCGATGTCGAGCGCGAGCTCGGGCACGAACACCGCGTGGATGTCCCAGCGCTCGCGGATGAGGCCGATGCCCGGCACCCACTCCTGCTGGTCGAGCCACTTGCGGTACTCGACCGCGGCGGCGGCGGTGAGCCAGCCGCAGTGCCGGCCCATGACCTCGTGCACGATGAGCATGCGCGGGCCCGAGCGGTGCTCGCCGATGATGTTCGCGGCGAAGCCGGCGGCCTCCTCGGCGGCGGTCCACGCGCCGAGCGACTGGCGGATCGGCACCACGTCGTTGTCGATCGTCTTGGGCAGACCCACGACCGTCAGGCCGTAGTCGTTCTCCGCGAGGTACGCGGCCAGGTCGGCGGCCGTCGTGTTCGTGTCGTCGCCACCGATGGTGTGCAGCACGTCGACGCCGTCGGCCTTGAGCTGCTCCGCGGCGACCTGGAGCGGGTCCTGCCCCTCCTGCACCAGGCCGCGCTTGACGCAGTCCTTGGCGTTGGTGAGCTTGACGCGCGAGTTGCCGATGGGCGAGCCGCCGAACCGGTGCAGGATGCCGGCGTTCTTGCGGACCTCGTCGCTGATGACGATCTTGTCCCCGCGCAGGAGGCCGTAGTAGCCGTGCTCGTAGGCGATGATCTCGATGTCCGGCGCGATCTCGGTGTAGCGCTCGATGAGGCCACCGACGGCGGAGGACAGGCACGGAGCGAAGCCACCCGCGGTCAGGAGCGCGACGCGACGAACCGACATGAGAAACACCTCTCGTTGAACTGCACGGGAACTGGTACGAGCTGCTGCGGGCCTGTGGCCCGCACGCGGCCGGGACGGTGGACGTCACCGACGGCGGAGCACGTCCGTCATCCTACTGACGTCGCGTCGCCGTCCTGCGGGGGGACCGGAACCTGGACGTCGGGGGCGGGTCGCCCGCCCGGAGCTGCGGGGAGCTGGTCGGCGGACTCGCCGCTCGCCGCGGGGTGACCGGTCGCGATGCGCGCCTTCTGGGTCGCCGCGTAGACGTCCACGTACTCCTGGCCGGACAGGCTCATGATCGCGTACATGATCTCGTCGGTCACCGAGCGCAGGATGAACCGGTCGTTCTCCATCCCTCGATATCGACTGAAGTCGAGCGGCTCGCCGACGACCATCCCGATGCGCATGACCTTGGGGATCGTGCGGCCCAGCGGCTGCGCGACGTCCGTGTCCACCATGGCGACGGGGATCACGGGGGCACCGGACTCGATCGCCAGGCGCGCGATGCCCGTCTTCCCGCGGTACAGGCGCCCGTCCGGGCTGCGCGTCCCCTCGGGGTAGATGCCGAACAGGCCACCCTCCTCGAGCCTGCGCAGACCCGTGCGCAGCGCGGCCTCGCTGGCCTTGCCGCCGCCGCGGTCCACGGGGATCGTGCCGACGCCGCGGAAGAAGCCCGCCTGGAGGCGGCCCTTGAGCCCGCTCCCGGTGAAGTACTCCTGCTTGCCGATGAACACGAGCTCGCGGTCCAGCATGAGCGGCAGGAAGAACGAGTCGATGACCGCCAGGTGGTTGCTGGCGAGGATCGCCCCGCCCTCGGTGGGGATGTTCTGGGCACCACGGATCCACGGTCGGTAGACCAGGTGCAGGAGCGGACCCACGAAGACCCGCTTCATCAACCAGTAGAACAAGTGCTCACCTCTCCAGCGAACGTGCCTGCCAGCATGCCGCATCGCGGCCCGGACTCCCGACCCGCACCGTCCGACTCTAGAGTGCTCTCATGGCTCCTCGCCCCGACGACCCGGACGAGCCGGCCCGCGGACCCGAAGGCGACGTCCCCGGACCGGGTGTCGAGCGACCCGACCCGGGCGCCGACGCCTCGGCACCCGTGGACGATGCCGCGTGGGCGGCCATCGTCGCCCAGCTGAACGAGGTCGACAGTGCCGACGCGCCGACGCGTACCGACGAGGCGCCCGAGCGGACCGGTCTCGACTTCCCGGTGGCACCGTGGGTCACGACGCCGCACGTCGTCCGCGCGGCCGACGAGCCCCCGGCGGCCGCCCGCGACTGGGACGGCACCTCGCAGTACGACGACGCCGAGGCGACCGTCGACGAGGCGGAGGCCTTCCAGCCGCCGGACCCGGGACCCGTGCTCGGCGGCGACCCGCTGCTGACGATGGCGTGGCTCGCCGCCGCCGGCATGCCGATCTTCCTGCTCGTCGTCCTCATCGCCTGGTCCGGCGCCCCCGCCGCCCTGGTGCAGGCGGCGTGCGTCGTGTTCGTGCTGGGTGTGGGCGTGCTCGTCTGGCGCATGCCCAGCCGACGCGACCCCGGCGACGACGACACGGGCGCCGTCGTCTGAGGCGCCGCCCCTCGGGGCGCGCGCGGTGCGATCGCGGGTCAGATCCGAGCCAGGTCTGCCGCACCGACCATGCCGGCGTCGTTGCCCATCGACGCGACCACGAACGGCGCCTCGGGCCGGTGTCCCCGGCCCGAGAGCTGCTCGCTGAACGCCTTGCGCGCGGGTGCCAGGAGCAGGTCACCGGCGGCCGCGACGCCGCCGCCCACGACGATGAGCGCGGGGTCGAGCAGCGCGGTCGCAGAGGCCGCACCCTCACCGAGCCACCGCCCGAGCTCGGCGAGCAGCTCGATCGCGAGCGCGTCACCCTCCTGCGCCGCACGCGTCACGTGCGGCCCGGTGATCTTCTCGACCTCGCCACCGGCCAGCTCCAGGATGCGGGCGGCACGCGCTCGCTGGGTGAGCACGGCGGCCTGGGCGTCGCGGACCAGCGCACTGCCAGACGTGTACTGCTCCCAGCAGCCCTCGTGGCCGCACCCGCAGTAGTGCCCGCCGGGGACGACCCGCATGTGGCCGATCTCGGACGCGACTCCCCAGGCCCCGCGGACCAGCTCGCCGCTCGAGACGATCGCGCCACCGAGCCCGGTGCCCACGGTCAGCGTCAGCATGTCGTCGACGTCGCGCGCGGCGCCGAAGCGGAACTCGGCCCAGCCGGCGGCGTTCGCGTCGTTCTCGACGACGATGTCCACGTTGTCGTCGATCAGCGCAGCCACGTTGTCGCGCAGCGGGTAGTCGCGCCAGGCGATGTTGGGTGCGAACAGGACGCCCGAGCGGTCCGCCGCGACGAACCCGGCGGCGGCCAGGCCGATCGCGCCGATGTCGTACTTCGAGCTCAGCTCGCCGTAGACGTCGGCGATGGCGCGGTCGATGCTCGCGGCGTCGTCGGGCGCAGTGTCGCGGCGCGTCTGCGCGAGGATCGTGCCCTCGTCGTCCACGACGCCCGCCGCGATCTTGGTCCCGCCGATGTCCACACCGATGGCGTGCATGTGTGAGTGCTCCTACGCGATGGTCGAATGAGGACCGCCTGCGGTGCGGTCCGGTGGACCACGCTAGCGGTCGCCACGGGTTGATGCGGACGACGTTCGTCCCGGGCACACTGTGCCGATCGGCGGACATCCGCGAACAGCGGAACCTACTCGCGAGTAACTTCGCGTATCCTCTGCTCACGCTTCGCCACCTGCCACTGGAGTCAGCATGGACGAGTCCCGTACGCCCCTGCTCATCGAGGTCGACCCGTCGAGCAACCTCAACACCCTCTTCGCCGCCCGCGTCGACGCCGACCCGGACGGTCCCGTCGTCGAGCACAAGACGCAGGAGGACGGCCCCTGGATCCCCCTGTCGGCGCGCGAGTACGACGCCGAGATCGTCGCTGCGGCCAAGGGCCTCGTCGCCCTCGGCGTGGCCCCCGGGGACCGCGTCGGCATCATGTCGCGCACGCGCTACGAGTGGTCACTGCTCGACTGGGCCGCGTGGGCCGTGGGTGCCGTTCCCGTCCCGCTGTACGAGACGTCGTCGGCCGAGCAGGTCGCCTGGATCCTGACGGACGCAGGCGTCTCGTTGCTGGTCGTCGAGTCGGCCGCGCACGCGGCGACCGTCGCCGAGGTGCTCCCGGACACGCCCGACGTGCGCAAGGTCCTGGTCATCGACGAGGGTGCCGTCGACGAGCTCGTCGCGGCTGGACAGGACGTGAGCGACGACGAGATCGTCCGCCGGCGCGGCCTGGCCGACCTGGCCGACGTCGCGACCGTCATCTACACGTCCGGCACGACCGGCCGCCCCAAGGGCGTCGAGCTCACGCACGGCAACTTCTACGAGCTGACCGTCAACACGGTCGCCGACCTCAACGTGGTGGTCGCCGAGCCGGGCTCGCGCACCCTGCTGTTCATGCCGCTGGCCCACGTGTTCGCGCGCTTCATCCACGTGCTCGCGATCCCCGCTGGCGCGGTCCTGGGCCACACGCCGGACACCCGCACGCTGCTCGACGACCTCGCCTCGTTCCAGCCGACGTTCATCCTCGCCGTGCCGCGCGTGTTCGAGAAGGTCTACAACTCCGCCGAGCAGAAGGCCGCGGCCGGCGGCAAGGGTGCGATCTTCCAGCGTGCTGCCAAGACCTCGATCGTCTACTCGCGGGCGCTCGACACCCCCCGCGGCCCGAGCCCGTGGCTCCGCCTGCAGCACAAGGTGGCCGACGTCCTGGTGCTGTCGAAGCTCCGCAAGGCGCTCGGTGGCCGGGCGCGCTGGGCCATCTCGGGCGGCGCGCCGCTCGGTGAGCGGCTCGGACACTTCTACCGGGGCGTCGGGCTGGTGGTCCTCGAGGGCTACGGACTGACCGAGACCACGGCTCCGGCCACGGTGAACCGGCCCGACACGACGAAGATCGGCTCCGTCGGGCGCCCCCTGCCCGGCACCGCGGTGCGGATCGCCGACGACGGCGAGGTGGAGGTCAAGGGCATCCAGGTGTTCCGTGGCTACCACTCCAACGACGCGGCCACCGCGGAGTCCCTGCAGGACGGCTGGTTCAAGACGGGCGACCTGGGCGCGATCGACGAGGACGGGAACCTGTCGATCACGGGCCGCAAGAAGGAGATCATCGTCACCGCGGGCGGCAAGAACGTCGCCCCCGCCGTGCTCGAGGACCGCCTGCGCGCGCACCCGCTGATCAGCCAGGTCGTCGTCGTCGGCGACCAGAAGCCGTTCATCGGTGCGCTCGTCACCCTCGACCCCGAGGGCGTGCCCGGCTGGCTCGCGGCCCACGGCAAGCCCGCGCTCACGCTCGAGCAGGCAACGACCGACGCCGACGTGCTGGCTTCCATCGACCTGGCCGTCGAGAAGGCGAACACGGCGGTGTCCCGGGCCGAGTCGATCCGCAAGTACCGCATCCTCGACACCGACCTCACGATCGCGAACGGCTACCTCACGCCCAAGCTGAGCGTGAAGCGCTCGATCGTGCTCAAGGACTTCTCGGCAGAGGTCGAGGCGCTCTACACGGACGAGCGCGAGGGCTGACGCGCCGGCGCGCGGAGCCCGCCCTCACACGGCGGGCTCCATGCGCAACGGGGGCACGAGCCCGGACGCGGCGAGCACGCCGATCGCGCGCTGCTCCGCCGGGTCGAGCTCCAACCCTTCCGACGCGACGACGCGCCTGATCGCCTCGGACGGCCGCCCGATCGTCAGGAACGTCACCACGCAGTCGTCGCACGCAGCCGGGCCGGCCTTGCCGACGGTGCAGGTCTCGCAGTCGATCCTCATGCGCGGCAACCTAGCGACGGGGTCTGACACGGCCTGTGCCGCGGGGGCTCAGACCCGGTTGAGCCGCGCGACCAGGGTCGCCGACGGCACCACCCACGCGCCGTCGGACTCCGCGTCGCGTGCCACGGCCTGGTCGCTCGTCACGACGACGACCACGCGACCGGGCGGCTCCGCGCGCACGAGGCGGCGGATGAGGTCGTCGGCGATCTCGCCGACGGAGAACCGCACGCGCACGCCCCGCGCGTACCCGCCGGGCGGCATGGCGGTCTCCTGACCGTCGAAGCAGCACGTGATCTCGGCACCCGTGCGCGCCGCGACAACGGCCAGACCATCGACGAGCCGGCGACGCTGCTCGTCGAGCGGCAACGCGCCGAACCCCGTCTTGGAGACGTTGTAGCCGTCCACCAGCAGGTGCGCCCACGGCTGACGCAGCACCTCGTCGAGCAGGGCGGGGTCGTCGAGAGACCGCCCACGGGAGCCCTGCCGCTGGGCGTCGGCCGGCGCGGGCGGCGCGACGAGGTCGGCGGGGAGCTGGTCGAGAGGTGGCAGCGCGAGCTCGTGCCGCAACCCGCTCGCCGCGTCCACGATGGTGTCCAGCAGGAGCCGCACCCGGGCCTGCGCGAGCTGCCGTGCGACCCGGACCTCGGCACGCGCCTGGTCGCGCAGCGCCCCGGCCTCGCGCCGCTCGCGCACCGCCTCGTCGTGCGCCGCCGCAGCGGCCTCCCGCTCGCGACGCGCCTCGTCGAGCGTGTCAGCCGCCTGCTCGACCGCACGGCGTGCCTCGCTGCGGGCACGGTCCGCGTCGGACCGCAGCCGGCGCAGCTCGCGCTGGTTGGCGGCCAGCTCGTCGCGGGCCAGCCGCGCGGCCGCCAGCGCCTCGTCCCGCTCCGCGCGGGCCCGGTCGACGGCTGCCGTCGCCCGGACCAGTCGCGCATCGGTCGGTTCATCGGCGGGCTCCACGGGCGGTACCAGCGCCGCCCAGTCGTCGCGGCGCAGCCACGCCCCGGCCGCGGCGTCGAGGTCCGGCGCCCCGGCCGGTGAGGTCCCCTCCTCCATCTCCCCGGAGGGCTCCTCGCCGTCGACCGCCGACGACGCGGACCGCGTCGCCCACACCCGCGCGACGCGCGCCCGGAACGGGTCGCCCTGGAGCGCGGACCACAACGGTCCGGCTCCGGCCGACGCGCGCTTGCGTGGGGCGAACCGCGCGACGGCGCGCAGGCCGGCAGGCACCTCCGCGGGCTCCATCTCCCCCAGCACCTCGGCGGCGAGCGCCACCAGGCGGGCCTGCAGCGCAGGCGGGACCTGACCGGTGCTCATCCGCCCAGACTAGGTGCGCCGCGGCGTGCCGCACGGCGGTGTGGGCGGTCGTGGGTAGCGTCCGTCAGGTGTCGACCGTCCGCCGCCTGCGCCCCGTATGGGCCCAGCAGTCCGTCGACCCCGGAGCGCGTGCGATCCAGCCGAGCCTCGACGACGTGGGGACGCCGCTGTCCGAGGTGACCTTCGTGGTCGTCGACCTGGAGACGACGGGCGGCACGCCTGCCGACTGTGCGATCACCGAGATCGGCGCCGTCAAGGTGCGGGGCGGCGAGGTCCTCGGCGAGTTCCAGACGTTGGTCGACCCGGGCGGCCCGGTCCCGCCGTTCATCCAGGTGCTGACCGGGATCACCACGACCATGCTCGTCGGCGCGCCGCCCATCGAGGAGGTCCTGCCGTCGTTCCTCGAGTTCGCGCGCGACGCGGTGCTCGTCGCGCACAACGCTCCGTTCGACGTCGGGTTCCTCAAGGCCGCCGCCGCACGCACGGGCCACCGCTGGCCCGGCAACCGGGTGCTGGACACCGTGCGGCTCGCGCGGCGCGTGGTGACGCGCGACGAGGCGCCCAACCACAAGCTCTCCAGCCTGGCTGCGCTGTTCGGCGCCACCGTGACGCCCAACCACCGTGCCCTGTCCGACGCGCGCGCCACGGTCGACGTGCTGCACGCGCTCCTGGGCCGCCTGGCGCCGCTCGGGGTGACCCACCTCGAGGACCTCGCGACGGCCACCGACCCCGTACCCGCCGACGTCCGGCGCAAGCGCACGCTGGCCGACGGGCTGCCCGACTCCCCCGGCGTGTACCTGTTCCGCGGTCCCGGCGACGAGGTGCTGTACGTCGGCACGTCGACGACCTCCCTGCGGCGGCGGGTCCGCTCCTACTTCACGTCGTCCGAGAAGCGCGGCCGGATCACCGAGATGGTCCGGATCGCCGAACGCGTCGACCCGGTGGTGTGCGCGACGCCCCTGGAGGCACGGGTCCGCGAGCTGCGCCTCATCGCCGAGCACTCCCCGCGCTACAACCGACGCTCGCGCTTCCCCGAGCGGATGCCGTGGGTCCGGCTCACGTCCGAGCCGTACCCACGGCTGTCGGTGGTCCGCGACGTGCGCGACGAGGACGGCGCCGCCTACATCGGTCCGTTCGGGTCGGCGCGCACGGCCACGCTCGCGGTCGACGCGTTGCACGAGAGCTTCGAGATCCGCCAGTGCACGCGCCGGCTGCCGCTCGTCGCGACGCCGGGTGCGTCGTCGTGCGCCCTGGCGGGCATGGGTCGGTGCGGGGCGCCGTGCGTCGGGACGCAGGGCGCCGACGAGTACGCGATGCTCGTCGAACGCGTCCGACGGGCCATGACGAGCGACCCGGCGCCGGTGGTCGCGGCGCACGCCGCGAGGCTGCAGCAGCTCGTCGACCAGCAGCGGTACGAGGAGGCCGCGACGGTGCGGGACCGGCTCGGTGCGTTCCTGCGGGGCGCGTCGCGTGCGCAGCGACTGGACCCGTTGGCGCGCTGCGCCGAGCTCGTGGCCGCGGCCCGCACGCCGGACGGCGGGTGGGAGCTGGTGCTCGTCCGGCACGGGCGCCTGGCCGCGACCGCGCGGGTCGAACGACGCACCGACCCACGCCCCGTGATCGCGACGCTGCGCGAGACGGCCGCGCACGTGGTCGCCCCGGTCGCTCCGGCCCCGGCGGCGCACCCGGAGGAGACCGACCTGGTCCTGGCGTGGCTCGACCAGCCGGGTGTACGCCTCGTCCACGTCGACGGTGTCTACGCCTACCCGGTCCGGTCAGCCCTGGCCGATCCCGACACGGCTGCAGCGCTGGACGCGCACGGTCGTCTTCTGGCCGGTGTCGAGGAGTCGACCGGCATCGGCGCGGACTCCCGCCCGGCGCGGCCGGAGGCGGATCTCGGCGCAGCGGTCCCGCGCACGGCATGATGAATGCATGCTGACTGCGATCGTCCTCATCGACACCGACGCCGCCCGGATCCCCGAGGTCGCCGCCGCCATCGCCGAGATCCCCGGCGTGACCGAGGTCTACTCGGTCACCGGCGAGGTCGACCTCATCGCGCTGGTGCGTGTGCGCGAGCACGACGACCTCGCCGACGTGATCGCCGACAAGGCGAGCAAGATCGAGGGCGTCATCCGCACCCAGACGTACATCGCGTTCCGCACGTACTCGAGGCACGACCTGGACCAGGCGTTCGCGCTCGGGCTGGAGGACTGAACCGGAGCGGAGCGAATCGTGAGGGCGAGCGCAGCGAGCCCTCGCGATTCGCGGAGCGGAGGTTCAGTCCGACCACAAGCACAGTGGACTGCCCCGCACCAGACAGACCAACCCGCGCGCAGCGAGCCCTCGCGATCTGATCCCGCCGACCGAACCGCCCCATCGCGCGTCGGTTTCCCAGCACGGGTAGTCGAGCTACCGCAGGCGACGCGCTCGCGGCAGTCGCGCACGCAGCAGTCGGGAGCCCCGGGTCACGCGCTCGCTGCTCGCCAACGCTCCAGCGCACCAGCGGCCGCCCCTGAGTCGAGGGACGCCCGGCCCAGCTCGATCCCGGCGGCCAGACGCTCGAGCAAGGGGCCCTCGGCGGTGCCGGGCAGCGTCCCGTCGGCGACGAGCGCCGCGGCGACGTTGAGGAGCACCGTCTCGCGGACGGGGCCGGGCTCGCCGGCGAGCAGCCGGCTCGCGACGTCGGCGTTGAAGGCCGCGTCGGCGCCGCGCAGGTCGGCGAGCGTGACGGGTGCGACGCCCAGGTCGGTGGGCCAGTCGACGACCGACGCGGTGACGCCGCCGTCGCGCGCCTCCCAGACCTGCGTGGGCCCGGTGGCTGCGATCTCGTCGAGCCCGTTGCCGTCCACGTCGCCGCGGAACACGAGCGCGCTCTTGCCCCGCGCGGCCAGGACCCCCGCGATGAGGGGGGCCATCCGCGCGTCGGCCACGCCGATCGCGCACGCGTCGGGCTGGGCCGGGTTGGTGAGCGGGCCCAGGAAGTTGAAGGCGGTGGCGATGCCCAGGCCGGACCGGGCCGCGGCCGTGTGCCGGAACGACGGGTGGAACACCTGCGCGAAGCAGAACGTGATCCCCGCGTCGCCCGCGATCTGTGCGACGCGCTCAGGGCTGTGGTCGAGCCGGATGCCGAGCGCCTCGAGCACGTCGGCAGACCCCGACGACGACGACGCAGCGCGGTTGCCGTGCTTGACGACGCGGATGCCCGCGCCCGCGATCACGACCGCCGACATCGTGGAGATGTTGACCGTGTGCGACCGATCGCCACCGGTGCCGACGATGTCGAGGGTCCGACCCGGTACGGAGATGCGGACGGCGTGGTCGAGCATCGTGTCCGCGAGGCCGGTGAGCTCGTCGACCGTCTCGCCCTTGGCCCGCAGCGCAACGAGGAAGCCGGCGATCTGGACGGGGCTCGCCTCGCCGCTCATGATCTCGTCCATCGCCCAGGACGCCTGCGCGGTGGTGAGGTCGCGACGTGCGACGAGCCACGTGAGGATGTCGGGCCAGGTGGGCGCGTCGCTCATCCGGCGACTGCCCGCGGCTCGAGCACGCGCGCGACGGCCGCCTGCAGCTCGATCGGGTCGAGGGGGCGACTGACCACCGCGTCCGCGTTCGACCAGGACGCGAGCCAGGCGTCCTGCGGGCGTCCGGTCAGGACGAGGGTCGGCGGGCACCGGTAGACCTCGTCCTTGAGCTGACGCGCCAGGCCCATGCCGCCGACCTTGTCGGCCTCGCCGTCGAGGATGAGCAGGTCGAGACCGCCTGTCTCGGTCGAGGCGATCACCGCGGCGGCCGTCGCCACCTCGACCCACTCGATCTCGGGCGCGTCGTGGCGCAGACGCCGGCCGACGGCGAGACGGACCTGCGCACGCGCGTCCACGTCGTCGCTGTACAGCAGGATGCGCGGGCCGGAGATGCTTGCCTGCTCGGTGCTCATGGTGGTCCTCACTCGTCGTCGACGTGCGTCCGAACGGCATCTTGGCACGACCGACGGGCACCGTGTCACGGCTCGGGCGCGGCGTGCCGCGACCGCATAGCACGGACGGGCAGGTGGGCACGGCGTGTCGGACCCGGCGCACCCCCGGCCCGAGCGTGCGCGGGGGCGCCCGTGGCCGATGATTGCGCGCCACCACGCACGTGAACCTGAGAGCCCACTGACAGATGTGAGATTCGCCGCGCGACGCGACCTGGGCCCAACGTCCCACTCGGGGCGTTGATCGGCCATAATGGCGAACGTGTCGACCGCAACGGCTGCCCCTCGCACCGCCCCCCACGTGAGCGTCAACCGACCCAACCCGGTGTCGGTAGGAACGATCGTGTGGCTCGCCAGCGAGCTCATGTTCTTCGCAGGCCTCTTCGCCATGTACTTCACGCTCCGCTCCGCGGTGCCTGACGAGTGGGCGTTGCAGACCGCCAAGCTGAACGTCACGTTCGCCTCCATCAACACCACGGTGCTGGTGCTGTCGTCCGTGACGTGCCAGATGGGCGTGTGGGCGGCCGAGCGCTTCCAGCCCGTGCGCAGCGGCAAGCTGTGGGCGGTCAACCGCTGGGGCATGAACGAGTGGATGACCCTGACGTACGTCATGGGTGCCTTCTTCATCGGCGGCCAGGTCTACGAGTACGCGAGCCTGGTGCGCGACGGTCTGACCATCTCCTCCAGCCCGTACGGCTCGGTCTTCTACCTGACGACCGGTTTCCACGGTCTTCACGTCATCGGCGGTCTGATCGCCTTCATGTTCCTGCTCGGCCGCTCGTTCTCGGCCAAGCGGTTCGGTCACCACGAGGCCACCACCGCGATCGTGACGTCGTACTACTGGCACTTCGTCGACGTCGTCTGGATCGCGCTCTTCGCGGTCATCTACCTTCTGAAGTAAGCCCGCGCGCAGTCGCGCCACCTTTGCCCCCTTCCCCCCATGTGCGAGACGAGGAACGATCCGTGAAGGCACTCGCAGCCCGCAGGCACGATCGGCGCGCGCCGATCGTCCTGCTCCTGCTGGCGCTGCTGCTCACCGGTGGCCTGTACGCAGTACTGGCCCCCACATCGGCCGATGCGGCTGCCGCTGCTCCCAGCGCGAGCGACATCCAGACCGGTGAGAAGCTGTTCCAGGCCAACTGCGCGACGTGCCACGGCCCGTCCGGTGCCGGTACCGCGAGCGGCCCGTCGCTCATCGGTGTAGGTGCGGCAGCGGTCAACTTCCAGGTCGGGACCGGCCGCATGCCGGCGCAGCAGAACGGCCCGCAGATCGAGGCCAAGCCCGTCCAGTTCGACGACGAGCAGATCAGCCAGCTCGGTGCGTTCGTCGCGTCCCTCGGCGCCGGGCCTGCGGTCCCGACCGAGGACCAGGTCGACCCGAGCAAGGGCAACTCCGCCAACGGCATGGCTCTGTTCCGCACGAACTGCGCCATGTGCCACAACGCGGTGGGCGCCGGCGGCGCGCTCTCGCGCGGCAAGTTCGCCCCGAAGCTGTGGGAGACCAGCCCCACGCACCTGTACGAGGCCATGCTGACCGGCCCGCAGTCGATGCCGGTCTTCAGCGACACCAACCTGTCGCCCGACGAGAAGCGCGACATCATCGCGTTCATCAGCGAGCAGGGTGACGTGGCCCCCGGTGGCCTCGACCTCGGTTCGCTCGGCGCCGTCAGCGAGGGCCTGTGGGCCTGGATCGTCGGCATCGGCCTGCTCATCGGCGCGGCCGTCTGGATCGGAGCGAAGTCCTCGTGAGCACGCACGACACCCACTCCCACGAGCTCGAGCCGCACGGCGACGGGACGCTGCCGGACCGGTTCGAGAACCCGGGCCACCCGGAGCACCACCAGCGCCTGGGCGACCTCGACCCCAAGGCCAACAAGAAGGCCGAGCGCCAGGTCCTCGCGCTGTTCACGGTCTCGGTGGTGGGCACGATCGCCTTCGCCGTCGCGTACTTCGCGCTCGGTGACCCGACGACCGACCCGACGAAGATCGCGTCCGCGACGCGGACCGAGAACCTCTGGCTGGGCCTGACCCTCGCGTTCGCGCTGCTCGGCATCGGCACCGGGGCCGTCCACTGGGCCAAGACGCTCATGAACGACCACGAGATGAGCGAGGAGCGGCACGCGATCGCCAGCGACGCCGAGTCGCGCGAGGCCGCGTTGCAGGCGCTGCAGGACGGTGCCGAGGACTCGGGCATCAGCCGCCGTGGGGCGCTCAAGGGGGCCGTGATCGGTGCGCTCGCGCTGTTCCCCATCACCATCGCGCTGCCGCTGATCGGCAACATCGGTGGCGACTGGAACGTCGGCAAGCTGAAGCACACGATGTGGAAGAAGGGCACCCGCCTCGCCCGGGACCCCTCCGGCCGCGCGATCAAGGCCTCCGACGTCACCATCGGCTCGGTCTTCCACGTCATCCCCGAGAACCTCGAGGAGGCGGAGCACCCGCTGGACGAGAAGGCCAAGGCCGTCGTCCTGCTGATCCGGCTCGACCCGCGGGACATCAAGTCCGAGCAGGGTGAGGGCTGGTCGTACGACGGCATCGTCGCGTACTCCAAGATCTGCACGCACGTCGGGTGCCCGGTGGCCCTGTACGAGCAGCAGACGCACCACCTTCTCTGCCCGTGCCACCAGTCGACGTTCGACGTCGCGGACAGCGCCAAGGTCGTGTTCGGCCCCGCGAAGCGGGCCCTGCCCCAGCTGCCGATCACGATCGACGACGAGGGCTACCTCATCGCGCAGAGCGACTTTCACGAGCCGGTCGGCCCGAGCTTCTGGGAGCGGAAGAAGTGACCACCACATCGACCCCGACGCCCGCCGCGAAGGCGGCCGGCGCGACGGCGGACTACCTGGACCAGCGCACCGGGATCGGCGTCGTCGTCAAGACGTTCGCCCGCAAGATCTTCCCCGACCACTGGTCGTTCCTGCTGGGCGAGATCGCGCTGTACAGCTTCGTCACCATCTTGATCTCGGGCGTGTTCCTCACGATGTTCTTCGTGCCGAGCATGGGCGAGACCACGTACACGGGTCCCTGGTCGTCGATGCAGGGCGTCGAGATGTCGCAGGCGTTCAGCTCGACGCTGCGTCTCTCGTTCGAGGTCCGCGGCGGTCTGCTGATGCGGCAGGTCCACCACTGGGCCGCGCTCATCTTCATGGCCGCGATCGTCACGCACATGATGCGCGTCTTCTTCACCGGCGCGTTCCGCAAGCCGCGTGAGCTCAACTGGGTCGTCGGCTTCACGCTGCTGATCCTCGGCATGCTCGCGGGCTTCTCGGGCTACTCGCTTCCCGACGACGTCCTGTCCGGCAACGGTCTGCGGATCGCCGACGGCGTCATCAAGGCCGTCCCGCTGATCGGCTCGTACACGTCCTACTTCGTGTTCGGCGGCGAGTTCCCGGGCCAGGAGCTCATCCCCCGCCTGTTCACGGTGCACGTCCTGCTGATCCCCGCGCTCATCCTCGCGCTGATCGGTCTGCACCTGCTGTTCGTCGTCCTGCACAAGCACACGCAGTACCCGGGTTCGGGCCGGACCGAGAAGAACGTCGTCGGCTACCCGGTCCTGCCGGTGTACGCGGCCAAGGCCGGCGGCTTCTTCTTCGTCGTGTTCGGCGTGATCGCCCTCATGGGTGCCACCATGTCGATCAACGCGGTGTGGAACTACGGACCGTACGACCCGTCCCCGGTCTCCGCCGGTGCGCAGCCGGACTGGTACATGCTCTTCCTCGAAGGATCGCTACGACTCATGCCCGGGCAGGCGGAGTTCGTGACATGGGGCGGGTACACGGTCAGTGCGAACATCATCATCCCGGCGATGATCGTGCCGGGGATCCTGTTCACGATGCTCGCCGCCTACCCGTTCATCGAGGCGGCCGTCACCGGCGACCGGCGTGAGCACCACGTCCTGGACCGCCCGCGCAACCGGCCGTTCCGGACCGCGTTCGGCGTGTCCATCGTCGTGGCGTTCTTCATCCTCGCGCTGGCAGGCTCCAACGACCTGATCGCGACGCACTTCCACCTGTCGATCAACGACATCACGTGGGCCTTCCGCGTCCTGATCTTCGTCGGCCCGTGGCTCTCGTTCGTCATCACCAAGCGCATCTGCCTGGGGCTGCAGCGCAAGGACCGCGAGCTGGTCCTGCACGGCCACGAGACGGGCCGGATCGTGCGGTTCGCGAGCGGTGAGTACATCGAGGTCCACAAGCCGCTGGATGCCCACGAGCGCTGGCTGCGCGTCCAGCACGAGGCCATTCGCCCGCTCGAGATCGAGCCGGCCGAAGACTCGCGCGGCGTGCGCCGCAAGGGGTACGCCCTGGACCGGATGAGGCAGCGCGTGTCGCAGGTCTTCTACGAGGACCGCGTCGAGCCGGTCACTCCTGCGGAGCTCGCCGCGTCGCACTCGCACGGTGAGCACGACGCGCTCGAGGCGGATGTTCACGAGCCCACCCAGGTGGGCGGCGGGTCACACCTCGTCGAGCCGGATGCTGAGACGGGCGCCGAGGGGCGGAATCCCCAGATCTGAGCAAGAGTTGGATGAGTCGGGCGGCTCGCCGTAGCGGCGGGCCGCCCGTTCTCGTCAGTCCCCCGCGGGACGCCCCAACGCCCCGCACACGACGCAGGAGAGGTACTCAACGCATGGCTGACTACACGCTTCCGGACCTGTCGTACGACTACGCGGCCCTCGAGCCGCACATCTCCGGCAGGATCATGGAGCTGCACCACGACAAGCATCACGCCGCCTACGTGACGGGCGCCAACACGGCGTTGGAGAAGCTCGCGGAGGCACGCGAGAAGGACGACCTGGCGGCCGTCAACCTGCACGAGAAGAACCTGGCCTTCAACCTCGGTGGTCACATCAACCACTCGGTGTTCTGGCAGAACCTCTCTCCCGAGGGCGGCGACAAGCCGGTCGGCGACCTCGCCGCCGCGGTCGACGAGTTCTTCGGTTCGTTCGACGCGTTCCAGAAGCACTTCGCGGCCAACGCCGCGGGCATCCAGGGCTCCGGCTGGTCGATCCTGGCGTGGGACTCGATCGGCGCCAAGCTCGTCATCGTGCAGCTGTACGACCAGCAGTCCAACATCGCGCTGGGCCTCGTGCCGATCGTCGTCCTGGACATGTGGGAGCACGCGTTCTACCTCGACTACGTGAACGTCAAGGCCGACTACATCAAGGCCTGGTGGAACATCGTGAACTGGGCCGACGCAGGCGCCCGCTTCGACCGCGCGCGTTCCCAGACCGCGGGGCTGATCGTCCCAGCGCTCTGACGCCTCATCTCACGACGAAGGGCGGTCCCGCGGGGCCGCCCTTCGTCGTGAGGAGGGTAGTGCCGTTATTCGCTGCCGTCGCGCGGCCCCGGCCTGCCAGGATCGCCGCCATGACACGCGAGCACCTGTCCCCCACCCTGATCAGCTGGGCCTCCGTCCTCGACGACGGCGCCCGCGAGCAGGCACTGCGCACGGCCGCCATGCCGTTCGTCTTTCCCCACCTGGCACTCATGCCCGACGCGCACCTCGGCAAGGGCGCGACCGTCGGGTCGGTGATCCCGACGCTCGGCGCCATCATCCCGGCCGCGGTCGGGGTGGACATCGGCTGCGGCATGATCGCCGTCCGCACGCAGTGGGCGGCGGAGCAGGTGCGAGCCGCAGGTGACCTCTCCTCGCTGCGCCGGGCGATCGAGAAGGCCGTGCCCCTGTCCGCGGGCGCCGCCAACCAGGTCCTCACCGAGACGGCAGCCGCTCGGGTCGCACTCCTCGAGCAGGAGGCGGCTGCGGCGGGGTTCGAGCCCGACCAGCGCCTGGGGCGCTGGCGGCTCCAGCTGGGGTCGCTGGGGTCCGGCAACCACTTCATCGAGGTGACCGCCGACGAGACCGGTACGGTCTGGCTCTTCCTGCACTCCGGGTCCCGGGGCGTGGGGAACAAGATCGCCCAGCACCACATCGCCGTGGCCCGCGAGCTGTGCGCCCGCTGGTGGATCGACCTGCCCGACCGCGACCTGGCCTACCTGGTGGAGGGGACGGACGAGTTCTGGTCGTACGTCCGCGAGCTCAGGTGGGCGCAGCACTACGCGCTGCTCAACCGTGAGGAGATGATGGATCGCGTCGTCGCCGCGATCGCCGGCCACATGGGCGAGGACGTCGACGAGCGGGAGCGCATCAACTGCCACCACAACTTCACGGAGCAGGAGACGCACTTCGGCAAGAAGGTCTGGGTCTCCCGCAAGGGGGCGATCCAAGCCGACGAGGGGCGCCCCGGGCTCATCCCGGGCTCGATGGGGACGGCGTCCTACGTGGTCGTCGGGAAGGGCGACCGGTTGTCGCTGAGCTCAGCCCCGCACGGCGCCGGGCGCAACCACTCGCGGACGGCGGCACGACGGCTGTTCACGCACGACCAGCTGCGGGAGTCGATGGTGGGCATCGAGTACCGCGACACGGAGGCGTTCCTCGACGAGATCCCCGCGGCGTACAAGGACATCGACCAGGTGATGGCGGACGCGCAGGACCTCGTGGAGGTCCGGCACGTCCTGCACCAGCTGGTGAACGTCAAGGGTGACTGAGAGGCCCGGGACACAGCGACGGCACCACCCCCGAGGGGTGGTGCCGTCGTGTGCGTAGTGCGGCGCAGCGTCAGTGCGCGTGCTGTCCGCGGGAGAACTCGAACACCCAGCCGACCAGGCCGATGACGCCGATGGCGACACCGATGCCGCTGAGCCAGAACCCGACCGCGAAGCCGAGGAACGTGACGGCGCCGGCGACGCCGATGACGAGCGGCCACCAGCTCCAGGGCGCGTAGACGCCCTGGTCGCCGGCACCCTCTTCGATCCGACCGTCCTCGTCGTCCTCAGGACGCGCGTCGATGCGGCGGGACAGGAGCGCGAAGTAGGCGCCGATCATGCCGACCATGCCGCCGACCAGCGGGATGCCGAGCATGCCGACGGCCTCGCCGTCGCTCCAGATCCCGTAGATCACGCCGATCGGGATGAAGAAGACCACCCCGTAGAGGAAGAGCTTCGTCTCGAGCTTCACTTGCCCTCCTCCTCGCGGTTCTCGTCGTCACGGACGCCGTCGGCGCGCTCGTCCAGGATCGTCGTGGACGACTGGTGCTGCTCACCGGTGCCGTTGACGACGCGCTCGGTGGCGACGGCCGTCTCACCGCTGCGGTTCGCCTCCCAGTCCAGAGGACCGGGGTTGGGCTCGACGAAGTCCATCGCGGCGACCTCCGGGTGGTGCAGGTCGAACGCCGGGCGCTCCGAGCGGATACGCGGGAGCGAGACGAAGTTGTGCCGCGGCGGCGGGCAGCTCGTGGCCCACTCGAGCGAGGCGCCGTACCCCCACGGGTCGTCGACCGTCACCTTGGGCGCGTTCTTGGCCGTCGTGTAGACGTTCCAGAGGAACGGCAGCGTCGACGCGGCCAGGATGAAGGCGCCGATGGTCGACAGCTCGTTCATCCACGTGAAGCCCTCGGCGGGCGAGTAGTCCGCGTACCGGCGCGGGAACCCGATGACGCCGAGCCAGTGCTGGATGAGGAACGTGGTGTGGAAGCCGATGAACAGCAGCCAGAAGTGCCACTTGCCGAGCGTCTCGTTCAGCATCTTGCCCGTCATCTTGGGCCACCAGAAGTAGAAGCCCGCGAACATCGCGAAGACGACGGTGCCGAAGACGACGTAGTGGAAGTGCGCCACCACGAAGTACGAGTCGGACAGCTGGAAGTCCAGCGCCGGGCTGGCCAGGATGATGCCGGTCAGACCGCCGAAGAGGAAGGTGACCAGGAAGCCGATCGTCCAGAGCATGGGCGTCTCGAAGGTGAGCTTCCCTCGCCACATCGTGCCGATCCAGTTGAAGAACTTCACACCGGTCGGGACCGCGATGAGCATGGTCATGAACGAGAAGAACGGCAGGAGCACCGAACCGGTGACGTACATGTGGTGGGCCCACACCGTCACGGACAGGGCGGCGATCGCGATGGTCGCGTAGACCAGGCCCTTGTAGCCGAAGACGGGCTTGCGGCTGAACACCGGCAGGATCTCGGTCACGATGCCGAAGAACGGCAGGGCGATGATGTAGACCTCCGGATGCCCGAAGAACCAGAACAGGTGCTGCCAGAGGATCGCTCCCCCGTTCTCGGGGTTGAACACCTGAGCGCCGAGGCGGCGGTCCGCGCCGAGCGCGAAGAGCGCGGCGGCGAGCGGCGGGAAGGCCATGAGCACCAGCAGCGACGTCACCAGGATGTTCCAGGTGAAGATCGGCATGCGGAACATCGTCATGCCGGGCGCACGCATGGTGACGACCGTGGTGATGAAGTTGACGGCACCGAGGATGGTGCCGAAGCCGGCGAGCGCGAGCCCGAAGACCCACAGGTCACCGCCCAGCCCGGGTGAGTACACCGTGTTGGACAGCGGCGCGTACGCGAACCAGCCGAACGAGGCGGCGCCCTGAGGCGTCAGGAAGCCCGACGCGGCGATGAGGCCGCCGAAGAAGAAGAGCCAGAACGCGAACATGTTGAGCCGCGGGAACGCCACGTCGGGCGCGCCGATCTGCAGCGGCATGATCACGTTGGCGAAGCCGGCGAACAGGGGCGTGGCGAAGAGCAGCAGCATGATCGTGCCGTGCATCGTGAACGCCTGGTTGTACTGCTCCTTGGACTGGAACACCTGCATCCCGGGAGCGAACAGCTCGGCGCGGATGAGCAGGGCCAGGATGCCACCGACCATGAACCAGACGAACGAGACGATCAGGTACATGTACCCGATGGTCTTGTGGTCGGTCGAGGTGACCCACTTGACCAGCGTGCGGCCCAGCGACTGGCGCGACGGCGCCAGGCCCGGGATGGTCTCTGCGGCGTACGCCATCAGCTGTCGCCTTCCTTGGTGTCGCCGTGCGTCGCCGCGCTCTCGAGGTCCTGCTGGCGGCTGTACTCGAGACCGAGCGCACCCTCCTGACCCTTGGCCTTGAGCTCCGCGATGTGCTTGTCGTAGTCCTCGCGGGAGACGACGTTGACGGTGAAGAGCATCGACGAGTGGTACTCGCCGCACAGCTCCGCGCACTTGCCCTCGTACGTGCCGATGACCTTGGGCGTGAGCTGGAAGGAGTTGGTCTTGCCCGGGATCATGTCCATCTTGTACAGGAAGGACGGGACCCAGAACGAGTGGATGACGTCACGCGACTCGAGCGTGAAGCGCGTGCTCTCGTTCACGGGGAGCCACAGGGTGACCTGGTCGAGCAGCTGACCGGTGCCGGCGCTGCCGACGTCCTCGGCGTGCTGACCGGTGTCGTACGCGTCGTCGTCGAGGTAGTTGAAGTCCCAGCTCCACTGCTTGCCGATCACCTCGACGTGGTTCTGCGCCTCCGTGGAGGTGGACTGGATCTCCGTGACGTCGCGGTTCGTGTAGAAGAACAGCACGCCGACCATCACGATCGGGAGCACGACGTACATGAACTCCAGCGGCACGTGGTAGCGCAGCTGCACGGGCAGGACGTTGTCGTCCTTGCGCTTGCGGTAGACCGCGACGCACCAGAGCATCAGCCCCCACGTCAGCAGGCCCACGGCGAGCGCGGCGACCCACGACCCGACCCACAGGTTGACGATCCGACCGGTCTGGTCGGTGATCTCGGCATCGGAGTTGCCGGGCAGCCAGCCGCGCTGCACCTCGGCGGAGCATCCGCTGAGGGCTACCGCGACGACGGCTGCGAGTCCGGCCCACTTCAGGGCCAGGCGCCGCTTCCGGCGGGGGGTTTCCGGGTGCACTGGGGACCTCTCACTTGGCGTCCCGTCGACGCACCACCCAGTGCAGGCAGCCGTCACCCGGGACCTTCGTCCTCGACCCGTGCAGCCTAGCGCGCCGACCACCGGCTTTCGCCCCGGCGACACCCCTTGGCGACACGGTGTCAGGACCATCACATCACCGAAGCGCGGCATTCGGAACGGGTGGACGGGCTCGGGCCGCGTCCTCATGCGCCACGGCGGGCTACCGTGCGACCGTGAGCACGTACCCGGACCCCTCCGACGGCGCCCGCGATGTGACCGATCCCACGTCCCGTGCGGGAACCCGGCGTGTCGTCCTGGACGCCGGTGGTCACGCGCCGTTGCTCCCCGAGGCCCGCGAGGCGTTCCTCGAGGCGCTCGACCAGGGCTGGGCGGACCCGCGTCGCCTCTTCTCCGAGGGGCGGCGCGCGCGGATGCTGCTGGACGGCGCGCGCGAGGCCGTGGCGGCCGTCGTCGGCGCCCGCACCGAGCAGGTCGACCTGGCACCCTCCCACGTCGCCGCCCTGCACGGAGCCGTCCGGTCGGTCGCCCGAGGGCGCCGCCGCGCGGGCCCGGGCGTCGTCACGAGCGCGGTGGAGCGTGCGGCACTCCTGCAGGCGGCGACCTTCGCGGCACCCGACGACCACGTCGTCGTCCCGGTGGACGGGTCCGGCCGGGTCGACGTGGACGCGTTCTCGTCGGCCGTCGCGGCGCCGGGCGTCGCGCTGGCCGTGCTGCAGCACGCCAACGGCGAGGTCGGGACGCTCCAGCCGGTCGACGAGGTCCACGCGGCGGCTCGGTCGGCAGGCGTGCCGCTGCTCGTCGACGCCGGCGCGAGCGTGGGCCACGCGCCCGTGCCGGCGAGCTGGGACCTGCTCGCCGCCGACGCCGCCGACTGGGGCGGCCCGGCGGGCATCGGCGTCCTGGCCACCCGCGCGGGCGTCCGCCGGACCCCGGACTGGCCGGAGGACGACGACCGCTGGTTCCCCGGCGGTGTGAGCATCCCGGCGGCACTGGCGGCCGCCGTCGCGCTGCAGGTCGCCGAGGCGCGCAGGGTCCGCGAGGCCGACGTGCTGCGCGACCTCGTCGACCGCGTGCGCACCCGTGTGGTCGCCGACGTCCCCGACGTCGAGGTCGTCGGCGACGCCACCGACCGGCTCCCCCACGTCGTCACGTTCTCCTGCCTCTACGTCGACGGCGAGGCGCTGGTGACCGAGCTCGACGCCCGCGGCTTCGGCGTCGGCTCGGGCTCCGCGTGCACGTCCAGCGCTCTCGAGCCGAGCCACGTGCTCGCGGCGATGGGCGTCCTCACCCACGGCAACGTGCGGTTGGTCCTGCCCACCGGCACGACGGAGGCGGACCTCGACGCGTTCCTGGCGACGCTGCCGTCGGCGGTGGCGCAGGTCCGCTCGGCGCTGGGGGTCGAAGGGCTGTGAACGCGGCTGCGGACCAGGGGCCGACGATCGTCGACGCGCGCGGGTTGCGCTGCCCCGCCCCCGTGATCCGGCTCGCGCGGGCCGCGAAGGCCGCCGCACCGGGCGCGCGCCTGACCGTCCTGTGCACCGACCCCGCGGCCGAGCACGACGTCCCGGCGTGGGCCCGCATGCGCGGCCACACGCTCGTCGGGACCGTCCGGGAAGCCGAGCACGTCGCGATCACCGTCGAGGTCTGACCGCTCCGCGCGTCGTCCCGGGACGACGAAGGCCCGGCCACCCCGTGAGGGTGGGCCGGGCCTCTCGTGCCGACGAGGTCAGCTGAAGGAGCCGCCGCACGCGCAGGCGCTGCCCGCGTTGGGGTTGTCGATCGTGAAGCCCTGCTTCTCGATCGTGTCGGCGAAGTCGATGGTCGCGCCGTCCAGGTACGGGACGCTCATGCGGTCGACGATGACCTCCACGCCGCCGAAGTCCTTGGTGACGTCGCCGTCGAGGTAGCGCTCGTCGAAGTAGAGCTGGTAGATGAGGCCCGAGCAGCCGCCGGGCTGCACGGCCACGCGCAGACGAAGGTCGTCGCGACCTTCCTGCTCCAGCAGGCTGCGCACCTTGTCCGCGGCGAAGTCGGTGAGAAGGACGCCGTGCGTCGCGGTCTCGGTGGTCTCGCTCATTGATCTCTCCTGGATGCTGGCGGTCTGTGCTTCCCGGGCGGACCCGCGTGCCGCGACTCCCGCTCCAAAGACCGGCAACCGACGCGCACGCGCGATTGTTCCCGGCCCTGCGATGCACGTTCAGCGTACGCCGCCGCCGTGGCGTCGGGGGATGACGTCCACCACAGCGCGTCGGGGCCTCAGCGCGACCAGGTCCGGGCGACGCGCTCGGCCCGCCGCTCGAGCGAGCCCTGCGCGTCGGCGATCGCGGCAGCGACCTCGTCGGGCGCGTCCGCCACGGCGTACGCGGCCGCGATGCCCGCCGACGAGAGCTCGCGACGCCCCACCAGCACCTCGCCGGCGATCACGACCGCCGGGACTGCGTACCGCAGCGCCCGCTCCGCCACGGACGTCGTCACCTTGCCGTGCAGGGACTGCCAGTCGAAGCGCCCCTCGCCGGTCACGACGACGTCCACGTCCCGCAGCGCCGCGTCGAGGCCGGTCGCGTCCGCCACGAGCGACGCACCCGGGACCAGCCGCGCGCCGACGAGCGACAGGCCGAACCCCAGGCCGCCCGCGGCCCCGGCGCCCGCGGCCGTCAGCAGCCGTCGCGACCCGGTCGACCCGCCGGCCAGCAGATCGGGACGCAGCGCGCCCCCCAGGACGTCGACCGCCGCGTGCGCGAACCCACCGAGCGCGCGCTCGAGCTGCTGCGTCTGCTCGGGGCTCGCGCCCTTCTGCGGCGCGAAGCCCGCGCTCGCGCCCTGCAGACCGAGCAGGGGGACGTCGACGTCGGTCGCGACGACGATCTCGGTGCGCACCCACCGTTCGCGCAGCGCGACGAGCCCGGCGAGGTCCGGTGCGGTCAGGCCACCGATGCCACCTCCGCCGGAGCCGAGCAGCCCGGTCGGGTCCGCGAGCCCCAGCCCGACGAGCGCGCCGGCGCCCGCGTCGTTGGTCGACGAACCGCCGAGCCCGACGACGACACGGCGTGCCCCGCCCTCGACCGCCGCGGCGACGAGCTCCCCCACGCCACGGGTCGTGGTGCGCGTCGGGTCGCGCCGGTCGACGGGGACGAGTGGCAGCCCGATCGCCTGGGCGGACTCCACGTACGCGGTGGGTCCGCGCTCGTCGTCGACGCGCAGGACGACCGCGGGCACGGGGTCGCCGAGCGGGCCGGTGACCGTGACGGCCTCGAGCGACCCGCCGAGGCTCGCGTGCAGGGCCTCGAGGAATCCCGGCCCCCCGTCCGACATGGGCAGCGTGCGCACGTCGTCGTGCGGCGCGCCGCGACGCCAGCCGGCGGCGATCGCGTCCGCGGCCTGCCGGGCGCTGAGGGCGGAGCCGAACGAGTCGGGGGCGACGAGGACATCCACGCCCGGCATCGTGGCACGGGTCGCGCGACGTGACGTGCACCACTCGCGCCGGAACCACGTCGCCCGTGGCACGTCGGCACCCGTGTGGGAAGATCGCGGCGTGAGCCTTGCGACCTCCGCCCCCTCGTTCGCCGAGCCCGCCCCGTCCGCCCTGCTGCTGCTGGGCCGCGGCGTCGACCTCGCCTCCGAGCGCGG
>Ga0160458_100316_pt1 | contig 27806 bp, 22 predicted proteins | sample HID1973I_E6MG_FD_108247 | JGI IMG/M metagenome (GOLD analysis project Ga0160458, IMG submission 108247) | Enriched mosquito-associated microbial communities from UW Madison campus, WI, USA - HID1973I_E6 MG | ecosystem: Host-associated > Arthropoda: Insects > Digestive system > Unclassified ...
ACGCGGAGCACGTGGCGGAGGTCGTCGCGACCGACCGGACCATCCACACGGAGGTCGGCGCGCCGCTGCTGCAGATGCAGGACGTGACCGTGAAGTTCGGTGGTCTGACCGCCCTGGACGGTGTCACGTTCGACATCCGTCGGGGCGAGATCCTCGGCCTCATCGGGCCGAACGGCGCGGGCAAGACGACGTGCTTCAACACGATGTCCGGCATCTACCGGCCCACGTCGGGCTCGGTGATGTTCGACGGGCGTCCCATCGGGGCCGTGAAGCGCAACCAGATCACGCGCCTCGGCATCGCCCGCACGTTCCAGAACATCCGCCTGTTCTCCGACATGACCGCGCTGGAGAACGTCGTCGTCGGCACGGACGCCCGCCACCGCACGTCGGTGCCGGGCGCGATCTTCCGTACCCCGCGGCACCGGCGCGAGGAGCGCGACGCGATCGACCGCGCCATGGCGCTGCTCGAGTTCGTCGGGATCGGGAAGCACGCCACCGAGCAGTCCCGCAACCTGTCCTACGGGGACCAGCGGCGGCTCGAGATCGCGCGCGCCCTGGCCACGCAGCCCAAGCTCCTCTGCCTGGACGAGCCCGCGGCCGGGTTCAACCCGTCCGAGAAGCAGGCCCTCATGGACCTGATCCGCAAGATCCGCGACGACGGCTTCACGGTGTTGCTCATCGAGCACGACATGCGCCTGGTGATGGGAGTGACCGACCGCGTGGTGGTGCTGGAGTTCGGCCGCAAGATCGCCGACGGCCTGCCGGCGGAGGTCAGTTCCGACCCCGCCGTCATCGCCGCCTACCTGGGGGTGCCCGACGATGCCACTGCTTGAGCTGAAGGACCTGACGGTCGCCTACGACCGGATCGAGGCCGTCCGCGGCATCTCGCTGACGGTTGACGACGGCGAGCTGGTCACCCTCATCGGCGCCAACGGCGCGGGCAAGACGACGACGATGCGCGCGATCTCCGGCATCCGCCCGGTGGCTCGCGGGTCCGTCTGGTTCGACGGCCGCGACATCACGCGCATGAAGGCGCACGAACGCGTGTCGGCCGGCATCGTCCAGGCCCCCGAGGGCCGTGGCGTGTTCCCCGGCATGACCGTCGTCGAGAACCTGGAGATGGGCTCCTACGCCCGCACCTTCAAGACGAAGGCCGAGCACGACGCGACCGTGGAGCGGGTGTTCGACCTGTTCCCGCGCCTGCTCGAGCGACGCAGCCAGGTGGGCGGAACGCTGTCCGGCGGCGAGCAGCAGATGCTCGCCATCGGCCGCGCGCTCATGGCGCGCCCGCGCCTGCTGCTGCTCGACGAGCCGTCCATGGGGCTGGCCCCGCTGGTCATCCAGCAGATCTTCCGCATCATCACGGAGATCAACAAGGAGGGCACCACCATCCTCCTCGTCGAGCAGAACGCCCAGCAGGCCCTGTCCCGCTCCGACCGCGCCTACATCCTCGAGACCGGCGAGGTCACGACGTCGGGACGCGGCAAGGACCTGCTCGCCGACCCCGCGGTCAAGCAGGCATACCTGGGCGTCGCCTGACCCGACGGTCCGCACGCGGTACGACGAAGCGCCCCGCCCCGGACGGATCCGGGACGGGGCGCTTCGTGCGTGATGCCTGGTGTCAGGCGGCGACGACCTTGACTGTCACCGTCGCGGCCACGTCTGCGTGCAGACGGACCGACACCTTGTACTCGCCCAGGGCGCGGATCGGCTGACCGATCTCGACCTTGCGCTTGTCGATCGCCGGGGCGCCGGCCGCCTTGACCGCGTCGGCGATCTCGGCGGTCGTGACCGCACCGAACAGGCGACCCGAGTCGCCGGCCTTGGCCGACACGACGACGGGCTTCGCCTGCAGCGAGTCGCGGACGGCCTTGGCGTCGTCCAGCGTCGCGATCTCGCGGGCCTTGCGGGCCTTGCGGATCGCGGTGATGTCCTTCTCGGCACCCTTGGTCCACGGCGTGGCCAGGCTGCGCGGGATGAGGTAGTTGCGGGCGTACCCGTCCTTCACCTCGACGACGTCACCCGGGGCACCGAGTCCGGTGACCTCGTGGGTCAGGATGATCTTGGCCATGAGTGTCTCCTTCCTCAGCGAGCCGACGACGAGTACGGCAGCAGGGCCATCTCGCGGGCGTTCTTGACGGCGCGCGCGATCGCACGCTGCTCCTGCACGGACACACCGGTCACCCGGCGAGCGCGGATCTTCCCGCGGTCGGAGATGAACTTGCGCAGCAGCGCGGTGTCCTTGTAGTCGACGACGTCGATCTTCGCCGCCTTGAGCGGGTTCTGCTTCTTCTTGGGCTTGCGTACCACGGCCTTGGCCATCGTGGTGCTCCTCCTTCGGTGGAGCCCCGGGCGTTGCCGTGCCCGGGGATGGGATGTTGTCTGGGGTTACCTAGGGATCAGAACGGGGGCTCGTCGGAGTAGCCGCCGCCGGAACCACCTGCGGGCGTGGCCCACGGGTCGTCCTGCTGGCCGCCACCGGAGTTGCCGCCGCCCTGGTTGCCGCCGCTGTAGCCACCGCCACCACCGCCGCCGAAGCCGCCGCCACCCGAACGCTGGGTCCGGGTGACCTTGGCCGTGGCGTAACGGAGCGACGGACCGACCTCGTCGACCTGCAGCTCGACCACGGTTCGCTTCTCGCCCTCACGGGTCTCGTACGAACGCTGGATGAGCCGGCCGGTCACGATGACGCGGGTGCCCTTGGTGAGCGACTCGGCGACCGACTCGGCCGCCTCCCGCCAGATCGAGCAGCGCATGAACAGCGTGTCGCCGTCCTTCCACTCGTTGCTCTGGCGGTCGAACGTGCGGGGGGTGGACGCGACGGTGAAGTTCGCGACCGCTGCACCCGACGGGGTGAAGCGCAGCTCAGGGTCCCCCGTGAGGTTCCCGATCACCGTGATGACGGTCTCGCCGGCCATGCCATCTCCTCGTTCGTTCGATCAGTCGTGTGTGGTCCTGCGCACGCTAGCGGTGCCTACCGACACGCGCAGCGTTCGTGCACAGGCTCAGGCGTCGGCGCGCAGGACCTTCGTCCGCAGGACGACCTCGTTGAGGCCGAGCTGGCGGTCGAGCTCCTTGGCGGTGGCGGGCGTCGCCTTGAAGTCGACGACGGCGTAGATGCCCTCGGACTTCTTCTTGATGTCGTACGCCAGGCGGCGACGACCCCAGATGTCGACCTTGTCGACCGAGCCACCGTCGGTCGTGATGACCGACAGGTACTTGTCGAGCGAAGGAGCAACGGTGCGCTCCTCGATCTCAGGGTCGAGGATGATCATGATCTCGTACGGACGCAGGCTCATACCCACCTCCTCTGGTCTTGGCGGTCACGGTCGATCCGTGACAGGAGGGTTCTCGTGCGTCGCTGCGGGACGGGCGGTGCTCGTCGGGCTCCCGCACCTGCGACCGATGGCGGCCGAGGATGCGGGCACAGCAGTGAACTAGCCTACCGGGCGGCCCCGCCCAGCCGGAAATCGGGCGGGCGGGTCACCCGGTCGTCTCAGTCGGCCGCCGCTTCCGGGTCGGTGGCCTTCTCGGTCGGCGTCGGCTCCTGGGTCGGCGCCGGCGTGGCCGGCGGACTCGGCTGCTGCGTCGGCTTGGTCGTCTTCGTCGGCTCCGGCGCCTTCGTGGGCTCGGGCTTCGGGCCGCTCGAGATCACCAGCGTCACGGTGGCGCCGGGCTTGATCTTCTTGCCCTCACCGGGGCTCACGCTGATCACGCGCCCGACGACGACGTCGTCGGAGTAGGCCGTCGTGACGGCCGGGTTCAGGCCCGCCTGGACCAGGATCCCGCTCGCGTCGGCCTGCAGCTTGCCCACCAGACCGCTCGGCACCCTGTCGACCGTCTCCTGCGTCTCGGTCGGCGTGGGGGTGGGCGTCGGGGTCGTCGTCGCCTTGGGCCGCGCGGTCGGGGTCGGCCCGACGTCGGCGCGGGCCGGGAAGTCCTCGACCTTCTCGTACTGCGGCAGCTCGAAGACGCCCTTCATGTAGGACGCCCAGATCTCGGCCGGCGTCTTCCCACCGGTCACGCCACCGAGCGTGGCCGGGACAGCCTCGATCGTCTCCTGCGACTTCCCGTCCTCACCGACCTGGCTGAGGGAGACGGCCGTCGCGATCTGCGGCGTGAAGCCGACGAACCACGCCGCCTTCCACTCGTTCGTGGTCCCGGTCTTGCCGGCGATCGGACGGTCGAGGGGCTTGATCCACGTCTCGCCCGAGCCGGACTGCACGACCTGCTGCATCGCGTACGTCGCGTCGGCGACCACGTCCGCGTCGAAGACCCGCTTGCCCTTGGACTTGGCCTCGTACGCCGTCGTGCCGTCGTAGTTCTCGATCTTCGCGATCATGTAGGGGTCGTGGTGAACGCCCTGCGCCGCCAGCGTCGCGTACGCGCTGGCCATGTCGAGCGGGTGCACGTCGGCCGTGCCCAGCACGTTCGAGGGGTCGGTGCCGACCGGCGTCGTGATCCCCGCACGGACGGCGACGTCCGCCGTCTTCTCCGGGCCGATCTCCTCGTTCAGCTGCGCGTAGACGGTGTTGACCGACTCTGCGGTGGCCTTGATGAGGTTGATGTTGCCGAACTGCTCGCCGCCGAAGTTCGGGACCGGCTTGGTCCAGCCCGGGACGGTCATCGGTGAGTACCCGTTGTACCGCGACTCCAGCGTCTTCCCGCTCTCGAGCGCGGCGATCAGCGTGAACGGCTTGAACGTCGAGCCGGCCTGGATCTTGTCGTACGTGGCACGGTTGATCTGGTCGTCGACGAAGTTCGACCCGCCGTACATGCCGACGATCGCACCGCTGGACGGATCCACCGACACCATCGCCAGCTTCGTGCGCTTGTTGGGCTTCTCGCCCAGCATCTCGCCGTTGCGATACGACTTCGCCGTGCTCTCCATGTCCTTCTGGACCGGCTTCTGGATCGTCGTGACGATCTTGTAGCCGCCGCGCATCAGCTCGTCCTTGGTGACCTTCAGGGGCCCGGCCTCGAGCTCCTTCTCAACCTCCGTCAGCAGGTAGCCCTTGGTGCCGGTGTAGCGCTCGGTCCGCTTGTAGTCGACCGTGTCGGGGAACGTCAGCTTCGCGCGCTGCGCGTCGGACAGCTTCCCCATGTCCTGCAGGCCATCGAGGATTATGTTCCAGCGCTGCTCGGACTTGGCGGCGTCGACCGCGGGGTCCCAGTTGTTGGGCGACGGGATGACGGCGGCCAGCAGGGCGGCCTGCGCCTGCGTCAGGTCCTTGGCGTCGACGCCGAAGTACGACTGCGCCGCCGCCTGGATGCCGTAGGAGTCACGGCCGAAGTAGATGGTGTTGAGGTAGTTGCCGAGGATCTCCGGCTTGGACTGCTGCTGCGCGATCTTGATGGCGAGCAGCGCCTCGCGGGCCTTCCCGACGTAGTCCGTCGTCGTCTTGTCGACGTAGTACCGCTCCACGTACTGCTGGGTCAGAGTCGATCCACCCTGCGTGGTGCCGTCGTCGGCCGTGGCGTTGTGCAGGAACGCGCGGGCCATGCCCGTGATGGACACACCGCGGTTGGTGAAGAACGTGCGGTCCTCGCCGGCCACGACGCTCTCGCCGACATAGGCGGGCAGCGTGTCGTAGTCGACGATCTCGCGCTTCTGGACGGCATACGTCCCCATGACGTCGCCCTGGCTGCCGTCCGCGTTGTCCGCGTAGTAGATCGTCGACGTCTGCGCGCTCACGTCCTCGCCCGGCTTCGGGACGTCGATCGTCGCGTAGGCCGCGACGCCGGCGCCGAGCAGCAGGAACGCGCCGCCCAGGACGGTGCCCAGCACGACGCGCCACGACGGCAACCAGCGGTGGAGACCCTGGTAACCGGTGCGCGGGTAGTCGAAGAAGCGCTTCTTGCCCGCCGGACGGGTCGGGGTCGCCGCGCGGGTGCCGCGGCCGGAGCTGCGACGGCTCCGCGGGGGTGCGGACCTCGGGGTGGACGAGCCTGCCAACGTGCTGCCTTCCGTACGACGACTGGGGTGGGCCGTGCGTGCAGCGCCCGGATCGGTCTGGATCCGGACAGGGCTCGGCCGCGAATCTCAGTATGGAGGGACGCGATCGGGCCAGGGAGGGACGTTTCGGACGTCGGGCGCGACCTTCACACGATCGGCACCCCGCGGCGACGTCTGGTCCCGAAACCGCGCCTGCGCTGTGACGACGGACACGACGCGACCGGGCGCGACGGCACGGACTTGTGTCGATACGTTCATTCGACATACTCTGCGGATGTATCGAGTTGATACATCGTGCAGAACCCGGCGCTCTCGTCGGGAGCACGCAGACTCTAGCCCCAACCCAGGAGGTGGCACTGTGCGCGGTCGTTCCGACGTGCTCGAGCCCGCCATCCTCGGGCTGCTGCACGAGTCGCCCATGCACGGGTACGAGCTGCGCAAGCGGCTCAACCTCGTGCTCGGCTCGTTCCGTGCGCTGTCCTACGGCTCGCTCTACCCGTGCCTCAAGGGCCTGGTCGAGCGCGGCTGGATCGTCGGCCTCGAGTCGACGGACAGCGGGCACGGCGTCAGCAAGCGGGCCCGCATCGTCTACCAGCTCACGGCCGACGGCAAGGAGCACCTTCAGCAGGTGCTGTCCTCCTCGGGCCCGTCGACCTGGGAGGACGAGAACTTCGACGTCCGCTTCGCGTTCTTCGCGCAGACGGACGCCGAGACCCGGCTGCGGATCCTCGAGGGCAGGCGCACGCGCCTGACCGAACGACTCGAGACCGTCCGCCAGTCCTTCGCCCGCACCCGCGAGCGCATGGACGAGTACACGCTCGAGCTGCAGCGCCACGGCCTCGAACAGGTCGAGCGTGAGGTCCGTTGGCTCGACGGGCTCATCGACAACGAGCGCGGCCGCCGCCGCGTGCGTCCCACAGGCACCGGTCATCCGACCGATGCTGACTCCACCGCCGCTGTGCCGCAGAGCACCCCGGCGCGAACCACCGAGAAGGAGCGAGGATGACCTCCATCCGCGTCGCCATCGTCGGCGTCGGCAACTGCGCCGCGTCGCTCGTCCAGGGCGTCCACTACTACGCCGACGCAGCTGCGGACAGCAAGGTCCCCGGCCTCATGCACGTCCAGTTCGGCGACTACCACGTCAGCGACATCGAGTTCGTGGCCGCGTTCGACGTCGACGCGAAGAAGGTCGGCTTCGACCTCTCGGAGGCCATCGGCGCCTCGGAGAACAACACGATCAAGATCGCCGACGTCCCGCCGCTCGGCGTGACCGTGCAGCGTGGCCACACGCTCGACGGCATCGGCAAGTACTACTCGCAGACCATCGAGCTGTCGGACGCCGAGCCGGTCGACGTCGTCGCCGCGCTGCGCGAGGCCGAGGTCGACGTCCTGATCTGCTACCTCCCCGTCGGTTCGGACGCTGCCGCGAAGTTCTACGCGCAGGCCGCCATCGACGCGAACGTCGCGTTCGTCAACGCGCTCCCCGTCTTCATCGCGTCCGACCCGGAGTGGGCCGCCAAGTTCGAGGCCGCCGGTGTCCCGATCGTCGGCGACGACATCAAGTCGCAGGTCGGCGCCACCATCACGCACCGCGTGCTGGCCCGCCTGTTCGAGGACCGCGGCGTCATCCTGGACCGCACGTACCAGCTGAACGTCGGCGGCAACATGGACTTCAAGAACATGCTCGAGCGCGAGCGCCTGGAGTCCAAGAAGATCTCCAAGACGCAGGCCGTCACCTCGAACCTGCAGGACGGCCCGCTGGCCGGCAAGAAGGACGACCGCAACGTCCACATCGGCCCGTCGGACTACGTCGCCTGGCTCGACGACCGCAAGTGGGCGTACGTGCGCCTCGAGGGTCGCGCGTTCGGCGAGGTGCCCCTGAACCTCGAGTACAAGCTCGAGGTCTGGGACTCCCCCAACTCGGCCGGCATCATCATCGACGCCCTGCGCGCCGCGAAGATCGCCAAGGACCGCGGCGTCGGCGGCCCCATCCTGTCCGCGTCGACGTACTTCATGAAGTCGCCGCCGGTCCAGATGGAGGACAGCAAGGGCCGCGCCGAGCTCGAGGCCTTCATCGCGGGCACCAACGAGCGCTGACCTAGCTAGCTCCCCGAAGGGGCCCCTCGCCGGTGGCGAGGGGCCCCTTCGCGTTCGCCCCGCGGATCGCTCTGCACTTGTTCGCGTCACACGGACAAATGCAGAGCGATGGTCCGGGAGGTGCCGAGCTTGTGGATGCGGGCCGACGACGCGTCGGCCATTCCACGAACATCGGGGCGTGGATCGTTCCCGTGTGGTCACGCTGAGCCCCGAACTCGTCGCGCTCGGCCGGGACGCGGTGGACGCGCTCACACGGCAGGACCGGGTGGCGACGACCGCGCAGCTGGTCCGGTGGGGGCTGAAGCGCGGCCTCGTCGCGCAACGTGTCATCCAGGGGCGTTGGCAACGGATGCACCAAGGAGTGGTGCTCCTTCACTCAGGTTCGCCGTCATGGCGTGAGCAGGCTCGTTCCGCGCTCCTCTACGCCGGGCCGACCGCGGCGCTCTCCCACTCGTCGGCTGCGTACGTCCACGGCATCATCAAGCAACCTGCGCGGCTCGTCGAGGTGAGCACACCGCGTGCGATCCGGCCGACGGAGGGCGTCGTCATTCACAGACGCCGCGTCATGCCGTGGGCGGGCGGCCGGCTCCGCTCCGTCACGCAGGACACTGCCGTGGTCGACCTCGTCGAGCGCGCAACGGGTGTCGACGGCGTCGTAGCCGTCGTCGGTGCGGCGATGCTGCGCGGCATGATCCCCGATCGCATCCTGCTGGAAGCGTCGTCGCGAACCCGCGTTCGGCACCGGGCGCTGCTCCACGAGCTTCTCGATCCCGGGTCGGACCTGATCGAGTCCCCTCTCGAGCACCGGTATGCGCGTGACGTCGAGCGGGCCCATGCGTTGCCGCGCGGGCACACCCAGGTCCGGCAGAAGGTTGGCGACCGATGGATCCGCGCCGACCGTGTGTACCGGGGTCTGGGTGTCCGCATCGAGCTCGACGGGCAGTTCGCCCACCCCCTCACCAGCACTGACGACGACGTCTGGCGAGACAACGCCGTCATGCTCGCCCACACCGAGGTCACGCTGCGTTACCGCTGGTCCCACGTCACGACGAGCCCTTGCGCCACGGCCGTCCAGGTAGCGTCCGCCCTGCGGTCCCGCGGTTGGAAGGGTTCAGCACGCGGGTGCCACCCGACCTGCCCAGCTGGCCACTTCGCCTGACCTCACGCCGAGCCTGCATCGCTCTGCGAATGTTCGGTAGACGCGAACATTCGCAGAGCGATCACCGCAGACCACGCGGAGGGTCAGGTGCGGGCTACCAGGGTTGCGGCTGTCGTGGAGACCCACGTGCCCGAGGGCGGTGTGTCGCGGGTGCCCGGGTCCAGGAGCGTCGCGGTGCCGGTGCTCAGGTCGTGGGCGGTCCACGTGCCCGATGCGTCGGTTCCCTCGCACGCCGGGGAGTGGTCGACGAAGACGACGCCGGCCGCCGCCTGCGCGGAGAACGAGCCGCGTTCGGCCCCGGCGAGGTCCTCGAGCACCGTGAAGCGGGAGCCGTCCCAGATCTCGACGCCGGTCTCGCACGCGAAGTCGTCGGCCGCACCGAAGGCGACGACCCCGTCGCGGACCCACGCGCCCGACCAGCCGCGTGGCACGTCCTGCTCGTCGGGCATCGTCGCCACCTGCGTCGTCGTCCCGCCGTCGACGTCGACCGAGTAGAGCGCTGCGTCGCGTCGCGCGTTGCCGTCGTCGGACGTCGCCGCGTGGCAGACCACCAGCAGGCTGGAGGCCGAGCTCCACGACACGACCTCGCACACGTCCTGCGACGCGTCGACGCTCACCGGCGTCAGCGCGGCCGTCGCCAGGTCGTACACGGACAGCTGCTTCCCGTCGGGGCGCGCGTTCACCACGACGCGTGCGCTCGTCGGGTCCACGGCGGTGCGGTCCGCACCGGCGGCGAGCGGGTCGTCGAGAGGCGCGACGACGGCCGGGGCGTGCCCCGGACGCATCGCGTAGATCGCGCCCGCCTCCTGGTCGACCTGACCGTCGTCGGTCGTGCGCGTCCCGAAGTCGATCCACACGACGGTCCCGTCGGCCGCCACCGAGTCGGTGCTCGACGCGAACGTCGACGTGCCCGCGATGGGCGTCGACGCGCCCGTGAGCAGGTCGAGCGTCGACAGGCCCACGGCCCCGTCGGCGGTCCAGCCGACGGTGGTTGCGGTCCTGGCGCCCGAGGTCCAGGCCACCAGGGTCGCCTCGGCGGCGTCGTTCGGCAGGTCGAGGACCCGGTACCGCTCGCCCTGCGGCGAGACGAGGTCGATGACGTCGGCGGTCTCGCCGCTGTCGTCGCCCGTGTAGGTGGGTCGTGTCTGCTGCAGCGCCCACCCCGGCCGCGAGTCCTCGAGCAGGCCGTCGGGCAGGACGAGCGCAGGGGCCAGCCCCGCCGCGTTCGGCGCCGGCGAGGGGACAGCCGGCACGGACACCGACGGCGTCGGCTGCGCGGGCGGCGCGGGCGTGTGCCGGGTCCCCACCCACGCCCCGACGGCGACGACGGCCGCGACGGCCAGCACCCCGCCGGTCTCGATGGTGTGCCGCACGACCCGACGACGCACCACGCGCCGGCGCACCTTGGGCAGCGCCCCGAGCCCCAGCTCGGCGGGCAGCGCACGCTCGGTCTCGGTCACGGTGTCGGCCAGCAGGCCGGCGAGGTCACGCGTCATGGTTCCGCTCCGTCCTGGTCAGCACGACCGTGTCGTCCGCGTCGTCGGTCAGCTGCAACGACAGGGCGGCGTTGAGCAGCGCGACGCCCTCGGACAGGTACCGCTTCACGGCCCCCTCCGAGAGGCCGAGCGCGTGGGCCGTGTCCCGCGTCGACAGGTCGTCGAGGTGGCGCAGCACGACGCACGCGCGCTGCCGGGGCTGCAGCGTGGCGAGCGCGGAGCGCAGGTCGGCGGACAGGCCGCCGACGACGATGTCGTCGGGCACCGGCGCGGCCATCCCGCCGATGCGGGTGAGGACGGTGCGCTCCACGCCGCGCCGCCGCGCCCGGTCGACGAACCGCGACGCGATGGCCCGGCGGACGTAGGCCTCGGCCTGCTCGACCGACGCGAACGAGCGCCGCGCCGAGAAGGTCGAGACGAGCGCGTCCTGGACCAGGTCCTCCGCGTCGGAGCGTGAGCGCTCGTAGAGCATCGCCCGCGCGACGAGCCTCCCGTACCGCTCGCGCGCCACCTGCTCGAGCAGCGGTTCCCACCGCGCGCTCATCCGTCCACCCCTGTCGTCATGCCCTGATAACGAGCACCGGCCCGACCCGGTTGGGGTGGGGTGGCGACGGGCGTCGTCGCGCGCCCGCACGCTAGCGCGCCCGGCGCATCGGAAGACAGGCGTTCCGGACGACGTCACCCGGGCGGCCCGGGCACGGTCGAGCGACTCGTCGCCGCGCCGACCGACGGACCCGACCGTCCCCGCAGCGGGCCCACCCGCGACGCCGGCGGACTACCCCGGGAGCGACACGGTCCGGGCCGGTGCGCGGCGGGTGCGAGGATGAGGCACGTGCAGGTGATCGCGGACCTCAGGACGCTCGCGCCGCTGCGCGACTTCCGCAAGCTCCTCGCGGTCCGGCTCACGAGCCAGTGCGCCGACGGCATCTTCCAGGCCGGCCTCGCGACGCTGTTCTTCTTCTCCCCCGAGCACGCGAGCACGGCGACGGGGGTCGCGACGGCGTTCGCGGTGCTGCTGCTGCCGTTCACGATCGTCGGGCCGTGGGCCGGCGTGCTGCTGGACCGCTGGCGACGCCGGCAGGTGCTGCTGTACGGGAACGCGGTGCGCGTCGTGCTCACGCTGGCCGCGGGGGTGCTCATGATCGTGTCCGGGCCAGGACCGGCGCTGTACGTGCTGGCGCTGGTCACGCTGTCGGTCAACCGGTTCCTGCTCGCGGCGCTGTCGGCGTCGCTCCCGCGCGTCGTCGACGGCCCGCTGCTGCTCACGGCCAACTCGGTGACCCCGACGCTGGGCACGGCCGCCGCGGGCGTGGGCGCGGGCATCGGGTTCGTCGTCGGGCTGGTGCTGCCGGACGGGGCCGCGCACGACGCGGGTTCGCTGGTGGTCGCGGCCCTCGTCATGGCCGCCGCGAGCGCGCTGGCGCTGCGGCTCGGCCGCGACCGGCTCGGCCCCGACGAGCGCGCGGACGCCGCCCAGCTCCGCGCCGCGCTCGGCGATCTCGCGCGCGGGCTGGCGGCCGGTGCCCGTTACCTCGTCGCCCGCCGCACCCCGGCCCGCGCGCTGGGGATCATGGCCGTGCACCGGTTCCTGTACGGCGTCGTGTTCGTCGCGAGCCTGCTGATCTCCCGCAACCTGCTGTCCGACCCGGCCGACACCGACGCGGGCCTCGCGACGTTCGGCACGGTGCTCGGCGCGACGGTCGTCGGCTTCGCCCTGGCCGTCGTCCTGACGCCGACGATCACGCCCCGCATCGGGCCGCACGCGTGGATCGTGACGTGCCTGGCGGTCGCGGCGGCCAGCCAGCTGGTGCTCGTCGTGACGTACGCGCTGCCGGCGATCCTCGTGGCCGCGGCCGCCCTGGGGCTGGCCGCGCAGGGCGCCAAGATCGCGGTCGACACCATCGTCCAGCGGGACACCGACGACGCGTTCCGGGGCCGCGCGTTCGCGCTGTACGACGTCCTGTACAACGCCGCGTTCGTCGCGGCCGCCGCGCTGGCCGCGTTCACGCTGCCCGACGACGGCTACTCCCCCGCCCTGTTCACCGCGCTGACCGTCGGCTACGTGGCCGCGGCGGTCCTCTACGGGGCTGCGGCCCGACGAGTGCCGAGCGCCCTGCCGGTCACCACCTGACTCAGGACACCGGGCGGTTCTGCTCCCACCACGCCAGCAGCTCCTCGCGTGCGACGTCCGGCCCCAGCGGACCGCGCTCCATCCGCAGCTCGAGCAGGTACTTGTACGCGGCGCCGACCTCGCGGCTCGGCTTGAGGCCCAGGATCTCCATGATCTGCGTGCCGTCCAGGTCGGGCCGCACGGCGTCGAGCTCCTCCTGCTCGCGCAGGCGCGCGATCCGGTCCTCGAGGTCGTCGTACGCGGCGGACAGGCGCGCGGCCTTGCGCTGGTTGCGGGTGGTGCAGTCGGAGCGAGTCAGGCGGTGCAGGCGCTCGAGCAGCGGGCCGGCGTCGGTGACGTAGCGGCGCACCGCCGAGTCGGTCCACTCCCCGTCGCCGTAGCCGTGGAAGCGCAGGTGCAGCTCGGTGAGGCGCGCGACGTCGTGCACGGTCGCCTTGTCGAACCGCAGCTCGCGCAACCGCTTGGCGGCCATCTTGGCGCCGACCACCTCGTGGTGGTGGAAGCTGACGCCGCCGTCGGCCTCGAACCGGCGCGTGCGGGGCTTGCCGATGTCGTGGAGCAGCGCGGCGAGCCGCAGCGTCAGGTCGGGTCCGGGCACCGGCCCGGACGGTCCGGTCTCCAGCGCGATCGCCTTGTCCAGCACGGTGAGCGTGTGCTCGTAGACGTTCTTGTGCCGGTGGTGCTCGTCGATCGCGAGCTGCAGCGCGGGCAGCTCGGGCAGCACGTGCTCCGCGAGCCCGGTCTCCACCAGCACCAGCAGGCCGAGTCGCGGCTGGGCCGCGAGCAGCAGCTTCGACAGCTCGTCGCGCACGCGCTCGGCGGACACGATCGAGATCCGGTCGGCCATGTCGACGATCGCCGCGTGCGCGCCGGGTTCGACCGTGAACCCGAGCTGCGCCGCGAACCGCGCGGCACGCATCATGCGCAGCGGGTCGTCGTCGAACGACTGCCGCGGGTCGACCGGAGTGCGCAGCACCCCGACCGCCAGGTCGGACAGCCCGTCGAACGGGTCCACGAACGTCAGGTCCGGGACGCGCACGGCCATCGAGTTCACGGTGAAGTCCCGCCGCGACAGGTCACCCTCGAGCGAGTCGCCGAACACGACCTCGGGCTTGCGGGACGCCGGGTCGTAGGCGTCCGTCCGGTAGGTCGTCACCTCGACGACGACGTCCTGGCCCGACGAGTGCCGCGAGGCGAACCGGCGCGCGCCGATGGTCCCGAACTCGCGCCCGATGTCCCAGTGCGCGTCGCCCCAGCGGGCCAGGATCTGCTCGGTCTGGTCGGGCGACGCCGACGTCGTGAAGTCGAGGTCGGCGCTGAGCCGGCCCAGGAACGCGTCGCGCACGGGCCCGCCCACCAGCGCGAGCTCGTGGCCGGCGGCGCGGAACAGCTCGCCCAGCTCGATCGCGTCGGGCGAGAGCCCGGCCAGCACGCCGAGCGCGCGGCGCTGCAGGGCGATCAGCGAGGGGTTGGTCGTGTCGTCGGGCACCCGCACGAGTCTAGGTGCCTCACGACGTGCCGGTTCGGGTGTCATGGGCACAGTAGATACAGTGGCCCGTATGTCCAGTCCGGCCCGACCCCTGCCTTCGCGGGGTGTCCCGGCGCCTCCGGGCGGGCACGCGCTGCACATCGACCCCCGCGTGATGGCCCCTCGGCCCACCCCGGTGGTCCTGCCGGTGGTCGACGAGACCAGCGCCGGCGGCCTCGTCGTCCGCCAGCGCGAAGGCACCTTCCACGCCGCGGTCATCGCGCGCCGCAATCGCGCGGGACGCCTCGAGTGGTGCCTGCCCAAGGGGCATCTCGAGGGCACGGAGACGCCCGAGGAGGCCGCCGTCCGCGAGATCGCGGAGGAGACGGGCATCCAGGGCCGCGTGCTGCGCCGGCTCGGCGTCATCGACTACTGGTTCAGCGGCACCGACCGGCGCGTGCACAAGGTGGTCCACCACTTCCTGCTCGGCGCCACCGGCGGGATCATCTCCGTCGAGGGCGACCCCGACGGCGAGGCGGAGGATGCCGCGTGGGTGCCGGTCGCCGAGCTGCCGCAGCGCCTGGCGTACCCCAACGAACGACGACTCGCCGAGGCCGCCCTCGTGGTGCTCGTCGGCGAGGCATGAGCGGGCGCCTGGCACAGCGGGCCGTGAGCGCGACGCTCGCCCTGCTCGCCGCCGTGGTCGCGGTGCCGGTGGGTCTGGCCGGGCAGGCGTCTGCGGCCGACGACGAGACGACGCTGCCGGTCCGCGTCGAGATCACCGCCGTCAGCCCCACGGTCCTGCGCCCGGGCGAGGACCTCACGGTCCGGGCGACGCTGCACAACGACGGCACCACCGAGCTCGAGCACGTGGCCGCCGACGTCCGCATCAACGCGTTCCGCGTGGGTACGCGCGACGCCGTCGCCGAGTGGGCCGGCCGCGGTGCGGACGACGCCGCCGGTGACGTCGAGGCCACGACGACGGTCGACGACCCCCTCGCACCCGGCGGCGCGGTCTCCGTCGAGCTCACCGTGCCGGCGGCCCAGGTCCCCCTGTACAACCTGCCCGGCGTGTGGGGACCGCGCGGCCTGGCCGTCGAGGCCACGGACTCGGGTCGGCGCGTGGGCCTGCAACGCAGCTTCGTCCTCTGGTACCCGGAGGAGTCCGTCACGCCCGTCCCGGTCTCGGTGCTGCTGCCGTTCGCGGGACCGGCCGACGACCCGTCGTCGACCACCGCGGACACCGAGCTCGACGCCCAGACGGCACCGACGGGCACACTCGGCCAGATGCTCGCCGCGGCGCAGGCGGACAACGACGTCGGCCTGGTCGTCGACCCGTCCCTCGTCACGCGGGCACGCGCCGGCAACGAGCAGTCGCAGACGTGGGCGAACCAGCTCACGGCCGCGGTGAACGCCCACGACACCTTCACGCTCCCCTGGGCGGACCCCGACGTCGCCGCCCTCGGCCACGCGGACCACGCCGACCTGCTGAAGGTCGCCGTCGACGCGTCCCGGACCTCGGACGCGATCGGCACCGGGCGCCCGACGATCGTCTGGTCCGCCGCCGACCAGACGCTCGACCAGGCGACCGCGGGCGCCGCCGCCGCGGCGCGGGTCTCGGCCGTCGTCGCGCGCACCCCCGCCGCCGGCGCCGCGTCGTCGGTCACGCACTCCACGGTCAGCACCGACGACGGCGAGCTGGACCGGTTCACCCCCGACGGGACGCTGTCCTCGATGCTCGTCGACCCGACGGCCGTCGAACCGGGCGCGACGAGCGCGACCATCACGCAGCGTGCGCTCGCCGAGCTGGCCGTGATCGCACGCGAGGACGAGGACGACCCGCAGCCCGTGCTCCTGGCGCCGGGCCGCGACGAGGTCGCCGCTCCCCAGGCCGTCCGGACGCTCATGGCCGCCTTCCGGTCGGCGCCCTGGGCTCGCGTGGACGACGTCTCGACGCTCCTGATCGGTTCGGCGTCGGACGCCAAGGCACTGCCGGAGGACCAGACCGACGACTCCGAGGTCAGCCCCGCGGCCGTGACGGCCCTCGCCGACGCACGGCAGCACGCGATCGACTTCTCCGCGGTCACCCCGCAGCCCGATGCGCTGCTGGCGGGCGTGGACGACCAGACGCTCGCGCCGCTGTCGATCGCGTGGCGCGCCGACGCCGCCGGACGCGCGCAGGTCGTCGAGAGGTCGGTCGGGTCCATCACCGCCCGCACGGTCGGCCTCTCGGTGGCGCCGCTGTCGACCGTCAACGTCCTGGGCGCGACGGGCACGATCCGTCCCGTCGTCCGCAACGACCTGGACGTGCCCGCGACGGTGCAGCTCGTCATCACACCGCGCAAGGCGTGCCTGCAGGTCCTGCCCATCGACCCGATCACGATCGACGCGAACTCGAGCGACTCCGTGCTGGTGAACCTGCGCGCCACCGCCAACTGCGAGGTCGCCATCTCCGCCTACCTGGAGTCGACCGACGGGGCCCGCGTCTCACCGGTCCGCGCCTTCGACGCCCGGGTCGCCCCGACCATCGAGAGTGTCGGCACCTACGTCGTCGGCGGGCTGCTCGCGATCGGCCTGATCCTGGGCATCGTCCGCACCGTCCGGCGCGGCCAGAGCGCCCGCCGCGGCGCCCGGACCGAGGCCGAGACGGGCCCGGCGCCCTCGCTGCCTGTGCTGGGCGGGACGCCCGACGAGGACGACGTGCCGTGAGCGAGCCCGCCGGGAGCGTGCGTCGCGGCGTGGCCCTGATGGCGTCGGGCACGGCCGCGTCGCGGATGCTGGGCCTGCTGCGGCAGATGGTCCTGGCCAGCGCGATCGGCGCGACCGGGCAGGCCGCCGACGCGTTCTCGGTGGCCAACAAGCTGCCGAACATCCTGTACATGCTGCTCGCGGGCGGCGTCCTCAACGCCGTGCTCGTGCCACAGGTGGTGCAGGCCTACCGGCGCAAGGCCGGGCAGGAGTACGTCGACCGCCTCCTGACCTTCGGCTTCGCGGTGCTGGCCGGTGCGACCCTGCTCCTGACGCTGTGCGCCCCGCTGCTCGTCCACCTCTACGCCAAGGACTACACCGGCGCGCAGCGGGACCTCGCGACGGCGTTCGCGTTCTGGTGCGTCCCGCAGATGTTCTTCTACGGGACGTACGCCCTGCTCGGGCAGGTGCTGAACGCGCGCAACTCGTTCGGGCCGTTCATGTGGGCGCCCGTCGTCAACAACGTCGTCTCGATCGCGGGCTTCGGGGCGTTCATCGCGATGTTCGGCACCGCGCAGGCCGGTCCGGACGGCATCGAGGTCGCGGCCAACTGGACCACGGGTCAGACGACGCTGCTCGCCGGGTCGGCGACGCTCGGCGTCGTCGCGCAAGCCGTCGTCCTCATCCCCGCGCTGCGCGCCTCGGGCGTCCACTACCGGGTGCGGTGGGGGCTGCGCGGCTCGGGCCTCGGGCGGGCCGGCAAGGTCGCGACCTGGACCCTTGTCGGGCTGGCGATCGGCCAGCTCGGGTACATCGTCGTGTCCTGGGTCAACACGGCGGCGCCCGGTGCGGCCGGTGGGGGCGCGGTCGCCGGCCCCGCCGCGTACGACTGGGCCTTCCTCATCTTCATGCTGCCGCACTCGCTGGTGACGGTGTCGCTGGCCACGGCCCTGTTCACCCGGCTCTCCGGGCAGGCGCACGAGAAGGACGTCGACGGCGTCCGGGCAACCCTCTCCGGCGGCCTGCGCGTCGTCGGGCTCTTCACCATGGTCGCGACGGCGGTCGTCGCGGTGCTGGCGGTGCCGATCACGCAGATCCTGCTGTGGACCTCGTCGGACGCGCAGGTGCACGCCGTCTCACCGGTCGTCGTCGCGATGATCGTCGGTCTGCCCGCCTTCGGGGCGTGGTCGATGTGCCAACGCGTGTTCTACGCGTACGAGGACGCACGCGGCATGGTCCCGATCCAGATCGCCATGGCCGTGGTGGTCGTCGGCGGGGTGCTCCTGGGACGCGCGGTGCTCTCCCCGCGGTCGTGGGTGGCGGGTGGCGGGCTCGCGATGAGCGCGTCGTACGCCGTCGGCGCGCTCCTGGCGCTGTGGCTGCTCCGCCGTCGGCTGCGGTCGGTCGACGGGCCGCGGGTGACGCGCGTGCACGCGCAGGCCGCCGCGGCCGCCCTGGTCACGGCGGGCGTCGGCGCGCTGGTCCTGGCGCTGCTGCGACGCCTGCTCCCGGCCGGGCACGTCGCCTCGATCCTCGAGTGCGCCATCGTCGGCACGGTCATGGGCCTGGCGTACGTCGCGCTGCTGCGGCTCATGCGCGTGGCCGAGCTCGACGCGCTCCTGGGCCCGTTGGTGGCGAAGCTTGGGGGTCGCGCGTCTAGGCTGGTCACCGGGACGAGGGCCCCGCAGGGTCCGCCGAGCGACGAAGTGGGAGCTGACGTGAGCGAGGTCGTCGAGCGTGGCACCGTGCTCTCCGGGCGGTACCGCGTGGTCGACGAGGCCACGTCCGACCTTCCTGGTGCCACGTCGTGGCACGCGACGGACCAGATCCTGGACCGGCCCGTCCGCGTGCAGGTGCTCTCGTCCGGGCACATCTCGGCCGCGCTCGACGGTGCACGCCGCGCGGCGCTCGTCACCGACGCGCGTCTGGTGCGCGTGCTCGACGTGGGCACGCACGAAGGTCACGGCTACGTCGTGTCCGAGCAGGTCGCCGGCCCGTCGCTCGCCGACCTGCTGAGCCGCGGCACGCTGACCGCCGACCAGGCGCGAGCCATCGTCGGCGAGGCCGCCGCCGCGCTCGAGGTCGCCCGCCGCCGCGGTGTCCACCACCTCGCGCTGCGGCCCTCGGTCGTGCACGTGACCGACGACGGCCGCATCGTCGTCAGCGGTCTGGGGCTCGACGCCGGGCTGCTGGGTGTCGTCGCCCGCGACGCGCACCTGACCACGCGCGCCGACACCGTCGGCCTGGTCCGCCTGCTCTACGCGGCGCTCACCGGGCACTGGGTCGCGGATCCCGCGGTGCCGGACCTCGCGGTGGCGCTGCGGGCGGCGCCGGCCGACGACGAAGGCACCCCCGTCGCCCCCGCCGACCTGGTCGACGGCGTGCCCGGCGACCTCGACACGCTGTGCGCCGTGACGCTCGGGCGCAACGACGACGGCCCGCACAGCCCCGGTGAGCTGGTACGCGAGCTCGAGCCGTGGGGTGCCATCCGCGCCGTCCAGGTCCCGACGGGCTCGATCCCCGTGGTGCCGACGGCCATCAGCGCCGCCGCGATCGCCGCCGACGACGAGGCCGACGCGGCGCTGAGCCCGCCGGAGGACGGCTTCGAGCCCGACGACATGGAGGACACCGCCCCCATCGCGGTGACCCGCGAGTCCATCCGCACGACGTTCGAGAACCAGCCGCCGCCCGCGGGTGTGAACCTTCCCGGCACCCCGCCCCCCGCCGCGCCCACCCGGACCAGCGCGTTCGGTGCCGCGGGCGCCCTGGGGGCCGCGGCGACGGCACGCACCTGGGACTCCGCTCCCGCGCCCGAGCGCACCTCGGCCTCGGTCTACCCGCCTGCCGCACCCGCCGAGCCCGGCCCCGCCGCGACCGCGGAGGCCACCGCACCGCCCGCGACCGGCGGGTTCGACTTCGACCGCATCGTCGAGGAGCAGGAGTACGAGACCGCCGGGGAGCGCCGGTTCAACCCCACAGCGCTCGTGCTCGTCCTGGTCGGCATCGCGGTCGTCATCGGCGTCGTGCTCGCGTTCAAGGCGCTGTTCGCCTCGCTCGACACGGGGACGCCGGCCGCTGCGCCCTCGTCGCCGAGCGCAACCGCGACCAGCGCGTCGCCCAGCGACACACCATCCGAGGAGCCGTCGACCGAGCCCAGTACGCCCGCCGACACGGGTGCCCCGCCCGTCATCGCGTCCGCGACAACCGTGGACCCGTCCGACGACGACGGCGAGCACCAGGAGGCAGTCGACCGCGCCTTCGACGGCGACGAGTCGACGTACTGGTACACGATGACCTACAAGCGGGCCGACTTCGCGGGGTTCAAGAACGGCGTCGGCTACGTCATGACGCTCGAGGAGCCCACCACCGTCAGCAAGGTGACGCTGCACACCAACGGGTCCGGCGGGAAGGTCGAGATCCGCGACACCGACAAGAGCGACCCGAGCGGCGGCAAGCTGCTCGCGTCGGGCTCGTTCGACTCCGAGGTCACGTTCACGCTCGACCCGGCGACGAGCACGGACCACCTGACGCTGTGGATCACCGAGCTGCCGACCGCGGCGGACGGGTCCTTCCGTCTCGAGCTGGCGGAGATCGAGCTGTCCTGAGCGGTGATCGCGCGGAACGCGCAGGAACAGATCCCGCCTAGGATCGGTTGACTGCGACAGCACCACCCACCGACTTGCAAGGACCTTCCGTGAACCAGCAGGACACTGTGCGCGACCTCGTGATCGTCGGCTCCGGGCCCGCCGGCTACACCGCGGCGATCTACGCCGCGCGTGCCGGGCTCGCGCCCCTGATCGTCGCCGGGTCCGTGACCGCCGGTGGTGCGCTCATGAACACCACCGAGGTCGAGAACTTCCCCGGCTTCCCCGACGGCATCCAGGGCCCGGAGCTCATGGAGAACCTGCAGAAGCAGGCCGAGCGCTTCGGCGCCGAGGTGCTGTGGGACGACGCTGTACGCCTCGACCTCGACGGACCGGTCAAGACCATCGAGGTGTCCGGCGGCGAGACGTTCCAGGCGCGTGCCGTGATCATCTCGACCGGGTCGGCGTACCGGGAGCTGGGTCTCGACGACGAGAAGCGCCTGTCGGGTCGTGGCGTGTCGTGGTGCGCGACGTGCGACGGCTTCTTCTTCCGGGACCAGGAGATCATCGTGGTCGGTGGCGGCGACTCGGCCGTCGAGGAGGCCACGTTCCTGACCCGGTTCGGCAAGCGCGTCACGATGGTCCACCGTCGCGACCAGCTGCGGGCGTCGAAGATCATGGCCGACCGCGCCGCCAACGACCCGAAGATCGAGTTCGCGTGGAACTCCGAGGTCGTCGGGATCCACGGCGACGAGAAGGTCACCGGCGTGACACTGCGCGACACCGTCACCGGCGAGGAGCGTGAGCACCCCGCCACCGGCGTGTTCGTGGCGATCGGCCACGTCCCGCGCACCGAGCTCCTGGTGGGCCAGCTCGACCTCGACGACAGCGGGTACGTGTCCGTCGTCGGCCGCTCCACCCACACCAACCTCACCGGCGTCTTCGCCTGCGGCGACGTCGTGGACCACACGTACCGCCAGGCGATCACGGCCGCCGGGTCGGGCTGTGCGGCCGCGCTCGACGCGCAGCACTACCTGGCCGGGCTCGGCGACGCCGTCGACCCCGTCCCGCCCACCGAGGCACCCGGTTTCCCTGAGGAGGCATGATGCTGGACGTCACCGACGATTCCTTCGACGCCGAGGTGCTCGGCTCCGACATCCCCGTGGTGGTCGACTTCTGGGCTCCCTGGTGCGGACCGTGCCGCATGGTCGCGCCCGTCCTCGAGGAGCTGTCCAAGACCTACGAGGGCCGCGTCAAGATCGTCAAGGTGAACGCCGACGAGAACCCGCGCCTGACCGGTGACTACGGCGTGGTCTCCATCCCGACGCTCAACATCTACGCGGGCGGCGAGCTCGTCCAGTCGACGATCGGGGCGCGCCCCAAGGCCGCCATCGCGGAGCAGATCGAGGGCGTTCTCGCCACGGCGTGACCCCTCGCACCGCGCAGGCGGGCACGCGTGCGACACTGCTCGGATGATCGAGCGCATCGTGCCCGCCGGCGAGACGGCGGGTCAGAACCCCACGTCCACCGCCGCTGCCGGCACCCGCCTCGACCCGTGGCTCGGCTCCTACGCCGCCCGCACCCACGGGATGCGTGCTTCCGAGATCCGCGCACTGTTCGCCGTCGCGAACCGGCCCGAGGTCGTCTCGCTGGCCGGCGGCATGCCGTACCTCGACGGGCTGCCGCTGGACATCCTGTCCGACGTGGCCGCGCGGGTGGTCGCCACCCGCGGCGCCCAGGCCCTGCAGTACGGCTCCGGCCAGGGTGACGTCACCCTGCGTGAGCAGATCCTCGACGTCGTCCGGCTCGAGGGCATCGACGCCCACCCCGACGACGTCGTCGTCACCACCGGTTCCCAGCAGGCGTTGGACCTGGTCACGCGCATCTTCATCGACCCGGGCGACGTCGTCGTCGCGGAAGCACCGTCGTACGTCGGCGCGCTGGGCGTCTTCCGCGCCTACGAGGCGGAGGTCGTGCACGTCCCTATCGACGAACACGGTCTGGTCCCCGAGCTCCTCGAGTCCACTCTCGCCGACCTCGCCCGCTCCGGCCGTCGGGTCAAGTTCCTGTACACGGTCCCGAACTTCCACAACCCCGCCGGCGTGAGCATCTCGCTCGAGCGTCGCCCGCGGATCGTCGAGATCGCGCGCCGGTTCGGCGTCCTGGTCCTCGAGGACAACCCGTACGGCCTGCTCGGGTTCTCGGGCGAGCCGACGCCCGCGCTCCGGTCGATCGACGACGAGGGCGTGCTGTACCTCGGCTCCTTCTCCAAGACGTTCGCCCCCGGGTACCGCGTCGGCTGGGTCATCGCGCCCCACGCCGTGCGCGAGAAGCTGGTGCTCGCCTCCGAGTCCGCCATCCTCTGCCCGGCCAACGCGTCGCAGATCGCCATCTCCACCTACCTGTCCACGTGCGACTGGCAGGGGCAGATCAAGTCCTTCCGCGAGCTGTACCGCGAGCGGCGCGACGCGATGGTCGGCGCCCTGGCCGAGCACCTTCCCGACGCGTCGTGGAACGTGCCCGACGGCGGCTTCTACGTCTGGGTCCGCCTACCCGAAGGGCTCGACGCGAAGGACATGCTGCCGCGCGCCGTCACCGCCCGCGTCGCCTACGTGCCCGGCACGGCGTTCTTCTACGACGGCGGCGGCGCCGACCACATGCGCCTGTCGTTCTGCTTCCCGACCCCCGAGCGCATCCGCGAGGGCGTGCGCCGGCTCGCCACCGTCGTAGCGGGCGAGCGAGAGCTCGTCGAGCTGTTCGGGACGACGTCCGCCGACCCCTCGCGCGTCGTCGACGCGCCGGGCCCTGATCTGCACTGACCTTCCCCGACATGCACTGCGTTGCTCTGACCTGCACCGATGTGCGCTGACGCGGCTGCTGGCCGCCCGTCACCTGGAGTCAAGACACCGTGAGCTCTGCCTCGTCCATCCCTGCGGCTGGCGCGTCAGCCGCGCGAGTTCCCAGCGTCGTCATCCTGGCGGGCGGGCTGTCGCACGAGCGCGACGTCTCGCTGCGCTCGGGCCGGCGCGTGGCGGACGCGCTGCGCTCGGCCGGCGTCGACGTCGCGGTGCTCGATCTCGACGCCGACCTGGTCCCGGCGCTGCGCGACCTCCACCCGGACCTCGTCTGGCCGCTGCTCCACGGCGCGTCCGGAGAGGACGGCTCCGTCCAGGACATGATCCAGCTGCTCGGCTACCCGATCCTCGGGACGGGTCCGCGCGCCAGCCGGGTCGCGTGGAGCAAGCCGATCGCCAAGCGGGTCGTCGCGCAGGCCGGGCTCGCGACGCCGGACTTCGTGACTCTCCCCCAGTCGCTCTTCCGTGAGCTCGGCGCCAGCCGCGTGCTCGACGCGGTCGTCTCCCGCCTTGGCCTGCCCCTGGTGGTGAAGCCCGCGAGCGGCGGGTCGGCCCTGGGCGTCAGTCTCGTGACATCCGCCGACGATCTGCCCCGCGCCATGGTCGACTGCTTCGCCTACGGCGACACCGCCCTCATCGAGCACGCGGTCCTCGGCACCGAGCTCGCGGTCTCGGTCGTCGACACCGGGTCAGGTCCGACCGCACTCCCCGTCGTCGAGATCGTGACCGACGGCGCGTACGACTTCGACGCCCGTTACAACCCCGGCCGCACCGAGTACTTCACTCCCGCCCGACTGGATCCGTCGGTCGCGGCATCGGTCGCGGCCGCCGGCGTCGCGGCACACGTCGCCCTCGGTCTCGAACGTCTGTCGCGCACGGACCTGATCCTGACCGCCGACGGGGTGGTGCACTTCCTCGAGGTCAACATCGCCCCCGGGATGACCGAGACCTCGCTCTTTCCACAGTCCGTCGAGGCATCCGGCCACAATCTCGGAGACTTGTACCGATCCCTCGTAACGGCTTCCCTGAGCGTCTGAACCGGCACTCGGGACGCGTTCCACGCGTCCGTTTCGGCCTGAATTCGGCCGGTTCTGCGGTCGCGCCGCCGATTGTCGGTCTCGGGCGCGCGAGCCGGGCCCATCCGGCGTCGGCGTCGCCCGCGGCCACGGGGTGTCGGCCGCGGGCGACGAACGATCAGTTCTTGAGCAGGCCCGGGTCCTCCGGGGCGAGGCTGCCGAGGATGCGGTTGAGGTCCTGCACCGACGCGAACTCGACCGTGAGGCGGCCTCGTGACTTGCCGAGGCTGACCTTCACGCGCGTCTCGAACCGGTCGGACAGCCGCGACGCGAGGTCGTCGAGAGCCTCGTTCCGGATCCCCGCGCGGGGTGCGGGCCGCTTGCGCGGCGCGTCGTCGGCGCCGAGCGCGACGATCTCCTCGACCGCGCGAACCGAGAGTCCCTCGGCGACGATGCGCTGCGCGAGCCGCTCGATCGCCGCACCGTCGCTGAGCCCGAGCAGTGCGCGGGCGTGCCCGGCACTGAGCACACCGGCGGCGACTCGCCGCTGAACCAGTGGCGGCAGCTTGAGCAGGCGGAGGGTGTTGGAGATCTGCGGGCGCGACCGGCTGATGCGCGTCGCCAGCTGATCGTGCGTGCAGCCGAAGTCGTCCAGCAGCTGCTGGTAGGCGGCTGCCTCCTCGAGCGGGTTGAGCTGAGACCGGTGCAGGTTCTCCAGGAGGGCGTCCCGCAGCAGGTCGTTGTCACCCGTCTCCCGGATGATCGCGGGGACCGTCGTCAGGCCGGCTTCCTGGGTCGCGCGCCACCGGCGCTCGCCCATGATCAGCTCGTAGCCGTCGGACACCTGGCGCACGACGACCGGCTGGAGGACGCCGATCTCCTTGATCGAGCCGACCAGCTCGGCTAGCGCGTCCTCGTCGAACACGGTCCGCGGCTGGCGCGGATTGGGCCGGATGTCGCCGACCGGCAGCTCCGCGAAGCGTGCTCCCGGAACGGGGACCAGCCCGTCGTCCGACGACGCGTCAACCGCCGGCGCGGTGCTCCCGCCGACGCTTGCCCCGGCACCGTTCTCAGCCGCGGCACCCGAAGGAGCCGGGGCATCCGGGCTCGCGAGGTCGGCGGTGCTCGGTGCTCCACCTGCTGGCGTTCCGTTCGTCGCGGGCGCACTCTCGTTCTCGGCGTCCACACCAGGATCGGCGCTGATCGCGCTGTCCGCGAGGGCGGTCGGGGTCGCGCCGTTGGACGTGCCGCCCGCCACGCCCTCACCGGACGCGGACGGTGCCGTCGGAGCTACCGCCGTTGTCGATGCGACCGTCGACGCATCTGCGGCCGATGCCGCAGCGCCCGCGTCTGATGCCGCCGCACGCGGCTTCCCGAAGAAGAGGTCAGCGGGACGCTCGCCCGTCGTTGGACGCTGCTCCCCCTCGGCGCTCGTCGGGATCAGCGCACCGAGCCCACGGCCCAGCCCACGCCGCTTCTCGCTCATCGTTCCTCCTGGGCGTTCACGTTCGTTCCGTCGTTGACCTGCGCGTTCGTCGCGCCGCGCTCCGCGACCTCGCGAGCCGCCTCGAGGTACGCGAGCGCCCCCGATGAGCCGGGGTCGTACGTCATCACCGTCTGGCCGTAGCTCGGAGCCTCGGAGATGCGGACCGATCGCGGCACGGTGGTGCGCAGGGTCTTGTCCGGGAAGTGGGTACGCACCTCCTCGGCCACCTGCTGCGCCAAGTTCGTCCGGGCGTCGTACATCGTGAGCAGGATGGTCGAGACGTGCAGCTCTCGGTTGAGATGTGCCTGGATGAGCTCGATGGTCTTGAGGAGCTGGCTCAGGCCCTCGAGCGCGTAATACTCGCACTGGATCGGGATGAGCACCTCGCGGCCCACCACGAAGGCGTTGACCGTCAGCAGCCCGAGGCTTGGCGGGCAGTCGACGAAGACGTAGTCGAGTGGCTCCATCCCCTCGGCCGCGCGATGCTCGAAGTATGCGTCGAGCGCGACCCGTAGGCGCGTCTCACGGGCGACCATCGACACGAGCTCGATCTCGGCGCCCGAGAGGTCGATCGTGGCCGGGACGCACCACAGCGTCTCGACGTCGGGGCAGACCTGGACCGCCTCCGCCATCGGCTGCCCTTCCACGAGCACCTCATAGATCGACGGTGTGCCCGCACGGTGGTCGACACCGATAGCCGTCGATGCGTTCCCCTGGGGGTCGTTGTCGATGACCAGGACGTTGAGGCCCGACTGTGCGAGCGCCGCGGCAAGGTTCACCGTCGTGGTGGTCTTGCCGACTCCGCCCTTCTGGTTCGCCACCGTGATCACCCGGGTAGCGTCAGGCTTCGGGAACCTTCGCCCGCGGAGCTCGATGCGACGACGGGCGTCTCGCTGAAGCTCCGCCATGAGCGGAGTGTCGTCACTGACGGACGGGAGGCTCTCGACGAGCGCGGCGCGCCGGCGCTCGTCGGGGTCAAGATCGGTCACGGGTGCTCTGGCTCCGTCGGAGGATGGGTTCCCGGCGTTCGCCGGTTCGTCGGTGCTCACTGTTTCACGTGAAACGTGGCGCGCCGAATCCCCTCCCCCGTCCGGCGTATCACTGTGCCCGGTGCCACTGGGGGCCCGTGTCGCGGCGCCCGCCGATCCGCCAGGGTCGTGCGTCGTTTCACGTGAAACAGGGACTTCGGGCCTCGCGGTGGCATCGCTCGCGCTCAGAGACTCGCGGAGATGCGCGTCGTCGGCTGGCGCTCCGCCGTTCGGTGGTGTCGTTTCACGTGAAACGGGCTCCGCTGCGCCTGCGACCACGCCGTGACCACTCGGCATCCCGGGTGTCGGTGTCGGACCGCCGACGTCGGAGCTGTCAGACCGTGCCGCTTCGCGGGAATCGCCAGCGCCCGCTCGCACGTCGCCGTCCGCTGTTGGGTCTCCGAGGGCCCTCGAGTCTCTGTCCGCAGCCTCGCCTCTGTCAGCAGGCTCGTTTGGGTCGGTTGACAAGTCGACGCTGGCCCGGGCGTCTGCATCGGACGTCAGACCTCCACCAACCTGTGGTGCACCCGGGAGGGAGCCCTCAGCCGTCACGCCAACGTGCACTGCTGTTTCACGTGAAACAGGGCCCGCTGGCGTGACGGCACCTTGCGTCTCTGTTTCACGTGAAACGCCGCCGGCCTCGGCCGGACCCATCTCCCCGCCGACACGTGGGACGGACTCCGAGCTCCCGGGCGCGCCTGCTGCTCTCGCGGACTCGGGTGCACCGCCGCGTGACTCCGCGGTGGAAGTGACCGAGACTCCAGCGCCCGCCGACTCTCCCTGGCCCTGGCCCCGGCCCTGGCCCCCGAAGTATCGAGGCTCGGGCATCGGACCGGCGCCGG
>Ga0160458_100321_pt1 | contig 27097 bp, 24 predicted proteins | sample HID1973I_E6MG_FD_108247 | JGI IMG/M metagenome (GOLD analysis project Ga0160458, IMG submission 108247) | Enriched mosquito-associated microbial communities from UW Madison campus, WI, USA - HID1973I_E6 MG | ecosystem: Host-associated > Arthropoda: Insects > Digestive system > Unclassified ...
CGCACCATGCTGCAGGACCACAAGGTCTACATCACCGACTGGAAGAATGCACGTACGGTGCCGTTGTCTGAAGGCGAATTCGGCCTCGACGACTACATCAACAACGTGCAGCAGTTCATCCGCCACCTGCAGCACACCTATGGCCATTGCCACGTCATGAGCGTGTGCCAGCCCACGGTGCCGGTGCTGGCCGCGGTGTCGCTCATGGCCAGCCGCGGCGAAGCGCTGCCACTGTCGCTGACGATGATGGGCGGGCCCATCGACGCGCGCAAGTCGCCTACCGCGGTGAACAACCTGGCGATGAACAAGAGCTACGAATGGTTCGAGAACAACGTCATCTACCGGGTGCCGCAGGGTTTCCCCGGCGAGGGGCGGCGGGTGTACCCGGGCTTCCTGCAGCACACCGGCTTCGTGGCCATGAACCCCGACCGGCACGCCAAGAGCCATTACGACTATTTCAAGGATCTGGTCAAGGGCGACGACGCCAGTGCCGAGACGCACCGCAAGTTCTACGACGAGTACAACGCCGTGCTCGACATGGACGCCGACTACTACCTCGACACGATTCGCACGGTGTTCCAGGAATTCCGGCTGGTGCATGGCAATTGGGACGTGCGCAATGAAAAGGGCCAACTCGAGCGCGTGCGCCCGCAGGACATCCGCACCAGCGGACTTCTGACGATCGAAGGCGAGCTCGACGACATCTCGGGCTCGGGCCAGACCAAGGCTGCGCACGACCTGTGCACCGGTATTGCGCAGGATCACCGGCATCACCTCGAGGTCAAGGGCGCCGGCCACTACGGCATCTTCAGCGGTCGCCGCTGGCGTGACATCGTCTATCCGCAGGTCAAGGCCTTCATTGCCGCGCAGGACCAGCCCCAGGCGCACCGCGTCACGCGTGCGCCCGTGAGCTCGGAGGATGCGGTCAGCGCACGCCTCACGCGCGCACGCGCCAGTTCGGGCGCTTCGCAGGATCGAACCGCCGCCAAGGCCGCGCCTGGCCGGAAGACCGCCGGAATCGCCCGGCGCACGGGCTCGCCAGTCGCGCGCAAGAAGGCCGCCTAGGCCCGTTCCATGATTTCGCTGGCCGCGCGCATCGAGAACGCATTGCCGCAGACGCAGTGCACGCGTTGCGGCTACCCCGATTGCGCCGGGTATGCGCAGGCCATTGCCAGCGGCGACGCCGACGTCCACCAATGCCCGCCAGGCGGCGCCGCGGGCATCGAGGCATTGGCGCGCATCACCGGCCGCCCCGTCCGCCCGCTGGGCGCCGAGTTCGGCACCGAGGGGCCGCGCTCGCTGGCGGTGATCGACGAGCACTGGTGCATCGGCTGCACGCTGTGCCTGGATGCTTGTCCGACGGACGCGATCGTCGGCATCAACAAGCGCATGCACACGGTGATCGAACCCCATTGCACCGGCTGCGAGCGCTGCATTCCGGTGTGCCCGGTCGACTGCATTTCGCTCGAAGTCGTCACGCCGGGACGCAGCGGCTGGCAAGCCTGGTCGGCCACGCAGGCCGACGCGGCGCGCCGGCGCTACGCCGCGCACAAGGAACGACTTGCGCAGGCAGAAGGTTCGGCGTCGGCCACTCTCACGGATGCGCCGGGCGGCAACGAGCCCGCGACGTCCACCGAAGCCGCACTCGCCGACGACGCCCAGGCACGCAAGCGCGCCTTGATCGAGGCGGCACTTGCCAAGGCACGCGCCCGAAAGCCCGCCGACACGTCCAAGCTGCCCCGATGAAAACCGACACCCTTCTCATCTACACCGCCGCCTCGTTCGTGCTGGCGGCGACCCCCGGCCCGACCATGCTGCTGGCCATGTCCAACGGCATCACCGGCGGGATGCGACGGGCGCGATGGGGCATGGCCGGCGCCATCCTGGGCAGCAGCATCATCATCGCCGTGGTGGCGCTCGGGCTGGGCTCGCTGCTTGCCGCTTCCGAATGGCTGTTCAATGCGCTGCGGGCGGCCGGGGTGGCATACCTGGTCTGGTTGGGCATCCGCCTGTGGCGCAGCCCGGTCGACGACGTGGACGCCATGCTGGCGCGTCCGAACCTCGCGCCGCAAGGCCCCCAGGCGCTGGTCCGCAGCCTGACGGTGGCGCTGTCGAACCCCAAGACAGTGCTCTTCTTCGGCGCATTTCTGCCCCAGTTCATCGACACGGGCGCGCCGCAAGCGCCGCAGTACCTTCTACTGGGCGTCATCTTCATCGCGCTCGACACGGTCATCATGCTGGCGTATGCCGGTGCCGGCACGCAGGCTGTGCGCTGGCTGTCCCGGCGCAACCTGCGGCGGATGAATCGCGGCTGCGCTGCCGGCATGTGGGCGCTGGCAGCCACACTGGCCTTCTGGCGACGGCCGGGCGCCTGACCGGCCCGCGACGAGCGAGCCGCGCTGTCAGGCGTCGCGGCTCGCCTTGGCGAAGGCGCTCCGGATCTTGCGTGCCAACTTGTCCTGCGTATATGGCTTGCTGATCAGTTCCACGCCTGCGTCCAGCCGGCCTTCGTGGACGATGGCGTCCTGGGTATAGCCCGAGGTGAAGAGCACCGCGATGTTCGGCAGGCGTTCGCGCGCACGGGCGGCAAGTTCGGGGCTGCGCAGCGATCCGGGCATGACCACGTCGGTGAACAGCATGTCCACCTGCACGCCACTGTCGATGATGGCCAGCGCCGACGTGGCGTCGCGCGCCTTCAGCACCCGATAACCCAGTTGGGTGAGCAGTTCGACGACCGTGGCGCGCACGTCATCGTCGTCTTCCGCCACGAGGATGGTCTCGGCGCCGCCAACCATTTCGTCCCCCGCTGGCGCCAGGACCATGTCCTCGTCCGCGGCAACGCGCGGCAGAAGCATGCGAACCGTCGTGCCCTGTCCAGGCCGGCTATGGATCTTCACATGCCCGCCGGACTGCTTGACGAATCCGTAGACCATCGACAGGCCCAGCCCGCTACCCTTGCCATCGACCTTGGTCGAAAAGAACGGCTCGAATACCTTTTCGAGCAGCTCGGGCCCCATGCCGCAGCCGGTATCCGCCACGGCCAGCATCACGTACTCGCCGGCGCTCATGTCGGGGTCGCCGGTGACGCTCGTGTCGTCCGGGTAGATGTTGGCTGTCTCGATCGTCAGCCGGCCGACGCCTTCCATCGCATCGCGTGCATTGATGGCCAGGTTGAGCACAGCGTTCTCGAGCTGCGCAGCGTCGACGAAGCAGTTCCACAGTGCGCCCGAGATCGTTGCTTCGATCTCGATGCCTTCGCCGATCGTGCGGCGCAGCATGTCCTCGATGCCGGGCAGAAGCCTGCCGATGTTGACCACTCTCGGTTCGAGCGGCTGTCGCCTGGCAAAGGCCAGCAACTGGCTGGCCAGCTTGGCGCCGCGTTGAACACTGCTCAGGGCATTGTCGAGATAGCGCTCGGCTCTCTCGTCGACGCCGACGACGCGTGAAAGCAACTGCAGGTTGCCCGAGATGACGTGCAGCAGGTTGTTGAAATCGTGGGCGACCCCGCCCGTGAGCTGGCCGACGCTTTCCATCTTCTGCGCCTGGTGAAGCGCCGCTTCGGTTCGCTTCAAGGCCGCGGCGGCGGCACGCTCGTCGGTAACGTCGCGCCCCACCAGAAACAGGAGATCCTCGTCCGGGACGGTGCTCCAGACGAGGGTGCGATGACCGCCGGCCGCCCGCAGGCATCGGCATTCGAGCTGGAAGGACGTGCCCAGCCTCGGCAAGCCGGCCATGAAGTCGCGCGTCTCCTGGCGATCGTCCGGATGCACGTGCTCGACGAAGCTGTGCCCCGGGGGTTCGGCATTGCTGCCGCCGACCAGCGCCGACCAGGCGGGGTTCGTCGACACCAGCGTTGAATCACGACGGCACACGACCATCGGGTCTTGCGCCAGCTGCCAGATCCTGTCGCGGTCCTCCGTGCGTGCGCGCACTTCCTGCGCCAGCGACACCGCTTGTTCGTTCAGGCGCCGCAGGGCATTGAACTTGGCAGTCGTCTCCATGACCGTATCCATCATGCCGACCACACGACCGTGCTCGTCGCGCACGGGGCTGTAGCAGAAGGTGAAATACGCCTGCTCGATGTAGCCGTGCCGGTTGATGGCCAGGGGAAAGTCCTCGACGAACGTGGCCTCCCCGGCGAATGCACGCGCGGCGATCGGCCCGATCTGCGGCCAGGCCTCGCTCCAGACCTCCGAAAACGGTCGTCCCAGCGCTTCGGCCTTGTCTCCGAGGATCAGGCGAAACGCGTCGTTGTAGATGGTCGTCAGCTCCCTGCCCCAGACCAGGCACTTCGGGAAATAGGACGACAGCACCATGTCCGCGGCGAATCGCAGCGCCAGCGGCCACCCCTGCGGCGGCCCGAGCACGTGATTGGCCCAGTCGAATTCGCGCACCTTGCGGCTCATGATACTTGACGACGCGGGTGGCCAGGGCGCGCGGTGTTCCGCAGAGATGGGATGCTGGCTCGATGTCATGGATGGCACGTGTGGGCGCGCAGGGCACGCACCTGCGCTTTGGACCGAGCATCGCGTATCGGCCGGCGCAAGGCAATTGGGGCTGGCGCCACCCGGGCGGCGGCGCCGGCCGGCGGCACGGGCGGCGCGGCGCCCGTTCCCGTCAGGCTGCGCCTTGCGCCAGGGCCGCAAAGGCGCCGACCACTTCGGGCGGAGCCTGCACCAGCTCGATCAGCACGCCCTCGCCCGCGATCGGAAACTCGTCGCTTGCCTTCGGGTGCAGAAAGCAGATGTCGAACCCGGCCGCGCCCTTGCGGATGCCCCCGGGCGCAAATCGCACGCCCTGTCCGGCCAGCCATTCCACCGCCGCCGGAAGGTCGTCGATCCACAGGCCGATGTGGTTCAGCGGCGTGGCGTGAACAGCCGGTTTCTTGTCAGGATCGAGCGGCTGCATCAGGTCGACCTCGACCTTGAAAGGGCCATCGCCGATCGCGCAGATGTCCTCGTCGACGTTCTCCCGCTCGCTGCGGAAGGTGCCGGTGACCGTCAGTCCGAGCATCTCCACCCAGAGCTTTTGCAGGCGCAGCTTGTCGGTGCCGCCGATGGCGATCTGCTGGACGCCCAGCACCTTGAAGGGGCGTTGTGTTGCTTGAATCATGATCGGGAAGTGCCTTGACCGGGTTCGGACGAGATGACGGCCGTGGACGGCAGGCCGAGCCGGGAGAGCAGCCTGGCATCCGCCTCCAGGTCCGGGTTGCCGGTCACCAGCAGCTTGTCCCCATAGAAGATCGAATTGGCGCCAGCGAGAAAGCACAGCGCCTGCACCGGCTCGCCCAGTTGCTGCCGGCCGGCCGACAGCCGCACCCGCGCGGTCGGCATGGTGATGCGCGCGACAGCGATCACGCGTACGAAATCCAGCGGATCGATCGGATCGCTGTTGGCCAGCGGCGTGCCGGGCACGCGCACCAGGCTGTTGATGGGCACCGATTCCGGGTACGGATCCATGTTCGCCAGTTGGGCGATCAGGCCGGCACGGTGGACGGGCGCTTCGCCCATGCCCACGATGCCGCCGCAGCACACGCTGATGCCGGCGCCGCGCACATGCGCCAGCGTGTCCAGGCGATCCTGGTAGGTGCGGGTGTCGACGATGTCGCCGTAGTACTCGGGCGCCGTGTCCAGGTTGTGGTTGTAGAAGTCCAGGCCAGCGTCCTTGAGCGATCGCGCCTGGTGCGCCTCGAGCATGCCCAGGGTGGCGCAGGTCTGCAGGCCCAGCCCCTTCACGGCGGACACCAGCCGCGCCACTTTCTCGATGTCGCGGTCCTTCGGTGCGCGCCAGGCGGCGCCCATGCAAAAGCGCGACGCCCCGGCGTCCTTGGCGGCCTGGGCGGCGCGCACCACCTCGTCCACCTCCATGAGCTTCTGCGCCTTGACGCCGGTGTCGAACTCCGCCGCCTGCGGGCAATAGCCGCAGTTCTCCGGGCAGCCACCCGTCTTGACCGACAGCAGCGTCGCCAACTCGATGTCCCCGGCGGGCCAGTGCTTCCGATGGACGGTCTGGGCCTGGAACAACAGGTCCATCAACGGCTTGTCGAGCAAGGCCTGGACATCCGGGACGGACCAGCGGGGCGCCGCGGCCGGCGCCGGCGCTGCCGAGCGACGGCGCAACTCGACAGGCGCTTCCTGTACAGGCGCTGCGCTCATTCGAACTCCATGATGACCTGGTCCACCGCCAGCGATTCGCCCTTGCCGGCACGCACCTGCGCGACGACGCCGTCCTGCGACGCGAACAGCACGTTCTCCATCTTCATTGCCTCGATCACGGCCAGCTTCTCGCCCGCGCGCACCTGTTGTCCCGGCTCGACCGCCACCTCGACCAGCAGACCCGGCATCGGCGACATCAGGAACTTGCTCAGGTCCGGCGGCGCCTTGTAGGGCATCAGCTTGAGCAGCCCGGCGCCGCGCGGCGACAGCACCATCGCCTCGATCTGGGCGCCGTCATGCGAGATGCGCAGCGCCAGCGGGTTCTTGCCGCTGCCGCGCTCGACCTGCGCCGTGAAAGGCTGGCCATTGACCGTGCCCTGCACGCAGACCGCGCCGAGCGGTGCGCGCGTGACCATCTGGTAGGTCTTGCCTTCGACGGTCACTGCGCTGGCGCCCGTGCTGCCTTCGAAGTCGGTAACCGATACCGCGCTGTGATGCTGCGTGCCGTTGGCCTCCTGAGTGACGACGACGAACTGCTCTCCGATCTTCACGCCGTGGCCTTCGAGCTGGCCGCTGATGCGCGATGCACGTGCCCGGTAACGGCGATTCATGAACGCCGCCAACGCGATCAGGAAGCCCGGCTCGCGGTGTGGTACGTCTTCGGCGTGGAACCCCTCGGCGTAGTGCTCGGCGATAAAGCCGGTGTTGAAGTCGCCGGCGATGAACTTCGGGTGCGCCAGCAATGCAGCCTGGAACGGTATGTTGCTCGACACACCGCGGATCACGAATCCGTTGAGCGCCTCGCGCATGCGCGCGATGGCATGGGCCCGGTCCCGCCCGTGCACGATCAGCTTGGCGATCATCGAGTCGTAGTACATCGGGATCTCGCCGCCGTCGTACACGCCGGTGTCCACCCGCACGCCGTAGAGATGCTCCGTGTCGGCGGCGAACATGCTTTCCCTGGGCGGCTCGAAGCGCACCAGGCGGCCGGTGGACGGCAGGAAGTTGCGGAACGGGTCTTCCGCGTTGATGCGGCATTCGATCGCCCATCCGTTGCGCTGGACGTCCGCCTGTGCCAGCGGCAGCTGCTCGCCCGCGGCGACGCGGATCATCAGTTCCACCAGGTCCAAGCCGGTGATGCATTCGGTCACCGGATGCTCCACCTGCAGGCGGGTGTTCATTTCCAGAAAGTAGAAGCTCTGGTCCTTGCCGACCACGAACTCCACCGTGCCCGCGCTCTGGTACTTCACCGCCTTGGCAAGCGCCACCGCCTGCTCGCCCATGGCCCGGCGCGTTTCCTCGCTGATGAAGGGCGACGGCGCCTCCTCGATCACTTTCTGGTGACGCCGCTGGATCGAGCACTCACGCTCGTTCAGGTAGATCACATTGCCGTGCGCGTCGCCCAGGACCTGGATCTCGATGTGACGCGGCTCTTCGACGAACTTCTCGATGAAGACGCGGTCGTCCCCGAAGGAATTGCGTGCCTCGTTGCGGCACGACGAGAATCCCTCGAACGCCTCCTTGTCGTTGAACGCCACCCGCAGGCCCTTGCCGCCGCCGCCGGCGCTGGCCTTGATCATCACGGGGTAGCCGATGTCCTTGGCAATCTGCACCGCCGCCTCCGGCGTCTCGATCGCGTCGTTCCAGCCGGGGATGGTGTTGACCTTCGCTTCGTTCGCCAGCTTCTTGGACGCGATCTTGTCGCCCATCGCGGCGATCGAATAGTGCTTCGGCCCGATGAAGACGATGCCCTCTTCTTCCACCTTCCTGGCGAAGCCCTCGTTCTCCGACAGGAAGCCGTAGCCCGGATGCACCGCCTCGGCGCCAGTCTTCTTGCACGCCGCGATGATGCGGTCCGCCTGCAGGTAGCTCTCGCGCGAGGGCGCCGCGCCGATGTGCACCGCCTCGTCAGCCAGTTCGACATGGCGCGACTCCTTGTCCGCATCCGAATACACGGCCACGGTCTGGATGCCCATCTTGCGGGCCGTCGCGATCACCCGACATGCGATCTCGCCGCGGTTGGCAATCAGGATCTTCTTGAACATTTGCTTTTTCTCCGTACCGGACTACTTGAGCCCGAGTTCCTTGCGCATCGCCATGTTGCGCGCTTCGGCGCGCTGGAAGGCCGGACGGGCATCGAGGCGATCAACATAGGCCGAGAACGCCGCTGTCGGCTCGATCTGCTTGAATCCCATCAGGAAGCGCAGCAGGCCGCCGAACACGACGTCCGCCATCGAGAACGTATCGCCCAGCAGGAAGTCCCTGCCAGCAATGGCGGTCTGCGCCGTGGCGAGCATGGCCGCGTAGTTGCCCCAGCCCGCCGCGATCTCCTTGACTTCCCAGCCCGCACCACGCGCCATCACCGCCGGCTCGATCACGCTGGGCGCGAAGAAGGCCCAGCGCAGATAGGTGCCGCGCTCGGGTGCGTCCAGCGCCGGCGCCAGGCGGCCGGCTGCATAGCGGTCCGCCAGGTACAGCGCAATGGCGGCTGACTCCGTGACCACGACCTCGCCATCGACGAGCGTCGGCAGCTTGCCCATCGGATTCTTCGTGACGAGCTCCGACTCCTTCTGCTCCCCTTTCATGATGTCGACGACCTTCAGGTCGTAGGGAACGCCGGCTTCCTCGAGCGCCCAGATCGTGCCGGCGGCGCGCGAGTAGGGGTGGTAGTAGAGGCTGATGGACATCGTTGTTCCTTCCTTGGCGACGCTCACAGCGGGATGTTCCCGTGCTTGCGCCACGGGTTGTCGAGCTTCTTGTCGCGCAGCATGACCAGCGAACGGCAGATGCGCTTGCGCGTCTCGCTCGGAAGGATCACGTCGTCGATGTAGCCGCGCGCGCTGGCCACGAAGGGATTGGCGAAGCGCTTCTTGTATTCGGCCTCGCGGGCAGCAAGCTTGGCCGGATCGTTCTTGTCTTCGCGGAAGATGATCTCGACGGCACCCTTGGCACCCATCACCGCGATCTCGGCACGGGGCCACGCAAGGTTGACGTCGCCGCGCAGGTGCTTGGAAGCCATCACGTCGTACGCGCCGCCGTAGGCCTTGCGAGTAATGACGGTGATCTTGGGCACGGTAGCCTCGGCGTATGCATACAGCAGCTTGGCGCCGTGCTTGATGATGCCGCCGTACTCCTGGCTGGTGCCGGGCATGAAGCCGGGCACGTCGACGAAAGTGACCACCGGGATATTGAAGGCATCGCAGAAGCGCACGAAGCGTGCCGCCTTGATGGAACTCTTGATGTCCAGGCAGCCAGCCAGCACCAGCGGCTGGTTGGCGACGATGCCTACCGACTGCCCGTCCATGCGGCCGAAGCCGATCACGATGTTCTTTGCATAGTCGGGCTGCAGTTCGAAGAACTCGCCATCGTCCACCACCTTGCCGATCAGCTCCTTCATGTCGTAGGGCTTGTTCGGGTTCTCCGGCACCAGCGTGTCGAGCGACAGTTCCATGCGATCTGCCGGGTCGCCGCTCGGGCGCACGGGCGGCTTCTCGCGGTTGTTCAGCGGCAGGTAGTTGAACAGGCGGCGCAGCATCATCAGCGCTTCGACGTCGTTCTCGAATGCCATGTCGGCCACGCCGCTCTTGGTGGTGTGGGTGGAAGCTCCGCCAAGTTCCTCGGCCGTGACCTCCTCGTGCGTCACCGTCTTGACCACGTCGGGGCCGGTGACGAACATGTAGGAGCTGTCCTTGACCATGAAGATGAAGTCGGTCATGGCCGGCGAGTACACGGCGCCGCCGGCGCAAGGGCCCATGACCATGCTGATCTGCGGCACCACGCCCGAGGCCATCACGTTGCGTTGGAACACTTCGGCGTAGCCGCCGAGCGAGGCCACGCCTTCCTGGATGCGGGCGCCGCCGGAGTCGTTCAGGCCGATCACCGGCGCGCCGACCTTCATGGCCTGGTCCATCACCTTGCAGATCTTCTCGGCATGCGCCTCGGACAGTGCGCCGCCGAACACGGTGAAGTCCTGGCTGAACACGAACACGAGGCGGCCGTTGATCATGCCGTAGCCGGTCACGACACCATCGCCGGGGATCCTGGTGTCCTCCATGCCGAAATCGGTGCACCGGTGCTCGACGAACATGTCCCACTCTTCGAAGGTGTTGTCGTCCAGCAGCAGTTCGATGCGCTCGCGGGCAGTGAGCTTGCCCTTCCTGTGCTGGGCCTCGATGCGCTTTTCGCCACCGCCCAGGCGGGCCTGCGCGCGCCGCCTTTCGAGTTCGTCGATGAGATCTTGCATGATGTTCTTTCTTGCGAAGGGAATGTGCTTGGTCGTGCTTTGATTGAATTCAGTCGCCCAGCCCGGCCGCGGTGGCCAGCAGGCGGCGGGCGGCGGCGGATGCGGGCAGCTGCCCGCCGGCCACCTGCTGCGTGATCTGCGGCAGCAGCAGGCGCACCTGCGGATGCTGGCGGAAGGCCTGCTTGAGGCCGGCGTCGATGCGCTCCCACATCCAGGCCAGCGCCTGCTTCTCGCGCCGCGTGGCGATCTTGCCGTTGGCGTCCTGCGTTTCGCGAAACCGCGAGACGGCGGCCCAGAAGCCGTCGATGTTCGTGCCGGCCAGTGCGCTGATCTGCAGCACCTGCGGCACCCACTGCGCCAGCACGGCGCCGTGCGCGTCGCGCCCGCTCGCGGCATGGTCCGGATGACCCTGCTGGCCGAACAGCCGCAGCGCCGACGTGATCTGGGCCTGGGCACGAGTCGCAGCGTCGCGATCGATGTCGGCCTTGTTGATCACCACCAGGTCGGCCAGCTCCATCACGCCTTTCTTGATGGCCTGCAGGTCGTCGCCGGCGTTGGGCAGCTGCAGCAGCACGAACATGTCGGTCATGCCGGCGACCGCCGTCTCGGACTGGCCGACGCCGACGGTCTCGACGATGACGATGTCGTAGCCGGCGGCCTCGCAAACCAGCATGCTCTCGCGCGTCTTCTCGGCCACGCCGCCCAGCGTGCCGCTCGACGGGCTGGGCCGGATGTACGCGCGCTCGTGCACCGACAGCCTCTCCATGCGCGTCTTGTCGCCCAGGATCGAGCCGCCCGAGACCGTCGACGACGGGTCGATCGTGAGCACCGCCACACGGTGGCCGCGCTCGATCAGGAACAGGCCCAGCGTCTCGATGAACGTCGACTTGCCGACGCCCGGTACCCCGGAGATGCCGAGACGGAAGGACTTGCCGGTGTGCGGCAACAGGGCGGTCAGTAGTTCGTCCGCCTGCGCACGGTGGTCGGCGCGGGTGGATTCGAGCAGCGTGATCGCCTTGGCGATGGCGCGGCGCTGCACCAGCCCTTCCGCGCCGCACACCGACTCGGCGGTAACCGGAGGTCGCGCCACTTCAGGCTGCCGTCGCGGCCCGGATCTGCTCGAGCACATCCTTCGCGCTGGCCGGGATCGGCGTACCGGGGCCATAGATGCCTTTGACCCCCGCCTCGTACAGGAAGTCATAGTCCTGGCGCGGAATGACGCCGCCGACGAAGACGATGATGTCGTCCGCGCCCTGCTTCTTCAGCTCGGCGATGATCGCCGGCACCAGCGTCTTGTGGCCGGCCGCCAGCGTCGAGACGCCCACGGCATGCACGTCGTTCTCGATGGCCTGGCGGGCGCATTCCTCCGGCGTCTGGAACAGTGGGCCCATGTCGACGTCGAAGCCCAGGTCGGCGAACGCGGTCGCCACCACCTTGGCGCCACGGTCGTGCCCGTCCTGGCCGAGCTTCGAGATCATCACGCGCGGACGGCGCCCCTGCGCCTCGGCGAAGGTGTCGATCTCTTGCTTGAGTTGTTCCCAGCCTTCGGCCGAATCGTAAGCAGCAGCGTACACACCGGTCACCTTTTGCGTATCGGCCCGATGGCGGCCGAAAACCTTCTCCAGGGCGTCCGAGACCTCGCCCACCGTGGCGCGCAGGCGCACCGCGTCGATGGCGAGGGCCAGCAGGTTGCCCTGTCCGCTCTCGGCGGCCTCGGTCAAGGCCGCCAGCGCCGCCCGCGCCCTGGCATCGTCGCGCGCGGCGCGAACCTTATCCAGGCGGGCGACCTGCTGGTCGCGCACCTTCATGTTGTCCACCTCGAGCGTGTCGACGGCGTCTTCGCTCTTGAGCTTGTACTTGTTCACGCCGACGATCACGTCCTGGCCGGAGTCGATGCGGGCCTGCTTTTCCGCCGCAGCCGCCTCGATCTTGAGCTTGGCCCAGCCGGAGTCCACGGCTTTCGTCATGCCGCCCATGGCCTCGACTTCCTCGATGATCTCCCAGGCCTTGTCCGCCATGTCCTGGGTGAGCTTTTCCATCATGTAGCTGCCGGCCCAGGGATCGATCACGTTGGTGATGTGGGTCTCTTCCTGGATGATCAGCTGCGTGTTGCGGGCGATGCGGGCCGAGAACTCCGAAGGCAGCGCGATCGCCTCGTCCAGTGCATTGGTGTGCAGGCTCTGCGTGCCGCCGAACACGGCCGCCATCGCCTCGATGGTGGTGCGCACCACGTTGTTGTAGGGATCCTGCTCGGTGAGCGACCAGCCAGACGTCTGGCAGTGCGTGCGCAGCATCAGGCTCTTGGGCTTCTTCGCGTCGAAGCCCTTCATGATCCGGCACCACAGCAGGCGCGCGGCCCGCATCTTGGCCACTTCGAGATAGAAGTTCATGCCGATGGCCCAGAAGAACGACAGCCGCCCGGCGAAATCGTCCACGTCCAGCCCCTTGGCCAACGCGGTCTTGACGTACTCCTTGCCGTCGGCCAGCGTAAAGGCAAGTTCCAGGGCCTGGTTCGCTCCGGCCTCCTGCATGTGGTAGCCGGAGATGGAGATCGAGTTGAACTTCGGCATGTGGCGCGACGTGTACTCGATGATGTCGCCCACGATCCGCATGCTCGGCTCGGGCGGGTAGATGTACGTGTTGCGGACCATGAACTCCTTGAGGATGTCGTTCTGGATGGTCCCGGACAGCTTGTCCTGCGACACGCCCTGCTCCTCGGCGGCCACTACGTAGCCGGCCAGCACGGGCAGCACGGCGCCGTTCATGGTCATGGACACACTCACCTTGTCGAGTGGGATGCCGTCGAACAGGATCTTCATGTCCTCCACGCTGTCGATCGCCACGCCGGCCTTGCCGACGTCGCCGGTCACCCGCGGGTGATCGCTGTCATAGCCGCGGTGCGTCGCCAGGTCGAAGGCGACCGAGACGCCCTGCCCCCCCGCCGCCAGTGCCTGGCGATAGAACGCATTCGATTCCTCGGCCGTCGAGAAGCCGGCGTATTGGCGGATGGTCCAGGGCCGCACCGCGTACATCGTGGCCTGCGGCCCGCGCAGGTAGGGCTCGAAGCCGGGCAAGGTGTCGGCATGCGCCAGCCCTTGCACGTCGGCTGCGGTGTAGAGCGGCTTGACCGCTATGCCGTCCGGCGTCATCCAGTTCAACGCCTCCACGTTGCCGCCCGGCGCGGACTTGGCGGCGGCCTTGGACCAGTCTGCAAGGCTGGCGGATTGGAATTGCGGTTCGGATTTGCTCATGGACGCGGCTCGCTCACAGGCGGCTGACAGTTGGTTCGGGGTTTGCCCGGAGTTTGACGATTCGGACGACGAACGGGAGTTTACTCCAACATAATTATGAATTCATAGTTCCGAATAACGCTACACTCACGCCATGTCCGCCGCCCTGCCCATCGCCCCGCGCGCCCTCTACGAGGAGGTTGCCGAGCTGCTGCGCCAGCGCATCTTCCGGCGCGAACTGGAGCCCGGCAGCTGGATCGACGAACTCAAGCTGGCCGAGGAATACGGCATCAGCCGCACGCCCCTGCGTGAGGCCCTGAAAGTCCTGGCCGCTGAAGGACTCGTCACCATGAAAGTGCGGCGCGGCGCCTATGTCACGGAAGTGTCGGACAAGGACCTGTCGGACGTCTACCACCTGCTCAGCCTGCTCGAAAGCGACGCCGCCGCCGTGGTGGCCGAGCGCGCCGACCCGGGGCAGTTGGCCGAGCTCGAAGGCCTGCATGCCGAGCTGGAGGCGGCAGCACGCCCCGGTCAAGTGGACCGGGACCAGTTCTTCGCCGTCAACGAACGCTTCCATATGAAGCTCCTGGCGCTGGCCGACAACCGCTGGCGCGACCAGATGGTGGCTGACTTGCGCAAGGTCATGAAGCTCAACCGGCACAACTCGCTGCTCAAAAGCGGCCGCATCGAGGAATCGCTGGCCGAGCACCGCGCACTGATGGCCGCGCTCAAGGCACGCGACGCCCAGCGCGCCGCCCGGCAGATGCGCCTGCACTTCGACAACGGGCTCGAAGCGGCAGCCTGACAGCGCTTCGCCCGCCCAGCAGTTGGGGGAAGCGTCAGCCCGCCGGCACGGCCTCGCGCGCGCGCTGCATCACTTCGTGCGCAGGCAACTGCTTGAGGCGGTGGTCGCTCCACACCTGCCGCCAACGGCGCGCGCCGGGCAGGCCGTTGCGCAACCCCAGCATGTGGCGTGCAATCGCATACCAGGGCGTTCCATGTTCCGAAGCCTCGCGCGCCATGTAGTCGCACATGGCCGCCTCCACGTCCTCGCGTGACAGCTCGCGCCGGTCGTCGCCGAAGAACTCGGCGTCCCATTGGGCCAGCCACCAGGGGTTGTGATAGGCCTCGCGCCCCACCATCACGCCGTCGAGCAGGCGCAACTGCGCATGCACGGCCGCGTTGTCGACGAAGCCGCCGTTGATGGAGATGGTGAGCTGCGGAAACTCGTGCTTGAGCCGGTGCACGAGTTCATATCGCAATGGCGGGATCTCGCGGTTTTCCTTGGGCGACAGCCCCTTGAGCCAGGCATTGCGGGCATGCACGATGAAGGTGGCGCAACCCGCATCGGCCACCCGGGCGACGAAATCGCGCACGAATTCGTAGCGCTCGATCTTGTCGATGCCGATCCGGTGCTTGACCGTGACCGGCAGCGACGTGGCGCCGACCATGGCCCTGACGCAGTCGGCAACGAGTGCGGGCTCGGCCATCAGGCAGGCGCCGAACGCACCTCGCTGCACCCGCTCGCTGGGACAGCCGCAGTTGAGGTTGACCTCGTCATAGCCCCACTGCTCGGCCAGGGCCGCGCATCGCGCCAGGTCCTGCGGTTCGCTGCCACCGAGTTGAAGGGCCACCGGGTGCTCCTCGGCGTTGAAGCGCAGATGGCGCGGCACATCGCCATGCAGCAAGGCGCCCGTGGTCACCATCTCGGTGTAGAGCAATGCACGGCGGCTGAGCAGGCGATGGAAATAGCGGCAATGCCTGTCCGTCCAGTCCATCATAGGGGCAACAGACATTCGCCCCACGTAAGTTGTTGATATCATTCGAGAATCGTCAATTCGCTTAGAGTGATTCGGAGTAATATGGCTCTTGAATTACTCCAAAAATACTCCACGTGTACACGTCAGCTACATATTGTGTGACCTCTCTTTTCACTCAGCCGGAGGTGCACCAGTGGCAGTGAACAAGGTCGGTGACAAGTGGCGCGCGCAGGTCCGCGCTCCCGGCTTCCAGCAGTCTGGCACGTTCGATTCCAAGCGCGAAGCAGTGGAGGCCAACTCCGCATGGCTCGCCCTAGCGAAGGCCAGCAGGGTTGGTGGCTATGTGACCCTGTCGCCGGCGCCACCCTGGCAGACCTCATCGACCGCTACCTCCAGGATGTTCCACGTACTTGGGGAAGATCCAAGGCAATGTCCATCGAACTGCTCCGCAAGGAGTTGGGCGATGTCTACCTCTCCAAGCTCACCGCCAACACCCTGCGGGAGTGGATCGACAAGCGCCTGAAGCTGGGCACTGGCGGTGTTACCGTGGCCATGTACCTCTCCGCCCTTTCCACCATCCTCCAGTTTGGGAAGCACGCTCGACCCTTGAACATCGACTCCAACCTCGCCAAAGAAGCTAGGGCAGCGCTCGCGTATCGAGGTATCAATACCCGCCCTGCCGAGCGTTCACGCGAGCCGAACGCCGATGAACTGGATAAGTTGTTTGCCTACTGGAAGGACAAGGGCACGCGCCAGAAGATCCCCATGGAGACCATCGTCCGGCTTGCCTTGGCGACCACCATGCGCCTCTCTGAAATCTGCGGCCTCCGTCTGGAAGGCATTGACCGCGACAACAAGACCGTGATTATCCGGCAGCGGAAGCACCCTACTAAGAAGACGCAGAACGATCAGCTTGTTCCGCTGCCGCCTAAGGCGTGGACGAACTTGGCGCCGCTGCTCGAGGGACCTAAGAAGGGACGTGTCCTCGACGCAACTCGGAGTCGGCTTCTACAGCCTTTACCCGTGCGGTTAAGGCATGCGGAATCAAGGACCTCCACTTTCACGACAGCAGGCACAGTGCCGTGGGCCAGTTCTTCCGCTTTGGCCTGGACATTCAAGAGGTGTCCGTGCTGACTGGGCATTCCTCTTGGAACATTGCTTAAACGGTACACGCATATCCAAGCCCAAGATCTTCACGCGAAGGTGGCTCAACTGACTGCGGTCAAGGAAGAAACCCGGCAATAGAAGTCGGCAACCGGCTCCCAAGACTCGATAGTCTGCGCAATATCTAGGTTCTTCTTCACCGAACCAAGGACCTGGACCAAGACCGCCGAAACCAAGTTGGCCGCCTCGCAAGCCTCTATGCAGTCCCGCAAGAAGCGCCTTGCAGCGATGACGCCCGCAGAGCTTGCAGCATGGCGGCAGTATCAGTCTGCTGCCTCTGTCCCCTCTCAACGAAAGAAGGCAATCCTCAAACAGCTCGAACAACTGGCTGCCATGGATTGATCGCAGCTGCAATTCAAACAAAGGCCCGCTAAATTCGCGGGCTTTTTTATTTCTGACCCGTTGACAAAAAGCTTTAAAGGAATTCGGATTCTAGACCTTTTCCCAACCGAAAATCTCGTAATAAATCATTCTTCTATTCTTAACCGAAAGATTTTATGTCATTCAATTCAGACGTTCGCACTGCACGCAACATTGATCAACTCAGCAAGACTAAGGGTGGGATTGCTTTCATGGTCTTCTGGGTTATTAGTGCAGTCATCAAAGGCGTCATCAAACTAATTTTCCAAGCTGCCAAGTGACCATCAAATCAACTTCAGTTGAGCTTGCGATCCTGCTCCGGTATACTCCTGCTCTATTCGGAGGGCTACCGATGAAATTCAAGTCCACTGCCTTAGTGTTGTGTATTCCACTCATATGGGGCACTGCCTCCGCGGAAGTGGCCACCATGGGCACCGCCACGTTTCAAACTGCCGTTGAATCTAAGACTGGAAAGGTAAAGGCGTGCGGCCTAGAGCTAAGCATCATTCGTGTTATTGGCACGAATGAGAGCGACATGGTGGCGAACGGTGTAAATGGCAGCATGTACCTTAATCGAGAAGGCAAGGACAACTTCTACGGCACTACCAAAATGGCCTTGATCCGAAAAGAGCCGACCGACAAAGAGTTTAAAAAATCAGAGGCCCGCACATGGTGGTTGAAGGCACCAAATAAACCAGCCATGGTGCCTATTGGGGAAATGATTCGTGCCGACAACCCGCCTTACAAGATCAACGGTGCAAACTTCGATTCAACGCTCGATACGTTAGGCGGGATTATTGAAGGCAAGGAAATCACCGTCTACTTTGAACCCTTCCCCGCCAATGGTTCAGACACTATCACTACTGTCTTGCGATTCGAAGGGGACGAGAAGAGAAGACTTCTCAATTGTCTTGATGAGATATTGAAGTAGCACAAGTTTTTTATCTGTGACGCTCTAATTCAACCCAAAATCCGAATCCGTCAACACAAAACCACCGGCTTAACACCAGTGGTTTTTATTTGACTCATCAGTGTTAACACGCGTTGTTAACGCGATTCTTTATTATTTTTATAATTACAAAAGCCGAAAGGTCTCTGCGCCGCGCTTGCGGGCTGCTTGGCATGTCGCGTGCCACCGTGCCACGCCCAGCTACGAACTGCGCCTGCCGGCCAAGGACGGGCCAGTGCTCGCGGCGATGAAGGAACTGTCAGCCCAGTACCCGCGCTACGGCTATCGCCGAATTCGCGTGTCCTGCGCCGCAAGGGCTTCGAGCTGAGTTGGTCGCGTACATATCGCCTGTGGCGCCAGGCGGGCCTGCTGGTGCCCGAAAGCGGCCGCGCAAGCGCATCGCCTCGGTGCGTCCGCGCATCCACACGCCGTTCAAGGCCAACATGGTCTGGGCCCACGACTTCGTCTTCGACACCACGGTCAGCGGCCAGCAGATCAAGTGCCTCACGGTGGTGGACGAATACACCCGCGAGTGCCTGGTCATCGACGTGGCTGGGCGATTCGCTCCAGGCGGGTGATCGAGGTGCTCTCGCGCCTGGTCAGCCTGCACGGTGCGCCGCTGTTCATGCGCTCGGACAATGGGCCGGAGTTCGTCAGCCAAGCCATCTTGGAGTGGATCGCGCACGCTGGCATCGCCACCGTGCTCAACGATCCGGGCAAGCCCTGGCAGAACGGCACCGACGAGAGCTTCAACGGCAAGTTCCGCGACGAGTGCCTGTCCATCGAGTGGTTTCGCTCACGCCGCGAAGCGGCCGTGCTGATCGAGGCCCGGCGAAATCACTACAACGAGGTGCGTCCGCACAGCAGCCTGCAATACTTGACCCCGGCGGAGTTCAAACAGGAACTGCGCCAAGAACTGCAACCCGCCATCCTCTAGGAAAAACTGTCTCGGTGAAATCGGGCAGGTCACAAGCCAAGGTACTCTACCTGGGCTTGTGGCGTGATCCTGAACCTACTCCCCCTTGGGAATGGCGGAAGGCGAAGCAGCAAGTGCAAGAATCGGCGTATGAGTCCCGCCTTTTCACCTCGCCATAGATTCGAGCACTGGCCCAACATTGAGGTCCCCCATGTCGCGGCCGGCGTCTACGCCATTTGGGAAGAAGCCAAATTGATCTATTGCGGCATGGCGGGCCGCGAGTTCGACAAGTCGGTAACTGCGGGCAGGGTCAAGGTAGGCCTGGTCAACAGACTGGGCATGCACGCCAACGGAAGGCTCAGCGGCAATCAGTTCTGCGTGTATGTGGCCAACAGGTTCGTGATCCCATCGCTAAAGCCTGAGCAACTGCCGTTGTTCGCGTCAGGCGAACTCAACCTAGACAAGCTCACCAAGAAGTACATACACGAACGACTGGAGTATCAGTTCGCCGTCGCCCAAAGCGCTGCTGACGCCTTCAGGATTGAGCGTGATTGCAGGAACGGAACCACACTTGGCATGAAGCCGATGCTCAACCCTCTCTGAATCGAACCCATCTAAAGGCCAAGCCCTGCGCGAGCACCTGCTTCGGTAGACAACCTACTCTTCGTAGTCGGGTGAATCTAGAGAGTGGTCTGGCTCGACGTCGCCGAAATCGATTCGTCGATTGAGATGATCTATCTCTACTTCAAGCAGCTCCGGGTCTTTGTCCTTGTGCAGTTTGAACGATAGGACAGCGTCGAAGGATACCGAATCGGTTCCCGAGAGTTCCGCCACCCCCATGTCCACACCATCCATCGAGAAGCCGAACTGCGCGTCAACACGCAAGTGAGCTTGCAGGTTTGCGGCGACACTCAACACCGCCCCCTTGTAGTCAATTAGATCAAGGCACTCGATTGCACTCTCTCCGTCAAGAGAAACGCTTCCAACTTCTACGTCTAGCTCAACATCGAAATCAAAGCCCGAGTACGCAACCGCTTGCCAGTCGACCCCCGAGAGCTCGGTCTTGATCTGCTCGAATCCTTCCCAATCAGTTACTGCCTCGTCGATATGTGAAGCCACCTTGGCGACCAATTCAAGCCGTCGCGCATCGAGCCCCTGATACATCTTCAGGGCATCCGAAAGTTCAGTCACCAAGAAGAGCTTCTTGGAAGTCTCCGCATACGCCTTCCAACCGTTGTCTGCACTGACAACAATAACTGGCTTACCGTTGAGTTCGGCCCACTCTTCGAGCGACAGCAGCGCAATCGCATCTGGAAACTCGCTCTTCTTCCTTGAAGAGTTTTCAAAGGGCGCTGAGACCCCAAAATACCGTTGCACGAGGTCGTCCAAGCGTGCGAGATTTGCCGGAACCACGACAGCACCGCACCGCTCGATAAAGTCTTCGATTCTCTTGTCGACAAGTGGCTCCGCGGCCTTGTCGTCGCCAGTGAGTTCCACAACTCCCGCGAGGCGCTGCGCTTCCGAGGTGTTCCAATAGTTGGCCGAGGCGTGCACAGCGGCCTCAATGGCTTCCCGCGTCGATTTTGTTTTTTCCAACATGTGCGATCTAAGCTCCGCACGGACGACCTCCGAAATGAGGAAGGTTTTCGATTCGCGAAACTGCTCAAGGCGTTTCAGCACGCCGTAGTCGAGGCGGTGACCGGATCGGTCGTAGACCGTGGTATCCAGAGAAAGAGCCACAGCCTCACGGCCTGCCAGCATAACTTCTTCGATTTCTTCCTTTTTCACGGACGGATGCAATTTTGTTGTTGTTTCGGACATGCCCCGCCGGGGCTGCTAAAGAGGAGCCCGAAGCAAGATGTTCTTCACGAGGTCGGTGATGACCTCTTCTGCCGTGATTGGCGAAATGATGGTGGAAGAAGGATGGGCTGCCGTGTTGCGGATATCCAACTTGGCCTTCATCGTCTTTGCCGTAGCCGACGTGACAAGATTTCCACCCTTCACGACCGCGATGAACATCGACTCCTTCATATCCTCGAAGTCAGTAAATAGCTTGACGTCCGTTTCCTTAGGAAACTGGATCTTCAGGCGTGCATTGAACGCTGCCAAGTGGTTGTTGAAGACGAAGCTTGTGACATGGTGGTATGCCAGGTTCCAGGCCATGACGATGGAGGCGCGGTACGCCTCGTTCGCAAAACAAACCAAAGCCTCGTGCAGGAAGATCTTCTGTTGGGGGTCCGTGATGCTGACCTCCAGCTTCTTGAGGTCAGCAAGAATTTCCTTCGGCGTCTGTACTGGAGGCAGCTTGGCTGCTACCCATTCCCGCGCATCGCTGGTCAGGCGGAACCCCTTCGGATCTTTCAAGAGCTTCTTGGATGGGCCGCGAGAAAGCCCGCCAAGCTGTGAACTCGCGTTTGAAGGCCTACTCAGGTGGAGCATGTCGAAGCATGCGTTGACGCTACCTGCTCCAAATTTTTCCATCCCGGCTTCCTCATTTAGGTAGTACCCGAGCACTACCAGCTTTTCGTTGATCGAAAGCGCTTTGAAGCCCGGCACGAGCTTGATCCACTCGGAAAGCGACATCCCCATCAGTCGACGACCTTGTTCATTGCGTCGACATGGTTTTCGCCAAGGTGATGGATTGCAGTAGTGCTCGGGACCGAACCAAGCATCAGCCGCCCATCGTTGCTGCGGCACAACTCCCGAGGAGTTGCAAGAACATTTCGTGGAGTGGCGAAACCCACCTCACGGAATGCCGTGTGGTAATGGTCTCCCGTCAAGTCTTCAATGCCGCGGAAATGCTTGTACCAGTAGGCGACCACGAGGTAGTTGTTCGAGAGCACCTTCCCTGGCTTCTTCTGCTCGTAGAACTCCTTGAGAGTGGGAGATACGTCGGTAAAAGAGATGCCGGTCAGGATCTTTACTGGGACTGGCTTTCGCGGAGCAGCTGGCTTTCTTTCCTTCTGCGGCTTCTCCACAACATCCTCGACACCTTCAACAGTGTCGCCGGCTTCCTCGGCCTCTTCTTCTTGGTCGGCTTCCGTTGCCCCGTTCACGGTGGTCGCAGGTACGTCAGCCTTCAGGCGGCGCGCGACAGGTACGGCGCCGTGACCGCCACGAGTGAGCGCGGCAGCTAGCGTCTTCATGGTGTCTTGGATGGACTCGTCGCTGCCATCCATCTCGAACTCGAACACCCGGAATTTGACCTTCGCGCTACCGGGTGCCTTCGGCGGGACCTTTGCCATATTCCTGCTCCATTCTTGTTAGTGTTGCAAATGGTATCCGCGACCATACTTGGGGCGAGGAACTAGTACCGAAATGAGTGAGAACCCTTGCTACTTACTGCGTTTGGTGATTGCTCACCACTCCATAGTCACTCTTCTTCGCCCGTAAGTAATTGATTTTTAAGAATTGTTGGTCTCATCCATCATGGGTGCAACACTCACCCGTGACGGATTCGGCGATTGATTCGGTTGATCGATTTGCAAAGTGTCCAGCCAGAAGTCGGCGCGCGCGGCACGGCCGTGCGCGAAGCCGGCATTTTCCCAGGTGGCGGGTATCAGCAGGCGAGGCAACCGATCCGCGCCGCCGCTGCCCGGCCCCGCGCGTCAGAGCGGGCCGAGCTGGCTGAACGAGGTTCGCAGTCCGCGGTAGTCGGTCGGGCCGTTGGCGTCCGGCGGATTCCCGGTGGCCGACAGCCAGGCAGCGATGTTGGGCAACCGCTTCTCGAAGTAACTCTGCATGTTGCGCCAGTTGCCTTCGGGCGTGTGCGGCAGCGTCAGCTCCAGCGCCTCCACGCCAATGGAGCGCAGGTTGCTCGCCATGGCCAGGGTGCGGCCTTCGAGCAGGGGCAGCGACACTTCTCGGCCCTGGGAAAGGATCTCGTCGAGGATGCGGCGATTGACCACGAAGTCGGTCCAGCTGCGCTTGATGCAGGCGTCGTTGAGTTCGCGAAACACCCAGTGCATGTTGCTCGCAAACACGACCGCCACGCGCTCGGCCTGACGCGCGCCGTGGCCCGCGTGCACGCCCTGTAGCCGCACCGACCAGCCGATGGCCAGCAGTACACCGACCACCTGGACCCACGCCGCCCACCCTTCGATCTCTCTCGGGTCGACGAACCAGAGCACGACGCCGAGCACCAGCACGGCCGCGAGCGGCAGCCAGCGCTTCACCGCCATGACGACACCTTTGGCGTCAGGCAACCAGCGGCCAGTCGGGCGCGAGGGGCGCGCCGTGCGCTGGGAAGGCGGCAATGGTCCTGGTGGAGACGCACTGTGGATTCGTCAATCGACGCGAAGTCTTGATTTATGAATACTAAGAGCCGACAGAAACTACGCCTAGGGCACTTTGTCACGAAATGACACAAGTGCGCGCTTTAGTATCACTTTTCGAGACGCTTCAGGATTGGAATGAGGGATCGAGCGCCGCGTTTGGTGGAGGCCAGCATGAAGCGATTTGCGATGGACAGCCACATGGTTTCGGCCATCGGCGGGGTGTTCTATCCCACCGGCCACTCCATGATCATGTTTCCCAGCGTCGAGGTTGCGAGCCAGGTCGGGCATCGGCTGATCGAGACCGACGTGGTCAATGGCGACGACGTCTGCCTGATCTCGCCCGAGGAGATTCTCGACACCATCACGCCGACCACGCGCGCGGCGGACTTCCCCCTGCCGTCTGCCGGCACCGAGGGCGCGGCAGTACGCGTCTACACCCGCCTCGCGCTCGAAGGGCACGCAGCACTGCTGGTGCGCACGCCCGACGGGCCGGCCGCGGAGAAGGTCATGGTCGTGGTTCGCCAGGCCCCCTACTCCGCCGCCGAACGTTACCGCCGCCTGGTGATCGAGGACCTTTGACGACCGCGCGCCCGAAGGCGCCGTCCGCGCCGCTCAGGCGTGGGCCGCCACGGCCGCCGTGCGGCGCACCACGTCGCGCGCCATGGCCTGGGCCAGCTCGTGCTCGCCCAGGAATACCGTCGCCTCGTCCTGCGTGAGGATGCGCGCCTGCTCCTCGCTGTGGCTGCGCACCACCACCTGGATCGCCGGGTTGAGCGTGCGTGCGGTCGCGATCATCTGGTGCACGTCGATGGCGTCAGCAGTCGCGATGGCCAGCACTCTTGCCCGGGCGATGTGGGCCTGCACCAGCACGCTCGGCTCGGCGGCGTCGCCCCAGACGGCGGCCCGGCCCTCGGCGCGCAGTTTCTCGACCAGTTCGCGATTGCGATCGGCCACCACGAAAGGCACGTCGTTCTGGTCGAGCACGGCGGCAATGCGACGCCCCACCCGCCCGTAGCCCACCAGCACCACCTGGCGCGAGAGAAACCGCGCGTCGGTGGTCATCGGCAGTTCGGCCATCGGATCGACGCGCGATTCGAACTCACGCGCCAGGGCCGAATGTTGGAGCAGCCAGCGCTGCAGCGGGGCGATCATGGCGAACCACAACGGGTTGGTTGCAATGGAGATCAGTGCGCCGGCCAGCACCAGGTTGCGCCCCTCCGGCGGCAGCAGGCCGAGCGATACGCCGAGCCCGGCCAGGATGAATGAGAACTCGCCGATCTGCGCCAGGCTCGCGCTCACCGTGAGCGCCACGCCCAGCGGATAGCGAAACAGCAGCACGATGCTTGCCGCGGCGATCGATTTGCCCACCACGATCACCAGCACCACCGCCAGCACCTGCAACGGCCGCTCCAGGATCACCCACGGGTCGAACAGCATGCCGACCGACACGAAGAACAGCACCGCGAAGGCGTCCCGTAGCGGGAGCGACTCCTGCGCCGCGCGGTGGCTGTACTCCGACTCGCGCATCACCATCCCGGCGAAGAATGCACCGAGCGCGAACGACACGCCGAACAGCGCGGCCGACGCGAAGGCGATGCTCACGCCCGCCGCCACCACGCACAGCGTGAAGAGTTCGCGCGAGCCGGTGCGCGTGACCTGCCAGAGCAGCCAGGGGAACAGGCGGCGCCCGACCACCAGCATCAGGGCCACGAACGCGCCCACCTGCAACAGCGTCAGGCCGAGCGCGCGCCACACGTCGGCGCCCGCCCCGCCCGCGCCCTGGCGGTCGAGCAGGACCTCGGCCAGGGGAGGCAGCAGCACCAGCACGAGCACCATGGCCAGGTCTTCGACCACCAGCCAGCCAACGGCGATCCGGCCGACGTAGCTGTCCAGCAGGCCCAGGCTGTCGAGCGCCCGCAGCAGCACCACCGTGCTGGCCACCGACAGCGCCAGGCCGAAGACCATCGAAGCGCCGATGCTCCAACCCCAGGCCAGTGACATCAGTCCGCCCATGACCGTTGCCGCCGCAATCTGCACCAGCGCGCCGGGCACGGCGATCTTGCGCACGGCCAGCAGGTCATCGAGCGAGAAATGCAGGCCGACGCCGAACATCAGAAGCATCACGCCGATCTCGGCCAGCTGCGCGGCGATGTTGGCGTCGGCGACAAAGCCCGGGGTGAACGGCCCGATGATGACGCCGGCCAGCAGGTAGCCGACCAGCGCCGGCAGGCGCAGCCGCACCGCGACGAACCCGAAGATCAGCGCCAGCCCCAGTGCGGCCGCGATGGTGTTGATGAGGGAGGCGCCATGCGTCATGCGTGGAAGTATCCACGCAACCGCCGTGCCCATCGCACCGAATGGCCTTCGCAGCCGTCGGCCGCGGCATCGCCGCGGCTTCGGGCGCGCCAATGAAAAACCCGCCGGAGGGCGGGTCGTTCGTGGTGCGCAGTGCGGTCAGTGCATGTGCAGTCCGCCGTTGACGGAGAAGTCGGCGCCGGTGGAATAGCCGCCTTCGTCGCTGGCCAGCCAGGAGCACACCGATGCGATCTCGCCCGGCTCGCCCAGGCGCCGGACCGGGATGGTGGCGACGATCTTGTCGAGCACTTCCTGCCGGATCGCCCGCACCATCTCGGTGCCGATGTAGCCCGGGCTCACCGTGTTGACCGTCACGCCCTTGGCGGCAAGCTCCTGCGCCAGCGCCATCGTGAAGCCATGCATTCCGGCCTTGGCGGCCGAGTAGTTGGTCTGACCGGCCTGCCCCTTCTCGCCATTGACCGACGAGATGTTGATGATGCGGCCCCAGCCCTTCTCCACCATGTCGCCCACCACCTGCTTGGTGACGTTGAACATGCTGTTGAGGTTGGTCTCGATCACCGCGTCCCAGTCCTCGCGGGTCATCTTGAGGAACATGCGATCGCGGGTGATGCCGGCGTTGTTGACCAGCACGTCGATGCTGCCGTGCTCTGCCTTTGCCTTGGTGAAGGCGTCCACGGTGGACTGCCACTCTCCCACGTTGCCGACCGAAGCGTGGAACTCGAAGCCGAGCGCCTTCTGCTCGCCAAGCCACTTGTCAAAGTCGCGGGTCGGACCGCACCCGGCGATGACGGTGAAACCGTCCTTGTGCAGACGCTGGCAAATGGCCGTTCCGATGCCTCCCATTCCTCCGGTGACGTATGCGACTTTCTTGCTCATGATGTTTCCTTTGTATGCCGTTCGCCCTCGACGGGCCGTTTCACTGTAGCCACATTCAATGACCCGCCTGTCTCAGGAAAACACCAAGCATGCACGCAACGGATTGTCACTAAAGATTTCTATACTGGCCTGATGTCTTCCATCGTGCTGAAGAGTATCCGCAAGTCCTGGGGAGACGTTGCTGCCTTGCATGCCATCGACCTGCAGATAGAGGGCGGCAGCTTCTGCGTTCTCCTGGGGCCATCGGGTTGCGGCAAATCGACCACCCTGCGCATCATCGCCGGCCTCGAAGGCGCCAGCGGCGGGCAGGTCCTGATCGACGGCGCGGACGTGACCGACCGGCCGCCATCGGCGCGCGGCATCTCGATGGTGTTCCAGAACTACGCCCTGTTCCCCCACCTGAGCGTGGCCGAGAACATCGGCTTCGGCCTGTCGGTGCGCAAGGTGCCGGCGGCCGAGGCGCGCGCACGGGTGCAGGAAGCTGCCGCGCTGCTCGGCCTGCAGGCACTGCTCGATCGCAAGCCGTCGCAGTTGTCCGGCGGGCAGCAGCAGCGCGTGGCGCTGGGCCGGGCCCTGGTGGCGCGCGCCAAGGTCTGCCTGATGGACGAGCCGCTGTCCAATCTCGACGCCCAGCTGCGCCAGGAAATGCGGCGCGAACTGCGCGAAGTGCAGCGCGCACTCGGCCTGACGGTGGTCTACGTCACCCACGACCAGGCCGAGGCGATGAGCATGGCCGACCAGGTGGTGCTGCTCAACCGCGGCCGCATCGAGCAGGCCGGCACGGCGCAAGCCCTCTACCTGCGCCCCGCCACCACTTTCGCGGCCCGGTTCGTCGGGACGCCGCCCATGAA
>Ga0160458_100331_pt1 | contig 26525 bp, 29 predicted proteins | sample HID1973I_E6MG_FD_108247 | JGI IMG/M metagenome (GOLD analysis project Ga0160458, IMG submission 108247) | Enriched mosquito-associated microbial communities from UW Madison campus, WI, USA - HID1973I_E6 MG | ecosystem: Host-associated > Arthropoda: Insects > Digestive system > Unclassified ...
ACGAGCAGGCCTGATGCTCGCCGAGGCGCTCGAGCACCTGGTGCGCGGCATCGTCGACCACCCGGACGACGTGCGGGTCAGCTCCTCGTCCCTGCGACGCGGTGAGCTGCTCGAGGTCCGGGTCCACCCCGACGACCTCGGCCGCGTGATCGGCCGGTCCGGTCGGACGGCCAAGGCCCTGCGCACCGTCGTGGGGGCACTGTCCGACGACGGCTCCGTCCGCGTGGACGTCGTCGACACCGACCGTCGCTGACGCACCCGCTGGCACACCCGAGCGCCACACGCACCACACCGACGAAGGCCCGGCCCCTACCCTGGGGTCGGGCCTTCGCCCACGTCACCCGGAGGACACCCCCATGCAGCTCACCGTCGCCGTCGTCGGCCGTGCCCACGGCTTGCGCGGAGAGGTCGCGCTCGACCTGCGCACCGACCAGCCCGAGGACCGCCTCGCGGTCGGCACGGTGCTGCAGACCGAACCGCCCGGCCGCGGCCTGACGGTCGCCGCGAGCCGCATCCAGCAGGGCCGGTGGTACGTGCAGTTCGCCGAGGTCGTCGACCGCACGGCTGCCGAGGCGCTGCGCGGCACGACCATCGTCGCCGACGCGGACGAGTCCGACGACGAGGACGCCTGGTACCCGCACGAGCTGGCCGGCCTGCGGGCCGAGCACGTCGACGGTCGGGTGCTCGGGGAGATCGTCGGCCTGCAGCACCTGCCCGCCCACGACGTGCTCGTGCTGCGCGAGCCCGGTGGCGCGCGCACGCTCGTACCGTTCGTACGTGCGATCGTGCCCGTGGTCGACGTCCCGGGCGGCCGCGTGGTGCTCGACCCGCCCGGCGGTCTGCTCGCCTCCGACGTCGAGAACCTGGTCGTCTCCGAGGAGACGCACGGCGCCGGGGACGACGAGGACTGACGTGCGCATCGACGTCGTCTCGATCTTCCCGGACTACCTGGCGCCCCTGCAGCTGTCGCTGGTCGGCAAGGCCTGCGACGCGGGCCTGCTCGACCTGCGCGTCCACGACCTGAGGGACTGGACGACGGACCGGCACCGCACGGTCGACGACACCCCCGTCGGAGGCGGCGCCGGGATGGTCATGCGGCCCGACGTGTGGGCCAGCGCGCTCGACGACGTGCTGCAGGACGGCGCGCACCTGCTGATCCCGACGCCGTCGGGGGAGCCGCTCACGCAGCGGACCGCGGAGGCGCTCGCTACCGAGTCCCAGCTCGTCGTCGCGTGCGGGCGGTACGAGGGTATCGACGCGCGCGTGGCCGAGCACTACCGCGCCCGTGGTGTGCGCGTCACCGAGTTCTCGATCGGGGACTACGTCCTCAACGGGGGTGAGGTGGCGGCACTCGTCGTCGTCGAGGCCGTCGGACGGCTGCTGCCGGGCGTCGTCGGGAACCCGCACTCGCTGGTCGAGGAGTCGCACGGTGCCGCCGGGCTCCTCGAGTACCCCGTCTACACCAAGCCGCCCGCGTGGGCAGGGCTCGAGGTCCCCGAGGTGCTGATGTCGGGCCACCACGCGCGGATCGAGCGCTGGCGGCGCGACCAGGCGCTGGCCCGCACCGCCGCCCGCCGCCCCGACATGCTCGCGGCGCTCGACGTCGGCACGCTGGACAAGCACGACCTCGCCGTCCTGGCCGAGCTCGGCTGGCACGTGGTGGACGGCGCCCTGACCAGCGACTGATTTCCGTCGCTGCCTGCTGCTGTGGCAGAATCGTGCGCTGGTGCGCGTACGGCCGCGTCTCTGCCACAGGGGAGACGACCACGGCCACCCGGGATCTGCCGGCCCGCACCGGAACCAGACCACCAGGCACCCGTTCCTGCTCGCTCCGCGCGAGCGCCGGGCCGCCCATGATGACGCTTCTGACCTGTGGCAGGGCGGGAGAGTGAACACCATGCACACGCTCGACCAGGTCGACGCAGCGTCGCTGCGCAACGACATCCCGGACTTCCGCGCCGGCGACACGCTCAAGGTCAACGTCAAGGTCGTCGAGGGCAACCGCTCGCGCGTCCAGGCGTTCCAGGGCGTCGTCATCGCCCGCCAGGGTGAGGGCGTCCGCGAGACCTTCACGGTTCGCAAGGTCAGCTTCCAGGTGGGCGTGGAGCGTACGTTCCCGCTGCACGCGCCGACGCTCGACTCGATCGAGGTCGTCACCCGCGGTGACGTCCGTCGCGCCAAGCTGTACTACCTGCGCAACCTGCGCGGCAAGAAGGCGAAGATCAAGGAGAAGCGCGACTCGGTCCCGGCCAAGAAGGCCTGACCCCGCAGCATCTCCAGCACGTCCGACGGGCGGTCACCTCACGGTGGCCGCCCGTCGCCTGTGTCACAGTGTGCCGTCACGGCCAACGACGGCAGCAGGGGGAGCATTGTGAGCGAGGTCTCGGCGGACGCGGGCGTGGAGCCCGAGCAGGAACGCGCGGACCGTCCGGCCAAGCACTCGGGCTGGCGTGGCTTCGTGCGGGAGACGGCGATCGTCGTCGTGTGCGCGCTGGTGCTCTCCGTGGTCGTCAAGACGTTCCTGGTGCAGGCGTTCTTCATCCCGAGCGAGTCCATGGAGGACACGCTCGTCTACCAGGACCGGATCCTGGTGAACAAGCTCGCTCCGGGCCCCTTCGACCTGCACCGGGGCGACATCGTCGTCTTCAAGGACCCGGGCGGATGGCTCCTGTCCGAGCAGGAGCAGCCGCAGACCAGGACGACGCGCGCGCTGCACAAGGCGCTGGCGGCCGTCGGGCTGTACCCGAAGGACGCCGGCGAGCACCTGGTCAAGCGGATCATCGGGCTGCCCGGGGACCACGTCGTGTGCGGCGGTGCGGACTCGTCGGTCACGGTCAACGGGGAGGCGCTCGACGAGCCGTACCTCGCGCACGGCGCCGTGCCGTGCGACGAGCCGTTCGACACGGTCGTGCCCGCCGACCGCCTGTGGGTCATGGGCGACAACCGCGAGCACTCCGCGGACTCCCACGTGCACACGACAGATCCTGGCGGCGGCTCGATCCCGATGGGCGACGTCGTCGGGGTGGCCTTCGTGCTCGTCTGGCCGCTGTCCAACGCGACCGTGCTGCACAACCCGGCGGCGACCTTCGCGGACGTCCCCGACCCGTCCTGAGGGCCGCGCCCGGGCGCGGCGTCGCCTGGGTCTCGGACCGCGGTGCGAGTGCGCGGCGAGCCCGTCGGCGTGCGAGAGTGTGCGGGTGACGGACCCGGACAAGCTCGCGCAGCATCCCGTCGACGGCGCCGACGGTGCGCCCTCGGTCGACGAGGTCGGTCACGACGGGACGCCGCGGCACGCGGCCGCACCCCGGGGCGAGAAGCAGGGCGGTGCGGGTGCCTTCCTGCGGGAGACCGCGATCATCCTGGTCAGCGCGCTGGTCCTGTCGCTGATCGTCAAGACCTTCCTGGTCCAGGCGTTCTTCATCCCGTCGGGTTCGATGCACGACACGCTCATCGAGAACGACCGCATCCTGGTCAACAAGCTCGCGCCGGGCCCGTTCGACATCCACCGGGGCGACATCGTCGTCTTCAAGGACCCCGACCACTGGCTCGGCGACGAGACGGACGACGAGCCCACGGGCGAGGTCTCCAAGGGTGTCCGCAAGCTGCTGACGTTCGTCGGGCTCTATCCCGAGGACGCCGGCGAGCACCTGGTCAAGCGCGTCATCGGGCTGCCGGGGGACCACGTCGCGTGCAAGGGAGCAGGTCAGCCCATCACCGTGAACGGGGTGGCGCTCGACGAGCCGTACCTGGCCGACGGCGCCGAGCCGAGCGAGTTCGCGTTCGACGTCGTCGTGCCCGCCGGGAACATGTGGGTGATGGGGGACAACCGCCAGCACTCGGCCGACTCGCGCTGGCACCAGGGCGAGCCGGGCGGCGGCTCGGTGCCGATCGCCGACGTGGTCGGCGTCGCGTTCGTCATCGTCTGGCCCGTCGACCACTGGACGATCCTGCGCAACCCCGGCTCCACGTTCGCGGACGTGCCGGCGGCGTCGTGACCGTGCTCGTCGCCTCGCGTCCCGCACGGGCCGTGCGGAGCGGGCCGCACCTGCGCCACGAGCGCGTGCTCCTGCGGGAGGGCGCTCGCCTGGTCGCCGGGATGGACGAGGTCGGGCGCGGGTCGCTCGCGGGGCCCGTGAGCGTGGGGGTGGTCGTCGTCGACGCGTCGACGCAGTCCGCGCCGCGCGGCGTCGCCGACTCCAAGCTGCTCACGCCCGCGGCGCGCGAGGCCCTCCTGCCCGCGCTCGGGCGGTGGGGTGTGGCGCGGGCGGTCGGGCACGCGAGCGCGGCCGAGATCGACACCGTCGGCATCATCGCCGCGCTGCGGCTGGCCGGCACGCGCGCGCTGCAGGCCGCCGCGCAGGTGGTCGGACCCGTGGACGTCGTCCTGCTCGACGGCTCCCACAACTGGCTCGCCGCACCCGCGGCCAGCCTGTTCGACGAGGACCATGACGATGACGACGACCCGCCGCCGCGCGTGCTGATGCGCGTCAAGGCGGACCGGACGTGTGCGAGCGTCGCCGCCGCGAGCGTGCTCGCCAAGTGCGAGCGGGACGCCCTCATGGTCGACCTCGCGGGCCGGCACGCTGCCTACCGGTGGGAGGAGAACAAGGGGTACGCGTCACCGGACCATCTCGCGGCGCTCTCCGAGCACGGACCCAGCGTGCTGCACCGCCGGTCGTGGCGGCTGCCGGGGGTGACGCAGACGGGTGGTAGCGAGCAGACCGGCCCGCCGTCCGGCTCGCAGACCGTCCTGCGTGAGGGATGATGAGCGCGTGAGTGCCGAGGACCTGGAGAACTACGAGACCGACATGGAGCTCGCGCTCTACCGCGAGTACCGCGACGTCGTGGGTCTCTTCTCGTACGTGGTGGAGACCGAGCGCCGGTTCTACCTGGCCAACCAGGTGGACCTGCAGGTGCGCTCCGCCGCGGGTGAGGTCTACTTCGAGCTGACGCTCGCCGACGCGTGGGTGTGGGACGTGTACCGCTCCGCGAGGTTCGTGAAGTCCGTGCGCGTCGTGACGTTCAAGGACGTCAACGTCGAGGAGCTCGCGAAGGCGGAGCTGGACCTGGGCGGTGGCGGGGGCTTCGCGCGCTGATCGCGCGTCCCTTCCGGGGGCCTGACGTGACGTCGTGTCCTGTGGACGGGTGTCCCGGGCACCGGGCTGTGCATCGTTCGCCCGGCGACCGGCGCCGCCGACGATCCTGGGCGCATGCGAGCCAAGGATGCGGTGGGACGGTACGGCGAGGACGTGGCGGAACGCCACCTCCTGGCCGCGGGATGGCGGGTGCTGGACCGGAACTGGAGGTGCCGGGACGGCGAGCTCGACCTCGTCGGCATGGACGGCGACGAGCTGGTCGTCGTCGAGGTCAAGACCCGACGGTCCGCGGCCTACGGATCTCCCGCGGAGGCCGTGACGCGGCTCAAGCTCGCCCGCGTGCGGCGGCTCGCGGCGCAGTGGCTGGCGGCCCATGACGTCCGCGCCGCGTCGGTCCGCGTCGACGTGATCGCCGTCGTCCTGCCGCGGAGCGGGGCCGCCGTCGTCGACCACCTCGTGGGGGTGGTCTAGGTGGTGCTCGGCAGGACGCTCGCGGTCTCCCTCGTCGGACTGACCGGGCACCTCGTCGACGTCGAGGCTCACCTGGCGCCCTCGCTGCCGGCGTTCACGCTCGTCGGGCTGCCGGACGCATCGCTCAGCGAGGCGCGCGACCGGGTGCGGGCCGCCGTCACCTCGTCGGGGCTGCCCTGGCCCAACCGGCGCATCACCGTGAACCTCTCGCCCGCGACGCTGCCCAAGTCGGGCTCGTCGTTCGACCTCGCGATCGCCGTCGCGACGCTCGCCGGAGCCGAGCTGCTCACGGCGCCCGCGGGCGTGGTGCACATCGGGGAGCTCGCTCTCGACGGGCGGCTGCGGCCGGTCCGCGGTGTGCTGCCCGCGGTCGCCGCAGCCGTCGCGGCCGGGCGCCCACGCGTCGTCGTGCCCGTCGCCAACCTCGCCGAGGCGCAGCTCGTGCCCGGCGCGCTGGCCGTCGGGGCGTCGTCGCTCGCGCAGGTCGCCGCGCGCTACGGCGCCGAGGTCGACGTGCCCGACACGACCGACCCCGTGGTGGTCGAGCACCCGCGCGCGGTCGCGCCCGTCCTCGACCTCGCCGACGTGGTCGGGCAGGCCGAGGCCCGCCAGTGCCTCGAGGTCGCCGCGGCCGGAGGTCACCACCTGCTGATGGTCGGACCGCCGGGCACCGGCAAGACGATGCTCGCCGCTCGCCTGCCCGGCCTGCTGCCCGACCTCGTGGAGGCGGACGCGGTCGAGGTCACGGCGGTGCACTCGGTGGCCGGCACCTTCGACCCCGGCGACGGGCTGCTCGTGCGACCACCGTTCGAGGACCCCCACCACACGGCGACGCCTGCGAGCGTGGTGGGCGGCGGCTCGGGCATCCCGCGCCCCGGTGCCGCCTCCCGTGCGCACCGCGGGGTCCTCTTCCTGGACGAGGCGCCCGAGTTCTCGACCGCCGTGCTGCAGACGTTGCGCCAGCCGCTCGAGCACGGCGAGCTGGTCCTGCACCGCGCCCAGGGGGCCGCCCGCTATCCGGCGCGCTTCCAGCTCGTGCTGGCCGCCAACCCGTGCCCGTGCGGCAAGGCCGTCGGCAAGGGGCTGGACTGCACGTGCCGCAGCGAGCAGCGTCGGCGCTACTTCGGGAAGCTGAGCGGGCCCCTGCTGGACCGCGTCGACCTGCAGGTGGAGCTGGTGCCCGCGCGTGCCGGCGACGAGGCGGGCGACGCGACGTCGGTGGTGGCCGGCCGCGTACGCGTGGCGCGCGGGGCGGCCGCCGACCGGTTGAGGGGCACGCCCTGGCGCACGGGAGCGGAGGTCCCTGGCGGCTGGCTGCGCGAGCGGCTCGGCGCGGACGGCTCGCTGCTGCACGACCTCGACCGCGCGCTCGATCGCGGCACGCTCAGCCTGCGCGGTGTGGACCGTGTCCTGCGCGTCGCGTGGACGTTGGCGGACCTGGACGGGCGAGCAGCGCCGACCCGCGGCGACATCGGCAACGCCCTGCTGCTGCGGACCCGGGGTCAGGGCGCATGAGCGCGCACCTCCCGTCGGCGGCCGAGGTGCAGTGCGCTGCCGACGCCGAGGAGCGGACCGCGCGTGCCGCGTGGAGCGCGCTGGCCGAACCCGGGGATCCGGTCGCCGGCGCTCTGGTCGCCTCGCTCGGTGCGGTCGACGCGTGGCGGTTGGTGACGCTCGCGGTGGACCAGGGCCTGCCGGCGGCGTGGGCGCGCGTCGTGCGCGGCGGCGACGGCGTGCTCGTCGACGGCAAGGGGGCCGGCGCCGGTGGGGTCGGAGGGCAGCGGCTCTCGCGGGCTGTCGCGCGGTGGGCGGCCAGGCGCGCGACCCTTGACGTGGCGCGGGATCTCGCGGCGATCGAGCAGGTCGGCGGCGTGTTCGTGGTCCCGGGTGATCCCGGCTGGCCGTCCATGCTCGACGACCTCGGCCACACGGCCCCGTTCGGGTTGTGGGTCCGCGGGACGAGCGGACTGGCGGCCAGCCTCGACCGCTCGGTCGCGATCGTCGGCTCACGCGCGTCGACCGCGTACGGCGAGCGGGTGGCGGTCGACCTGGCGGCGGGTGCCGTCGACTCCGGGTGCGCGGTCGTCTCCGGCGGCGCGTACGGGATCGACGCGGCTGCCCACCGAGGTGCCGTGGCGCGGGGAGGACCCACGCTCGTGCTGCTCGCCGGCGGCGTCGACCGGGCCTATCCGGCGGGCAACGCGCGCCTCTTCGAGGCGGTGGTCGAGGGCGGCGGCGCGCTGGCGTCGGAGGTCCCGGTCCGTGCGGTCCCCACCCGCAGCCGGTTCCTGCAGCGCAACCGGCTCATCGCGGCAGGTGCGCGCGCGACGGTGGTGGTCGAGGCGGCCTGGCGGTCGGGCGCCATGAGCACGGCCCACCACGCCGTCGGCCTGCTGCGACCCGTCGGGGCCGTGCCCGGGCCGGTCACGTCGGTCGCCTCGGCCGGGTGCCACCGCCTGCTGCGGGAAGGCGCGGCCGTGTGCGTCACGGATGCGGCGGAGGTGCTCGAGCTCGTCGGCCGGTCGGGCGGTGACGCCGTCCCCGAGGGCGACGGCCCACGCCGGCCCACCGACCACCTGGACCCGCTGGCGGCACGTGTCCGCGATGCTCTGGGCCGTCGGCGCGGGACCGACGTGGCGGGGGTCGCCTCGGCGGCCGCGGTGACGCTCGAGGAGGCGCGCGGCGCGCTCGGCCTGCTCGAGCTCGACGGCCTCGCGCGGCTCGGCCCGGGTGGGTGGGTGATGGTGGACGGTCACGTGTGACGGGCAACGAACCAGCGGACGGGTGACGCCTCGCCCGCTCGGGCGAGATCCGGTCGACACGCCCGGGTGCTTTGCGCCCTTTCGGCGTGTCGGGGCGTGTGTGACGCGTCACTGCGGCCATCCTGGGTGGGACGATGGGGTTTCCGTGTCCCGACAACTGAGAGCGCAACCGGGTGAAATAAATCGCCCAAGTCGCCCTTTGTTCGTCACTGATTCGGACATTCTCGGGTCAACCGGTCGGCATTAGCCCGGGCAGGTGAATCCTGTGCTTGTCCTGGGAGTGTGTTACCCGCCACGGTAAGGCCATGACAGTGACGGAGATCATGGAGGAGGCGCCCGAACGGGCTGCCCTGCTCGATGACTTCTGCGCGCACCTGGGGGCACAGCGCGGGCTGTCGGAGAACACGTCACGTGCCTATCGCTCCGACGTCGACACCCTTCTGTCCTTCGCGGTCCGGCACGGCGCCGGTCACCTCGACCAGATCGACCTGCGGACCCTGCGGGCCTGGCTCGCGTCGCAGTCCGCAGCGCACCGCAGCCGCGCGACGCTGGCTCGCCGTGGCGCTGCGGCGCGCACCTTCCTCGCGTGGGCCGCGCGCACCGGACGCATCGAGTCCGACCCCTCCGTCCGGCTCGGCACGGCCCGCGTACCCGCTGCGCTGCCCACGGTCCTGCGTGGCGAGGCCGTCATCCAGCTCCTCGACGCGGCCCGCACCCGTGCCGCGGACGGCGGACCGCTCGCGGTCCGCGACTGGGCGATGCTCGAGCTGCTCTACGCCACCGGCGTCCGCGTCAGCGAGCTCGCCGGCATCGACGTGCGCCAGGCCGACCTCGACGAGCGGATCGTGCGCGTCGTCGGCAAGGGCGACAAGGAGCGCGTGGTCCCGTTCGGTCGTCCGGCGCGCGACGCCGTCGCCGCCTGGCTGCCGGTGCGCGACGAGCTCGTCACCCCTGCCTCGGCCGACGCGCTCTTCCTCGGGGCCCGCGGTGGCCGCGTCGACCCCCGTCAGGTGCGCGAGGTCGTCCACGCGGCGACCGCCGCGGCCGGCGTCGACGACCTGGCCCCCCACGGGCTGCGGCACACGGCCGCGACCCACCTGCTCGAGGGGGGATCGGACCTGCGCAGCGTGCAGGAGATCCTCGGCCACTCGAGCCTCGCGACCACCCAGCGGTACACCCACATCTCGGCCGAGCGCCTCCGCTCGGCCTACGCACTCGCCCACCCCCGCGCCTGACCTGCACCCTCGGAGCCGAAGATGACGACGACGATGACGACCGACGCCGCAGCCACCTGGCTGACGCACGTGGGCCCCGATGCCGCACCTGCCGGCGTCGTGCCCCAGCCCCGCGGCGCCGTCGCGGCGGACGCGCCGACCGAGGTGGTCGCGCCCGTCGTGCCCGACGTCCCCACCCAGCGGACCCCGGTCTCCGACGAGGTCGTGGCGGCCGTCGCGCTGCTGTGGGTCGAGTTCAAGCAGAACGCGTGCCGGACGTCGCGCGAGAAGCTGATCCTGCACTACGCGCCCCTGGTCGCGGCCGTCGCCGGCCGCGTGGGCATGCGCCTGCCGAGCACGGTCGAGCACGCGGACCTGGTGTCGTACGGCATGTTCGGTCTGATCGACGCGATCGAGAAGTACGAGACCGACCGGGCCGTGAAGTTCGAGTCCTACGCCAGTGCGCGGATCCGTGGCGCCATCATCGACGAGCTCCGCGCGATGGACTGGGTGCCCCGCTCGGTGCGCACCAAGGCCCGCACCGTGGACCGTGCCTACGCCGAGCTCGAGGCGACACTGCACCGCGCGCCCACGGAGGCGGAGATCGCCCGTCACCTGCAGATCCCGCTCGCGGAGCTGCGCGGCGTCTACTCCCAGCTCTCGTCGGTGAACATCGCGGCGCTGGACGAGCTGCTGGGCGGTGGTGAGGACCGCGCCGGCGGCGTGAGCCTCGTCGACACGCTCGGCGACGAGCGCACGCAGGACCCCGCCGGCAGCCTCGAGGACGCCGAGACCACCTTCCTCCTGGCGCGCGCCATCGAGCAGCTCGGCGAGCGTGAGCGCATGGTCGTCGTCATGTACTACTACGAGGGCATGACGCTCGCCGAGATCGGCCGCGTCCTCGGGGTGACGGAGTCGCGCATCTCGCAGATGCACACCGCCGCGATGCTGCGCCTGCGCGGACGGCTGACGGCCGCCGGCGTCTGAGCCGCCGCACCTCCGGGGGCGCCTCGACGGCGCGCGTCACGGCACCGGTAGGAGCACGATCGGGCCTGCCATGCCGACCAGGGCGAGCGGGTCGACGTAGGTGGGCGGGTCGCTCGACCCGACCCGCACGCCCCAGTGGATGCACGTCTGGGGGCAGTGACCGCCGTGCGGTGAGACCGTCCCGACGACCTCGCCCAGGCTGACGTGGTCGCCGCGGACGACGTCGGGAGCGACGGGTTCGAGCGTGGAGCGCCGCCCGTCGGCGTGCGTGATGGTGACCAGCGGCCGACCGGCGACGCGGCCCGCGAACGACACGGTCCCGTCACCCGGTGCCAGGACGTCGCCGTTGGGCACGGCGGCCAGGTCCACGCCGCGGTGGCCGGCCGCCCAGGGCTGCGGTGGCGGCTCGAACCCGCGCAGCACGGTCGCCCGCCCGCTCAGCGGGAACGCGTAGCCCGACGACGCGCGGGCTGCGAGCTCCGCCGACGGCGCCGCAGTCGCGAGTGCGGGTGACGCCAGGCCCGCGACGAGCACGACGACCGCCGCACTCCGCCAGGCCCGCTGCCACGGCGCGAGCACGTGGCCGCTTCGCGGGCTGTGGTGGTGCGGGCTCCTGGTGCGTCGTCCGGTGCGCGTCATGGCACCAGGTTGGCGATCCGGAGGAGCGCGTGCCGCGCCGCGGCCGTTCCCTGGGGACGGACCTGCGGCCGGACGTGGGCTGTGGTCACGTCGCTGGTCGGGGCATCGGCTGCTGTCGGCTAGACTCGTGGGTGCGACCGGTCCGTGCCGGTCGACTTCGCGTGTCATCAACCCGTTCCTCACCCGCCTCGGCGGGTGCTCGGCGCGGGGGTCGTCACCGCAGCGGTCCGGACCTTCGGGTGCGGCGCGGCCGACGACATGGCACCAGGGGCACCGACGGACGTCGGGGCCGACAACCGAGAACCGCGGTCCCGCTCGTCGGGGCCGCCCATGACGCGCGCGCCGCGAGGTGTGCGCCGGAAGGACGTGCCATGGCCGTCGTGACCATGCGCCAGCTGCTCGAGAGCGGTGTCCACTTCGGGCACCAGACCCGCCGCTGGAACCCCAAGATGAAGCGCTTCATCTTCACCGAGCGCAACGGCATCTACATCGTCGACCTGCAGCAGTCGCTGTCGTACATCGACCGCGCCTACGACTTCGTCAGCCAGACCGTCGCGCACGGTGGCTCGATCCTGTTCGTCGGCACCAAGAAGCAGGCGCAGGAGCCCGTCGCCGAGCAGGCCGCTCGCGTGGGCATGCCCTACGTCAACCAGCGCTGGCTCGGCGGCATGCTGACCAACTTCGGCACCGTCCACAAGCGTCTGCAGCGCCTCAAGGAGCTCGAGCAGATCGACTTCGACGACGTGGCGTCCTCGCCGCTGACGAAGAAGGAGCTGCTGGTCCTGCGTCGCGAGAAGGACAAGCTCGCCAAGACGCTCGGCGGCATCCGTGACATGGCCAAGGTTCCCTCGGCCGTGTGGATCGTGGACACCAACAAGGAGCACCTGGCCGTCAACGAGGCCCGCAAGCTCGGCATCCCGGTCGTCGCGATCCTCGACACCAACTGCGACCCCGACGTCGTCGACTACCCGATCCCGGGCAACGACGACGCCATCCGCGCCGTCCAGCTGCTCACCCGCGTGATCGCGGACGCCGCGGCCGACGGTCTGCTCAAGCGCCACTCCGGCGGGAAGAGCGCGGCCGAGGGCACGGCCACCGAGGCCGAGCCGCTCGCCGAGTGGGAGCGCGAGCTCCTGGCCGGCGCCGAGGCCGACCTCCAGCAGGGCGAGTCCGCTGCTGCCCCGGCCGCCGTCCAGGCCGAGGCCGCCACGGCTGTCGACGTTGTGACGAGCGACGCCCCCGCCGAGGAGGCTGCTGCTGCCGCCGAGGCGACGGACGCCGCCCCCGCCGCTGCCGAGGCTGCCGCGCAGGAGGCTCCCGCCGAGGAGACCGCCGCCGAGGGCGACGCCGACTCCAAGTGACCCGCTCGGGTGCCGGCGGACCTGCACAGGTCGCCGGCACCCGGCACGTCACGGACCCGGACGTCATCGACACGGGTCCCGCATCAACGTCACGACTCACCAGAACGGACACACTGATGGCGAACTACTCGCTCGCAGACATCAAGGCGCTGCGCGAGAAGACCGGTGCAGGCATGCTCGACGTCAAGAAGGCGCTCGAGGAGGCGGAGGGCGACGCCGACAAGGCGCTCGAGATCATCCGCGTCAAGGGCCTCAAGGGCGTGGGCAAGCGCGAGGGCCGCTCGGCCTCGGACGGCCTCGTCGCCGCCCACGTCGCCCCGACGGCGGACGGCGAGGGCCAGTCCGGCGTGCTCATCGAGATCAACTCCGAGACGGACTTCGTCGCCAAGAGCGAGAACTTCATCTCGCTCGCGGAGCGCGTGCTGAACGCGGCGGTCGCCACGGGCGCCCGCGACGCGGACGCTCTGGTCGGTTCCGAGTACGAGGGCACCACCGTCCAGAACATCGTCGACGAGACGGCCGCCACCCTGGGTGAGCGCGTCGTGGTGCGCCGTCTGGCCCGCGTGGCCGGCGAGCACGTCGAGGTCTACCTGCACAAGGTCAACAAGGACCTGCCCCCGCAGGTCGGCGTCTTGGTGGCGACGGACGCGGCCGGTGCGGCCGTGGCCCGTGACATCGCGACGCACATCGCCGCGTTCTCGCCGACGTACCTGACGCGCGACGAGGTCCCCGCCGAGACGGTGGAGAACGAGCGCAAGATCGCCGAGGAGACGGCGCGCAACGAGGGCAAGCCCGAGGCCGCGCTCCCGAAGATCGTCGAGGGCCGCCTGACGGGCTTCTTCAAGGACACCGTGCTGCTCGACCAGCCGTTCGCGAAGGACAACAAGAAGTCGGTCGGCCAGGTCCTGACCGAGGCCGGCGGCACGCTGACGGGCTTCGTCCGTTACCGCGTGGGAGCCTGACACCACCCAGCATCACCCGGTGGCCCCGACCCGTTCGGGTCGGGGCCACCGGCGCAAGCAGGACCCACACCAGGAGGAACGCGTGAGCCAGCAGCCCGGCACGGAAGAGGACGTGCGTCGCGTCCTGCTCAAGCTCTCCGGCGAGACCTTCGGTGGTGGTGACGTGGGCCTCGCGGTCGACGTGGTCCGCCGCGTCGCAGCGGAGATCGCCGTCGCCGTCCGCGAGGGCGTGCAGGTCGCGATCGTCGTCGGTGGCGGCAACTTCTTCCGCGGTGCGCAGCTCTCGCAGAGCGGCCTGGACCGGGCCCGCGCCGACTACATGGGCATGCTCGGCACCGTCATGAACTGCCTGGCGCTGCAGGACTTCCTCGAGCAGGCCGGCGTGAGCACGCGTGTGCAGACCGCCATCGCGATGGGCCAGGTGGCCGAGCCCTACATCCCGCTGCGTGCGATCCGGCACCTCGAGAAGGGGCGCGTCGTGATCTTCGGCGCGGGTGCGGGCATGCCCTACTTCTCGACGGACACGGTCAGCGTGCAGCGCGCCCTGGAGACCCACTGCCAGGAGGTCCTGATGGGCAAGAACGGCGTGGACGGCGTGTACACCGCCGACCCGCGCAAGGACCCGAGCGCCGAGAAGCTCGAGCACCTGACGTACACCGACGCCCTGGTCGGCGACCTGGCCGTCATGGACGCCACGGCGCTGTCGCTGTGCCGGGACAACGACGTGGTGATGCGCGTGTTCGGGCTCGAGGAGGACGGGAACGTCACTCGTGCCCTGCGGGGTGAGAAGATCGGGACGCTGGTCACCGCGAACTGATCGACCTGCACCACCCACACCTGACCAGCCCAGACACTGACGAGCGGAGCGAGCCGTGATCGACGAGACCCTCTTCGAGGCCGAAGAGAAGATGGACAAGGCCGTGGAGGTCGCGAAGGACGACTTCGCGACGATCCGGACGGGCCGCGCCAACGCCGCGATGTTCTCCAAGATCTTCGTCGACTACTACGGCAGCCCGACGCCCCTGCAGCAGCTCGCCTCGTTCAACGTCACCGAGGCCCGCACCATCCTGATCTCGCCCTTCGACAAGTCGGCCAGCGCCGGCATCGAGAAGGCGCTGCGCGACTCCGACCTGGGCGTGAACCCGACGAACGACGGCAACGTCATCCGCGTGGTGCTGCCCGCCCTGACGCAGGAGCGCCGCAAGGACTTCGTCAAGCTCGCCAAGACCAAGGCGGAGGACGCGCGCATCTCGGTGCGCAACGTGCGCCGCCGTGCCAAGGAGGAGCTCGACCGCATCGTCAAGGACGGCGAGGCAGGGGAGGACGAGGTGTCGCGCGCCGAGAAGGAGCTCGAGGCCCTGACCAAGAAGCACGTCGACACGATCGACGGCCTGCTCACGGCCAAGGAGAGCGAGCTGCTCGAGGTCTGATGACAGAGCTCGCCGCACCCCGCACGTCCCGATCGGGTCGCGACCTCCCGGTCGCGATCGCGGTCGGCCTCGGCATCCTCGTGGTCGTCGTCGCCTCCCTGTTCATCGTCAAGGAGGTCTTCGCCGGGCTCGCCGTGCTGGTGGTCTGCGCGGCGCTGTGGGAGCTGGCCCAGGCGTTCACGCGCCGTGGCATCCACCTGCCCCTCCTGCCGCTGCTCGTCGGCGCGGTCGGGATCATGGTCTCGTCGTACACGGCCGGGGCGGAGGCGCTCTTCGTCGCCTTCATGCTCACCGTCGGCGGTGTCGTCATCTGGCGCGTGCTCGACGGGAGCGGTCAGCGTGCCCTGCTCGACGCGACGGCGGGCACGTTCGCCGCCGCGTACCTGCCGTTCCTCGGCGGGTTCGTCATGCTCATGCTCGCGCAGCCCGACGGGCCCGCGCGGGTGCTGCTGTTCATCCTGCTGTGCGTGGCCAACGACACCGGTGGCTACGTCGTCGGCGTCCTCGTCGGGCGCCATCCGCTGGCGCCTTCCGTCAGCCCCAAGAAGTCGTGGGAGGGCCTGGCCGGCTCGATCGTGCTGGCGTGCGTCGTCGGCGTGGTGGGCGTGCAGCTCGCGTTCGACGGCGAACCGCTCGTCGGCGTCGTCCTGGGCCTGACGACCGTCGTGACCGCGACGTTCGGCGACCTGTGCGAGTCGATGCTCAAGCGCGACCTGGAGCTCAAGGACATGGGCTCGCTCGTACCCGGGCACGGCGGCATCCTCGACCGCCTCGACTCCCTGCTCCTGACGGCGCCCGCCGTCTACCTCGTCCTGACGGCGCTCCAGCCCGCCTGACCCGATCCGTACCAGAAGGGGGTGCCCATGACCGGGACACCCGTCCGCCTCGACCTCTCCTCCCCGTCGAGGGGCCCGCGTGGCAAGCCGCCGCGCCACTTCGTCGACCTCACGCCCGCCGAGCGCGTGAGCGCGGTGACCGACCTGGGGGAGAAGGCGTTCCGGGCCAAGCAGCTCGCGACGCACTACTTCACGCACCTGAGCTCGGACCCGTCCACCATGACGGACCTGCCGAAGGCGTCGCGCGACAAGCTGACCGAGAGCCTGTTCCCGCCTCTGCTGACCGAGGCGCGGACGATGACGGCCGACGGCGGCACGACCGTCAAGACGCTCTGGCACCTGTTCGACGGCGCCAAGGTCGAGTCCGTGCTGATGCGCTACAAGAACCGCAGCACGCTCTGCATCTCCAGCCAGGCCGGGTGCGGGCTGGCGTGCGCGTTCTGCGCCACGGGCCAGATGGGTCTCACCCGCAACCTGTCCACGGCGGAGATCGTCGAGCAGGTCCGTGAGGCGGCCCGCGCACTCGGCGCGGGAGAGATCCCGGGTGGGCCCGCGCGCCTGACGAACGTCGTGTTCATGGGCATGGGCGAGCCCCTGGCCAACTACAAGTCGATCATGGGGACCGTCCGCGCCCTGGTGGCACCGACCCCCGACGGACTCGGCATGTCCGCGCGCAACGTGACCGTCAGCACCGTCGGCATGGTCCCGGCCATGCGCAAGCTGGCCGACGAGGGCATCCCGGTGACTCTCGCCCTGTCGCTGCACGCCCCGGACGACGAGCTGCGCAGCGAGCTGGTCCCCGTCAACACGCGCTGGAACGTCGACGAGGCGATCGACGCCGCGTACCACTACTTCGAGGTCACGGGTCGGCGCGTGTCGATCGAGTACGCCCTCATCCGGGACATCAACGACCACGCCTGGCGCGCGGACCTGCTCGGCGAGAAGCTCAACGCCCGCGGCAAGGGCTGGGTGCACTGCAACCCGATCCCGCTCAACCCGGTGCCGGGCTCGAAGTGGACGGCGAGCGATCCGCGGGTCGAGGACGAGTTCGTGGCACGCTTGCGTGCGCACGGCATCCCGACGACCATCCGGGACACCCGTGGCAGCGAGATCGACGGAGCCTGCGGCCAGCTCGCGGCGGAGGAGGACGAGTGAGCGACGGGATGTTCCGGACGGTGTCCGGCTTCAAGACCGGGTACGACCCGAACGAGGTCGACGACTTCTTCGACCACGCGCGCACGGTCTACGAGAAGGGCCCGGCGGGCGCTCTGGCCGCGAAGGACGTGCGCGGCGTGGCGTTCGACGTGGTGCGCGGCGGCTACGTGACGTCCGCGGTCGACGCGGCGCTCGACCGCCTCGAGGCGGCCTTCGTGGCGCGGTCGCGCGCGGAGTTCGTCGCCGAGAACGGTCAGCAGGCGTGGCTGACCAGCCTGGGGGAGCAGGCCCGCACGCTGTACGGCCGCCTGGGACGTCCCGACGGGGACCGGTTCGCGCCGCCCGAGGGACGCGACCAGGGCTACGAGCCTGCCGACGTCGACGCGTTGTGCCACCGGCTCGTCGCCTACTTCGACAAGGGCGCGCCGCTGTCCGCCGGCGAGATCCGCGGCGCGACGTTCCGGTCCCGCAAGGGGCACAACGCGTACGGCGAGCCCGCCGTGGACGCCTTCTTCGCCCGCGCGGTCGAGGTCCTCCTGGGCGTCGAGTGACGTCCCGGACGGTCGCGCTGCTCGGCTCGACGGGGTCCATCGGCACTCAAGCCGTCGACGTCATCATGCGCAACGCGGCCCGGTTCGACGTGGTCGGGCTGAGCGCGGGTGGCTCGGACGTGGACCTGCTCGTCCGGCAGGCGATCGCGCTGGACGTCGCCGTCGTGGCGGTCGCCGATCCGGCGGCCGAGGCCGCGGTCCGCGCCGGCCTGGCCGGACGGGACGTCGAGGTCCTGGTGGGTCCGGACGCGTCGACGCTCCTGGCCGGCCGCGGGGCCGACGTCGTGCTCAACGGCGTGACCGGTTCCGTGGGCCTGGGACCCACCCTCGCCGCGCTCGAGGCGGGCAGCACGCTCGCGCTGGCCAACAAGGAGTCGCTCGTCGTGGGCGGCGCGCTGGTTCAGGCCGCGCGCCGACGCCCCGACCAGATCGTTCCCGTCGACTCCGAGCACTCGGCCATCGCGCAGTCGCTGCGCGGCGGTGCGCGCGACGAGGTGCGCCGGCTGATCCTGACGGCGTCCGGCGGTCCCTTTCGCGGTCGCAGCCTCGACGAGGTCAAGGCGGTCACCCCGCAGCAGGCGCTCGCGCACCCCACGTGGTCGATGGGCCCCGTGGTCACCATCAACTCGGCGACGCTGATGAACAAGGGGCTCGAGCTCATCGAGGCCCACCTGCTGTTCGACGTGCCGACCGACGACATCACGGTGGTCGTCCACCCGCAGTCGGTGGTGCACTCGATGGTCGAGTTCGCCGACGGCTCGACGATCGCACAGGCGTCGCCGCCCGACATGCGCCTGCCCATCGCCCTGGGGCTCTCCTGGCCGGATCGCGTCCCGGACGTGGCGCCGGCGTGCGACTGGTCGCACGCGACGACGTGGACGTTCGAGCCGCTCGACGAGGAGGTCTTCGGGGCGGTCCGCCTGGCGCGCCATGCCGCCGCCGCGTCCGCGACCCACCCGGCGGTCTACAACGCGGCCAACGAGGAGTGCGTCGCGGCGTTCCTCGCCGGCAGGATCGGTTTCCTCGACATCGTCTCCACCGTCGAGCGTGTGCTCGAGGAGCATCCGGGGACCGGCGAGCTCGCGCTGGACGCGGTGCTCGGTGCCGAGACCTGGGCGCGGGCGCGCGCGAACGAGATCCTCGCGCAGCGCTGACGCCCGACGGACGGTCAGACGATCGGGAACCGCTCGAGCACCTGACGTGCGGTGCGCGGCGTGCGGTCGAGGGACTCCGCGGAGTCCGCCCACGCGGCAGCGCGCAGCGCCAGCGCGACCTGGGCAGGTGCGCTCCGACCCCATGCCGGCGCACCCGCACCGACCCATGCGAGCCTCGTCAGGTCGGAGTGGTCGCCCGTGGCGAGGTCGGCGATCGTCCGACCGGCGAGGTTCGCCGCCGCGATCTCGGCGCCGTTGAACGAGGGGACGAGGCCGATGCCGGACGCCTCGTCGAACGTGACGTGCGGCAGGCCGTCGCGCGTGACGCCGTTCGTGCCCGACCAGGTGAGCTCACGGGTACCCGTGGCGGGCGGGAACATCGCGACGAGCGCGGCGCGCAGCGTGTCGGGGCGGGTGCCGGTCGCGGTGAGCACGAGGCGGTCGTCGTCGGTGCGCCGGGCGCACACCGCGAGGTGTGCGAGGTCGGCCACCAGGACGCCCGGCGCCAGGCCGATCCGGTCCCAGGCAGCGGCGTCGAGGGCGTCGGTCGCGAGCCCGAGGGTGGGCACGGCCGCGAGCGACGGGCTGCCCGCGGCGGCGTCCGTCTCAGCCGCGACGACGATGCGCGGGGCACGCACGATGCCGCGGTCGGTGACCACCGCCCGCGGGGAGACGCGCACCGTCGCGGTCTGCTCCGCGAACCGCACACCTCGGCCTCGCAGGACCTCGACCAGCCCGGCGAGCAGGCGAGCCGGGTCCAGGACGGCGCAGTCCGCGGTCCACGCGCCGGCCAGGACGCCCGGCGACGCGACGTGCTCGGCCACCTCGGTGGGCTCCAGCAGCCGCCACTCGTCGCCCCAGGCGCGTCCCTCGTCGACCAGGGACGTCAGGCGCCCGACCTGCGCGGCGTTGCGGGCGACGCGGACCTCACCGCCGAACGCGAACCCGCAGTCCACCTCCTCGAGGCCCAGCACGCCACCCACCTCGACGACCGCGTCGCGCAGCGCCGCGCGCAGATCGCGTGCGCCGTCGTCGCCGTAGACGCTCACGAGGCGGTCGACCGGCGCGCGCAGGTCGGGCGTGCAGGCGCCGATGCCCGTCAGTGCGGCACCGGTGCCTGCGGCGCCCGCGTCGACGACGAGCACGTCGAGCGCGGCGTCGGCCTCCAGCAGGTAGTAGGCGGTCCAGAGCCCCGACAGGCCGGCGCCGACGACGACGACGTCCGCGGTCGTGTCACCGTCCAGCGGCTCCCCGGGCCGGGGGGAGGGGGAGGGGGACCACACCGACGTCATGCACGGACCGTATCCGGTACGGGCCACTGGCGCGGCGATCCCGACCGGCGGGTCAGGTCGCGGCGCACGGGTGGCGTCCAGTGCATTCCCAGACTTCCGGGGGAAGATGTCCGGGCGCACGCCACCCGTGCGTCTTTCACGTGTGCGGAGGGGTCGATGGCCTACCTGGTCGCTGTGCTGATCGTCGTCGTGGTGCTGCTCTTCTCGATCGGGCTCCACGAGATCGGCCACATGGTCCCGGCGAAGCGCTTCGGCGTGCGGGTGAGCCAGTACATGGTGGGCTTCGGCCCCACGCTGTGGTCGAAGACCAAGGGGGAGACGGAGTACGGGCTCAAGGCGATCCCGCTGGGCGGGTACGTCCGGCTCGTCGGCATGTACGCGCCGGCCGAGGCGGTCGGCAACCCGAGGTCCGACACGTGGTTCCGTCGGTTGTCGGGTGACGCGCGTGACGCCTCGGCGGCCGAGATCCACCCCGGCGAGGACGCGCGGGCCTTCTACCACCTGTCCACACCCAAGAAGCTCGTGGTCATGCTGGGTGGGCCGGTGATGAACCTGCTCATCGCGTTCGTGCTGCTGGGCGTCGTCGCCGTGGGCTTCGGCACGCCGACGACGACGACCACGCTCGAGACCGTCTCCGCGTGCGTGATCCCGGCCGACGCCGACGCCACGCGCGAGTGCGAGGCGACGGACGCGGCGGCGCCGGGTGCGGCGGCCGGGCTGGAGCCGGGTGACACGGTCGTCAGCTACGACGGTGTCCCGGTGACGTCCTGGGCCCAGCTCACGAAGGCGATCCGGGCGAGCGGCGACGTCGCCACCCCGATCGTCGTGGAGCGCGACGGGCAGCAGGTCGACCTGACCGTCACGCCGGTCGTCGCCGAGCGTCCCGTGTTCGACGACGACGGCCAGGCCGTCCTCGACTCGTCGGGCCGGCAGAAGACGGCGCAGGTGGGGTTCCTGGGCGTGTCCCCGGCGGAGGAGATGGAACGGCAGTCGCCGCTGGCCGTGCCCGGGATCGTCGCCGACACGACGTGGCAGACGATGCGCGTCGTGGGCACGCTGCCCGCGCGCGTCGTCGACCTGGTGCAGACCACGGTCGGCCACGAGGAGCGGGACACCAACAGCATCGTGGGCGTCGTCGGGATCGGGCGCTTCGCGGGGGAGATCGCGTCCGCCCACGACGTCAGCGAGGGGATCAAGGTGTCGGCGATCCTGCAGCTGCTCGCGGCCCTGAACATCGCGCTGTTCGTCTTCAACCTCATCCCGCTGCCCCCGCTCGACGGCGGCCACGTGGCCGCGGCCCTGTGGGAGGGGGGCCGTCGGCAGGTCGCGCGCCTGCGTGGCCGGCCGCGCCCCGGGCCGTCGGACTCGGCGCGGCTCGTCCCGCTCGCGTACGGGGTGTTCGTGCTGCTGGGTGCCGTCGGACTCCTGCTCGTCTACGCGGACGTCTTCAACCCCATCGCGATCTGAGCGTGGCTGTGGCTAGGCTCGGAGCATGTCCGAGCTGTCGGAGTACCTGGAGTCGCTGACCGGGGCGCGCCGGGAGGCGATCGCCCACGTCTACGAGCGTGCCCGCGCGCTCGTGCCGGATGCCGAGGACGGCGTCGGGTACGGCATGCCGGCCCTGCGCTACCGCGGCAAGCCGCTGCTGTCGGTCATGTCGGCCAAGGGCCACATCGGGTTGTACCCGTTCAGCCCGCCGGCGCTGGACACGGTGCGCGACGAGCTGGCCGACTTCTCCACGGCCAAGGGCACGGTGCGCTTCGCCGACGACCATCCGCTCCCGGACGACGTCCTCGACCGGCTGATCCTGGCCCGCCGCGACGAGATCGACCGCGCCTGAGCGCGACGCGGGCGGGGGCGGGTGACGATGCGTGGGGATCTCGTGTGCACTGCGTCCGCACGGCCCGGACCGGCCACCGAGGTGCCGGCGACGGTGCGATGATGGCGGTGTGAGCATCCCCATCAGCCTCGGCATGCCGGAGGCGCCTCCCCTCGTCCTGGCCCCGCGTCGCACCACCCGCAAGATCAAGGTCGGCAAGGTCGAGGTGGGCGGTGACGCCCCCGTCAGCGTCCAGTCCATGTGCACGACGAAGACGACTGACATCAACTCGACGCTGCAGCAGATCGCCGAGCTGACGGCCGCCGGCTGTGACATCGTGCGCGTCGCCGTCCCCACCGAGGACGACGCGGACGCGCTGCCCGCCATCGCGCGCAAGTCGCAGATCCCCGTCATCGCGGACATCCACTTCCAGCCCAAGTACGTCTTCAAGGCGATCGACGCCGGCTGCGCCGCGGTCCGCGTCAACCCGGGCAACATCCGTAAGTTCGACGACCAGGTGGGCGCGATCGCCCGCGCCGCGGCCGACGCCGGCGTCAGCCTGCGGATCGGCGTCAACGCCGGGTCCCTGGACCCGCGGCTGCTCGCCAAGTACGGCAAGGCGACCCCTGAGGCGCTCGTCGAGTCCGCCGTGTGGGAGGCGTCGCTGTTCGAGGAGCACGACTTCCACGACTTCAAGATCTCCGTCAAGCACAACGACCCCGTCGTCATGGTGCGCGCGTACGAGCTGCTCGCCGAGCGCGGGGACTGGCCGCTGCACCTGGGCGTCACCGAGGCCGGTCCCGCGTTCCAGGGCACCATCAAGTCGGCGACCGCGTTCGGCGCGCTGCTGAGCAAGGGCATCGGCGACACGATCCGCGTCTCGCTGTCCGCGCCTCCCGTCGAGGAGGTCAAGGTCGGCATCCAGATCCTGCAGTCGCTCAACCTGCGCCCGCGCAAGCTCGAGATCGTGTCCTGCCCGTCCTGCGGGCGCGCGCAGGTGGACGTCTACACGCTCGCGGAGCGCGTGACCGCCGGGCTCGAGGGCATGGAGGTGCCGCTGCGCGTCGCCGTCATGGGCTGCGTCGTCAACGGGCCCGGCGAGGCCCGTGAGGCGGACCTCGGGGTGGCGTCGGGCAACGGCAAGGGGCAGATCTTCGTCAAGGGCGAGGTCATCAAGACCGTCCCCGAGGCGATGATCGTCGAGACGCTCATCGAGGAGGCCATGCGCCTCGCCGAGGAGATGGACCCGGTGGAGGCGGGGGACGGGGCGCCCGTCGTCACCGTCGGCTGACGTCCGTGACGCGGGTGTCGAGCGGCCGAGGCGTGTGACCTGGTGCACACTTCTTCCATGGTGGGTCTGCGGCGGGCTACGACGCTCGAGGGGCGGACCGGGGGGCGTGTCCTGTCCGACGACGACCTTCCGGCTGCTCTTGCCGTGTGCGCCCTGGACCCCGTCGGTTCCGTGCTGGCGACCGCGCGGCTCGAGCAGGCGCAGTACATCGGCGTCCGACGCGCAGGCGGCGAGCTGTGGGGCTACGAGCAGGACGGCCGCCTCGAGGCGGTCTGCTGGGCGGGCGCCAACATCGTGCCCGTGGTGCCCGGCGACGGGACGGTCGACCTCGAACGTGCGGCCGAGGCGTTCGCGTCGATGGCCCGCCGTCAGGGGCGCCGGTGCTCGTCCCTCGTCGGACCGTCCGACGCCGTCCTCGCGATGTGGCGTCGGCTGCGACCCGCATGGCCGGGCGTCCGCGAGGTGCGCGACGACCAGCCGTCGATGGTGATCGACGCGCCGCCCGCGGTGGCGGCCGACCCCCAGGTGCGGCGATCGCGCCTCGACGAGCTGGACGAGGTCCTGCCGGCGTGCGTGCGCATGTTCACCGAGGAGGTCGGGTACTCGCCCGCGAGCGGGCCCGGTGGCCCCTACGAGACGCGCGTGCGCACGCTCGTCAGCCAGGGGCGTTCGTTCGTCAAGATGTCCGACTCGTCGGGCGTCGTGTTCAAGGCCGAGCTCGGCGCGGTCGCCGGCGGGGTCGCGCAGGTGCAGGGCGTGTGGGTGGCGCCCGAGCACCGCGGTCGTGGTCTGTCGGAGGAGGGGATGGCCGCCGTCGTGCAGCTCACGCTCGCCGACGTCGCGCCCGTCGTGTCCCTGTACGTCAACGCCTACAACGCGCGCGCGCTCGCCGCGTACCGCCGGGTGGGTTTCCGCCAGGTCGGGTCGTACGCGACCGTGCTGTTCTGACCCGGCCATCTGACCAGCGGTTACCCTGACCGGATGGCGACGGTGCGGCAGTTCCAGGTGACGTTCGACTGCGCCGATCCGGAGCGGGTCGCGCGGTTCTGGTGCGTGATCCTCGGGTACGAGCTGCACCCCTCGGGCGTCGCGGCGACGGACCCCACGGGTGTCGGCCCGCGGCTCTACTTCCAGCGCGTGCCCGAGCCGAAGGTCGTCAAGAACCGCGTGCACCTGTGCGTCCGGGTGGGCACGGGCCTGGTCGGGGACGAGCGTCTGGCCGCGCTGCAGGGGGAGCAGGCCCGCCTGGAGCCGCTGGGGGCGGTGCACGTGCGCACGATGCTCGCCGACGACGAGGAGGAGTCCTGCATCGTCATGCAGGACATCGAGGGCAACGAGTTCTGCCTGGACTGACGTCGCCCGTCACCGCAGCAGGCGTGACATCCGCCGGTCGGCGAGCGGCTTGCCGCCGGTCTGGCACGTCGGGCAGTACTGCAACGACGAGTCCGCGAACGAGACCTCGTGCACGGTGTCGCCGCACGGCGTGCCGTCCCAGCCGGGGCACGGCTGACCCGTCCGGCCGTGCACGCGCATGGCCTGACGCTTGGTGTCCTTGAGCTCGGCGGCGGGTTTGCCGCTCGCCGCCTCGACCGCCCCCGTGAGCACGTCGTGGATCGCCGCGTACAGGGTGCCCCGGCGTTCGTCGTCGAGCGAGCGCGTCTGCGCGTACGGCGACGTGCGGGCGACCAGCAGGATCTCGTCGGAGTAGGCGTTGCCGATGCCCGCGATCGTGCCCTGGTCACGCAGCAGGCCCTTGATCTGCTGGTTCCTGGCCGTGAGCAGCTCGGCGAAGCGTTCGGGCGTGAACTCGTCGGACAGGGGCTCGACGCCCAGCGTGGCGATCTGCGGGACGTCCTGGGCGTCCTCCACCACGTGCACGGCCAGCCGTTTGCGCGTGCCGGCCTCGGTGAGGTCGAACCCGCTGTCGTCGTCCAGCCGCACCCGCAGCGCGATGGGTGACCTGCCCGGCCGCACGGGCGTCGTCGGCAGCTTCTCCGACCACCGCACCCATCCCGCGCGGGACAGGTGCCAGACGAGGTGCAGCGGCTCACCCGTGCTCGTCGCGACCATGAGGTCCAACCACTTGCCGTGCCGCGTCACGTCCACCACGGTGCCGCCGACGAGCGCGTCCGGCGCGGGGCGGAACGTCTTCAGCGCGCTGATCGCGCCGATGCTGACCGCCGTCACGACGCGACCATCCGCGCGCTCGCGCAGGAACCTCGCGAGCGCCTCGACCTCGGGAAGCTCGGGCACGCGCCCATCGTGGCCCACGCCGCCCACATCGCGCATGCCCGGCGCTGTCCGAGCGCCGCGGGGTGCGGAAATGCGGACGGGCGAGGCCCCCGGACGAACTAGGCTTCCGCCCATGCTGCTTCGCATGTCCACGCTCTTCGTCCGCACGCTGCGGGAGGACCCGGCCGACGCCGAGGTCGCCAGCCACCGCCTGCTGGTCCGCGCCGGCTACATCCGCCGCGCGGCGCCCGGGATCTACACCTGGCTGCCGCTGGGTCTGCGGGTCCTCGCGAAGGTCGAGGCCGTGGTGCGCGAGGAGATGACCGCTGCGGGTGCGCAGGAGGTGCACTTCCCGGCGCTGCTGCCCAAGGAGCCGTACGAGGCGACCGGGCGCTGGTCGGAGTACGGGCCCAACATCTTCCGGCTCAAGGACCGCAAGGGCGGTGACTACCTGCTCGCGCCGACGCACGAGGAGATGTTCACGCTGCTGGTCAAGGACCTGTACTCGTCGTACAAGGACCTGCCGCTGACGCTCTTCCAGGTGCAGACCAAGTACCGCGACGAGGCGCGTCCGCGGGCGGGCCTCATGCGCGGGCGCGAGTTCGTCATGAAGGACGCGTACTCGTTCGACGTCGACGACGCCGGCCTCGAGGTCAGCTACCAGGCGCAGCGCGACGCCTACGAGCGGATCTTCACGCGGCTCGGCCTCGAGTACGTGATCTGCGCCGCGACGTCCGGCGCCATGGGCGGCTCGCGCTCGGAGGAGTTCCTGGCGCCGATGGCGATCGGCGAGGACACGTTCGTGCGCTCCGCCGGCGGCTACGCGGCGAACGTCGAGGCCGTCACGACGGTCGTCCCCGACGACGTGCCGTACGACGACGCCCCGCAGGCGCACGTCGAGGACACGCCGGACACGCCCACGATCGACTCGCTCGTCGCGCACGCCAACGTCGCGTTCCCGCGTCCGGACCGCGCGTGGACCGCCGCCGACACGCTCAAGAACGTCGTCGTCGCGCTGGTCCAGCCGTCGGGGGAGCGCGAGCTCCTCGTCGTCGGCCTGCCGGGCGACCGTGACGTCGACCTGAAGCGGCTCGAGGCCGCGGTGGCCCCGGCCGAGGTGGAGACCGCCGGGGACGCCGACTTCGCCGCGCACCCGGAGCTGGTCCGCGGGTACATCGGCCCGTCGGTGCTGGGCCCGAACGGACCCGAGGGTTCGGTGCGCTACCTGCTCGACCCGCGCGTGGTCAGCGGGACGCGCTGGATCACGGGCGCC
>Ga0160458_100336_pt1 | contig 25881 bp, 24 predicted proteins | sample HID1973I_E6MG_FD_108247 | JGI IMG/M metagenome (GOLD analysis project Ga0160458, IMG submission 108247) | Enriched mosquito-associated microbial communities from UW Madison campus, WI, USA - HID1973I_E6 MG | ecosystem: Host-associated > Arthropoda: Insects > Digestive system > Unclassified ...
CCGGACGCCGCTCAATGCTTCCCGGAACGCCTCGATCTCCTCGTCCGTGGTGTAGACGGCGGCCGTCGCGCGGGCCGTGGCGGCCACGCCGAACCGGCGGTGCAGCGGCTGCGCGCAGTGGTGGCCGACGCGTACCGCCACGCCGGCGTCATCGAGCACCTGGCCGACGTCGTGCGCGTGCACGCCGTCGACGACGAACGACACGGTCGCGAGCCGGTCGGCGGCATCGGTCGGGCCGATCACCCGGACGCCGGGGACGGACGCGACGGCGTCGAGCAGCAGACGCGTCAGATGCCGCTCGTGCTCGGCGATGGCGTCCATGCCGATGTCGGACAGGTAGGTGGCCGCGGCCCCCATCGCGACGGCCTGGGAGACCATCTGCGTGCCGGCCTCGAAGCGCTGCGGCGGCGGCGCGTAGGTGGTGGTCTCCATGGTGACGACCTCGACCATCGACCCGCCCGTGGTCACCGGCGGCATGGCGGCCAGCAGCTCGCGGCGCCCGTACAGCGCGCCGACGCCCGTCGGGCCCAGCATCTTGTGGCCGGAGAACGCGGCGAAGTCGACACCCAGCTCGTGCAGGTCCACCGGCAGGTGCGGCACCGACTGGCACGCGTCGAGCACCGTGATCGCCCCGACCTCGCGGGCCTTCGCGACGAACGGCGCCACCGGCGTGATGGCACCCGTGACGTTGGATGCGTGCGTGAAGGCGATGACACGCGTGCGCGGGCCGACGACCTCGTCGAGCTGGTCGACCCGGATACGACCGTCGTCGTCGACCCCGACCCACCGCAGCACGGCGCCCGTGCGCGCCGCGAGCTCCTGCCACGGCACGAGGTTGGCGTGGTGCTCGGCCTCGGTCACGACGATCTCGTCGCCCGGTGCCAACGCGAACCGGCGCGCCGCCTCTCCCCCGCGGCCGAGCGTCGCGTTCGAGATCGCGTAGGCGACGAGGTTGATCGCGGCCGTCGCGTTGGAGGTCCAGACGATCTCGTCGTCGTCGACCCCGACGAACCGCGCGACGCGACCCCTCGCGTCCTCGAACGCCTCGGTGGCCTCCTCGGCGAGCTGGTGGGCGCCGCGGTGCACGGCGGCGTTTCGCTGGATGTAGAAGTCCTGCTCGGCGTCCAGCACGACGTCGGGCTTCTGCGACGTGGCGCCGGAGTCGAGGTAGACGAGCGCCCGACCGTCACGCAGCGTGCGTTCGAGCAGCGGGAAGTCCGCCCGGATCGCCGACAGCTCACCGGCGCTCAGCGTGTGCGTCGCCTCGATCGTGCTGGTCACGTCGTCCACCTCTCCTCGTCGTGCCTACCGGCCGACGATTCCGAAGGTTCTGCGCGGCCGGCGCTCAGAACCTTCGGAATCGTCGGTGACGTGCGTCCGTCTCAGACCGTGGCGGTCGTCAGGAAGCGGTCGTAGCCCTCGTTCTCGAGACGCTCGGCGAGCTCGGGCCCGCCCTCCTCGGCGACCTTGCCGTCGACGAAGACGTGCACGAAGTCGGGCCTGATGTAGCGCAGGATGCGCGTGTAGTGCGTGATGAGCAGCACGCCCACCTCGCTGTTCTCGCGGACGCGGTTCACGCCCTCGGACACGATGCGCAGCGCGTCGACGTCGAGGCCGGAGTCGGTCTCGTCGAGGATCGCGAACTGGGGCTTGAGCAGCTCCATCTGCAGGATCTCGTGGCGCTTCTTCTCGCCGCCGGAGAAGCCCTCGTTGACCGAGCGCTCGGCGAACGAGGAGTCCATGCGCAGGTTGTCCATCGCGCTGCGGACGTCCTTGACCCACGTGCGCAGCGCCGGGGCCTCGCCGTCGATCGCGGTCTTGGCGGTGCGCAGGAAGTTCGACACCGAGACGCCGGGGACCTCGACGGGGTACTGCATGGCCAGGAACAGGCCGGCGCGGGCGCGCTCGTCGACGGACATCGCCAGGACGTCCTCACCGTCGAGCGTCACGGTGCCGGACGTGACGGTGTACTTGGGGTGGCCGGCCAGCGAGTAGGCCAGCGTGGACTTGCCGGAGCCGTTGGGGCCCATGATGGCGTGCGTCTCGCCGCTGCGGATGGTCAGGTCGACGCCGCGCAGGATGGCCTTGGGGCCCTCCTTCGTCTCGACGCTGACGTGCAGGTCGTGGATCTCCAGGGTGGACATGCGGATTCTCCTAGCTCACAGGGGGGCGTCGACGTCGACGAGCACACGCTCGCCGTCGACGGTCACGGGGTAGACGGGCACGGGGGTCATGGCGGGCGGGCTCAGCGGCTTGCCGGTGCGCAGGTCGAACCTCGACCCGTGCAGCCAGCACTCGACCGTGCAACCCTCCACCTCGCCGTCGGACAGCGAGACGGCCCCGTGGGAACAGATGTCACTGATGGCGTGCAGCTCGCCGTCCTCGTCGCGGACCATCGCGACCTCGACGGTGCCGGACTCGGCCTCGAGCTCCACCAGCAGCGTGCCGCCGGTGGGGACGTCGGAGGTCATGCACGCAAGCTGGGCGGTCATGCAGTCTCGGTCACCGTGCCGGCTTCGGAGCCCTCGACCGAGACCTTGTCCAGCGCGGTCATGGACGCCTCGAGCTCGGCCTCGATCGCGGCGATGAGCCGCTCCTCGACCTCCGGCACGCCGATCTCGTGCAGCAGCTCCGCGAAGAAGCCGCGGACCACGAGGCGACGGGCGTCGGGCTCGGGGATGCCGCGGGCGCGCAGGTAGAAGAGCTGCTCGTCGTCGAACCGGCCGGTCGCGGACGCGTGGCCCGCTCCCTCGATGACGCCGGTCTCGATCTCGAGGTTCGGCACCGAGTCCGCGCGCGCTCCGTCCGTGAGGACCAGGTTGCGGTTGAGCTCGTAGGTGTCGGTGCCCTCGGCCGCGGCGCGGATGAGCACGTCGCCGACCCAGACCGTGTGCGCGCCCTCGCCCTGCAGCGCGCCCTTGTAGGTCACGCGGCTGATGCAGTTGGGCACGGCGTGGTCGACGAACAGGCGCTGCTCCTGGTGCTGGCCCGCGTCGGCGAAGTACAGGCCGAGCATCTGCACCGAGGCGCCCTCGCCGACGAACTCGGCGTCCGGCGTGATGCGCACGACGTCGCCGCCGAGCGTGACGGCGATGTGCTTGACGGTCGCGTCGCGCCCGACCCGCAGGCGGTGCGAGGCCGCGTGCACGGAGCCGTCGGCCCAGTCGTGCACGGAGACGACGGTCAGGTGCGCACCGTCCTCCGCGACGATCTCGACCGTCTCGGTGAGCGCGGCGTGGCCGACGTGGTCGATGACGACGACGCCCTGCGACATCGGCTCGGCCTTGATGACCAGGTGCGACGCCGACGGGTCCAGCGGCGCGTCGTGCGTGCCCGCACCCTCGACGCCCTCGACCCGGATGGACGTGACCTTGCTGGCCACAGCCTCCTGCGGGACCGTCACGACCGTGGCGCGCGGGAACGAGGCCCACGCGGTGGCGGCCGTGCGGTCGCCGGGCTTGCCGGCGAGCCCGAGGCGCGCGTCGTCGCGCTCGACGATCTCGACGTTCACCTCGGGGCTCTCGACGACCGTCGTCAGCACGCCGTGACCGGCCAGGACACCGTCGGTGTCCGCGGCGAACAGCGGGGCCAGGCGGTTGATCGGCGAGAAGCGCCACTCCTCCTCGCGCCCGGTGGGCACGGGGAAGTCGGCGACGTCGAACGACGTCAGGCGCGCGGCGCGGGACGACTGGGGCGTGCCGCCGACCCCGTGGGTGTGCGCACCGTCGGCCTGGGCCCGCGAGTGGTCCGTCGACAGGCTCGGCGGGTTGGTGGACTCGGTAGTGGTGGCCATCAGCCGACGGACCCTTCCATCTGCAGCTCGATGAGGCGGTTCAGCTCGAGGGCGTACTCCATGGGCAGCTCACGCGCGATGGGCTCGACGAACCCGCGCACGATCATCGCCATGGCCTCGGTCTCGGCCATGCCTCGGGACATCAGGTAGAACAGCTGGTCCTCGCTCACGCGCGAGACCGTGGCCTCGTGACCCATCGAGACGTCGTCCTCGCGGACGTCGACGTACGGGTACGTGTCGGAGCGGGAGATCTGGTCGACGAGCAGCGCGTCGCACAGCACGTTGGACGCGGAGTGCTCGGCCCCCTCGAGGACCTGGACCAGGCCGCGGTACGAGGTGCGGCCACCGCCGCGCGCGACGGACTTGGACACGATCGACGAGGACGTGTGCGGCGCGGCGTGCACCATCTTGGCGCCGGCGTCCTGGTGCTGGCCCTCACCCGCGAAGGCGATCGACAGCGTCTCGCCGCGGGCGTGCTCGCCCAGCAGGTAGATCGCCGGGTACTTCATGGTGACCTTGGAGCCGATGTTGCCGTCGACCCACTCCATGGTCGCGCCCTCGGCGGCCGTGGCGCGCTTGGTGACCAGGTTGTACACGTTGTTCGACCAGTTCTGGATGGTCGTGTAACGCACGCGGGCGTTCTTCTTGACGATGATCTCGACGACGGCCGAGTGCAGCGAGTCCGAGGAGTACACCGGCGCGGTGCAGCCCTCGACGTAGTGCACGTAGGAGCCCTCGTCGGCGATGATCAGCGTCCGCTCGAACTGGCCCATGTTCTCCGTGTTGATGCGGAAGTAGGCCTGCAGCGGGATGTCGACGTGGACGCCCGGCGGGACGTAGACGAACGAGCCGCCCGACCACACCGCGGTGTTGAGCGACGCGAACTTGTTGTCGCCGGGCGGGATGACGGAGCCGAAGTACTGCTCGAAGATCTCCGGGTGCTCCTTGAGAGCCGTGTCGGTGTCGAGGAAGATGACACCCTGCTCCTCGAGCGACTCCTGGATCTGGTGGTAGACGACCTCGGACTCGTACTGAGCCGCGACACCGGCCACGAGGCGCTGCTTCTCCGCCTCCGGGATGCCCAGCTTGTCGTACGTCGCCTTGATGTCCTCGGGCAGGTCCTCCCAGCTGGACGCCTGCTTCTCCGTGGAGCGCACGAAGTACTTGATGTTGTCGAAGTCGATGCCCGACAGGTCCGAGCCCCACCACGGCATGGGCTTCTTCTCGAACAGGCGCAGCGCCTTGAGCCGCGTCTTGAGCATCCACTCGGGCTCGTTCTTCAGCGCGGAGATCTCCCGCACCTTGGCCTCGGACAGACCACGCGTCGCGATCTCTCCCGCCTGGTCGGCGTCGTGCCAGCCGTAGCCGTAGTTGCCGATCGAGGCGATGGCCTCGTCCTGCGTCATCGGCTGTGCCGGGTCCTGCGTGGGTGCGCTCATGCGTTCGTTCCTTCCGGTGCGAGCACGGGGGCTGGGGGGATGACAGGGATGTTCGTGGTGCACACGTGGCCGCCACCGGCCAGCGTGGCGAGGCGCTGCACGTGGACGCCGAGCAGGCGCGAGAACGCGCGTGCCTCGGCCTCGCACAGCTGGGGGAACTCGTGCGCGACGTCCTGCACGGGGCAGTGCCCCTGGCAGAGCTGGACGGCGTGCGAGCCCGGGCCCGGGCGGGCGGAGGCCGCGTAGCCGTCGTCCGACAGGGCCGAGGCGAGCGCCTGCACCCGGTCGGCCGTGCCGTCGCCGGCCTGCGCGAGGACCTCGCCCAGGCGGGCCTCGAGCGCGGCGACGCGGTGCTCGGCGAACTGCTCGACGGCCGCCGTCCCGCCGGTCTGCGCCAGGAAGCGCAGCGCGTCGGTGGCGATGTCGGAGTAGCGGTGGGACAGGGCGGCCTGACCCTGGTTGGTCGCGACATAGAGGCGAGCCGGCCGACCGCGCCGTGCGGGAGCCGTTCCGTGCGACTCGTGCACGGCGATCTGCTCGGTCTGCTCCAGCACGCTCAGGTGCCGGCGGATCGCCGCGGGGGTCAGGTCGAGGCGCTGAGCGATCTGGGGCGCGGCGATGGGGCCGGCCGAAGCGACGAGCTGGAGGACCCGCTGACGGGTCCCGGCCTCGGCCTGGTCGTTCGGCGCGTGGACAGGTGCAGGCAGCGTCGCGCTCATCTGCACCTCCGGGGGTCGAGGCGCTCGTCACGAGCGCCCGCGGGGCGCGGCCAGGACGGCCGCAATATAGGCAATAGTGTTGTTGCCGAAATCAGTCCCTGCAAGCAAGGCGACCCTTCGCCGCGCCGTCCGTGGGGCATCTCACACGGCCCGTCCGCCGTGATCACGGGCCCGGAGCGGCCGGTGCCGGGCGAAGACGGAACTAGACTCACCGCTCGTGCCCGACTCCCCTGCGCTCGAGATCAGCGGTCTCGTCAAGCGCTACGGCGACCGTGCGGTCGTCGACGGGCTGGACCTGGTGGCCCGCGCGGGACAGGTGACCGCCGTCCTCGGCCCCAACGGTGCAGGCAAGACGACCACGATCGAGTGCTGCGAAGGGCTGCGCCAGGCGGACGAGGGCACGGTCCGGGTCCTCGGCCACGACCCGATCCTCGACGCGCACCACCTGCGTCCCCGGGTGGGCGTCATGCTCCAGGACGGTGGCCTGCCCACGGGCATCCGCGCCGCCGACATGCTCGCGCACGTGTCCCGCATGTACGCCCGGCCCCGCGACCTGGGCGAGCTCACGGAACGCCTGGGGCTGGGGTCGTTCGCCCGCACGACCGTGCGCCGGCTGTCCGGCGGCCAGCGGCAGCGCCTCGCGCTCGCCGCGGCAATCGTCGGGCGCCCCGAGCTGGTGTTCCTCGACGAGCCCAGCGCGGGCATGGACCCGCAGTCGCGGCACGCCGTGTGGGAGCTGGTCCGCGAGCTGCGCGACGAGGGCGTCGCCGTGGTCCTCACGACGCACCTCATGGACGAGGCCGAGGGCCTGGCCGACCACGTCGTCGTCGTCGACGAGGGCCGCGTCATCGCCCAGGGTTCGGTGCGCGACCTCGTGGCCGACGGCGACGACAGCACGCTGCGGCTCGACGCCGAGCCCGGGCTCGACCTGGACGGGCTCGCGGTCGCCCTCGGCGACGGGCTGAGCGTGCGGGAGAACGCGCCGGGCGCCTATGTCGTGATCGGTGCCGTCCAGCCGGCCACCGTCGCGGCGCTGGGGGCCTGGCTCGCGGCACGTGAGGTGCTGGCGACGCGCATCACCGTGGGGCGACGCACCCTCGAGGACGTCTTCCTCGACCTCACCGGACGGGACCTGCGATGACCACCCCCCTCGCCCCGCACGCCGGTGCCGCACCGGCCTGGCAGCGCTTCGTCGCGCAGACCGGCTTCGAGGCGCGCGCGATCCTGCGCAACGGCGAGCAGCTGATGGTCACGATCATCGTGCCCGTCCTGGTGCTCGTCGGACTGACGCAGGTGGACGTGCTGGACATCGACACCGATGGCCTGTCCCCCATCGACTTCTTCACGCCGGGCGTCCTCGCGCTTGCGGTCATGACCTCGTCGTTCACGTCGCAGGCGATCGCGTCGGCGTTCGACCGCCGCAACGGCGTGCTGCGCCTGCTGTCCACGACCCCGCTGGGGCGCGGCGGCCTGCTCGCGGGCAAGGTCGCGGGCGTCGTCGTCGTCGGCGCCGTGCAGGTCCTGGTCATCGGGCTCACCGCGATCGCGCTGGGCTGGCGGCCCGACGCTCTCGGCGTGCTGCTCGCCATCGTCGCGATGCTGCTCGGCACCGCGGCGTTCACGTCGCTCGCGCTGCTCGTCGCGGGGACGCTGCGCGCCGAGGCCGTGCTCGCCGTCGCCAACATCGCCCTGCTGCTCCTCGCGCTGGGAGGCGGCGTGATCGTGCCCGCCGACCGCCTGCCGGGGCCGATGGAGCACCTGGCGCTCCTGCTGCCGTCGGGCGCGCTGGCCGAGGCGATGAGGCAGGCGTTCCAGCACGGCACGCTGCCTGCCTGGTCGATCGTCGTGCTCGTCGGCTGGACGGCCGCGCTGGGCTGGGGTGCCGCGCGCTTGTTCCGCTGGCACTGACCCCGACCCTGGATAGGGTCGCAGGATGCCCATCAAGCTCGAGAACGTCGCCATCGCCGTGCGGGACCTGGAGGCGACGATCGCCTTCTTCACCGACCTCGGTCTGACGGTGATCGGCCGCGACGAGGTCAGCGGCGAGTGGACCGACACGGCCGTGGGCCTCGACGGCAACCACGCCAAGATCGCCATGCTGCAGACGCCCGACGGCCACGGCCGGCTCGAGCTCTTCGAGTACCTGCACCCCGACGCGATCGAGACCGAGCCCACGCTGCCGAACGAGATCGGCATGCACCGCGTCGCGTTCTCCGTCGACGACCTCGACGAAGCCCTCGCCGTCGCCGCCCGCCACGGCTGCTTCCCACTGCGCGGCGTCGCGAACTACCAGGACGTCTACAAGCTCACCTACGTGCGCGGGCCGAGTGGCATCATCGTCATGCTCGCCCAGGACCTCACGGGTCGCTGAGCCCGGCTCAGCCCGCCATGCAGCCGCCCTCCGTGTGACGCGTCTCGCCCGCCGTCCGGCCGGGCCGGCTGCACCCGGACCGTAGGCTGGGGACGTGCGTTCCGACTCCGTTCTCGACACCCTCGACCGGCTCCGCCCGCGGTTCGGCCGGCCTGTGGTCGTCGCGAACGTCGTCGCACAGATCGGGATCGTCGTCACCGGCGGCGCCGTGCGCCTGACGGGTTCCGGGCTCGGCTGCTCCGACTGGCCGTACTGCGAGCCGGGGCACTTCACGCCCGAGTTCCACTCCGCGATGTCGATCAACCCGCTCATCGAGTTCGGCAACCGCACCCTGACGGGGGTCCTGCTCGTCATCACCCTGCTCGTGGCAGCCCTCGTCGCCACCGACCGGACCCGCCCGCGCTCGTACCGGTGGCTCGCGACGGCGCCGCTGCTGCTGGTGCTCGCGCAGGCCGTGATCGGTGGCGTCATCGTGCTCGCGCACCTCAACCCCGGTTTCGTCGCCGTCCACCTGCTCATCTCCATGACGCTCGTTGCTCTGTCGACGTGGTTGATGCTGCGCTTCCGCGAGGGCGACGAGCCGTCGCGATCGCTGGTCGACCACGTCACGCGGGCGTGGATCCGCGTGCTGGTCGGTCTCACCGCCGTGGTCCTCGTGCTCGGGGTGATCGTGACCGGCGCCGGTCCGCACTCGGGGGACGACCAGGTCGGCTACCGGTTCGCCGTCGACCCGTACCTCATGGCGAAGGTGCACGCGGCCGCGGTGTGGGCGTTCCTCGCGGTGCTCGCGGTCGTCGTCTGGCGCCTGCGCCGGGCGGGCGGGCGCGGGCGGCTGTGGCGCACCGCCGTGCTGCTCGTCGTCGTCACGCTGCTCCAGGGGGCGATCGGCTACGTCCAGCTGTTCACGGGCCTGCCGATCGCGCTCGTCAACCTCCACATGCTCGGCGCCGCGCTGCTGACCGCCGGCGTCACCTCCTTCCTGTTCTCGACGCGGACGCGCGGCGCGCTGGTCGCCGGCAGGCCCGCGGTCGAGGCCGTCGAGGCCTTCTGACTGCTCGCCCGGGGCACATTGTCCGTGACTGTGTCGGTGGTCACACCTAGTCTCACGGCATGGCTCCCAGCGAAACCGATGTGGCCGTCTCCGCCCGGGGACTGGTCAAGAGATACAAGGACGTCACGGCGCTCGACGGCGTCGACCTGACCGTCCCGACCGGGTCCGTCCTCGGACTCCTCGGCCCCAACGGGGCCGGCAAGACGACCATCGTCCGCATCCTCACGACCCTGCTCCGGCCGGACGCGGGCTCGGCCGAGGTCGCGGGCGTCGACGTGCTTCGGCGCCCGCGCGAGGTGCGGCGACGCATCGGACTGTCCGGCCAGTACGCGGCGGTCGACGAGTACCTGACGGGGTTCGAGAACCTCGACATGATCGGACGCCTCTACCACCTGGGCGCCAAGCGGTCCCGGGAGCGGGCGCGCGAGCTGCTGGCGTCGTTCCGCCTGGAGGACGCCGCCGACCGCCCGTCGCGCACCTACTCCGGTGGCATGCGGCGCCGGCTCGACCTGGCCGGCGCACTCGTGGCGAACCCTCCCGTCATCTTCCTCGACGAGCCGACCACGGGCCTCGACCCGCGCGGCAGGGCCGACATGTGGGAGGTGATCCAGAACCTCGTCGCCGGCGGGACGACGCTGCTGCTCACGACGCAGTATCTCGAGGAGGCGGACCTGCTGGCCGACGAGATCGTGGTGATCGACCACGGCCGGATCATCGCGCAGGGCACGTCCGACCAGCTCAAGGCGCAGGTCGGGGGCGAGCGCCTGGAGCTGACCGTGCAGGACCCGGCGAGGCTCGACGAGGCACGCCGGCTGCTCGAGCCGCTGGGCGTCTCCCCCGCGACGCTCGACGAGCCACGACGCTCGCTGCTGATGCCCGTGAGCGGCGGGGCGAACGTGCTGACCGAGGCGCTGCGGCTTCTCGACGGCGCGTCCCTGGCCCTCGACGACGTGGGGCTGCGCCGCCCCACCCTCGACGACGTGTTCCTCTCGCTCACGGGCCGCATGGCCGAGGACGACGAGGCCGCGACGGAAGGAGCCGCGTGATGGCTGCCCCCATCGTGATCAGCGACGCGTACGTCGTCGCCAAGCGCAACCTCATCAAGATCAAGCGCGTGCCGGACCTGCTGGTCTTCACGACGCTGTCGCCCATCATGTTCGTCCTGCTGTTCGCCTACGTGTTCGGCGGGGCGATCGACGTCCCGGGCGGGACCACCCCGCAGGCCTACCGCGAGTACCTCATGGCGGGGATCTTCGCCCAGACGGTGATCTTCGGTGCCACCATCACGGGCGCCGGTCTGGCGGAGGACATCAAGAAGGGCATCATCGACCGCTTCCGCTCGCTGCCGATGGCCCCGTCGGCGGTGCTCACGGGGCGCACCATGTCCGACGTCATCAACAACGTCCTCGTGCTCGTCGTCATGGCGGTGACCGGCCTGCTCGTCGGTTGGGCGATCCACAGCTCGGTGGGCGAGGCGGCAGCGGGATTCCTGCTGCTGCTCGTGTTCGCCTACGCGATCTCGTGGGTCATGGCCTGGCTCGGGATGCTCGTGCCCAGCGTCGAGGTGTTCAACAACGCGACGTTCATCGTCATCTTCCCGATCACCTTCGTCGCTAACACCTTCGTGCCGCTCGAGAGCCTCCCCGGTCCGCTGCAGACGTTCGCCGAGTGGAACCCCGTCTCGGCCGTCACCCAGGCGTCCCGGGAGCTGTTCGGCAACATCCCGGACAGCGTCCCCGCGCCCGACTCGTGGCCGCTGCAGCACGCCGGCCTCTACACGCTCATCTGGGCGGCGGTGATCCTGGTGGTCTTCGTCCCGCTCGCCAACGCCCAGTACCGCCGGAGCACGAGCCGCTGAGGGCCGCCGGTACGCTCGGAACCGACGACGAGAGGTGCTCCATGAGCGAGCAGGACGAGGACGCCCCCCGCACCGGACCGGTCCGGGCGGTGCCGATCACGAGCCTGGGCGGTCCGACTTCGGGCGGCCCGGCCGTGAGCGGCCCCACGGTGGATCTCGGCAAGGCGTCCGCTCCGCCCACGCCTGCCGGCGGGCCTTCCACGACGCCGATCCCGCAGGTGGCACCGCCGGTCCACCCGCAGCCCGCTCCCCCTGTCGCGCGCCTACCCGTCCCCCAGCCGCCGGTTCCCCAGACGCCGGCGCCCTGGGCCACCGCCCACGCGGGGTGGACGCCGCAGCCCGCCGTCGTCACCGACCAGCGCGTCGTCAGTGGCGCGGTCGTCGCCATCGCATGGGTGTGCGCGATCTTCTCGTTCGGCTACATGCTGCCGTGGGCCGTCGCCGCCAGCCGGGGCCGCTCGAACCAGGCGGCGATCGGCCTGGTGAACCTCTTCCTGGGCTGGTCGTTCATCGGCTGGGTCGTCAGCCTGGTGATGGCCTGCCAGGCGCACGCGGTCCGGATGGTCGCGCCGGTCAACGTCATGCTGGCGGCACAGGTCGTCGCGCAGCCCGGTACGGCGCCCGCCGGCTGGTACCCGTCACCGGCGGGGTACGGCCAGGAGTACTGGGACGGCCAGCGGTGGACAGGTCATCGCGCGCCGTGATCGAGCGGACCTCGCTCAGGCGGGGCGCAGCGTCGTCCAGCCGCTCGCCCGGGCGGCCGCGGCGGCGAGGATGCCGGTGACCGCCGTCGGACTGTGGAGACGCCCCGCGAGCACCGCCTCGATCGCGTCGTCGAGAGCGATCCACGCCGGGACCATGCTCGCCTCTTCGTCGGTCCGCTCGAAGCGGTCCTCGTCCGCGACCGGCGACAGGTCCCGGGCGAGGAAGATCGTGATGCGCTCGGACGAGCCGCCGGGCGTCGTGTAGAAGTCGACCAGGCGCCACCACGAGCCGGCGACCAGGTCGGCCTCCTCCGCGAGCTCCCGCGCGGCGGCGTCGACGTGGGGTTCGCCCTCCACGTCGAGAAGCCCCGCGGGCGGCTCCCACAGCTCGGAGCGCACGGGATGGCGGTACTGCTGGAGCAGGAGAACGCGCTCGTCCTCGTCGAGCGCGATGACGGCCACCGCGCCGGGGTGGTCGACCCACTCGCGCACCACCTGGGAGTCCCCCAGGTCGACCTCGTCGGACACGAGGTCCCACACGCGCCCCTCGTGCAGCACGGTGTGCTGCACGACCGGACGCGGCGCCGTCCGGTCCTCGGTCACGGCGCCGGCGTCCGGCTGAGTCGACATCAGGCGTCGTCGTCGCGCTGCGCGAGGGCCGCACCGATCAGACCCGCGAAGAGCGGGTGCGCCTTGGTGGGCCGCGACTTGAACTCCGGGTGCGCCTGCGTGGCCACGTAGTACGGGTGCACCTCGCGCGGGAGCTCGACGAACTCGACCAGCGACCGGTCGGGAGAGACGCCCGAGATGACGAGCCCGGCGGCCTCCAGCTTGTCGCGGTAGGAGTTGTTGACCTCGTAGCGGTGGCGGTGCCGCTCGGTGACGCGCTCGGAGCCGTACGCCTCGGCGACCACGGACCCGGGGGTCAGCGCGGCCTCGTAGGAGCCCAGGCGCATGGTGCCGCCCAGGTCGCCCTCGCCGCCGACGATCGCGAGCTGCTCCTCCATCGTGGCGATGACGGGGTGAGCCGGGTCGGTGTCGAACTCCGACGAGGACGCGCCCTCGAGCCCCAGCTCGGTGCGGGCGTACTCGATGACCATGCACTGCAGGCCCAAGCAGATGCCGAGCGTCGGGACCCGGTTCTCGCGCGCCCAGCGCAGCGCACCGAGCTTGCCCTCGATGCCGCGCACGCCGAACCCACCGGGCACGAGCACCGCGTCGACACCCTCGAGCGACGCGCTCGCACCCTCGGGCGTCTGGCAGTCGTCCGAGGTGACCCAGCGGATGACGACCTTGGTGTCGTGGTGGAAGCCGCCGGCGCGCAGCGCCTCGGTCACCGACAGGTACGCGTCGGGCAGGTCGATGTACTTGCCGACGAGCGCGACCTCGACGCGGTGCGCCGGCTGGTGCACGCGGTGCAGCAGGTCGTCCCACCCGGACCAGTCGACGTCGCGGAACGGCAGACCCAGGCGCTGGACCACGTACGCGTCGAGGCCCTCGGAGTGCAGGACACGCGGGATGTCGTAGATGCTCGGCGCGTCCTTGGCCACGACGACGCCCTCGACGTCGACGTCGCAGAACAACCCGATCTTGCGCTTGATGCTCTCCGGCACGTCACGGTCGGCGCGCAGGACGATCGCGTCGGGCTGGATGCCGATGCTGCGCAGGGCGGCGACCGAGTGCTGCGTCGGCTTGGTCTTCAGCTCACCCGACGGGCCGATGTACGGCAGCAGCGAGATGTGCAGGAAGAAGCAGTTGTCGCGGCCGATGTCGTGGCGGACCTGGCGCGCGGCCTCGAGGAACGGCTGCGACTCGATGTCGCCGACGGTGCCGCCGATCTCGGTGATGATGACGTCGAAGTCCGCGTCGGCCTGCTGGCGCATCCGCGACTTGATCTCGTCGGTGATGTGCGGGATGACCTGGACCGTGTCACCCAGGTACTCGCCGCGGCGCTCCTTGGCGATGACCTGCGAGTACACCTGCCCGGTGGTGACGTTCGCGGAGCCGACCAGGTTCACGTCCAGGAAGCGCTCGTAGTGACCGACGTCGAGGTCCGTCTCCGCCCCGTCGTCGGTCACGAAGACCTCGCCGTGCTGGAACGGGTTCATGGTGCCCGGGTCCACGTTCAGGTACGGGTCGAGCTTCTGCATCGTGACCCGCAGGCCACGGGAGCGAAGGAGTCGGCCGAGGCTGCTCGCCGTCAGGCCCTTGCCGAGAGACGAAGCGACGCCCCCGGTGACGAAGATGTGCCGGGTCGTGGAATCCGACCGCCCGGAGAGTCGATGCGCGCGCTCTGTCACGGGATTCCAACCTACCCGACGCGACCCCGGTTATCGAAGGGGCACGCGCGGTGAGTCCGGTCACTCAGGGCGTCGAGCGGGCTCGTCGCGGGGTTGGGTTTCACACGGGGTCGTCGGGGAACGGGACCGACGACGGCCGCGCGGGCTCCCGCTCGGCGTGCAGCACCCCCAGCGCCGTGCCGCGATCCAGTGCCGCGAAGGCCAGGGCACACACGACGAGCGCCAGCACGCCCGCTCCCGCGGCCGCGCCCAGCGCCGTCACGAGCCCGTCGCCCCCCAGGTCCTGGATGGTGTCCGCCATCCATCGCCCGACGAGCGCGGCCACGGCTCCCCCGCCGACGGTGACGACAGCGGTCCGGGTGAGACCGGCGAGCGCGGCGGAGCCCGCCGCGCGTGCCAGCGCCACTGTCGCGACCACGCCACCGAGCGTCATCCCGATCGTGCTCGCCGCACCGATCGAGACGACCGTGCGCCCGTCGGGCCAGTCGAGCGCCGCGAGGCTGACGACCCCCAGAGCCATGGCTCCCCAGCCGGCGACGTTGGCGACGATCGCGGCACGTCCCCGTTCGAGCGCGTACAGCGAGCGGGACGCGTGGAACAGCACCGCGAACCCGACGACCCCGGGGACCATCCAGGTCAACGTGTCCGCCATCTGGCTCGCGACCGGACCGGCACCGCCGGCGGGCTCCTTCGCCAGCACCCGGAAGATCGACGCGATCGGGACCGCAGCGGCGATCACCGCCGCCGCGCCGACGCCTGCGGCTGCGACGACGCCGCGCGTGACGGCGCTCGACGTGCGCGCGAATCCGGCGGTGTCCGCGGCCGACGCACGGGCCGCCAGCCGCGGGAACGTCGAGGTCGCCAACGGGACGACGAGCACGGCGTACGGGAGCAGGTAGACCTGCTGGGTGTAGAGGAACACCGAGAGCGTGCCCTTGGTCCCCCAGGTGTTCGAGACCACGACGACGACGAGCGTCGTGAGCTGCTGGGCGGCCACGGAACCGACGCCGGCCAGGGCGAGCGCACGGAAGCGGAGGCCGACACCGGCCGGGAAGCCCAACGTCGGCCGGATCCGGACTCCCAAGCGGCGGACCGGGATCAGCATGGGCAGGCACATCGCGGCGACGCCGAGCGTGGTCCCCCACGCCAGGACGCCGAGCGCTCCGTCGGCGAGGCGGCTCGGGTCGGACTGCTCGCCGTCCGCCAGCGCACCGTAGACCAGGTAGGTCGCGATCGTCACGATCGACGCCATGACGGGGGCGAAGGCCGGCCAGAAGAACCGCTTGTGAGCCTGCAGCACGGCGTACAACAGCACCGCGAGCCCGTACATCGGAACCTGGACGGCGAAGACCAGGACGAAGTACCGGATGAGGTCCGCGCTACGTGCATCGCCGTCCGCCAGCGCATCCCCGATCGGCGCTGCGAGCAGTGCGAGGAGTCCCGCGAGCGGCACGAGCACGAGCAGGGTCCAGCCCACCGCGGCCGAGACGATCCGATCGACGTCACCGCGCAGGTCCCGGGCGATCGGGCCGGCGAGCACCGGCACCAGCGCACCCGCGAGTGCGCCGCCCGCGGCGATCTCGAACAGGACGTTGGGCAGCAGGTTCGCGGAGTTGTACGCGTCCCCGATCATCGCGGGGCCGACGCCGTGGGCCTGCGCCAGCCAGCGTCCGAACCCCAGCACGCGGCTCAGCAAGGTGACGGCCGCGATCATGGCGGCCGCGCCCGCGAGGCCTCCCGCCGCGCGCCGAGCGGCCGGGCTCACGACGCCGGGTCGCCCAGGTCCGGGACGTGGACGGGGCGGCGGCCCCACGCGTCGAGCTCGCGCAGCACCGGTGTGGACGCGATGACCTTCGTGAAGCTGATGCGCTCGCTCGCGACCGTCAGCGCAGCCACACCGGCCAGCGCCGCGAACCGCACCGGGCGGGGCGCGCTCAGCACGAGGGCGGTGCCGAGGGCGGCGCCGAGCGCGTTGGCCCCGCCGTCGCCCAGCATGTCCGTCTCTGCGAGGTCCTGGTCGAGTGCCGCGTACCCGGCGCCGACGATTCCCGCGGCCGCTCCCGCACCCGCGCCGGGCGCCGCCGCCAGGGGGACCGCCACCAGGGCCGCGGCCTTCAGCGCGCGTCCGGGTCGCAGGTCGAGAAGGTTGACCAGGTTGGCGCTGAGGGCGATCAGGGCGCCGGAGGTGCCGACGTCGACGAGGTGGCCCACGCCGCTCGTCCCCGGCTTGCGGCGGGTCGCGAGCGCCGCGGCCACGAGCGACCCGGCACCGATGCCGAGGACCTTCAGCCCGCCGGTGGTCACCTCGCCGCGGGCGAGCGCACCCAGGTGCCCGCGCAGCCCCTTGCGGCGCGCGGTGGTGTCCTCAGCCAGGTCGTCCACGATGCCGAACGCCGACCCGGACGCGGTCGCGACGAGCAGGGCCGCCGCGCCGCGGGTGTCCGGTGCACCCATCGCGACCCCGGCGAGCAGACCCGCTGCGATGGCCGGACCCTCGAGCATGCTGACGGGCTCCCCGCGGTGGTTGGTCCGCGTCCAGCGCGCCTGCCCCCCCGGCGCCTGCTGGTCGAGGAAACCGCGCGCGGCCGACGTCACCGTGCTGCCCAGCACCGTGGCCGTCATGCGGCGGCGCCAGCCGACACTCATCCCGCCGAGCCCTTGGACGTGGCTCCGCCGGACGGCTGCGCCGCGACCGGAGTCCGGTCCACCGGCGGAAGCTGGACGGCGGGCGGGATCGTGGTCTCGTCGTCGCCGAACCCGTAGTGGCCGTTGGTGCCGGCGATGCGGGCTGCGAGCGCGAGCGGGACGTTGACCTGCCCGGCCACCTCCTGCGCGTCCGAGACTGTCGTCAGTGCCGCGCTCAGGTCGTCGTCGGCGAGGATCGTGTCGGTCAGGCTGCCCTCGGCCCGCGCACCGTCGGCCAGCACCGCACCCGTCGAGTACTCCTGCGCCGCGCTGATCACCGAGAGCTCGGGCGCCAGGTCCTCGGCGCTCGGCGGTGCCGTCGGCGAGGCCCCGGTCTCGGAGCCCGCCTCGTCGGCCGAGACGACGACGACCGCATCGGCCGGGACGGTCACCGGGTCGGCCAGCGTCACGAGCGGGCTGTCCCCGGTCGTCAGGATCTCCAGCAGGTAGGACGCGTCCTGGCTGAGCTTGTCCGGCGCGGCCTTGTCGGCTCCCGTTAGCCCCTGGACGAGGGCCGCGGCCAGCTCGGTCTCGAGGTCGGCGCCCTGTGCGGGCGCGGGCGCCAGGAACTGGGTGAGGTTGCCGACGAGCGCCTGGCGGAAGCTGCGCTGGTCCGGGTCGGACCACGCATCCGTGAGCGTCGCGTATCCGGTGATGCTGGCCCCGGCCTGCTTGAAGTGCTCGGCCAGACCCTTGCGCTCGGCACCCTTGAGGTCGCCCAGCTCGATCACGACGACGCGACGGTCGGTCAGCGAGCCGGCGAGCAGCTGGGGCGAGGCAGCCTCGACGTAGGACTGCGTGTCGGACAGGTCGGCGTTGGCGTCGTCGAGCTGCGAGCGCAGCGTGTCCTTCTCCGAGCGCAGCTGCTGGACCTGCCCCGTGAGGGTGTCCCCGATGGTCTCCTTGAGCGGGCCGGCGCCCAGCGCGATGCCCACGGCGAGCGCGAGGAACACCGAGATCAGGGAGACGACGTGGTAGCGGAAGTCGATCACAGGGCGTTCTCTCCGTCGAAGATGAGGCAGGCAAGGGGGCGACGACGAGCCGTCGGGCGGACGTCCGCGGTCATCAGCTGCCCCCGAAGAGCGAGCCGACCCACGACGTGAAGTCGTCGAAGCGGGCGCCGATGAGCTCGTAGAGCGTCTGCCCGGCAGCGGTCGAGGCCAGCGCGACGCCGAGCGCGAGGAGACCCGCGAGGACCAGCAGCGTCAGCTGGAGGTTGGAGATGCGATGGCGGTAGAGCCGCGAGACGCCCTTCGCGTCGACGAGCTTGCTGCCCACGCGCAGGCGGGTCAGGAACGTGCTCGCCATGCCGGAGCGCCCCTTGTCGAGGAACTCGACCAGCGTGGCGTGCGTCCCGACGGCGACGATGAGCTCGGCGCCCTTGTCGTCGGCCAGCAGCATGGCGACGTCCTCGCTCGTGCCCGTCGCCGGGAAGACGACGTGCGGGACGCCCAGCTGCTCCACGCGCGCCAGCCCCGGCGCGCGACCGTCCCGGTAGGCGTGCACGACGATCTCGGCGCCGCAGCTCAGCGCGCGGTCCGAGACCGAGTCCATGTCGCCGACGACGAGGTCGGGCCGCCAGCCGGCGTCCAGGATCGCGTCCGCTCCCCCGTCCACGCCGATGAGCACCGGCCGGTACTCGCGGATGTACGGCCGCAGCGTGACCAGGTCTTCCTTGTAGTGGTACCCCCGGACGACGATGAGCACCTGGCGCCCGTCGATCACCGTGCTGATGTCGGGCACGCCCACGCCGTCGAGCAGCAGGTCCCGCTCCCGGCGCAGGTAGTCCATCGTGTTGGCGGCGAACGACTCGAGCTGCACCGACAGCCCGGCGCGCGCCTCCTCCATCGCGAGCGCGACGGTGGACGACGTCTGGACGACGCCCTCGGCGACGAGCTCGTCGCCGTCGTACACGCTGCCGTCGACGACCCGCAGGTGGTGCCCCTCGGCGATGGCCATGACGTCCGGACCGAGGTCGTCGACCAGCGGGATCCCGGCGCCGACCAGGATCTCGGGACCCAGGTTGGGGTACCGGCCCGAGGTGGAGCGTGCGGCGTTGAGGACGGCGACGGGCTGGCACGCGACGAGCGCCTCGGCCGACACGCGGTCGAGGTCCTCGTGGTCGATGACGGCGACGTCACCTGCCTTGAGGCGCTTCGTCAGCCCCTTGGTCCGGGGGTCGACTCGAGCCACACCGGCGACGACGCCGGGCTCAGGCAGGGCGGAGCGCTTGCGCAGACTGGATCTCATCGTGCGTCATCGTCCCACGAACGACTGCTCCAGGAGCTCTGCGGCGTGCGTCCGCGCGGCGTCGGAGTCGGCCTGACCCGACAGCATGCGGGCGAGCTCGCGCACGCGGTCCTCGCCCGTGACCGACCTCACGTCCGAGTCCGTGACGACATCGACGCCGGCCGCCTGCGACTTGGTCACCACCAGGTGGTGGTCCGCGAACGCCGCGACCTGGGCCAGGTGCGTGACGACGAGCACCTGCGACTGCCGGGCGAGCATGGCCAGCCGGCGCCCGACCTCGACCGCGGCCTTGCCGCCGACGCCCGCGTCGACCTCGTCGAACACGAAGGTGCCGGGTCGCGACGCGCCGCTGTCCGGTGAGGTCGCGAGCGCCACCTCGAGCGCGAGCATGACGCGCGAGAGCTCGCCGCCGGAGGCGCCCTTGCCCAGGGGGCGGGCGGGAGCGCCGGCGTGGGGCACCAGCAGCATCTCGACCTGGTCGGCGCCGTGCGGGCCCAGCGCCTGCGCCGGTTCGACCTGCACGCGCAGGTCGGCACCCGACATCGCGAGCCCCGCGAGCTCGGCCGTCACGGCGGTCGCGAGCTGCTGGGCACCCGCGCGACGGGAGGCGGTCACCCGTCCTGCGAGCTCGCCGAGCGTCGTGTCGAGCTCGTCGCGGCGGGCGCGCAGCTGCTCGATCCGCTCGTCTCCACCGTCCAGCTCGAGGAGGCGACGCCCGGCCGTGTCGGCCCATGCGAGCACCTCGTCGACGTCCGACCCGTAGCTGCGGGTCAGCGTCGCGAGCTCCGCCCGGCGCTGGTGCACGACGTCGAGCCGCCGCGGGTCCGCGGCGAGATCCTCGACGTACGACGACAGCTCGGCGGCCACGTCGGCCAGCAGGTAGCCGGCCTCGCCGGTCCGCGTCGCCAGCGCACCGAGCGCGGCGTCGTGCGCGCCGGCGTGCTCCAGCGTGCGACGCGCCTGCTCGACGAGGTCGACGGCGCTGACGACGTCGACGGCAGCGCCGTCCGGATCGCCGGCGAGCGCGACGTGCGCCCCGGTCGCGGCCACGCGCAGGTCCTCGGCGTGCGCGAGCCGCTCCGCCTCCGCGGTCAGCTCGTGGTCCTCCCCCGGCTGAGGGTCGACGCGCTCGACCTCGGCGAGCCCCAGACGCAGCAGCTCGGCCTCGCGGCTCCGGTCGCGCGCACGCTCGACGAGGTCGTCGAGCTCGTCCTGGACGCGGGTGCGCTCGGCCCACGCCGCCCGCAGGTCGGCGAGCGTCTGCGTGTGCTCCGCCCCGACGAACGCGTCGAGCGCCTCGCGCTGGTGCGCGGGCGAGCGCAGCCGGGCCTGGTCGCTCTGGCCGTGCACGGTGACCAGGTGCTCCGCGATCTCGCCGAGCACCGCCTGCGGCACGGACCGGCCGCCCACGTACGCGCGCGAGCGTCCCGCGCCTCCCTCGGTGCCCACGGTGATCGTGCGGACGAGGACGAGCGAGCCGTCGTCGTCCGCCTCGGCCCCGGCCTCGTCGGCCCGCGTCAGTGCGTCGCCGCCGGCGGGGAGCAGGACCCGCCCCTCGACGGACGCGCCGGCGGCACCGGTCCGCACCGTCGCGGCGTCCGCCTTGCCCCCGAGCAGCAGGTTGAGGGCGGTCAGCACCATCGTCTTGCCGGCGCCCGTCTCACCGGTGAGCACCGTGAGTCCCGGGCTGAGCTCGACGTGCGCGCGCCCGATCACGCCCAGGTCGGCGATGCGGATCTCCTCGATCACGACGCGCCACCGCCCGCGACGGGACGACCCTCGCCGTTCGTCTGCGCGGGGCGTCCGCGCCAGCCCGCGACGGGCAGGTCGAACTTGTTCACCAGGCGCGTCGTGAACGGCGCCGGCGTCAGCCGGGCGAGCCGGACCGGCTGGTCTCCTCGCGTCACCTCGACCCGCGACCCCGCGGGCACCTCGAGCCGGCGGCGCCCGTCGCACGTGATGAGCCCCTGAGCGGGCGACCGGTCGAGCACCTCGACGGCCAGGCGGCTGCGCGGCCCGACGACGAGAGGACGCGCGAACAGCGCGTGCGCGGCGAGCGGCACCAGGATCATGCCGTCGACGTCGGGCCACACGACGGGCCCGCCGGCGGAGAACGCGTGAGCGGTCGACCCGGTGGCGGTCGCGGCGACCACGCCGTCGCACCCGAACGACGACAGCGGGTGCCCGTCCACACCGACGGCGACCTCGAGGATCCGCGACCGGTCAGCCTTCTCCAGGGCCACCTCGTTGAGTGCCCACCCCGTCTGGATCGAGCCGTCGGCACCGACCACCCGTACCTCGAGCGTCCCGCGCTCCTCGACGGTGAAGTCGCCCGCGGTGAGCCGGCGCACGGCGTCACCGACGTCGTCCCGCTCGGCCTCTGCGAGGAACCCGACGTGACCCAGGTTGATGCCGAGCAGGGGCACGGTCGTGCCACGCGTCAGCTCGGCGGCGCGCAGGATGGTGCCGTCGCCACCCAGCACGACCGCGAGGTCGAACGCGGGCAGGTCGTCGGGCTCGGTGTCCTCGCCCGCGTGCACGGGCTCGATGCCGGCGGCGGCCAGCTCGCGCACCACCTCCTCGAGCGCGCTGACGGCGACCTCACGCCCGCTGTGCGTGACGACCAGTGCTCGACGCGTCATGCGTCCTCCTCACGCTCGCCGGCGACGACCGCGCGGACGCGGGCCTCCAGCTCGTCGACCCCGGGCGCACCACGGCGCAGCCACAGGAAGTACTCCACGTTCCCGCTGGGCCCGGGCAACGGGCTGCGGACCACGTCCACCACGCCGAGCCCGAGGCCGCTCGCCGCGGCTGCGACCTCCAGGACGGCCTGCGCACGCAGCGCCGGATCGCGCACGACCCCGCCCGACCCGAGTCTCTCGCGCCCCACCTCGAACTGCGGCTTCACCATGACCAGGAGGTCCGCGTCCGAAGCCGCGACACCGGCCAGCGCGGGCAGCACCAGCGTCAGGGAGATGAACGACAGGTCGGCGACCACCAGCGACGGCTCGGGTTCGACCGACGCAGCGTCGAGCTCGCGCACGTTGACGCCCTCACGGACTTCCACCCGAGGGTCGTCGCGCAGGCGGTCGATGATCTGCCCGTGCCCGACGTCGACGGCAACCACCCGACGCGCCCCACGCCGCAGCAGCACGTCCGTGAACCCGCCGGTGCTCGCCCCCGCGTCGAGGCAGTCCCGACCGTCGACGACGATCCCCGTCGCGTCGAGCGCGCCGACGAGCTTGTGGGCGCCGCGCGACGCGTAACCGGGGTCGTCGTCGCGGTCCACCGTGAGCGCTGCCGCAGGTCCGACCTGCGTCGCAGGCCGCCGCGTCACGGCTCCGTCGACGCGCACCCGCCCGGCCGACGCGAGCGTCGTCGCCTCGCCCCGCGACCTGGCCAGCCCGCGGCGCACGAGCGCGACGTCCAGCCGGACGGTCGGGTCCTCGTCCATCGGGGCTCTCCTTCCGGTGCGGTCACGGGTGCGGGTGCGGTCAGGAGTGCGCTCACGAGTGCGGTCGTGGGTGTGCTGCCCGGCCGACGGTCGGATCGGGACGAGCCCGTCGGGTACCGATACGGCACGGCATCGCACCGCCGACGCAGTCAGGGCGGTCACGCCTCGGCGGAGGCGAGCCGGTCCTGGAGCGCACCGTGGAGGGCGTCGAACGCCGCGACGTGCGCGCGCAGCGGCTGCTCGGCGATGCCGTCGAGGCTCCGCAACGCCTCGTCGACGCCGTCGTCGCCCGTGGGGACCACCTCGATCGCCTCGCTCACCGTTCCTCCTCGCTGTCCGGACCCGCGCCAACGCTACCCGGCGCGACCGACACGAGCGCGAGACATCCCCAGGGTGTGGACGTCCGCTCAGGAGCGGGCGAGCTCCGGGACGGTGCCGGGGTCGAGGTCGTCACCTGCGTCGACGGCAGCCCACGCGGCCGCGCACGCGGCCCGGACCAGGTCGATCGCGTCCGCGTCACCGCGACCGAGCTCGAGCGCACCATCGGTGACGCGGGCGGACGCCTCGCGGCACACCCACCAGCCGTCGTCCGAGCATCCCGGCGCCGGGTGCGGCTCGAGGAGCGCGCGCAGGTCGGCCCCGATGAAGTGCGGACGCTCACCGGGGATCGCCAGGATGTCGTCGCGCGCCGAGCTCACCCCGGTCAGGACGTGCAGCCCGTCGTACCCCCCGGAGCGCGCCCCCGCCAGATCCGTGTCGAGCCGGTCGCCGATCACGAGGACCTGCCGTGCACCGACGCGCTCGACGGCCATGTCGTACATCGTGGACGAGGGCTTGCCCGCACTGTCCGGCACGACGCCGGTGGCGGCTCGGACCGCGCCGACGAGCGACCCGTTCCCCGGTGCGAAACCGCGCGCGGTGGGCAGGCTCAGGTCCAGGTTGGAGGCGACGTGCCACGCCCCGCGCTCGATCGCGTAAGCGGCCTCGGCGAGCTGGGCCCACCCGACCTCGGGCGCGAATCCCTGCGCGACCGCCGCAGGCTCGTCGTCTGCCGAGTCGACGACCTGGTACCCGGCTTCTCGCACGGCCGTGACCAGGCCGGCGCCGCCGACGACCAGCACGCGCGACCCCTCCGGGAGCCGCGTGCGCAGCAGCTGCGCGGCGGCCTGGGCGGCCGTCATGACCTCGTCAGCTCGCGTCGCGATCCCCAGCTCCGTGAGCTGATCGGCCACGGACTCGGGCTCGCGCGACGCGTTGTTGGTCACGAAGACCAGGCGCATCCCGTTGCCCCGCGCCGACGTCAGCCCGTCCGCGGCGTGGTCGATCGGCTCGTGCCCCTTGTACGCGACACCGTCCAGGTCGACGAGGGCCAGGTCGTAGTGCTCGGCGAGCGGCGTGCTCGACCCGATCAGCCCCGCGCTCATGCGCGCTCCTCGTCGCCGGCACCCTCGGCACCGTCACCGGGAGCAGCTGACGCGGACGTGTCTGCGTCCTCCGCGACGTCCGCCTCGACACCGTCCGTCGACCCGGGCAGCACCTCGTCGACGCCGCCCTCGACCGCGTCGCCGGAATCGTCGTCGCTCTCGTCCTCGGACTCGTCGTCGGACTCGTCCTCGCTCTCGTCCTCGACGAGGTCGTACACCACGACGTCGTCCTCGTCGTCGGCGACACCGCCGTCCGCCTCGGCGAGCTGCGCAGCGCTGTAGGCAGCGAGCTCGGCAGCAGCCTCCTCGGTCCGACCGGCTGCCTCCAACGCGGCGGACCGCGCCTGCGCGACACGCACGGCCGCGACGCCCTTGGCGCCCCGTACCGCCGGTGTCGCCAGCGTCGCGAGCGCGGCATCGAGCTCGCCGAGGTCGACGCGCGCACCGCTGACGACGATCGCCAGCTCGAGCCGACCGGCCGCGTCCAGCGTCTCCGCCTCCGGCTCCTGGGACAGCGCGATGGCGCGCTCGGGTCGCCCGAGCCCACGCTCGCAGTCGGCCATGATCGGCAGGTGCTCCGACGAGCCGTTCAACCGCCGTACCGTGCGCAGCTCGCGCAGCGCCTCGGCGAAACGACCCGTCCGGTACGCGGCGAGGCCAGCGGCCTCGCGCACGACGTCGACACGACCGGCGCGCTGAACCGCGGCCTGGGCGTGCTCGTACGCGAGCTCGGGGTCCTCGTCGAGCAGACGGCCGACCATCACGAGGTGGCGACCGACGCGCTCGGCGTTGTCCTTGCTCAGGGTGCGCAGGGGCGCACGCGCGCCCCGGTCGAGATCGCTGAACGTGACGTCGTCCGGGATGAACGGACCGGGCCGCCGCTGGTCCTGCGGCGGACGCGAGTCGCGCTCGCCCCGCGCAGCGTCACGTTCGCCCGACGGACGTCCACCGGCGGCGCGAGGCCCGCGCTCGAGGTCGCCACGGCTCCCGCCGCGACCACCGTCACCCCGTTGGTAGCCGCCCCGATCGGGACCACGGCCGACGTCGCTGCGCGCTGCGCCTCCGTGTCGACCGGCACGAGGGTCCGGCGCGGACGAGCTGCGCTCCGGGCGGTCCTGCGGGCCCCGACGCTCCCCCGCGATCGGCCGACGATCGCTCGACGACGGACCCCTCTCCTCGTATCGACGCCCGTCGCGCTGACCGTAGGCGGGCCGCCCACCGCGGTCGTCGCGGGGCCGCTCGGACGCGTCGCCACGCGGACGATCGCCGGGCACGTAGCGTCCGCCAGAAGACGGACGCGAGTCGCGCTGCCCGTTCGCGGGACGCCCTTCGCGTCCTCGATCATCACGGGCCCGGTCTCCGTAAGGCGGGCGAGCGCGCTCATCACGGTCCCGGTCGCCATAGGCAGCGCGGCCGCTCGCGGCGCCCGAACCATCCCGCTGACCGTAGGACTGCCGACCCCCGCGGTCGTCCCGCGAGCGGTCGCCGGAAGGACGCCGGTCACGCTGGCCGCCGCGATCGGCGGCGCCTGAGCGGTCGCCGTAGGACGAGCGCTGGCCGGAACCGGGCCGCTCACCGGAGGAAGGACGCTCACCCGAACGAGGCCGGTCACCATACGACGAGCGCTGCCCGGACGGTCGTTCCCCGTAGGACGAACGCTCACCCGAGCCAGACCGCTCGCCAGAAGACGAACGCGAACCCGGGCGGTCACCATACGACGAACGCGAACCCGAACCAGACCGCTCTCCATAGGACGAACGCTGGCCCGAACCCGGGCGCTCTCCATAGGACGAACGCTGGCCCGAACCCGGGCGCTCTCCATAGGACGAACGC
>Ga0160458_100345_pt1 | contig 25133 bp, 20 predicted proteins | sample HID1973I_E6MG_FD_108247 | JGI IMG/M metagenome (GOLD analysis project Ga0160458, IMG submission 108247) | Enriched mosquito-associated microbial communities from UW Madison campus, WI, USA - HID1973I_E6 MG | ecosystem: Host-associated > Arthropoda: Insects > Digestive system > Unclassified ...
AAATCGACAAAGACAGCGATTGCCTGTTCGTTGACCGTTTCATGGCCACCCCGATGTTCTACCCGGCCAACTACGGTTTCATCCCGAACACCCTGGCTGACGACGGTGATCCCCTCGACGTGCTGGTTGTGACCCCTTACCCGGTTGCTCCAGGCTCGGTTATCCGCGCCCGTCCAGTCGGCATCCTGAACATGACCGACGACGGCGGCGGCGATGCCAAAGTCATCGCAGTACCCCATGACAAGCTGTCTCAGCTGTACGTGGACGTGAAGGAATACACCGATCTGCCACCGCTGCTGCTGGAACAGATCAAGCACTTCTTCGAGAACTACAAAGATCTCGAGAAAGGCAAATGGGTGAAGATCGAAGGTTGGGGCGACGCAGAAGCTGCCCGCGCCGAGATCATGAAGTCGGTTGCAGCCTACAAAGGCTGAGAAGCTCCAGGCTTCTAGCAACAGGCATCAAGAAAAACCCCGGTTGATCCGGGGTTTTTTGTAGACGCCTATAAATCACCATAAACGTTTCGTTTAACTCGCATCCGTTTTGGTTTTTTCTTGTTTAATTTCCCTACATTACGTCTTACATCCGGTCGTAAAATTCCCTCGATATTTGAACGGCTCGTTGATTCAAAGCCTTGCCCCGCGACATTAGACTCGCGTTTATGAAAAAGAATAAAACCTGCGGTAAACGATTCAAGGTTCTCCTCAAAGAGGCGAAAATCTCGACGACGGCATTTGCCGATTTCTTGAACATCCAACAGGCTCAAAACGTACACAACTGGTACACCCGCGGTGTGCCCGAATATCGAATGGAAGAAGTTGCCAAAATTCTGTCCGTTAAAAGCGAATGGCTGAAAACCGGCGAAGGTCAAAAAGACGCCAAGGAACTGCAACTGACCGACGAATCCGGCAATGCCCTGGACGCCCAAGCGATCCGCGGCTCCTACCGGGTGATCGAGCCAACCGATGTCGAACTGCATTTCTATAAAGAAGCACCCGTCACACCCGGCGCCACCAAAACCCATATCATCAAAGATCCAGGCCAAACCATCCGCCTGCCCCGCAGCGATCTCGACTCCCTGGAAATCAAACACATCGACGCCTTCTGCGTTCGCATGACAGGCAACAGCATGGCCGAAAAAATTGACGACGGCTCCATCGTCGCCATAGACCGGGGACTGACGCAAATTATCGACGGCGAAATTTACGCGATAGAACATGACGGCATGCTGCTGATCCGCTACCTGTATCGGGTACCGGGCAATGCGATACGCATGCGCAGCCACAACAACAGCCGATACCCGGACGAAGTTTTTCGCCCACCGCAAATTGATGATGAAAATATACGCGTCATAGGGTGGGTGTTCTGGTGGTCGACCCTGAACAAACGACGACCGCCCATTCCATTTTTGTAAGCGGGCTCTGTAGCAACTGGTGCAGGTTGTGTCCGGTAGATCGCCGAACGCAGGCTTCGCCAGCTGCTACAGATTAGCGTGAACGAGCAATGACCCACATCAAGCTGGGAATTGCGTACAAAAATCAGTATGCTGCGCCCCACATTTGCGCATCGACCCTCCCTGAGGCTCAGATCGCACCGACCCGGCAGATGATTTTCTCGCCGAGTCCCACAGCCGGACGCTAGATCCGGGTGTACGTTTTGAAGGCTGGCGCGGTTTACCAAAAATGAATCAAGCCAGTCCCCGAGAAGCCGGCCACAAGCCGGCTTTTTAATGCCTGAAAGAAAATACCCCCTCGTCTAAAACTCTGAACAAGTGGTTGTGAAACAACAGAGCGATTACTAACTTAACGAAAAATGTCATTACAGGTTCCCCTCCATGTCTTCTCGATGGCTGCCTCCTCACGAGGTACCTCCCGAAAACTTCCCCAAATGCCATGGAACAAATGATGAGCTCAGGCAGCTTCTTGAGGCTAAAACGCTCGAGATCAATCCCCAGACTCCATTGGTGTGAACTGCAAAATAAAGTTCTGATCACGGATAACTAAACCCCTTCACCAACGTCAGCTCCCCCACTGCCCGCATCGGCACCAAGAACGTCTCCATCTTTTCGTTCGGCGTCCCCTCCTCCGTTATCACCGTCACCTGCGCCGTCGTCAGCGGCTGAACCGCGTCTTCCTGCCCGTCTTCATCACTGCGATAACCGCCCCCGAAGTAGTTCACATACACCAGGTATTGCCCCTTGATCGGTGCGGGCATGGCGAAGATTTCCGGGCCGTAGCCGGTGGTGACGTCGACATCGAGTGCAGCGCCGTTGGGGGCGACGCGGTCGCCGTACCAGATGTGTGCGCCGTCGGGGGTGATCAGGTGCAGATCCAGGTCGGTGTTGTCGCTGTCCCACGCCAGCAGCACCCGCAATTTGGCCGGGGTGGCGCCGCCGCTGCTGTTGAGGAATTGCGTGCGACGCCGTTGCTGGCCGTCCGGACTGCGGACCTCGACGCTGTTGCTGCCATTGGGGAATGAGAACGGCCGATCAAAGCGGCCGGCGTCATCGATTTTCAGGGGCATGCTGACGCCGTTGACGATCAGCCGCCCGGGCTCGGCGGACTTGGGCGTGGTTTTGATCTGCCCGGTGATGCGTGCCGTGTTCGCCTGGCCTGCCGGGGTGTTGACCGATGACGCAGGGTAGTTGACGGTCTGGCGGAAGTTTTCACCTTCCCCCTCGACAGCGCCGGTGCGCCATCCACCGACGGGGGTGTCGAGTTTGACGGCGTTGTCGGCGGCGAAGGCCGTGGGGCCAACGCAGAAGGAGCAGAGGAACAGGAAGACCTGTGGATAACGGAGTTTCATGGCCTATTCCAGCAAGAGGTGGCGGGCGAGCCCTTCGATGTAGGTTTCATCCTGGCCGTTGGGATGTGCTTCAAAGGCCAGGTGCAAGTATTCGTGTGTCAGGTCGAGTCGGTCCTGCAGCGACAGCACGCCACGCACGTAGATGCGCTGGCGTTCGCGGTCGACGTAGGGTCGGCCAAATGCGAGGCGGCACACGGCGAAGGTGCTGACCTCGTTGTAGCCGATTTCGCCTTCAAGACGTGGGCGCCAGCCGCGGCGTTGGTTTTGCAGCCAGTCCTGGGCGGCGGGCAACGCTTCGCAGGAGGCGACGGGATTGTCCCAGCGGCTCAGGCTCGCACGCGGATAAGCGTGCAGCAGGATCGCGTCGTAACGTTGGCCGGCATTGGCTTGTTCGACGGCTTGCTGCCAGGAGAGTTTGTCGGGGCCCGGTGCGTCGGAATGGTAGGTGACGGTGCTGCCCGCGAGCACCAGGTCACTGGTCCATGCCGCGATGGCGCGGGATTCGAGGGTGGCCGGGCGTGGGGCGACGCGTTGGCGACTGCTGCTGTCGTCGATGCTCAGGCAACCGCCGTTGCGCGTAGCGTTTTGCAGCAGATACGTGCGGATCGCGACAGCGAGTGCCTTGGCGGCTTCAGCGGGTTCGGGTCTGGCTTCTCGCTGGAGCACGCGGGCGACGTATTCTTCGCGGTCCACACGGGCGACCAGTTGGTTGTTCAGCAAAAACAGTTCGCCATCGCTGTGAATATCAAGCTGATTGCTGTTACTGAATTCGACGTGATAGTCACCCTGCAGCGCCCCGGAAGAAACCTCCCGATCCCCCATCAGCACACGCTTGATCGGATAGCGTGAAAACAGCCCGACCTCGACGCATCGTCCGGCCTCGGCTGGCCAACCCACTGGCAACACCGACGCCAACGCAGCACCGTAATGCTTCAAAACCATCTGGCTGGTGCCACGCCCACCGGCCCAGATCGGCGTGCCATCCGCTGTCCAACCGGCAAACCCGCCCTGACGCGACGCAGGATCCTGATCCCCCAACCAACTCCAGGTTTTCACCCGCAACCGACTGCCGAGTTCCCCCACGACGTTACCGTCAGCGGCGTTCAACACCACATCCAGCAGCACCCGCCGCGCCTGATCCTGCGCCGGCATCACGGCCAGTACTTTCAGCAACTCAGTCACTGATACTCGCGTGGAAGGCTGCAATGAGGGCAAGTTCAGCAACCATTCCGGCGCCTGTCTCGCTTGCCAATACGTGCGCCAATCTGCATCGACGATGCCCAAGCGCGTCGGCTCAAAATACAAGCCGCACGATTTCACCAGCGCCTGATCGCGGCCGATCTTTACACCGGCAGTGCAGCAGTAAACCTCTTCCTTCGACTGCCCGCGGCACTCATACGCAGATTCCCGCGCCCCGGTGTCCACCAGCCAGGCATAGACAAACAGCTTCCACACACTGCCCAACGGCGTTTGCAGATCAGCAGGCAACGGCTCGCGGGCGATCACCTGAGTCCGGTTCAAGGACAGCAATTCCCCGTTGAAGGCCAGGCGCAGTGGTTCGTCCTGCGCCGTTGCCAGCGCAGAGATCAAGCACATCAGCCACCCGACCAGAACCCGGGGCATGTCAGTGGACCGTGACCTGGCCAAGCGCCGGTTTCTGTTCCTGAGCCTGATGCTGTGGCGCGTAGACCTGGGTGAAACGCACGGGCGGCAGATTGAACTGACCTTTTTGCGAGAAGCGCACCAGATGCCGCAGGCGCAGTTCACCGCTCAACGCATCAATCGGAATCGCGTAGGCCATTCGTCCCGGTTCGAAACGCGCCTTCTCCAGCGCGGAGGGCTCGGTACCCGTCTTGCCCATGAGCTTGATGCCCCACGTGGTGCGCTCGACATCGGCGCCCGGTGGCAGCGGCACTTCGAGCATGCCGTAACGCAGCGGCTTCCCGGCTTTGCTGGTGAGGATCACTTCGTCCAGATACAGGCTGTCGCTGGACAACGGTTGGTTACCGACGGCTTCCAGCTTGAAGTTGAAGGCTTCATCTCCGGGCACCAGTCGGGACAGGCGACGGGTGATGGTCACGGCCATCGGATCGACTGGCGGTTGTTGGGTCCGGTAGCTCAAAGCCGCCCGCAATGGACGCTCTTGCGTCCCGGACAACGTCAGCACCGCAGGCACTGAAGTGGCGCCCTGCCACGTCCAGTACAGCTCACCGGTAGCGCCGTGTTCTTTCTTCCAGCCTTCACCCGGTGCCAGTGCAATTGTGGGCGATGCCTGCTCGATGCTGCGCTGCAACCAGGTCAGCGCCAAGGCACGTTCCAGCGTCGATTGCTGTGGCAGCAAGCGTTGCAACAACGATTGAGCGCGTGCCTGATCGAAGGGTTGCAGCGACAGGTTCAAGGCTTCGGCGAACGGCTGTGAACTGACCGCCAGACGCTGTTGTGCATCCGGCAGTTGGCGACTGAAGGCGTCCGGCAAAGCAACCTTCGACTGCCTGGCCAAAGAGGCCGTCAATGCACGCGCCGCCGCCAGGCCGAGCGCCGAATCCGGATCGCTCATGACGAGGCTGTCTTCACCGTCCTCCAGCAGATTGGCGGCGTTGCCCTCGCCCGCTTTCGCCAGGTCATCCATCAGGCCACTGAGCAAGGTGTTGACCGGTAATTGCATCTGTTTGGCGAAGGACAGAATCAGCGCCCGTTGCAACAGCGGCGTGTTTTTCGCCTGCTTCGCATATACCTCCAGCACGCGCTGCCAATGCTCCGGCGGCAGGCTGAGCTCCAGCACTTGGCTGGCGTGCCAGTCGGCGTAATAGGCGTAGGCAGTGAGGAAGGCATCCGGCTCGCCGTCCATGCCCCACCAGGTGAAGCTCGCGGAAGGCCCGGCCATTTGCACAAGACGCAGGCGGCTGTTCTGCATGATCAGACGCAAGCGATCACGGATCTGCGGGTTCGACGCCAATGTCGGATACGCGATGCTTAGTGGCAGCAAACGACTGGCCGTTTGCTCGACGCCACCGTATGGGTAGCTCAACAGATCATCGAGGGCCGAGCGGAACAGCGCTTGCGGACTGTCATCCAGGCGCAGGCGAATATCACTGGCGTCTGCCGGCAACGTCAGGGGCGTATCACCGCTGGCCACCTCCAGACTTTGGCTCTGTGTCACCTGCCAGCCATCACCGGTCGCGCTCAGGTGCACGGCCAGGGCGTCGGCGATTTTGCCGTCCTGCACCAGCTCGGCGGTCCACTCGCCGCGGGTCAGCGCGAATGCCGGAAGCGCGATGTAGTTGATGCCGTTGTTCAGCGTCACGGGTACACGCTGATCAGTGCCGCCGTAATGAATCACCAGCTCAGCCTTGACCGGTTTCTCAGCCTGGCTGAAGGCGAATACACCGAGATCCGGTTTATCGCCATTGCGGAAATTCGTCGGGCCGCTCCACTTCAGGTACAGCGGTTTTTCCGAGCGCACGAACTGTTTCTTCTGACCGACCTGGCCGTCATCGGCAATCGCCCGCGCGGTGATGCGCCAGCGGGTCAGCGAGTCCGGCATCGTGAACGTAAAGCGGGTTTTGCCGTTGACATCGGTCACCAGTTCCGGCTGCCACGCCGCGGTGTCGACATCTTCGCGACGCGGCCGCTCAAGCACTTTTACACCGCGCTCGCTGCGATTGGCTTTGCCCGGTGCACCTGGGCTGCCCGGCAACGCCACGTCATAGCTGATGAAGGACAGACTGGCGCTGGTGCGCACGTTATTTCTACGCGGGTGATAGAAGAACTGGTCGATGGTTGGCGCGACTTCCGGTTGCAGCGCGTAGACCATTTCGTCGACCACGCTCACCGTCAGGTGCGCTGGAACCTCTTTGCCGGCGAACTGCGTGGTCAGGTCCACGGTCACGGTATCGCCCGGCTGATACGCCTCTTTATCCGTGGCGATGGCGACATCGATTTGTGGCGCAACCACCTTGATGCCGGCGTTCTGGAAGCTGTACTGACCGCCCTTGGTGTACAGCACCGAAAAGGTCAGGTTCGGTGCGAAGTTATCTTTCACCGGGATGCGCGCGCGGTATTGGGTCTCGCTGAGTTTTTCCATCTTCAGCCAGTCGCCGCCCTTGGACAGCAACGCCGTGGCCTCGACCTTGTCGCGCTCCAGCGACAGCAGCGCATCGCTGACCGGCTCAGGGAAGGTGATCAGTGCCAAGGCTTCATCGCCGGCCTTGTACTCGGGTTTGTCGAGAACGATTTCTACGGTGCCGGGCACGGCTTTCACGCCCTCGCCGGTGACCGAATGCCCGGTGGCGCCGACGACGCGGCCGTGATCATCTTTCAACGTGAGGTTGTAAGTGCCCGGACGATCGAAGGCCAATGTGAAGCCTTTGTCTTCGGCGATAAGCTTGCCGTCTCCAGTGGTCTGGTCTTCCAGGCGCACCCAGCTGTAACTGCCGGGCTTGACGGCTTTGCTTTGCTCGCTGCCGCCTTCGTTGATGTAGCTGAAAGCCACCTTGTCGCCCACCGCACTGAAGCGTTGCGGCGCGCTCAAGCTGAAACTCGCGGCGCCACGGTCGATGAGGATTTCCTTGGTGGTCCTGACCCGATACGCCGCGCCATCACTGGCGAACACGGTGAGCATGTAGCGGCTGGGTTTCTCGGCAGCGGGCAGGTCCAGGGTCGCGTTGCCCTTGGCGTCGGTGGTCAGTTCGGTGCTGGTCAGCTCTACCGGAAACTGTCCGAGGTATTGCAGTTCGTTGTCGACCATCGACAGTTGCTGGGCGCGCAGGCTCAGGTTCAACCTGGCGTTCGCCACAGGTTTGCCGTCCGGGTACAGCAGCACCAGGCTGCCTTTCACCGGCTCGCCCGTGCGGTAATCCTGCTTGGCCAGGTTCAGCGAGATTTCAAAGTGCGGTTTGATGTACTCAGCGACGCGGAAAGCGCTGCTGTAAGCCTGATCCTTGTAGCTGAAACGCAGTTCGTAACCGCCGGCCACTGCATTGTCCGGCAACTGGAAACGCCCTTGGGTACCGGTCTTGGAATCAAGTTTCAGGGCCATTGATTGCAAGGCGGTGCCGGTGGCATCGAGCACGGTCACGTTGACGTCTGCAGCGGTCGGCAGCACCGAATCCCGGGCATTCTTGAACTCGCGCCCGACGATTTTCAGCGACACCCAATCTCCCGGCCGATACAGCGGTCGGTCGGTAAACGCGTAGAGCTTGGTGTCGTAGATTTCACTGTCGTAATAGAAGTTCTCGGAGACGAACACTCCGCCCTCTTCGTCTTCGCCGATGACGAATGAGCGCTCAGGGCTGACGTGTTTCAAGCGGAGTAAACCGTCGGTATCGGTAGCGCCGCTGCTCATGACACCCAGGCCATCGGTCCACAGCACATTGACCTTGGGCACCGAGCTGCCTTCATGTTTGCGTGCGGCCCACACCACCAACTCATCACCGGCAATCTTGCTCACGGCCACGGTGTTGGAGACGAACACCATGGTGGTCGCACGGTATTTGCCGATCAGCGCTTCCACCAGGTACAGCCCCGGCTTCAGGTTGCCCAACGGGATGTAGACGTTACCCGGCGCAACGCTGACGAACTCGCTGGAAGAACCGGCCAGGTTCACACCGGCCGGCGGCTGGATGGGTTTGGCTTCCCACAATGGATAGCGGAATTGACTGACTACCGGCAGGCCCGGGATCAACGCGAATTGCGGCTGAGCATCGTAGGGGGTCGGCGCGGCGATGGCGGTGCCCATCTTCAGTTCCGGCACTTCCTCGGTGACGTGTTGGCGCGACTCGTAGGAAAACGCTCGCTGCATCACGCGCCGGGATTTGCGGTACCAGTTGTCCCACAGGTACGCGAGGGTGTTCGACAGGCCTTCGCCCTTGAACTGGCCATCGCTGACCACGCGGTGCAGGTTCTTCTGGCGCTTGAGGAAGTCCAGCGGCTTGTCGATCCGATACACCCGGATATCCGCCCCGCCGTATGGCTCCATGCGGAACCGGCGATAGTCGCGACCCGGTGCTTCGAGGCGCACCATGGCCTGCTCATCGCTGGCGAAACTGCTGTCGGCCAGCAGGAAAAAACTTTCACCGGCCACCGGCGTGTAGCCACTTGGCTCGACGGTGTCTTCGGCGTGAACCGACGCAAAAGGCAGTACCAGGACCAACAGCAAAGGCAGAAAACGCAGCATGCGGGCACCGATCATTGGGAGAGAAAATTCAGTCGATAGACGCCGATGAAGTTGGGGTTGGCTGCGTCGGGTATCCATCGGGTGTCCTTCCATGTCATGAGTTGCTGCAGGCTCGCGGAGCGCATGCCATTGTCAGTCGGGGTGGTGGTGCCGGTGTGATAGGCGATGTTGCGGCCCATCCAGATCATCAAATGCTGGTCGTCACCCTGGTCGAAAAACATCAGGTCGCCAGGCCTTGCCTGGGCAACGTCGCGACCGACCAAGTGGCTGTTGAACTGGATCAGCTTGATCGCATTGACGTACGGCCCGGTCTTGCCGCCGCCTTGCTGCCATTGCTGGGCGAGACCGCGTTGCGCCTCGCTCAATTGCAATTCGGGCGGCAAGTAGCGATTGGACAGGCCATTGCTGCGCAGCCATTTGTCGTCATGGACTTTCAGCGCTTCATTGGCGGCAAAGCGCACGAGTCCGGCGCAGTCCTGCTGATACCAGCGCGGGCTCGGGCCCTGGGTCAGTTGCTCTTGAGCGATGCGTACGAACCAGGCGCGAAATACCTGGGATTGCTGCACATCAAGGGGCGGCGCTTCGAGGGCGAATACCCGACTGCCCAGCAACATCGCCAGCAGGCCAAGACCTCGGATGAGTGCAGTCACAGGGCTTTCCATTCAAGCGGCAGCCATTGCCAGTGGCCGTCGGGCTCGCTGCCCTCGGGCAAGGTCAGGGCATATTTGCCGTACCCGCCAAGCGTGCGCAGTTTCGGAATCAGGTAGGTTTGCGCGGCGTTGTAGAACACCGGCTCCATGTCCTGCGGCAGGCTGTCGAGGGTTTCCTGTTGCATCAGTAGCGCCATGGAATCCGGACCGAAGTAGACCGGCATCAGCAGGTCTTTCGGCACCACATCGGCCATCGGCGGGAAGCGCTTGTCGAGGGTGCCAAGGGCTTTGTCCACGAGCTTGTCGTCGAGGGAAAACAGCAGGGTCGAACCGTGACGGGCCAGGCTGACTTTCATGAAGGCCTTGCCGGAAATCGCCTCCGGATTTTCAGCCTCCTTGGCTTTGTAGGGACCGAAGTTGGAGCTGACCTGGCGCTGCCACTGATGAACTGGGCCGTTCTGTGTCTCGACCACCGGGAAAGCGTGTTCTTCGACATTGGGCTCATAGGCACCGACCATCGAACCGAACAGGTTACCGAGGTCGCCGTCGAGCTTGGCGCTGTCATCGTCGTCGAGGCTGGCGACCAGCAGCGGCGTGTACAGCCTCGAATCGGCGTACCAGCAAAGGCCGGCAGCGCCCGCCATGTGTTCGGTCAGCGCTTGGGCCACTTTATCGTCGGCCCCTAACTTCACCAATAACGGTTTCTGCTGCTCGGCTGCGAGCGGCAATGTCACGCAAGCGCTGGCGCCCATGGGCATGGCTTGCCAGATCGGTTTGAAATCGAAGTCCGGCTGGTTGTCCAGTTCGTCCATTGCAAGGAAGCTGTGCCACCCCTTGTCATCCATGTCGAAACGCAGCCCGGCGAAGTTCGGGATGAAGCGTTGATACCCCATGGCCAATACACTGGAATTGACCGACAGACGCTGTTTCACCTCAGGCAGGCGGGGTTGCAGGCCAAAGGCTTCCGGGAACAGTTTTTCGCCATTGAGCAATGCGGCGATGGCCTTGATTGAAACGCTGCCGGGTTCTTCCTCCGCGCCGTTTTCAGGGTCATACAGCTTGGCCGGATTGGACAGCACCACCAGTTTGTCGCCATGGGAGGCAAACAACAGCGCCTTGCCGGCGTTGTAGGTGAGTTGATAGAGCGGCACATCGTCAGCACCGACTTTCACGTCGCTGAGTCTGGTCAACTGTGAATCATCCAGCGCCACTTTGGCCAACGGCTCCAGCACCTTGGCCAGACCGCCGCGATCCATCACCAGCAGAAAGTCTTTCAGGCGACCGTCCGCCCCGCGCCACAGCGCTACGTCTGCCGGCTGATCGAAAAGCTGTTCGATCAGGCTGTCCTGCAACTTCAGGTCGTGCTCGTAAATGATCCGCCGCAGACTGCCGATCAAACCGAGGCGGTCGACGTGGGTCTCGTAATAGAAGACGAAATCTTCGGTCAGGGTTTCCTTGAGGAAAGGCACCGCCAGCAGGTCTTTGGGCAATTGGCTCAGGGAATGGGTTTCCAGCAGCCCGTCCGGTCGGCTCATGCCCAGCTTGTCACCGGCCAACTGCGCCACCGGCGCCTTGGGTTTGTGCATGAACCAGCCGAGCCCGGCCGCCACACCCGCCACCAGGCACAGCCCGACCAGCAGCGCCGGCCAGCGACGGGGAGTGGGGGCCGGCGGGGTAACAGTGTTATCGCTCATGTTCTCGCTCATTGTTTACGAAGCACAATTCACCCGTGGTGCGGGAGGCTTACTTAATAGTTGAAAGTCTTGACCAGCAGCAGGTCGCCTATCGCGCGTAACGGCACGATGAAGGTTTCGCGTTTTTCGTCGACGGTGTTTTCGTTGAGCACCAGATTGATTTGCGAGGTGATCACTTCGTTCTGGTTGCTGGCCTCATCGAAGTTATAGCCTTCGCCGCCAAAGTTGCCCCAATAGTTCACGTAAACCAGATAAGTGCCATGCATCGGCGCGGTCATGGTGAACATTTCCGGACCGGGGCCATCGACGCCATCCGGGTCCAGGCCGCCACCGTTGGTCAACGCCGTATGGGCGAAAAACGCGTGCTGACCGTCCGGAGTAATGATGTGCAGATCTAGCTCTGCCTTGGGATCGTCCCAACCCAGCACCACGCGAATACGCGCCGGGGTGCGCAGGTTGTTGGCTTCATAAAATTGAACGCGCTTGAGTGACTGGCCCTCGGCACTGCGCACTTCGACGCTGTTGGACCCCGCGCCGAACGCATACGGCCGGGCAAAACGCCCTTGATCGTCGGTGTACAGGTTCAGTGGATTGCCGTTGACCGCCAGCGTGTGCGGCCCGCGCTGAGTGCCGATGGCCTTGAGCTGCCCCTCGATCATCGTGCGATTGCGCTGCACGCCCCGATCAATGGGCGGCGTCGGATAGGCAACATGCGGGTTTTCACTGCGATCGAGCAGACCGTTATAGCGCCAGCCGCCCACCGGCTCGGACAACTCGGCCGTCGGCTCGGCACAGGCGGCGGTCGCGCCGAGCCAAGCGATCAGCAGTAAAAGAAAGGAACGCATGTAACGCCTCCTGCCATGCACAACGAAACCTTGCGCCTGATCCTCGGCGCGTAACAGATAAAAACTGTGTTTCGTCAGAAACCCGTGACTGACGGGTCGTTGTTGGGTGGAAGGTTAGCGATGTGATGGTTTTTTAACAATCGGATGCCTGTTGATTTGCGGCGCGGGTCACGGTCGTGACTGGACGATGAGCCAAATAGGCGTCATATTCGGCTCACTATATGAGCCGAATAAACTTGGTATTCGGCTCATCTCCTTAAGAGACGCGACCTCATGGCACCTCAATGGATCTGGCAGAAGCCTGATTGGCCGAATTTCAACTGGAAAGCTGAACGCCTGGCGCCTTTGCTGCGCGAGTGCATTCAGGCCCAAGGACGGTTGATGGGTATGTCCAGCTCGGTGGGCAGTTCGCTGAGCGCGCAAAGCGAGCTGGATGCGTTGCTGCAGAACATCGTTACGTCATCCGCCATCGAAGGTGAGCAGCTGAATGTCGGCTCGGTGCGATCGTCCCTGGCGCGGCGATTGGGGCTGGAGCAGGTCGAGGGTGATCGTGTCAGCCAACGCAGCGAAGGGCTGGCGCAGCTGATGCTCGACGCCACGCAGAGCTTTGCGGAACAACTGACAATGGAGCGCTTGCTGAAATGGCATGGGTGGCTGTTTCCGGACCAGGCTATGGAATTTGTGCCGCGCGGGATCCGTGTTGGCACGTTACGCGGTGATGAACCGATGCAAGTCGTGTCCGGACGACTCGACCGACCGACTATTCACTTCGAAGCACCGCCCCGTCTGGGAATGGAGCTGCAGCTCGATACCTTTCTGAACTGGTTTGAAGCCAGTCGACCCCAGACGGACCTCGATCCGTTGCTGCGAGCCGGTATTGCGCATTTCTGGTTCGTGACACTGCATCCATTCGACGACGGCAATGGCCGACTGACGCGAACCATCACCGACCTGGCATTAGCACAGGGCGAAGCCCAAGCCATTCGTTTTTACGCCATGTCAGCGAGCATCCTTGAAGATCGCTCCGGCTATTACCGCGTTTTGGAGAACAGTCAGAAAGCCACACTGGATATCACCGATTGGCTGGAGTGGTTTCTGCAGACCCTGCTGCGTAGCCTGCAGCAGGCCATCGCCCGGATCGAATCGGTGTTGGCCAAATCGCGCTTCTGGCAGGCGCATCGTGAATCCGGTCTGTCGGCCGAACAAGCAAAAGTATTGAATCGCCTGCTGGATGGCGGCGAGCGAGGTTTCGAGGGTGGCATCAGCGCGGCTCAATATCAGGCTGTTTCGAAGGTGTCCAAAGCGACTGCAACACGTCATCTCACCGACTTACTGGAGAGGGGTTATTTGAAACGGCTCCCGGGTGGCGGGCGCAATACTCGATACCAGATAAAGTATCCCGATGATTTTTGAGCGACAGACAACCGTTGGCGAGGGAGCTCGCTCCCGCTCGGCTGCGCAGCAGGCGTAAATTAATTACTGCGGTATTCCTGAAAAGTCAGTTGGATGGTTAAGGGGCCGCTACGCGACCCAGCGGGAGTAAACGCCCTCGCCACAGGGTTGTTTTCAGCGCGGGACAGAGTCTCGAACTCCCCTGCTCATTTGCCCATAACCCCCATGTCTGCTAGTGTCGCGCCGGTTTAACGTCAACCGGAAATAGCCGCCATGGCCCGCAAAAAAGCTGCACTGGATTTCGAACAATCCCTCGCTGACCTGCAAACGCTGGTAGAGCGACTGGAGAACGGCGAGTTGTCGCTGGAAGACTCGCTGACGGCTTTCGAGCAAGGCATCGGTCTGACCCGCGATTGCCAGGCAGCGCTGGCCCAGGCTGAGCAGAAGGTTCAAGTGCTGCTCGAGCGCGATGGCGAGCTCGCCGAGGAACCCTTCGACGCGGAACAGCCAGAATGATTGCAGCGTATTCGGCGACCAGCCAGGCTCGGGTCAACGCAGCACTGGAACTCCTGTTCAACGCGCCAAGCCCTGAGCTTGCACGCCTTTACGAAGCGATGCGCTACAGCGTGATGAATGGCGGCAAACGCGTTCGCCCGCTGCTGGCCTATGCCGCGTGCGAAGCATTGGGCGCTCCGGCAGAACAAGCCAATGGCGCAGCCTGCGCGGTCGAACTGATTCACGCCTATTCTCTGGTTCACGACGATTTGCCGGCCATGGACGACGACGATCTGCGTCGTGGTCAGCCGACGACCCACAAAAAATTCGACGAAGCGTGCGCGATCCTTGCCGGTGACGGTTTGCAGAGCCTGGCCTTCAGCGCCCTGCTCGACCCGCGCCTGAGCACGCTTGATGCCGAGGTCCATCTGCAAATGGTCAGTGCCCTGGCACAGGCGGCCGGTCCAGCGGGCATGGTTGGCGGGCAAGCCATTGACCTTGGCTCGGTAGGCCTGAAGCTCGATCAGAAGGCCCTCGAATATATGCATCGGCACAAAACCGGAGCATTGATCGAGGCCAGCGTCAAACTCGGCGCCCTGTCCAGCGGCCGAGCCGAGAAGGACGAACTGAAGTCCTTGCAGACTTATGCACAGGCCATTGGCCTGGCTTTTCAGGTTCAGGACGACATTCTCGACGTCGAAAGCGATACCGAAACCTTGGGCAAACGCCAAGGTGCGGACATCGCCCGCGACAAGCCGACCTACCCGGCTCTGCTGGGCCTCGATGCAGCCAAGGCCTACGCCCTGGAATTGCGCGACCAGGCGCTGCACGCACTGCGACCGTTTGACGCGGATGCAGAGCCGTTACGCGACCTGGCCCGCTATATCGTCGAGCGGCGCAGCTGAAGGCGTATCCGCCAAGTTAAAACCAACGCGTGGGCAGGGGGCGATGCATCAGGTAAACTGCCGCATCTTTTATACCTATAACGATTCGCCTGATGCCCACGACGTTTCATGAGATTCCCCGCAAGCGCCCGACCGCGCCTCTGCTCGACCGTGCCAACACGCCGGACGGCCTGCGCCGGTTAGGCGAAGCCGAGCTGGAAACCCTGGCTGATGAGTTGCGCCTGGAATTGCTCTACACGGTCGGCCAGACCGGCGGGCATTTCGGTGCCGGCCTGGGTGTCATCGAGCTGACTATCGCGTTGCATTACGTTTTCGACACCCCGGATGACCGGCTGGTGTGGGACGTGGGTCATCAGGCTTATCCGCACAAAATCCTCACCGGCCGACGCGAGCGCATGGGCACCCTGCGCCAGAAGGACGGCGTCGCTGCCTTCCCGCGTCGTTCCGAGAGCGAGTACGACACCTTTGGTGTCGGCCATTCCAGCACCTCGATCAGCGCAGCGCTGGGCATGGCCATTGCCGCTCGCCTGCAGAACAGTGATCGCAAGGCGATCGCCGTGATCGGTGACGGCGCGTTGACCGCGGGTATGGCGTTCGAGGCGCTGAACCATGCGCCGGAAGTGAACGCCAACATGCTGGTGATCCTCAACGACAACGACATGTCGATCTCGCGCAATGTCGGCGGACTGTCGAACTACCTGGCGAAAATCCTTTCCAGCCGCACCTACGCCAGCATGCGTGAGGGCAGCAAAAAGGTCCTGTCGCGCCTGCCGGGCGCCTGGGAAATCGCCCGCCGTACCGAAGAATATGCCAAAGGCATGCTGGTTCCCGGCACGCTGTTCGAAGAACTGGGCTGGAACTACATCGGCCCGATCGATGGCCACGACCTGCCGACCCTGATCGCCACCCTGCGCAACATGCGCGATCTGAAAGGCCCGCAGTTTCTGCACGTCGTCACCAAAAAAGGCAAAGGCTTCGCCCCGGCGGAAGTCGATCCGATCGGTTACCACGCCATCACCAAACTCGAACCGGTCGATGCCCCGGCCGCTGCGCCGAAGAAAGCCGGCGGACCAAAGTACTCAGGCGTGTTTGGTGAATGGCTGTGCGACATGGCCGCTGCCGATCCGCGTCTGGTCGGCATCACCCCGGCCATGAAGGAAGGTTCCGATCTGGTGGCGTTCAGCGAACGCTTCCCGCTGCGCTATTTCGATGTGGCGATTGCCGAACAACACGCCGTGACCCTGGCCGCCGGTATGGCATGCGAAGGCGCGAAGCCCGTCGTGGCGATCTACTCGACGTTCCTGCAACGGGGCTACGACCAGCTGATTCATGACGTCGCTGTGCAAAACCTCGACGTGTTGTTCGCCATCGACCGTGCCGGTCTGGTGGGCGAAGACGGCCCGACTCATGCGGGCAGTTTCGATCTGTCGTTCCTGCGCTGCATCCCCGGCATGCTGGTCATGACCCCAAGCGACGAGAACGAGCTGCGCAAGATGCTCAGCACCGGCCACCTGTACAACGGTCCGGCAGCCGTGCGCTATCCGCGTGGCAACGGTCCGAATGCCACCATCGAAAAAGACCTCGAACCGATTGAAATCGGCAAAGGCATTGTTCGCCGTCAGGGCAGCAAAGTCGCCTTGCTGGTGTTCGGCGTACAACTGGCCGAAGCACTGAAAGTTGCCGAGACCCTGGACGCCACCGTGGTCGACATGCGTTTCGTCAAGCCATTGGATGAAGCACTGGTCCGCGAGATCGCCGGCAGTCACGAGTTGCTGGTGACCGTCGAAGAGAACGCAATCATGGGCGGCGCCGGTGGTGCGGTCAGCGAATTCCTGGCGCGCGAGAATATCCTCAAGTCGATGCTGCATTTGGGCTTGCCGGACATCTACGTCGAGCACGCGAAGCCGGCGCAAATGCTGGCTGAGTGTGGGCTGGATGAAGCCGGGATCGAGGCTTCGGTGCGTCAGCGCCTGGCGCTGCTGAACATCTGAACCCGATCCCCCTGTAGGAGCTGCCGAAGGCTGCGATCTTTTGATCTTGATCTTCGGTGGTTCCAAATCTTTCAAAAAAGCAGAATCAAAAGATCGCAGCCTCCGGCAGCTCCTACGTGGTTTTGCATCTTCCATGGATCGCCATGAAACTTTCCCGCCTCGTTCTGACGCTGACGCTGCTGCCGGCCGGTCAACTCCTGGCCTACACCTTCGAACGCGACCAGGCCCTGAAGCTGCCTGATGTGCTGATCAGCGCCAATCGCCAGGTCGAGGCCCGCAACGACAGCAGCGCCGCCAACACCGTGTTCACCCGCGAAGACATCGACCGCCTGCAACCGAACAGCGTGACGGACTTGCTGCGGCGCGTGCCGGGCGTGCAAGTCGGGCAAACAGGCGGGCGCGGCAGCCTGCCGGGGATTTACCTTCGCGGCACCAAATCGGCGCAGAGCCTGGTATTGGTGGACGGCCAACGCATCGGCAATTCGACCTCCGGCGACAGTAACCTGCAGCACATCAATATCGAACAGGTCGAGCGCGTGGAAGTACTGCGCGGCTCCCGCTCGGTGATTTATGGCAGCGATGCGATTGGCGGGGTGATTCAGATCTTCACCCGCCGGGGCACCGAACCAGGCCTGCAACCGCGCCTGCACATTGGTTTTGGCAGCAACCAGACCTGGGAGCGCAGCCTCGGACTTTCCGGTGGCGATGAGAAAACCCGCTTCAATCTTGGGGCTAGCCTCGATGAAACGGCCGGGATCAATCGCACCCATGAGTCGTATCCCAGCGACGGCGATCACGATGAGTACCGCAATAAATCAGTGAGTTTGAGCCTGAGTCACGCCCTCACCGATGACATCGAAATTGGCGCCAACGTACTGGATAACCGCGGTAAAAGTGAGTTCGACAACCCGTTCGGCCGCTTCGACATGGACACTTTCGAGTCAGTCCAGCAGCAGCCCTACAGCGATTTCGCCGTGAGCAGCGTTAGCAGCTACGTAGACGCTCGGGTTAATGACCTGTGGAAAACCCGCATCGAGTTCGGCCACAGCGAAAACCGCGAAAAGACCCTCGATAAACTCAGCGATGAGCGCAGCGTGTTCAACACCTACCGTGATTCGGTGAACTGGCAGAACGACCTGACGCTCGACGATCACAACAGCCTGATCCTTGGCGGCGACTGGTACGAAGACCGCATCAACAGCAGCACGCCGTTCGACGAAGACAGCCGCTGGAATCGCGCGGCGTTTATCCAGCATCGCTATCAGGCGGACAGTTTCTCCACGGAACTGGGATTGCGCCGCGATCAGAACCAGCAATTTGGCGGCCAGAACAGCTGGAGCGGTACGTTCACGCTGCCGCTGAACCCGGACAACGATGTGCTGCTGACCTACAGCGAAGGCTTCCGCGCGCCGACCTTCAACGACCTGTATTACCCGGACTTCAGTAATCCCGATCTCAAGCCCGAGACCTCGAAGAGCTACGAACTGCAATGGCGCAGCCAGTTGACCGAAACCAGTCGACTGGAGGCTTCGCTGTATCGCACGGACCTTGAAGACGCGATTATCTTCGGCAGCAACTCACGACCGCAGAACGTCGCCTCGGCACGCATCAATGGCTTTGAGGCGGCATTGAAGCAGGAGTTGTTCGGCTGGCAGAGCAACCTGGGCGTGGCGATCATCGACCCTCGGGACCGCGACAGTGGACACACCCTCGCCCGTCGGGCGCGGCGGACCTTGAGCCTGGATCTGGATCGGCAGTTTGATCGGCTGGGTCTTGGCGCGAGCTGGCAGGCGGTGAGCAGCAGCTATGACGATGAAAACAACCTGCAGCCGCTGGGAGGATATGCGTTGGTAGGGTTGCGCAGCAGTTGGGCGTTGAATCGCGAGATCCAGCTGGAGCTGAAGGTGGATAACCTGCTGGACAAGGGTTACAGCCGTGCGCTTTACAGCTATGACGGCAGTCAGTATGGGTATCACGAGGAAGGTCGGGCGTGGATGTTTGGGGTGACCTGGACGCCGGAAATATAAAGACTGCCGCAGTCACCCGTGGCGAGGGGATTTATCCCCGTTGGGTTGCGAAGCAGCCCCCCAGTGCATGCAATGCTTACGACTGCTTCGCAGCCCAACGGGGCGGTGCGACGTTTCGCTAAATCCCCTCGCCACAGGTCAGCGATCAGGCGCAATCAGCTTACACAGCTTCGCTGTCGCTTCGATCATCTGCCCGCTCGGTCGCTCCAGGCCTTTGTCCGTCACGAGCAGCAACTGCCCGTGCGCCACGGCGGTCACTTGTGGCCAGGCTTTCCACGCATCGAGCTGCGCTTGATCACTTGCCAGAATCACGTCGGGATTTCGCTGCAGGACCGCCTCGACGCTGACCTGAGGTGCAGGTAGCGCCAGGTCGGCAAACACATTGCGTGCCCCGCACACTTGCAGCGCATCGCTGATGACCTGCCCGCCACCGACCGTGTACAGCGGCCGATCCCAGACCTGATAAAACACTTTTAACGGCTCATCCCGCTGGTAGCGCTGACGCAAGGAATCCAGTCGTTGGCGCAGGTTCGCCGCCAATACCACGCCCCGTTCGGGTCGCCCGAGTTGTGTGGCAATCGCCTCGATCTGCCGAGTGAGTTGCTCCAGGTTATGGGGTTCGGCTACGTAGGTGGGGATATTCAACCGCGCAAGCTGTTCACGTTGCGCCGGGCCGACGCTGCCGGGCCAGAGCAGCAGCAAGTCTGGTTTCAGACTGAGCAGGCGCTCCATGTCCAACTGGCCGTAGCGGCCTACGGAAGCAAGGTTCTTGATCTCGACTGGACGCTCGCCGGCATCCAGCACACCCACCAGCAGGTCGGCCGAATGCAGCTCAACGACGATTTCCGAGAGGGATGGGGCAAGGCTGACAACCCGCTCTACCGCGATAGCTGAGCCACTGACGGCCAGCAACACAACCGCCAGCCAATGACGCAGCATCAGCCGAGTTGACGCGGAATACGGTAGAGGTAGAACAGCACCATCGTCGATAGCGCCAACAACATCAGCGGCACGGCTTCCAGACCGACGAAAACAGCGAGGGCTCCGATCCAGGCGGGCAACGCCGCCGCCAGGAACGCCACACGACGCTTGGCCGCCAACGCAATCCAGGCGGCGGGCTCTTCAGGCGTATCAAGGGCTTTCTGGGTGGCGATCAGCGCATGCTTGTAGCCGCCAAAGAATTTCAGGCTGACAAACATCGAGGCAACACCGGCTATGAACATCGGCATTGCCAGCACCGGCAGGATCGCCTCGCTTTGACCGAAGACGCCGTTGATCACGAACAATGGCAACAAGGCCAGCGCCAGGTATTGCCACCAGTTGACGGACAGTCGCCGCCGGACCTGACCGCGAGTCACGCCCGACCCACCTCGCCCTGATGCTCGTTGCCCATCATGTGGTCGAGCTTGCTGGCCTTGGTGGCCAGGTACAGTTTGTTGTGCGGGTTGTGCCCGGTGTGCAGCGGCACCCGCTCGGCGACCACGATGCCCATGTCGGTCAAGGCTTTGACCTTGCGTGGGTTGTTCGTCATCAGTCGCAGGGACTTCACGCCCAGATGCTCAAGCATCGGCAGGCACATGGCGTAGTCACGCTGGTCGGCGGCAAAGCCCAGGCGCTCGTTGGCTTCAACGGTATCGGCACCGCCGTCCTGCAACTCGTAGGCGCGGATCTTGTTCAGCAGGCCAATGCCACGGCCCTCCTGACGCAAGTAGAGCAATACGCCACGGCCTTCACGGGCGATGGCTTGCAACGCCGCCTCAAGCTGCGAACCGCAGTCGCAACGCTGGCTGAACAAGGCATCGCCCGTCAGGCATTCAGAGTGCAGCCGGCCGAGTACCGGGGCACCATCGTCGAACTCACCCAGACTCAGCACGACGTGCTCTCGCCCGTTTTCCTCATCGAGAAAGCCGTGCATGGTGAATTGCGCAAAAGGCGTTGGCAGCTTGGAAGCGGCGACAAAAACGACAGGCACCGGTGTGCTCCTGATCTAAAGGTACTGGAGATTCGCAGACGCGGCATTGTAACAGCAGGTTCCAGCAGACGCTTAGGCTGAATTATGGGGCATAACGATCAAAATGTTTGATCTCAAAGGCCCGCGACCTTTGCAACGCCCACCTTGTAGCAGCTGGCGAAGCCTGCGTTCGGCGGCCCGTGGCGAGGGGATTTATCCCCGTTGGGTCGCGCAGCGGCCCTAAAAATCTTTACGACGGCTGCGCCGCCGAACGCAGGCTGCGCCAGCTGCTACAGGGTTCTCGTTAATTCGAGTTGAATGGATAGGGTTGTTTCCAGCGTTCGAAGATCGGTTTCAGCTGGCCGCTATTTACCAGCAGTTCCATGCGTCGATCGAACAACGCCATCAAGGAGCGCGCCTGAGGTGTGTTGGCGAAACAGAGGTAAAGCGGCAACTCGGCGATATGCGTCCGGCGGAACTGCGACGGGTCCTTGGCACGACTGACCACATAGTCCACCTCGGTCAGCGCGTCGATGTAGTAGTCCGCGCGGTCGTGGGTGAGCATCGACAGGATCCCGGTACGTCGGATGACTTCGTTGTACCGATGCACGTTGGGCAGGTAAGCCTGATATTGATAACCCCGGACCCAGGCCAATCGGTAATTGCCCACGGTTTCCAGTGTCGGAGCAGGGTTACTCGCCAGCCCCAGGGCGTAGATGTGGTCGGTGTCGTAATTCCAGCGCGGATAAAGCAGATCGCTCACTTCATCCCGATAACCGCCGACACAGGCGTCCACTTCGCCGCGCTGTGCCAGGCCGATAGAGCGTGTGTAAGGTTCAGAGCGGATGTCCAGTTTGACGCCGGCGGGCTCGAAAACTTCACGCAACACGTCCCAGGCCAGACCGTGACCATCAGCGGCGGTGTAGTCTTCCCATTCTTCGCTGGCCAGATGAATCACGGAGGGTATCGGTGTTTCGCCCGCCTGAACCAGCGAGCAAAACAGTGCGAAAATAATCATCGCCAAACCGCGTCGAGCCATCCCTTGTCCCCCTGATCAGTCCCTCAGGCAAAAATCCACACGAGGCCTTGCATCCCCAGCCAGGCAAATACACCGGCCAATACATCGTCAAGCATGATCCCTACGCCACCGTGCACATGCCGGTCGATCCAGCGAATCGGCCAAGGCTTGAGGATGTCGAAGAACCGGAACATCAGGAACCCCGCAAGCAACCAGTACCAGCCTTCGGGCACCAGCCACAGGGTGATCCACATGCCGACCATTTCGTCCCAGACGATACCTTCGTGGTCGTGTACCCGTAAATCGTCGGCCACCTTGCCGCACAGCCAGAAGCCGAACAGCATGGTGATGCCCAGCATCAGCCAGTAACCCCAGTCGGGCAGCATCTGCCATAGCGGGATAAAGGGTAACGCGACCAACGACCCCCAGGTGCCCGGTGCTTTTGGCAGGGTGCCCGAGCCGAAGCCGAACGCCAGGAAATGCCATGGATTGCGCCAGACCGACGGCGGTACGAATTCCGCCGGGACCTGTTTGGGATGATCTGTCACGGTGTCTCCCGAAAATGTTGGTAGCCCCGGGTTTGCGGGGTGATGTCTTGTCCATCGGCATCCAGCAGCATGACGCCATGCCCCGTTACTACACGTCCGACCACATGGATGGGCCAGCCGTCGGCCAGCAATGCAGGCAACTCGACGGACGGTAACGTGAAGGCCAGCACATAATCGTCACCGCCGCTCAAGGCTGCGGCTTCGGCACCCGATTGGCCGAGGAAGGCGACCAGGGCTTTGGACAACGGCAGCTTGTCCTTCACGACCTCAATGCCGACTTTTGACGCGAGGGCGATATGCCCACAATCGGCCAGCAGGCCATCAGAGATGTCCAGCGCCGAAGTGGCCTTGCCCCGTAGCGCTTTGCCTAACTCAAGCTGCGGTTGTGGTGACCAGTAATGCGCCAGCAGTGGATCGGCTATGGCCGCCTCGGCCGTTCGCTGGCCAAGCACCAGCGGCAAGGCGCCTGCGGCATTGCCCAACTCACCGCCGACGCACAACAAGTCACCCGGCTTCGCGCGACTGCGCACGTGAGCCCGGCCAGCTGGCACGCGACCCAATACGGTCACGGTCAGGCTCAGCGGCCCACGGGTCGTATCGCCGCCCACCAGCGCCACGCCGCAGCGTTGGGCCATAAGATTCAAACCACGGGCATACGCGTCCAGCCAATCGGCAGTAACCGTCGGCAAAGTCAGGGCAAGGGTAAAGGCAACGGGCGTGGCGCCCATGGCAGCCAGATCGCTGACTGCGACGGCAAGCGAGCGCTGGCCGAGTAGAAAAGGGTCGCAAGGATCTGCGAAATGCACACCGGCCACGAGGGTGTCGGTGGAAATGGCCAACTGTTCCCCTGGGGGAACAGCCAGCAAGGCGCAATCGTCGCCGATGCCGAGAGCAACGCCCTCGCCGCCTTGCGCACAGGGCGCGGCGGCGAAGAAATTGCGGATCAGCTCAAACTCGCCCATGGCTGTGTGCCGACAGTACAAGCGCCGATTAGCGCTTGTACGCCTTCACTTCAGCTTCACGCAGACGCGGAGCCAGCTTGTCCAGTACACCATTGACGAACTTGTGGCCGTCAGTGGAACCGAAGACTTTCGCCAGCTCGATACCTTCGTTGATCACAACGCGGTACGGCACATCGACGCGCTCGAGCAGCTCCCAGGTGGACAGGCGCAGGACGGCCAGCTCAACCGGGTCCAGCTCTTCGATCGTGATGTCCAGGCACGGTGCCAATGCGGCGTCGATGCGGTCTCTCTGTGCCGGAACCCCGTGGATGATTTCACGGAAGTAAGCACCGTCGACATCACTGAAATCGTTATCGACCCGGAACTGCGCTTCGATCTCGTTCAGCGATTGCCGGGCCATGTGCCATTGGTACAGCGCTTGAGTCGCGAGCTGACGGGCTTCGCGACGCTTGACGCTTTTCGATGGTTTACCAGCATCCGCAGGCTTTGGATCGCGCGGGTTGAAACGATCGCTTTCGTCGCTAATCACTTGGCCTCCAACTGCGCCAGCAGGCTGACCATTTCCAGAGCGGCCAAGCCAGCTTCAGCACCTTTGTTGCCGGCCTTGGTGCCGGAACGTTCGATGGCTTGCTCGATGGAGTCAACGGTCAGCACGCCGAAAGCGACCGGCACGCCGAACTCCATGGACACCTGGGCCAGGCCCTTGGTGCATTCGCCAGCCACGTATTCGAAGTGCGGAGTACCGCCACGAATGACTGCGCCCAGAGCGATAATTGCTGCATATTCGCCTTTCTGAGCAACTTTCTGCGCAACCAGCGGAATTTCGAAGGCGCCAGGTGCGCGGATGATGGTGATGTCGCTTTCGCTCACGCCATGGCGAACCAGGGCATCAACTGCACCGCTGACCAGACTTTCAACGACGAAGCTGTTGAAACGGCCTACTACCAAAGCGTAGCGGCCTTTAGGGGCGATGAAGGTACCTTCGATGGTCTTCAGGGTCATTCGTTAGATCTCTTAAAGAGCCGGGACGCGTTTTCTACGCATCCCTCAGTGATATTAGCCACGAATACGCAGCCGGAAAAAATCCGCATTGCTGCTCGAATGCACCCCTGTGGCGAGGGGATTTATCCCCGTTGGGCTGCGCAGCGGCCCCTATTTTGGGACTGCTACGCAGTCCAACGGGGATAAATCCCCTCGCCACAACGGATACACACCAGCAATACGAATCTCCGGGTCATTATTCGGAGGGCACGTATTCTACAACTTCCAGATCGAAACCGGATATCGCATTAAATTTCATTGGTGCACTCATCAGGCGCATTTTTCGCACGCCCAGGTCCCGAAGGATCTGCGAACCGGCACCGACGATGCTGTAGGTGGTCGGTTTTTTCACCGCCGTCTGATCGGCGGTTTCGCGAATGTGCGCGAGCAACACGTCGCCATCTAGCGGATGACCGAGCAACAGCACCACGCCACTGCCGGCCTCGGCGACCGCAGCCATCGCGGCACGCAGGCTCCAGCGGCCGGGCTGCTTGACCATCAGCAGGTCGCGCAGCGGGTCCATGTTGTGCACGCGAACCAGGGTCGGCTCATCGGCGCACACGGTGCCCAGGGTCAGTGCCATGTGCACGTCGCCTTCCACGGAATCACGATAGGTCACCAGGTTGAATTGGCC